>ERZ1643247.3905-NODE-3905-length-10138-cov-4.043638_pt1 | contig 10138 bp, 9 predicted proteins | sample MGYA00579264_ERZ1643247 | MGnify/ENA primary metagenome ERZ1643247 (study PRJEB29033, sample SAMEA4952262) | chicken gut metagenome | biome: Broiler Chicken; feature: Gastrointestinal Tract; material: Caecum | place: Ireland | collected 2018 | study: Broiler... | reverse complement strand
CTGCGGTTGCCGCCGAACACCCAGCGGTTGCGCTTTTTGCATTTGTGGAAGGCGATCTGCTTTTTATGCTTGACCCGCCCCGCATTGTAAAGCTCGAGCGCGCCCTTTTGCGCGCGGCGGCGCTCCTCGCCTTCGATCTCCAAAATTTTTCCGATGATGTCTCTTTCCTGCATATGACAAAATAAGTGATAATACGCCCCTTTCTCCCTCTCCCCTCGTCTGCGGGCGGGGTAAAATGGTACCCAACCACAGAAAGGAGGCTTTCATGAAAAAATTCCTTTTAATGCTGACGCTCCTGTTCGCGTGCGCGTCAGCCGTCTTTGCGTTCCCTTCCGCCGCACGCGCCGAAGGAGAAACGGAAACTTATGCGCGCGTCACCCGCGACGGCGTATACTTTTACAGCACTCCCGCATCCGGCGCGGGGCTTTTCGTCTTGCCGCGCACCTATTTCGTAAAAATCGTGGATACGGCGGGCGAATATTACCGCGTCCGCTACCTCGATTCGTCGGGCGACGGGCGGGCGCTGGAAGGCTATTGCCTGGCCGACGAGATCGAACCCGTCGGCTACACACCCGAAACGCCCTATCTCGTTTACAGCGTGACGGTGACTTACCGCGCCGGAGGAGATTATTCCCTGCCCGACTCTTCCCTTTCCGAATACACCGTCACGGCAGACTATTACGGAGAATTCGATTACGGGTCCTCCACGTGCTACTACGTGCGCCTGAACGGACAATTCGGCTATGTACCTGCCGCCTCCTGTTCGGTCGTCGACTATCCCGAAAACACCGAACATACCGTCCAGGAGACGCCTTCCTCCGACGGCGGCACGGCCGAAAACGAAAATTCGTTCGGAGCGCTCAACGTCGTCCTTATCTGCGTGCTCGCGGTCGCCGCGCTCGGAGCGATCTATTTCCTCTTCCGCCCCGCAAAGGGCAAAAAAGAAGGATCTCCGAGCTTTTACGACGAGACGGAAGACGTGTTCTGAACACGCTCCGCACAGACCCTGCGCCCCGACGAACAAAAGAGACCGCCTTCCGCCCGCTTGTCCGAAAACATCTTTTCGCCTTCCGAGCGAAGCCTCTCCAACGCGCCGCAAATAGAGGGAAATTCCCCGAAAGTGCGCATAAACCAGTCCTCGTCCAGCCCACACACGGTAAAAACTCCCGAAAGTTTTGCCGCCAGTCTCGACTGCCGCCTGAAATAAGTGCGCTCGGAAAAAGCGATCCGCCGCCCCGCAAACTCTCCTTCGAGCTTGCTCCTGCGGCGGAAATATTTATATTCCAGCAAAAACCGCTCCTCGTCGGAGAGGAACGAAAGCGCTTTTTCCGCCCTCTCCCGCAAAACGAGCAGCCCGTCCCGCAGCCGCAGATACCCGAGAATCTTTTCGATACACCGCTCCGTCGCAAAATCGGACGCAGAGGCGAGCGCCCTGCCCCGCACGACCTCCTCCGCGCACCCGATCAGCCGGCCCAGCTTCGGATACAGATATAAAATGATTTTCTGATACTCTTTCAACCTCATGCACCCCGCATACTTTTTGCCGTTCGCAAATTTATTATTACATATTTTTTTGCCGAAATACAGCGTACCTGCCACAATTTTACAAACATATGTTCGTATTTTTTGAGCAGTATAGCACATATAACAGGCATACGTATGCATGTTTTAAAAAATTGATCGAAAAATGAAAACGCGGGCCGAGCGCGAAAAAGCAAAAAACTTGTCGACAAACGGAGAATTATATGATATAATCGTTCATATTAAGGAATACAAAAAAACGCGCCTGAGCGCGTTTCGGGAAAAACGGAAGACGATGAAAAAGAAACTGATCACGATTTTAACGGCGGCCGCGGCGCTCTGCGCCCTGCTGTGCGGCGCCGTATTGGCAGGCGCGGAGGACGGCGACGCGGGGGATCCCACTCTCCTCATGCCCACATCTTACGAGCAATACCTCTCCCTCGACGCGCCCACCGATTTTGCCGTGAACGAGCGGTATATCGTCATCGCGGACAAACAGGGCGGCAGCGCCGTATTTTATATCTACGACAAGCAGAGCGAAGCCCCTTCTTATACCTCTTACAACTATGAAACGTCCAGAGACATCTCTTCCCTGAACCTTTATTCCTGCGCGGAAGGAGATTTTCTCTTTTATATCGAAACGGGCAACTATATCTGTTACTTCGACCTGAATGCTCCCGAGCGCACCGAATTTACGGGTCTGAACGCCTCGTCCATGCTCATATACGACGGCGGTATTTATTCTGCCGTACAGACAGGGGCATCCTGCGAACTGCGCTATACCCCCCTTGACGGCCTCACCGCGGGCACATCCGTCATTATCGAAGAGTCTCTCGCCTGCGCCAACCGCCCCGCATTCGCTCTCTATCAAGAGACCGTCTATTTTGCCGCCGATACCGGCGTCTATCAGTTTAATACTTCTTCCCTCTCCGCGGCCCTCTTTTCCGTCGGCAGAAACATCACTTCGTTTGCCATGCGCGGCACGACGTCGGCGGACATCGTTTACTGCGACAACGACGGATATCTGCACGTCGGCAGCGACGAAGAAGGCGTGCGGCTGAACGCGGGCGCGATCAAAAGCAGCGCCGGCACGATCGAAGCGGAAAATCCCGAAAACATCTTCTTTGTGCTTTGCGGCACAAACATTTCCGCCTACGACGCGGAGACAGCCTCTTTTATCGGATATGAGATCGGAAAATATTCTTCCGCAACCAACCGCATCGGGCAAAGCGCCGCCGACATCTCCGCAAACGGAGACCGCCTCGTCATCGCGGACACCTCCAACAACCGCGTTCTTTTGGCGGTAAAGGGCGAAGAGGACCATTCTTACACCGCGATCGCGACCGACGGAACACCCACCGCCGTCTGCGCGGGCGACGACGGGTTCGCCGTCGCGCTCGGCAGAGAACTTCTGCTGTACTCGTACGACTGCGCCCTGCTCAAACAGTACGCGCCGCTTACGACCAATGTCGGCAGCATCGCCTTCTCCTACGGAAAGTACTATGTGACGGCAGACAGCCAAAACGTGCTGTACGAATTCGACCCGGATGCCGACGAACCGGCTGCATACGCCCAGACATCCGAACTGAGCGGCGTGACGGCGGACATTTACGGCTCGCTGTACGTTCTGAGCGGCGGCACGAACACCGCGTGGCGGCTGAACGCGGATTTTTCCGCCGAGGCCGATTCCGCACTGACCGTCCCCGCCGATACCCGAAAGATCCTTTCCGACTTTGACGGCAACCTCTATGCCCTGGCAAACAACGCCGTCTACAAATTGAGTGCGGAGGGCTACGGTTCGGCGCTCGTTTCTTCAAACGGCGCGGACGGCAGCCCGAATATCACCGAGCTTGTGAACTACGACGGTACGGCGGCACCCATCGTATCCTTTGCCTTCGATTTTGAGAGCGGCGAAGCGTATCTCCTTTCGGACGGCTTTATCGCGTCCACCGATTCCCTCGGCATCCGCTCCCTGGACAATCTTGCCGCGGGCGGCGCCTATGCGGAGATCTTTACCGATCTCCCCGGAGAAACCGGCGCACAGTCGCTGCAACTCGTCACGGTGAACGCCGGAGCGGTGACGGTTGCGCTCGATCTGAACGAACTGAACGAAAGCGCGTCCGCACTCCCCTATCACGGCTACGAAAAGGCATCCGAAACCAAAACCGGCGTCGTGCTCGCGCAGACGGAAAACGGGCCGATCGTCGCCTTTTACACGCGCGAACCCGAAGGAGAAGTCAACGTACGCCACACGTACGAAGTGAAGCTCGTCCTCGGCGACGAGAGCGTCACGCCCGTCTCTTCATCCGAATATCTTCCCGACGCCGACATCACGGAAGGATATGCCGTCAGCCCCGTCGGGCTGTACCGCTATCCGCTCATGCGCATGGGCACCAACGGCAGTTTTTCGGATTTCCGCAGGATGGTCGAACTGCCCCGCTCTTCCCGCCTCGCGGTTTTGGCAAAAATCAGCCACGCCGCGCTCGACGCGGACTACTACTATGTGTCCGTGACGATAGACGAAACGACGCGCTACGGCTATGTTCCCGCAAATTTCGTCGTGGAATATGAACCTACGGGCGGCGTATCCGAAACGGCTTTCCGCTATGCTCGGCTGGACAGGAACGAGAGCGCGACCCTCACGGAGATCGGCGGCATCGAGACCGTTCTGCTCGAAAACGAGGAAGAGCTTAAAGTCTTCTACGAGCGCACAGACGAAAACGGATTTGTCTACGCGGAATACAGCAAAGAAGACGCCAACGGGACCGTCCGCACTTATGCAGGTTACATCGACCCCGACATCCTGTACGAGGCGACGCCCTCTGTCCTCGTCACACTCGTCATCGTACTCGTAGCCACGGCGACTATCCTGGTGTCCGTATGTTATCTGATTTTGCGAAAACCTCCGACCCTGCAATGATCTGTTCAGACAGATACGGCCGCGCCGCCGCACTAAAAAGTGCGGCGGCGCATTTTTATATCCGGCGTATACGGCAAAAGCGGAAAAGGGATGCGCCCGCATGACTGCGGGCGCATCCCTTTTATTTTTCGGGAAACAGCACATAGAACGTACTGCCCTTCCCGACTTCGCTCTCCACTCCGTATTCAAAATTATGTTTGATGAGAATGGTCTTGACGATCGAAAGCCCCAGCCCCGTCCCTTTGATGGGGCGCTTGTGCGTTTCGCTCGAACGGTAATACCTGTCCCAAATGGTCGAAATCTCTTCGGGCGGGATCCCTTTTCCCGTATCCGAAACCGAAAACCTGATCTTCCCGTTCTCCGTCCGTGTGAGAGCCACGCCGATCTTCTTATCTTCGCCCGTATAGTTGACGGCATTGCCCACGAGATTATACACGACCTGTTCGATCTTTTCCATGTCCGCTTCGGTATACAGTTCATCCTCGATGTCCCGCTCCATCGTATACCCCATTTTCTCCGTGAGGTATCCGAACCGCTCCAACACGGTATGGATAAACTCGGACAGATTAAAGGTCTGCAATTTCAGGGTATCCATCCCCGAACGGATCTTGGAAAGGTTGAGAATATCGTTCACGAGCGCGGTCAGCCTGTCCGACTCGTCGATGATGACCTGCGTGTGCTTGGCGCGTTTTTCGGGATCGCCGCCCGAGATCTCCTGGATCATCGAAGCATAGGCCTTGATCATGGTGAGCGGCGTTTTCAGATCGTGCGTCACATTGGCGAGCACCTCTTTCTGCAATTCGTCGCTCTTGCCGATCTCTTCCTTCGCGTAGTCGAGCGTTTCGGCCAGGGCGTCCATCTCCGCATAGGTATAATTCCCCTTGAAATCGACCGTGAAATCCCCTTTCGCCATTCGCCTTGCCGCGCGCGTGAACCGCGCGATCGGCCGGGTCAGTTCCATAGACAACAGCGCCGAGATGATGAGCGCGACGAACACGACCACGATCGCCACGACGACAAGTTCCCTCTGCATCAAAGAAAAGGCGCTGTTGGACAGTTCCGTGGAATAATTTACGTACACATAATTTCCTTCGTTCTGCCCGACGCTTCTCAGCCTCGCCGAATAAACATAATTGCCGTCGTCGATCTGAACGATGACGCCCCTGTCCGAACCGGCAAGTTCGAGCTGGTCGAGGATGAAAGAAAATACTTCTTTATCCACCCCCTCGATGCCGAATTCTTCCCCGTCCTCAAGATTTGTCGGGTATAAGCAGACGCTGTTCTTATCCAGAACGTAAATGTTGATGGAAGGGTTATCGTACTGCGCCAGAGCGATATAGGCGTCGATGGATTCCCCTGCATTTTCCCCAGCAAACTGAAGCGCGGAAATATTCCTGTAAACATCGCCGCCGATCTCTTCCAGATCGCTTTTGACTTCGTCCGTAAAAAAGCGCCGCAAAAGCGTCGTCTGAAAAACCCAGGTCATGAGCAGGATAAATGCCGCAAAGGCAAGAAAGCTGATCCACAATATGAAGTTTATGCTGCGAAACCTCTTTCCTTTCATGCTTCGAATTTATAGCCCATCCCCCTGAGGGTAACGATGAATTTTCTGTACTCTTTCAGGCTGCTGCGCAGCATCTTGATGTGCGTGTCCACCGTCCTGTCGTCCCCGTAAAAATCGAATCCCCACACATCGGAGAGCAATTTCTCGCGCGAAAGCGCGATACCGTTATTGCGGACAAGATAGAACAAAAGCTCGTACTCTTTCGGGGTCAGTTCCAGTTTTTCGCCGTCCACATATACGTTGCGACCCTTCATGTCGATCTCCAGCCCCTCGAATTTGAGCGTCTCGCGAGAGGCGGCAGCGCCCGCTTTGTGTCGCTTGGTCACCGCGGCGATGCGCGCCATCACTTCCTTCGGAGAGAAAGGCTTGGTCACATAATCGTCCGCGCCCACTTCGAACCCGAACAGTTTGTCGTACTCCTCACCCCTTGCCGAAAGCATGATGACGGGGATGTCTTTGAACTTGTGTATCTCTTTGACGGCGGAAAAACCGTCGAGGGCGGGCATCATCACGTCCATCAGAATGATGTCGTAATCGTTTTCGCGGCACATCTTCACCGCCTGGATCCCGTCGCACGCCTCGAACGCTTCGTTCCCTTCGAACTCGACGTACTCTTTCAGAACGTTGCGGATCATTTCTTCATCGTCTACGATCAAAACTTTCATTTTTTCATCCTCCCTGTCCCGCGCGTCTCTCCGCGCGCGTCAGCTCTATTATAAAGGGTATATATTATTATACCACTATCATCTCATGAAAAACAAGTGAAAACTGCAAAATTTTGGCGCACGATAAAAACACGAACAAATGTTTGACTTTTTATCAAAAGCGCGCTATACTATACTTACCGCAAAAAAGGAGGGGCGCAAGATGATCGACGCCGAACGGCTGAAAATACTTACGGAAAGCGCCAAATACGACGTATCCTGCTCTTCATCGGGCTCTGGCAGGAAAAATACGAAGGGCGGCATCGGCAATGCGGATGCCGCGGGCATCTGCCACTCCTTCACCCCCGACGGGCGGTGCATTTCCCTCTTGAAGATCCTTCTGAGCAACCGCTGCTGCTACAATTGCCTGTACTGTCCCAACCGCGCCGAGGCGGACGTGCCGCGCGCTTCCGCCACGCCCGACGAGATCTGTCAGCTCGTCATGGCTTTTTACAAGCGCAATTATATCGAAGGGCTTTTCCTCTCTTCCGCCGTGGAAGGCTCGCCCGACTCTACGATGGAGCGGCTGCTCGACACGGTGATACGCCTCAGAAAGATCTACCGTTTCAACGGATATATCCACCTGAAAGGCATCCCGCAGGCAGACAGATCGCTCATCTCCCGCGCGGGACTGTATGCAGACAGAATGAGCTTCAATGTGGAACTCCCCTCCGAGCGCAGCCTGCGCCTGCTGGCACCGCAAAAATCCAAAGAAGGCGTCCTTATGCCCATGAAACAGCTCGCCGCCGAAAAAAAGGCGGTCGGCGAAGAAAAGGGAAAACACCGGCACGTCTTTCTGCCCGCGGGACAGACGACGCAGCTCATCGTGGGAGCCTCTCCCGAATCGGACGGGCAGATCTTAAAGCTGAGCCAGGCAATGTACCGCCGCTTTTCCCTCAAACGGGTATATTTTTCTTCGTATATCCCCGTCGTCAGGCACTCCCTTCTGCCCGACAAATGCGCAGGGCTTTTGCGGGAACACCGCCTCTACCAGGCGGACTGGCTGATGCGCTTTTACGGGTTCAGCGCAGAAGAGATCGCGGGAGAAGGCGAAAACCTGCCCGAGGAATACGACCCCAAATGCGCGTGGGCGCTCAGGCACATGCAGTATTTCCCCGTCGAGATCAACACCGCTCCCTTAGAAGCGCTCCTGCGGGTGCCGGGCATCGGCAATCTGGGTGCCTACAAGATCGTAAGGGCGCGCAAATACGCCAGACTGGATTTTGACGACCTTGCCAAAATGCGCATCGTGCTCAAACGCGCAAAACATTTCATCACATGCGGCGGAAAATTTTTCGGGAGCGAAAACGTGAACACGGTCAAAACCATGCTCGCGCTGGAAGACAAAGGTCCGCGCTATGAACAGCTTTCTCTCTTTTCCACGCCCGAAACCTCCCTCTCCGCACTCACGGGGCAATTATGAACGTATACATCACCGACGGAACGGAAGAATGCTTTTACGCCGCCGTCTTTAACGCCTGTACCGACCGCGACTGCATCGTGACTTCGTCTCACACGGTACAGCTTTCGCTCGGCGCGTCCGTCACCGCCGTCAGAACAGACAAGCAAAAATGTGAGCGGGTCAGAAACAAACTGAAAGAGTACGCGCCGCGCTCCCTGCGCGATATTTCCGTCATTCTGCGCCGCAGTTCTTCGGACAAAGAGCAGGTCGCACTCGAATACATCCGCCTCATCATACAAAAAAAGTCGCCCGTGGGCGGCATGCTCTCTCACCCTGCCGTCATCGCCGCACGGGAAGAGATGAAAAAAGTGACGCTCGAAGCGCACCGTTTCAAAGGTTTTTTGCGGTTCATGGAGGCGCAGGGCGGCATCTATTACGCTCCGTTTGCCCCCGATAACGACATTTTGGAGATGATCCTCCCCCATTTTATCGCACGGCTGAAAAATCAGCCCTTCATCATCCACGATACGCTGCGCGGCAAGGCCGCCCTGTACAATACAAAGGAATGCGTCGTCGCCGCCACGGGCGAAAAGGTAGACATTCCCCTCTCCGAATGCGAAACGCACTTTCAGACACTTTGGAAAGAATATTATACCGCCGTAAATATAGCGGACCGACCGCACGAAAAACAGATGAAAAACTATATGCCTGTCCGCTATTGGAAATTCATGCCTGAAAAGCGCGGTTGAACGGCGCTTTTCGCCGACCGTTCGGAATCATGCATAAAAGAGCGGGGGCGGCCGACGGCCGCCCCCGCAAGCGCATATGCACAGCTGCACAAAGATCAAAGCTTTCCCTTTTCTTTCAGAAAATCGGCAAGCATATCGGCGGCCTCCGCGCAAAATTCGGGGCACGGCCTCTTTTTGTAATACGCCTCGGTGCGTTCTTCCGCAACGGGCGAATCGTCCTCGGTGACCCCGCTGAGAAGTTCGCGGCAAACGATGCTCCCGAACCTCGCTTTGAACCGCGCCGCGAACTCCTGCTCGAGAGCATACAGCGCCCGTTTTTCTTCGGTCGTCGGGTGCTCTGCATCGTAAAACAAAAGACCGATCACCATGACGGACGCACTTATGCAGCCGCATACTTCGCGCATGCGCCCCACACCGCCGCCGAGCGGCGCCGAAATTTTGAGGGCGGCCGCCCTGTCCAGCCCCGTCAGATCGCAAAACGCCATAAACACCGATTGCGCACAGTTCAGCCCGGTGTAAAAATTTTTCTTCGCAGACTCCCCTCTTTCCATTTTTTATCCTCTTTTTTAAAAAAATCCTTGCCTTACGTGCAATTTATGATATAATAAAATTAACAAAACACAAGGCAGAAAAAATATGATAGAAATTTACTATACCTATCAACCCGTCGATTCAGAAAGTTTTACGCGTTTCATCCTCGCCCGTTATTATAATATACCAAACGCCGAGATTTGTAAAACGATTAACGGCAAACCGTACGTCAAAAACGACAAAGTTTATTTCAACGCCTCGCACAGCAAGGGGCTTTTGGCGCTCGCCGTGGGAAAAAGCGAAGTCGGCCTGGACATCGAATCGTTTTCGGGCAAGCCCCGCCCCGCCGTCCTCGCCAAATTTTCCGCCCGCGAAAAATACGAGATCGTGACCACCGCCGATTTTTACACGCATTGGACCGCCCGAGAAAGTTACATCAAATACATCGCCGGTTCTCTCGCCGCGCTGTGGCGCAGGGTCGAGTATTACGGGAACGAGATCTATTTTCTCGGCAAGGCGGTGAACGTGCCGCTGATGCAATTTACGCTGGACGGATATTCTTTCAGCGTGTGCGGAAATTTTTCAAAATACACGCTCAGGAAAATCGAAAAGCTGCCCGAAAATCGTTGACAAAACCCCAAAAAATCGCTAAACTAATAAAGTATCTTGTGCGCCTGCAAAGCGGGCGCACTGTTATGCAGAGATGTCTGAGCGGCCTAAGGAGCACGACTGGAAATCGTGTGTACC
>ERZ1643247.3904-NODE-3904-length-10139-cov-3.367612_pt1 | contig 10139 bp, 8 predicted proteins | sample MGYA00579264_ERZ1643247 | MGnify/ENA primary metagenome ERZ1643247 (study PRJEB29033, sample SAMEA4952262) | chicken gut metagenome | biome: Broiler Chicken; feature: Gastrointestinal Tract; material: Caecum | place: Ireland | collected 2018 | study: Broiler... | reverse complement strand
CCTGGAATATATCCTGCTCGTTTTCGTCCTCGCTGTACGCGCTAAGATGCGTTCCCGGGAACATCTCCCAAAGATGCGAACAATGTCTGTGCCCGTTGTTATTGCTTGCGCCGTGGTCGTATACTCTAACCGTTTCATTTGTAAACGGATTTGTAACCTCCCACTGTCCGCTGTCTCTCTCGCTTATATCAAAAGTAACGTCGCCTCTTACCCATTCCTGTATTAAACCGGAATCGTCTATAAGATTAGGCGCCAGTTTCGCGTTCTCGCTCGTCTTGCCGAGTATCTCGGACGCCTGCCGTACCATATCGTAGAGGTTTCTCACAAGCTGAGTATCCATCGCGGGTCCCGGCTGAACGCCTCCCTGCTCGGGTGAACACGAAGCCGCGGTTATCAAATATCCGGTCTTCGGATCGACGACCAGGAACTGAGTAAAGAACTTGGCCGCGCCTACCATGTACGGATACACTTCCGCAAGATATTCGGTATCCTTGTTGTACTGATAATACTGCCATGCGTGGTCGAGCAGCCAGATACCGCCCGTCGGCCAAAGTCCCGCCGTCGCGTTATCTATCGGCTGAGTTCCTCTCCACAAGTCGTAATTGTGGTGCATTACCCACGGATCTCCCGGCTGGTATGTATCGTCGCCTCTGTCGTTATATATCGCGTACTGGTTGGCCGCTGTAATACTTCCGCTCTGAGCCAGCTCGTCGAACGTGTCAATAAGCGGCTTCTCGCTGTCGCCTATGTTAAGAGGCTGCGCCGCCCAGTAATTCATCTCGGTGTTTATGTTTATAGTATACTTGCCGTTCCACGAAGCCGAGAACGCCGCGTTCCATTTACCTGTGAGGTTGAGCGGCTGGCTCTCCTGAATCGCTATCTCGCCCTCGGACGCATCGCGGCCGTCTCTCGAACCTGAAAGTATCAAATACTTGCCGTAGTTGAACTCGAGCGTCGCCAGCTGGTTGTCGCCTTCCGAATACGTTGTGTATACGCCGTTTTTATTAGCGTCAGACGTTCTCGAACCCGCGCCTGTCAAAAAGCCGGACTCTCCGTATATATTTTTACGAACGCGCTGTTCCGTAGGCGTATCGCTATAGTCTACCCCGTTTGCATTATCAATATTGAGTTCGGTTCTGTTAAATTGTTCGCTAAAATCAGCAAGATGTCTTCCTTTTATCTGCTCGTATGTTCTGCTCTTGACGTTAGTCGCATATCTGTCGCAGTCGGCCGACGGTTTTGTATTGTCAAGAGTTAAATAATCGACGTAATTTGTAGCGCCTACTACGTATATATTAGCTTCGTTTCCGCCGTTTACCGTAACTGTCGTGTTATCGTCCGAAACCGAGAAAGTTCCGTCGCCGTCCAAGAACATGCGCGCCTCGAATTTTATAGCGTTTACAGTTCCGACTTCGTTATTGTCCCTACTGCCGTTCGTGATCGCGGCGGTCACTTTAACTTCGTTATCGCTTACCTTTTCATAGCTGTAATAACCGTCTTTTTCACTGTGATACGTATGCAGCTGAGCGCTGAAGTTTAGAGCTGAGTCGGACTCCACATGCGTAACTACTACCTGATCCGGATAGCTTGCAAACGTCTCGCGCTTAAAGTGCGAACCGTCGTAGTCATACTCTACCGTTACAACGCCGGTCTCCATATCGAGACTCTTGGTATAATTAGAAGCCTGCTCGTGATTCTGTCCAAAATCAAGATATACCTCTACAAACGACTTATACGCTCTTTGCCTGCTGGGAGAGCCGAGGAAAGTTTCCTCTACCATTCCCTCCATGCTCCATCTGTCCTGAACCGCTTCCTGCGTCTTCGAGTTATCTATATTGAGCGCCTGATTCGAGATACTCTGATCCGCAAATTCGGGGTACTCCGTCCTAAACGCCTCGTCGCCCACAAGCACGCCCGCCGAACCGATCTCAGCCGGAGTTCCGTCCGCGTTCGCGCCTCTGTAGTATCTCCACGCGCCCTCTACGCTTCCGCTCGTCGGATCTTCCGTGGTTATCTTCTGCGCAGCGTTGGTCTGCTCAAGCGTCGTTATAACGTCGCCGTTCTCGTTCGTCAGCGTGCCGTAAGGCGAACCGTCCCAGCAGGTGTCCTCGTTTATCTGGATCACCTCGTTATCGATACCGCCGGCGACCATTCCGGCCATCCTGCCGTTGCCCACCGGATAATAGTTCGTCCACACGAATTCCGAATACTCCCAACCGTTATAATTATCGCCTTTCGAAGCGTACGGATTTTGCACGTCTGTATCTTTCTTATCCGCGTTAGGATTAACGTCTTTTACCGTCTTATAGATCCCCTCTTGAGCTAAAACGTTCTCGATGGGATTATTCGTCCACATAACTGTTTCAGGATCGAACTCCGAGCCGCTTTGGAGCGCGGCGCTATCCTGAGTTTGCGCCGCGTTGTCGTCTACCTGCGCCGCCTGCGCGAGCGTCGCCGGCATACATCCAATGATCATCGCCATACTCATTACCAATCCAATCACTTTTTTTAGCATTATTATACCTCCTTAAAGCCATGCCTTTTCAAGCAAAGAGACCGCTCCTTCAATCTCGGCCGGCCTAAGTCCGCCGAAACCAAACGTAAACGCCCCTTTTCGCTTATCCTTTTCCCATTTCCTCATCAACCTAAAACTTGATACGGGAACCATTTTGACCCCTATCGCTCTTGAACTTCTTAGCAGCTCGTCCTCCTCTCGTTCTCTATACTGTATTATAAAATGAGTTCCGGCGCCTTGTCCGTATATCTCAAGTTTTTCCCATAATTTACTCTTTTTGAGCGCCCCAATCGCCGCGTCGCGTTTCGCCTTGTATATATCGCGGCTCTTTCTTATTCCTTTTATCAAATAGCCCTGTCGTATATATTCGGAAACCGTCCTCTGCTCCCACTTTGAAATAAGAGGAGAATAAAATTTGAGCTTTGTTTTCCATTCGGTTATAAGCGACTTGGGCAAAACCATATAAGCCGTTTTTTCCCCGGGCGCTATGCTTCTGAAAAAGTCTCCTATGAATATAACTTTGTCGTTCTTATCGAGTCTTTTCATGGCTCCGAAATGATAATCATACTGAAATTCGCCGTCGTAATCGTCCTCTATAATATACCGTCCGTCTTTTTCGGACGCCCAATTTAAAAATTCTTTACACTCCGGCGTCGAGAGCGTGTACCCAAGAGGCAAATGATGTATCGGATTCATATACATTATATCTACTCCTCCGATAACGTCCGGGGTTATCCCTTCAAACGACGACTCTATCAACTTCACGTCGCTCCCCGTAAGACTTAAAGCTCTGTATATCTTCTCCGATCCCGGTATCTCCATCCCATATGTCCCGTTTAAGATCTGGGTCAGCATACTCAGCAAATAATCCTTTCCCGCGCCTATAACTATAAGATGCGGATCGCACTCTATACCGCGAGAAATATATAAATACTTAGCTATTTGTTTTCTAAGTTCGTATTCGCCCTGTTTCTGACCATGACCGAACAGATCCCCGTCCAAGTCGATTATATTCCGTACTATCTTTGAAAAAGCTCCGTAATTTACGCCTGAAAGATCTACTCCGTTTAAGCTTAAATTATATTTACATCCTGGATCGGTCTCTTCTTCGACGCCAAAATCCTTGCCGCCGTCCGATAAAACAAAGTATCCGCTCCTGTTCTTGACCGTCGCATACCCGTCCGACACCAAATTTTGATACGCTATGTCGACGGTATTCCGACTTACGCCCAAATACTCGGCTTGAGTTCTTATAGACGGAAGCTGCTCCCCGTCGGATATGACGCCCGACTTGATCGCGCCGACTACCCATTCGTATATCTGCTTATACATGACCCCGCCGCGATCCAATTGGATATCGAATACTTCCATAATAATCTCCGTTCCGCCGCCCTGCGTCGGCGCTAATAGAAATAAAAGCTCTCTTATCCGCAGGGCAAGGAACAATAAGAGATTATTACGACTATACGCGTCTTAGAGCGCCGCTATGTGAAGAAAATCTCGCACTGACGCTTTAATTCTGCCGGAGGCTGACGCGAAATGAATTTTCACGTCAGCGCCTTCTGATTTTAGTTATATTGTAACAACTCCATCCTATAAATTAAAGTGACAATTGTACGTTTTTTTAACGTGACAGTTGTGTGTTTTTTTGACATGACAATTTAATAACAGTTCCGTATCGCGAAGCGTCGCGGCTGTATTCGCCGCCGCGCTCGCTTTGTAATCACAAAATTTCCCCAAACAAAACGGGAATAGAAATAACTCCCCGTTCCCGTTTAACGTATGATAATTTTAATCCTCAGCCTTCCAAGCTCTTCTTGCAGGCCATAGCCGCGCCTATTATGCCGGCGTCGTTGTTGAGCGTCGCGATCTTTATCTCGGTCTGTCTGATATTTTTACAGAACACGTTCTCGGCGCAGAATTTCTTTATCGGCTCCAGCAAATAATCGCCTTCTTTGCTTATGCCGCCGCCGATCATAAGCGCCTCGGGCGCGAAGATGTTTATCATACTGACGATACCGTCGGCCACGTATTCGATGTATTTATCGACCACTTTTTTCCCGGCTTCGTCCCCGGCCTTCGCCGCGTCGAACGCAGTCCGTCCGTTTACCACTCCGGTATCTTTATACGTCTTCGCCATCAGCGAATCCGGGTTCTCGGCTATGGCCTCCCGCGTCTGCCTGCTCAGCGCGGTCACCGAACCGTACGCCTCCCAGCAGCCCTTCTTGCCGCAGGTGCATCTCACGCCGTCGTGGACGAGGGTCGTATGTCCAAGCTCCGCGCCCGCGCCGTTAAAGCCTCTGTATATCTTGCCGTCGATTATTATTCCGCCTCCGACTCCGGTCCCGAGCGTCACGAATACAAAATCCTTTATTTTGTCGGCGTACAGCGAATACTCGCCAAACGCCGCCGCGTTCGCGTCGTTTTCAATATTTACGGGTACGTCGAAATACTTATTCAGTTCCTCCCTGACGTTGGCGTTCTCCCATCCAAGATTATTTGAATAGAGAATGATCCCGTTTTCGTTATCCCTATCCCGTCGATATCGTCTATGGTATGTCCGGTTATACTGAGTATGCCCCTGACCAGCTTTGCCATATCGTTTACTATCTCGGTATAGTCGCGCTCGCTGAGCGTCGGCGTGGAGACCGACTTCAATAGTTTTCCGTCGTCTCCGACCAATCCGACCGCTATATTTGTTCCGCCTAAATCAATTCCTATATACATGAGAAAACCTCCCTTGAAATATGTGTGTATTTTATCCAAAAAATGTGGTTATATTATATCAAAGCCCCTATTATTTGTAAATAGAGTTTACGCTTTTAATTTAATATTAATTTAATAATTTATGCGGAAACTCTGCCGCGCCGCCCGTTTGATTACATATTCAATCCAAAACAAAGAGGTCGCGCAAACTATGGTAATCACTATATTCAGAACAATAATAATGTATATATTCGTGGTCGTGAACCTAAGACTTATGGGAAAACGTCAGATATGCGAGCTGGAACCGTCCGAGCTGGTAGTTACGATAATCATATCCGAGCTGGCCGCCATGCCGATCACCGACAACGGAAAACCTCTGCTTACGAGCGTAGTCGCCATATTCGTGCTCGTCATATTGGAAATAGGCGTCTCGTATCTGGCGTATAAACATCTGCGCTTTAGGACCGCGCTCTACGGCCGGCCGAGCACGTTTTATGCGAAGGGCAAACTCAACCAGCGCGAAATGGAGAATCAGCGTTTTAACGTGGGCGATCTGCTCGAGGAGATACGCAACAGCGGCGCGTCGTCCCTGTCCGAGGTAGACTATGTGATAATGGAGACCAACGGTAATATAAGCGTTATCCAGACCCCGGAGAATAACCCGGTAACTCCTAAACTGCTCGGCATAACGCCGCCGGATTCCTCGATAAGCTATATCGTCATAGACAACGGCTCGCTGATAAAAAGCAATCTGAAAAGGCTGGGGCGCGACCTAAAATGGCTGTACGAACAGTTAAATAGGAAAAAGATCAAAAAGATCTCAAACGTCTTCTACATGGGCGCCGACGAACAGGGCGAGGTCGTGATCATAGAAAAGGAAAAACGGCGTTTTGGGAAAAGGAGCTGACTCTATGAAAAGAACGTCTTCGATGGTAGTTCTTCTGATCGTTGTGGTCGCCGTGGTATGGCTGCACTTAAGCGTTATAAATAAATTCATAACCGAAGTAGACGAGACTGCGGATTCGGTTTCGGAAATCCTAAACTCAGACGCCGCGGACAGAGAGCTTCTGCTGAGCTACATGTACAAAATAGACGAACTGCTTGAAAAAAACAAAGTCTGGCTCGGGATGAGTATCGATTCAAAGATCTCCGACGACATAGATATATCTTGGACAAAATGCGTCGGCTACTTGGAAAACGACGATATAAACGAATTCAAAATAGAGTTCTACGCGCTAAAAGATCTATTTAAGCAGCTGTCCGGCAATGAAAAGCTGAGCCTCGACGAACTGCTCTAAACCGCGCGGCGCCAAAAAAAGAGGGCGCGATAAACGCCCTCCGATTTCGTCTGAACATATTCTAAATCTTCTTCCTACTGTCTCGCAAGATAGATCGTAACGCCCTGCTCGCTAAGTTCCATCTCGTCGCCGTCGATATGACAATCTATCGACACGTCCGAAGGAAGCAAGCTCGAGCTTATTGTAAGCCTGCCGCCGCTTAAAGTATAGTCCGCGCTGAGTATCGAAAAGCTGACGGTTCCGTCGTCGTTAAAACTTACCGCTCCATTCTCCAGCACGGTAGAGAGTATATCGGCGTAATCCTCCAGCGGAGTTCCGGTAAGATCCACCTGGCTCAGCGAAGTATACTCGCCCGCGGGAGTTACGACGCGTTCAAAGCCCCACTCGCCTATTATAAGCTCCCCCTGCGTAAGCTGAGCCGCGGCGCTCGCGCTCGGACTCGGTTCCGTCGCCGTATCGGCGTTCGAGCCGCCTATACCAAACCTCTCGAGTATGCCGCACGACGAGAGCGAAATAACCATCGCGGAGATCAGGCCGAGACAAATCAATTTTTTACCCAATATAAACTTATGCTTCATAAAATCACATCCCTGTACAAATTTGACTTCATTATATCATGCGCCCGCCGCTAAATCAAGATTAATGCGATTTGTTTATAAAACGTTTACAAATCTATACCTAAATCGTAATATCGGCGCGACGTCTCCCGCCGCGCCCGTCAGATATACGCAAAAACCGCCGATAAAAACCGGCGGTTCCATCTTTGCAGTTTTCAAGCGTTATTCACAAACGTTATTCATATGAAACGATTTATACCAAAACCGCTCCGTTCTAAATATCCGAACCCCACAGCTCGATCTGGTTGAGCGCCGCAAAGTTCGCGCTCGTCTCAAGCTGAAGCGGGTCGAGTCGAGACAGCTTAAGCCACTCGGTCTTATGCTCGCCCAGTTCAAACTCCTGATCCTCGGCCGACTTTTTGGGATTTATCTCGGTCTTAAAGCCGTCCGAAAGCTCGATAAGCGCCGTATGCCAGTATGTGTCGTGCTCCTTGCCCTCCTCGGTCAGGTTATAGTCGCTCCTCAGATTCAGAACGAGCTTGTCGGCTCTTACCTCTCTGCCGAAGTATACCGCGAGGGTCAGATCCTCGTGGACGGCTCCGCCCCAGGAATGATACGGATAGTCGCCGTGTCCACCCGGGGTACTGATCCCGTCTATCGCGTTTCTCGCGTAGAAACAGCCCTCGTTGCGCGTGACCCTGTTGGCGTAGGCGTGCGGATACGCCTTGACCTCTCCGAGTTCGATCGCCTTGGAATCGGTCGGATTGCTCCACTCGGGCGCGTCCGGGTCTACGACCTCGCAGGCGAGCCTGTAGTCGAACGGGTTAAGGCACAGGTTTCTGTACTCCTTGAGCTCGCTCTCCGCCGCGGTCTTCATAACTACCGTCTGCTCTCCGTCGAACGTTCCCGGAGCGAAGCCTCTGAGCGCCTCGCCCTCGGGTATCTTAAATTCAAACCTGCCTTCGGGTATGTATACTATCGACTCTTTCACCCCGTCGGCGAGGTTTATTTTTACGTATTTCTCGTCCGTTTCAAATACGAGCGTATCGCCGCTCTTATACCCTGAAACGTTTAAGACCGCCTCGTCTTTTCCCGAGGCCATCGCGGAGGTCGTTCCGTCCGCGCCTGATAATGTAATCGTTAAGCCCATCTTAAGTTCTCCTCATTTTTATATGCGCGTGTGATATGTGCGTTAAAATCAAATAATCTCTTTCTTATCTGAGGTCCTTCATCGCTACGTTGTCCATATCGTCGAAGGTCTGGTTCTCGCCGACCATTCCCCAGATAAAGGTGTAATTCTTGGTAGCCACGCCCGAATGGATCGACCAGCTCGGGGAGATGACCGCCTCTTCGTTTCTCATAACGATATGTCTCGTCTCCTGCGGCTCGCCCATCATGTGGAATACTACGTCGTCCTCGCCCAGTTCGAAATAGAGATAAACTTCCATTCTTCTCTCGTGAGTATGGCAGGGCATGGTGTTCCAGTTGCTGCCTACGTCCAACGAGGTCATGCCCATTACGAGCTGACAGCTCTGGCATACCGCCGGGTGTATGTACTGGTTTATAACTCTCTTATTGCATTCCTCGACGCTTCCCAAGGGTCTCTTGTTCGCCATCTCCATGGTTATTTTGAGAGTCGGATATGTCTTGTGCGCCGGCGCCGAATTTAAGTAGAACTTAGCGGGGTTAGCCGCGTCCTTGCTCTTAAACGAGACCTCTTTTATACCCATACCGGCGTAGAGACCGTCTTTGTAGTCCAAGTCGTATTCCTCGCCGTCGAGTATTACAGTACCCGCTCCGCCGATGTTGATAACGCCCAGCTCGCGGCGCTCGAGGAAATAATCGACGCCCAGCTCGTGTCCCGCCTCCAGAGAAAGCGTCTCTTTCGCAGGGCAAACTCCGCCGACGATTATCCTGTCAACGTGGCTGTATACGAGCCTTACCTTGTCCGGAGTGAACAGATCCTGTATCAAAAAGTCGTTTCTCATTCTCTCGGTAGTGTAATGCTTAGCGTCCTCCGGATGCCACGGATTTCTGATTTCAATGTCCATTTTAAACTCCTCCTGTTTTTCATTTTCCTTAATTTTCGAGGCCAAATCGCGCCTGAACTGCGTCAAGCCATAAAGCCCCGATATAACTATATTGATTTTAACACATAGGCCGAGAATATGCAAGAGAAACAACATAGAAATTAACGTAGAGATTAGGGATTAGCGAATAGCGAATAGGGGGTGAAATTTGCCGCTTTAACGCCTGACGAAAACGTATGCGGAATGGAATACTTTGTTTTTCTATCACGCTACAGAAGCCGTTTTCACGGCTTCAAAAACAATTCACGTTCCTAATCGCTAATCCCTAATCTCTACGTTGTTGACAATACTAAAAATTTGGTGTATAATAAAAGCAGAAAAGAGGTAAACCGTAAAACGGTTAGCCGAATATAGTCGCTGTAATATAATCGCCTATTTGGCTATGGGGCGGTTATATTACTTTTTGTGAAACTATTACCAAAAATATGATAATAGAAACCAATATTTTCAAAAATAAAGGATTCCACATAAGTATCACCCCCTTTCTGTCGCACTTACGACAATAGGAGATGGCTAACCGCTCATTAATTACCTCTTATCTGCTAACGATAATTATATATCATTCGACGTAATCCGTCAATTTACAATTCCTTTACAGAGTATTCCATTTCTGCAAACAAAACCGCCAGGCGTTAAAGAAGCAAACTTCACCTTCCTAATCTCTACGTTTCGGTATCTTTATCGTATACTCTATGTACCTGTCGGCCTCGTTCTTGTCCGCGACACCGTCCACTCCGCTGCGCCGCATCATCTCGACCGCCTGTTTAAGCGTGTTGGCGAATATCCTGACGTCTTTGAACGTCCTCTTTATCGCCGTATTTTCCCGGCTCTCCGGCTTCTTTTTGTTTTTTCTGATCAGCCTCTCGACGAGCTCCTCGGTCTTCGCAACGTTCAGCTTTTTGGAAACGATCATCTCCAACGCGGCGACCCTTTCTTTTTCATTATGCAGTTTAAGCAAGGCTCTGGCGTGCCG
>ERZ1643247.3900-NODE-3900-length-10153-cov-41.086156_pt1 | contig 10153 bp, 10 predicted proteins | sample MGYA00579264_ERZ1643247 | MGnify/ENA primary metagenome ERZ1643247 (study PRJEB29033, sample SAMEA4952262) | chicken gut metagenome | biome: Broiler Chicken; feature: Gastrointestinal Tract; material: Caecum | place: Ireland | collected 2018 | study: Broiler... | reverse complement strand
GGGGTATGAAAAATAAAAGATTAGCGACGGTTCTTCGTTTTCTGTCGTGCTATTGTATTGCAATGGGATGCGTGACCATATTTTCGTTGTTCGAGATAGTATTCGAAGACAAAACAGAGGGCATATTGTGGGGTACGGCAATCACTATTTTGGTTGTAACGTTGTTGGTATGGAATTCCCGTCTTTCCGACGATTTGGGCAAACGGGGCAGAATTGTTCTATTGGTCGTGCGCATTATTTTGCCCGTTCTCGGCGCAGGATTGTTTGTTTTCGACGCCCTTCATTATATTCCGCAAACGGACGTTTCCGCATCGCTGATTTCAATTGTACTTTCCTTTGAGCTGGCTTTTATCCTTATGAATATTTGGCTTAAAACAGTAAAGAACGTACCGAAAGAAAAAGCCGATACGCCGGAAACATTTCAGAAAAAATTTTGAAAGAGCGTTATTATAGAGCGGCATAATATCCATAAAAAGCCAAAATTATTTTACATTTTTCACGAATTGTGGTACAATGGCGCGGTAATTCTTCTTAAAGGAAAAACGGTTTATGAGTTTCAAAATTTCGCTCGCGGGCGACTTGGGCAGCGGCAAATCGACGGTCGGCAAAATCCTGTCGCAAAAGCTGGGTGCGGAGGTGTACTCCACGGGCACCATTCAGCGGCAGATTGCCACCGAAATGGGCATGACGACTCTCCAACTCAACCAATACATGGAAACGCACCCCGAAATCGACGGGAAGATCGACGACGGCCTGCGCGCGCTCGAACATTCGGAAAAAAACCTCATCATCGACTCGCGCATGGCGTGGCACTTCGTGCCTTCCTCCTTTTCGGTGTACATGGCGGCTGACCCGTTTGTTTCCGCCGAGCGCATCTTAAAGGCGGGGCGGGAGAGCGAACCGTTCAGCACGGTCGAGGAGGCGGTCGCGTCCATCTCCGATCGACGCAAGAGCGAAATGTTCCGCTATTCCCACCTGTACGGCGTAAATATCAAAGACCTTGAAAATTACGACTATGTCATCGACACGTCGTATATCCCGCCCGAAATCGTCGCCGAACATATCGCGGCGCACTTTGAACTGCACCGCGCCGGCAAACAATATCCGCGCTATGAGCTTTGCCCCGCCCGCCTGCTCCCTTGCCTGAACGGGGAGGGCGAGCCGGCATTCTTCGAGCAGGACGGATTTTACTTCATCGCGCAGGGCGAGCGCAAAATCGCCGCGGCAATCCGGGCGGGCGCGCCGCTCGTTTCTTGCGACCGCGCGCAGGGCGAGTACGGCGAAGAATGTGCAAAAAAACACTGCACGTCCGATAAAATTGCGGCATGGGAGAGGGAAACGGGCGCTAAAATCGCGCGCCTTCCCGCGTGGCTGAAACGGTGACGGAAGGGCAGAAAATCGAGCGGAGCATCATCACCACCTACCGCAAGGGGATCTGGAGCCGCTTCGTCAAGGGCGTCAAGGAATACGCGCTCGTCGAGGAGGGGGATAAGATCGCCGTTTGCATCTCGGGCGGGAAGGATTCGATGCTGCTCGCCAAGTGCATGCAGGAATTGCAGCGGCACGGCGAAAAGAAGTTCGGGCTGGAATTTTTGGTCATGGACCCCGGCTATGCGCCCGAAAACCGCGCGCTCATCGAGAGCAACGCCGCCCTTTTGGAAGTGCCGGTGCACATCTTCGAAACGCAGATCTTCGACGCGGTGACGATGGTGGAAAAGAACCCGTGCTACCTGTGCGCGCGGATGCGGCGGGGGTACCTGTACGAGGAGGCGGCGCGGCTCGGGTGCAACAAAATCGCGCTCGGGCACCACTTCGACGACGTCATCGAAACGCTGCTGATGGGCATGCTGTACAGCGGTCAAATCCAGGGTATGCCGCCCAAGCTGTGGAGCACCAACCACCCGGGCATGCAGCTCATCCGCCCGCTGTACTATGTGCACGAGCAGGACATCGTGAACTGGAAAAACTACAACGGTCTGCGCTTTCTGCGCTGTGCCTGCAAGTTCACCGAGCGGTGCGAAACGAAGGAGGAGGATTCCAAGCGGCTGGAGATGAAGCGGCTCATCGCCGAACTGAAAAAGACCAACCCGAACGTGGATATCAGCATCTTCCGCGCGGCGTACAATGTGCACGTCGATACACTCATCGAATACGAGAGCGGCGGCGAGCGGCACGACTTTTTATCCCGCTATAAACCGAAAAAGTGAATACGTTCGCAAAAATTAAGTATATTTTTAAAAAACGGGCGCCCCGAAAGGAACACTTTCGGGGCGCTGTTGTCTGTGTATAAATTTTACAGCAGACCGTATTCGCCGAGTAAACCGAGCATATAAGCGCTCGCCTCTTCATCGATGATATAGGCGGTGTACATATCCGTATCGGCGTCATAGCTTCCGAAAACGGAAACTTTGCCGTCTGCAACCAGTCAATCGTTCTGCTCGGTGGTAAAAAAACCGTCCTTGCTCATGCGGTAAAAAACCGGCTGAACGGGCAGTACTTTCGCATACGGTATGGAAATTTCGATGTCGGAAAAATCTTCGCGCCCGTTTAACAGTCCTTTCCCCTCGTTTTCCTGAATGCGCGTGTTCAGCGAGATCGCCTTTTCGAGCAGGGCCGTATTTGCATTCGCTTCCAATCGAATCCGTTCGTTTTCGTTGCTGTCGCCGTACAGACCTATATAATAATCGAAGTTGCCGGCGTCGGCATAATAGGCGCCGATTTCTTCCGATTCGCTCTCTTTGCAGTAGATCGTCGGGTTCCAATACAGCGCTTCCTTGTTCTGTGCGCAGTAGAGTGAGAAGGGGGCGCCCGCAACCTCCCACCAAAGGTGGTACTCCGTTTCAAAGGCGGGCGGGTCGTCTTCGTCGAACACAATGCCGTCCGGCCACAAATTTTCGTAAAAGCCGCTCACATAACTTTCCCCTCCGATTTCGATGCGTTCGGGGTCTCGGTGCGAAGGCAGGAATGCGCAGGCAGATAAGACGGCGGCACTCGCAGTTGTCGCGGCCGCAGCCAATATTCGGAGGATCGCTCTCATGAACTCAGATCTCCTTTCCGCCCGGCTTCAAGCCCTGCGGCAAAAATTTATTCTTTTTGACCGCCTCGTAGGCGAGCACCGTCGCCGCAACGCCCACGTTCAGCGAATCGCAGCTTCCCTGCATGGGAATGGCGATCATCTCGTATTCGCCGCCGTACCACTCCCGCGAAATGCCGTAGCGCTCGCTCCCCATCACCAAAGCCGTCTTTTTGCCGAACGGCTCGTCGTAATAGTACAGCTTGGCGCGCGTGTCCGCAAGGTACACCGTCACGCCGTTTGCTGCGAGCCACGCGCGGCAGGCTTCCACCGAGTCAAACTCGAAGAAGGGGACGGAGAGCACCGCGCCCTGGCTCCCTTTGATGAGCTTGGGGTGTGTGAGCCGCGCCTTTCGGTTGCACAAAAACACCGCGTCCACGCCCGCGCCGTCCGCCATGCGCATCATCGTGCCCACGTTCCCCGGGATCTCCACGCCGTCCAGAATCAGGATGACGGCGTCGTCTGCGGGGCGGAATTCGGCGATGTCGTGCTTTGGAAGCCGGGCGAGGGCAAAGAGGCCGTCGGGGCGGTCGCGCTCGGAGATCTTCTCGAACGTCTTTGCCGAAACGGTGTACAGCTCGTTTGCGCGCGCGGCGATCTTTTCGGCGAGGCTCGCCGCCTCGGGCGTGCGGATGTGCTCGGGGCAGAGGATGAGGCTGTCTACGGGCGTGCCGAATTTTTCGCACATGCCCAAAAGCCAGATGCCCTCCGCCGCAAATAATTTGTGCGGGTTGGGTTTGGAATTGGAAATGATGCCCCTGACCTGCTTTATTTTCGGGTTCTGTTCCCCGATCGCCTGAAAATCGAATTTTTCGATGACTTCTGCAATGTTTTCGCTCATGGGAAAACAGTAGCATTTTTCGCCGCGTTTGTCAAGCCCTTCCGCCCTGCGCGCGGCGGGATATTTGCCGTATGTGCATTCGGTTTTAACAATTATTTAACAAATCTGCGGTATGCTGTTAAAAATCGGCGAATCCGTTTCCGCGGCGCTCCATGCGGCGTTTAGCACCGCCGCATGCGCGGGCAGTGCGCGCTTGGCAAAAAAATTTTCTTCCGCATACGATGTAGCGTACCATTGTACGTTCGGAAGGATTTTTATGAACAAAAGAGATTCAAAGCGCACGTTCCGCGCCTGCGTCGCGGGCATCGCGAACCAGGCGGTCGTCGTCAACGTCACGGCGCTCCTGTTCGCGCCGTTCATGCGCCTGTACGGTTTTACATATGTGCAGCTGGGGCTGCTGACGGCGGCGGGATTCCTCGCGCAGATGGCGGCGGACATCTCCCTCGTTTTTCTCATCGACCGCATTTCCCGTAAAAAACTTGCCTTGTTTGCGGCGGCGCTTTCGGCGGCGGGGCTGCTCTTTTACGGCTGTACGCCTTGGCTGTTTTCGGCAGGGGGCAAATACGGCGGCATCCTGGCGGCAACCGTCCTGTTCGCCTTTGCGGGCGGGTTGTTGGAGATCGTCCTCACGGGCGTCGCCGATTCCCTGCCGCAGGCGGAGGGGCGCGGCGGCATCTGCCTTCTGCACACCGCCTATGCGTGGGCGCAGGTCGCGCTTTCGCTCGCCTTGCTGGCGTTTGTCGCCGTGTTCGGCGCGGAAAAGTGGAATTTTGCCGTTCTTGCCTTTGCCCTAGTGCCGCTCGCGGCGCTCTTGCTCCTGGCAAGGGCGCAGTTCCCGCCGCGCCGGGCTCGCGCTCCCGTCAAAGCGGCGTTTAAACCCTTTTATCTGTTCGCGGCGCTCGCCGTGTTCTTCGGCTACGGCACCGAAATCGTCATGAACCAATGGATTTCCTCCTTCGCTTCGGAAACATTCGGGGAGGCGGGCGGGATGCTCGGCTGTGCGGCGTTCGCCGTCTGCCTCGGCGTCGGCGGCGCCGTGTATGTGTCTGCCGAGCGGAGAGCGGGGCGGATTCCTCTCCTGCTCCTGTGCATTTCCGCCCTGCTCGCGGCGGCGACGTATATCCTCGCCGCACTCGTGCCGTCCGATTTGCCCGCGCTCGCCTTTGCCGCGCTGTGCGGGGTTTTTACGGGGATGCTTTCGCCGGGAGCCATGTCCGCCGCGAGCGATTTTTTGCCCCGGTCGGGCGGGTGGATGCTCGCTTCGCTCGCGGTCGCGCAGGATATCGGCGCGGCGGCGCTTCCCGCGGCGGCGGGCGCATTGTCGCAGGGCGGGTCTGTGCGCTCGGCGTTTTTCGCAATGTCGGCGGCTCCGCTTGTGGCGGCAGCGGCGCTGTTTCTGATGGCGAAAATGCGCGGCGGCGGCAAAGAATGAACGATTTGCAAAAATTTTGCGCGAATACCTTGTTTTGGTGGAATAGAATCGCGCTTTATGGTATAATAATTAACGATATTGATTTTTTTGCGGCTCGTACCGCACGGTGATTTATGGAAGAACAAAAAAGGCCTGAAAACGCCGCCGAAGCGGCGGAATCCGAAAGCGGCGCCGTCGGGCAGCCTGCCGCAGGCAAAGGAGCGGACTTGCGCGGTGCGGCGGAGGTGATCTCCGCGGGTACCGCCGCTGAAAAGGAAGCGCAGGTGCAGGCGGAGCCGGCATCGAATGCCGCGGGAGCGCAGGAGGGAGCGCCGCAATATACCGAAGCGGAGCTGAAAAAGCGCAAACGCAACAATACGATCAGCTTTCTCATCTCCCTCGTCATCATCGGCGGCGTGGTGTATGCGCTGTTTCAGCTCAGCCGCTCTTTGCAGGAAGGCGACTTTGCCACCTTTCAGGAACTGCTCGCCAATACAAACTGGTGGTATATGCTCATTGCCGTGGCTCTGTTTTTGGCGATGTTCCTCATCGAAACGCTCAAATATACCATGCTCACGCGCACCTTCGGCTACAACCTGGGATTTAAAAACGATCTGAAGATCGCGCTGACGGGCAAATATTACGAGAGCATAACGCCCTTCTCCTCGGGCGGTCAGCCCATGCAGATCTACTATATGTATAAGCTGGGCGTACCCGGCACCAAGAGTACCTCCATTACGATCGTCAAGTACGGCGTGCAGATGCTCGCCTTCACCGTGGTGGCGGGGTTGGTGATGGGGATTCTGGCAGGGGAACTGGGCAGCGTGGAAGACGAGGTCATCCGCACGACCATCTTTGTCTGCGGCTGGGTCGGATTCGGCGTCAATGCCTGTATTCCCGTTACCGTCCTGTTCGTCGTGTTCTGCCCCCGCGCCGTCGCATGGGTGCTGAACCTGTTCGTCAAACTGATGTACAAAATAAAGATCATCAAAAATGCCGAAAAGATCGAGGCGAAAGTCCGCAAATGGATGGACGACTTCGCCATCTTTTCGCAGATGCTGTTCAAAAAGCCGCTCGTGTTCATCGCGCTGTTCGTGCTGTGTCTGGGCGAGCCGATCATCGAACTCATCATTCCGTACTATGTGCTCATCGCCATGTGCGGGCAGTACGTCGAGGCGGGCGGGGCGCTCTTCTGGACGGTCGTATCGCTCGCGATGTACGCGACGTATGCCGCCGTGTTCATCCCCACGCCCGGCAATTCGGGCGCGGTGGAATCGGTGTTCATGCTCGCGTTCGCCGCGCTGACGGACAATGTGCTGTTCTGGTTCGTCCTCGTTTGGCGGTTCATTTTGTACTATACTTACATCATTGCGGGCGTCGGCATGAATGTTACCGACATGGTCGGCCGCATCCGCAAAAACAGGCGCGAAAGGCTGTCGCGCAGGCAATAGGCTGTCGCATTCAGAACAGAAAAACCGATTGACAAGGAGCGGCATGAAAGAAAAGCGCATCGTATATTACAAGGACGAGCAGGACGAGGTCATGCAGTTCGGACTGACCATCCTGCACGATAAGATCGAACAGGCTCATACGAAGGAAAAAGAGGAAAGAGGGGATATGAAACAAGGGGATAAAGTCTTTTATCGCGACGATAAAGACGATATGACGTTTTTTGAATTTATCAAGACGAAACCGGTCGACGGCAGCTTCGATTACGAGCGGAAGGGGATCGGGAACTGGCTGCTGCGCAACGTGTTCGTGCGCTGCATCGTCATTCCGTTTTTTTATTTTTTCCGCCGCTTTATCATCCGCACCCGTTTCATCGGGCGCAAGGCGCTGCGCAAACATAAAGGCGGCTGCTTCATCTACGGCAACCACACCGAAGTCGTGCCGGACGCCGCCCGCGCCGCGATCGCCTCTTTCCCGCACCTTTCCTATATCATCGTGCATCCGAACAATGTTTCCATCCCGTTCCTGGGGCCGCTGATGATGGCGCTCGGCTGTATCCCGCTCCCCACCGACCCGAACGGCATGAAAAATTTTGTACACGCCGTTGAACAGCGCGCACAAAAACACCCCGTTACCATTTTCCCCGAACGGGTCATCTGGCCGTATTATACGAAGATACGCAATTTTTCCGCCTCGTCCTTCCATTATGCGGTCAAGGCGGACAAGCCCGTCTTCACCATGACGACCACCTACCACAAGGGCAGGCTCTTCAAAAAGCCGTACAAAAAGGTGTATATCGACGGGCCATTCTATCCCGATCATTCCCTTCCCCCGCGCGAACGGCAGAAGAAACTGCGCGACATCGCGTACGAAACCATGTGCGAGCGCGCAAAGCTGAATACTTACGAGTATTACGAATATGTCCAGCGCGACGACGCGCCCGAATACCGCGCAAAGCTCGCCATGGAAGAGGAGATGAAAAAGCGGAAAAAGAAGGGCGGGCGCGCCGCACGGGCGGCGGAACTTGCGCCCGAAAACGCGCAGGCGGCGCAGTTCGGCGAAGTCGTTGCGGAGAAATCGTTGCAGGGCGGGCAAGCTGCTCCTTCGGAGGGATGTCCGCAGAGCGGCTGCAATGCGCCTTTGTCGCCGCAGGACGAAAATCTTTCGGCGCAGGAAGAGCGGGGCGAATAGCAAGGCAGCAAAAGGGGCAAGCGCGGAACGCTTGCCCCTTTTAATTCTGTTCGCCGCCCGGCGGCTCCTTGCTTACTCGTTCAGATCGTACTTTTCGGCGAGCCTGTCGTATTCGGCATAGATATCGTCGAAGTCGTGTATTTTCAGGCGGTTCTGCACCTTGTCGCGCTGCCATTGCTTGTAGTTGTACACGCGCGGGATGAACAGGTACCATTTTATGCCTTTGTTGAAGTGTTTGATCACGGTGTCGGGCTTGATGGTGCGCTGTTCGTTGAAGCGCATGGGCAGTTCCATGCGGCTCGTCGCACAGCGGTGCAGCGCCGATTGGTCGGGCATCGCCATCTTTTTGACGCAGATGAGTTCGCGGCATTTGCGAAACAGCCCCGTTTCACGGATCTTTTGCAGGTTCAGGAGCAGCACGCCAGAATTGCAGTAGTGCTTGTTTATCCAAAATTTCCCCATGTAGTCGAGCGCGGCGGCGTATTCGCAGGCGGAAATATCGATATCGTACAGCTGCGCGATGTCGCTCACGCACATGGTGTCTATGTCGAGATAGATGATCTTATCCGGCATTCCGGGCAGTTCGTCGAGGAAGAGGCGCAGCATGGCATAGGGGGTATAGATCGCCGCCTTGCGGTTCTTGCCATCGGCGAGGCTTGCCGTATACTGCTCCGTCAGGTCGAGGAGCTGCGCGCAGCTCTGCGCATTTTTTTTGCGCAGAACTTCGTTCAATATGTTCATCTGGTTTTTGCTGAATGGTATAAACGCGGGGTCTTGCCCGTGCAGATCCATCGAAAGGATCAGCACGCGCAAAGGCTCGGCAGTATGTTCCGCCAGCGACATCACGGAGAGCAGCAAACCCGGAAAAATGCGCTTGTTTCCGCAATAACACACGTTGATCATGTTTCACTCCTCCGTGCCGAGGCAGGCGTACCTTTCGGCGAGCTTGTCGTACTGCTCGTATATGTCGTCAAAGTCGTGGATTTTCAGTTTGTTATGCACTTTTTCGCGGTGCCATTGCTTCACGTTATAGGTGTGGAAGAAGGGCAGAAAGCGCACGTCGCGGCAGAAATGCTTGATCACCGTTTCCCCGCACGGTTTGCTCTGCTCGTTGAACTTGCGGGGAAGAAGAAGTTTGCTCCCTGCGAGCTTGTTCAGCGCCGATTGGTCGGGCGTGAACATACGGTGGGAGGCGACATAATCGCGCACCCGCTCGAATAACTTGTTTTCGCGGATGCGCTTCATATTCAGAAGCAGCACACCCGAATTGCAGTAGTGCCTGTTCACGAAAAATTTCCCCAGCCGGTCGGGTACGCCCGCAAATTCGCAGCAGGAAACGTCCGTGTCGTAAAGCTCGGAAACATCGCTCCTGCACATGGTGTCGATGTCGAGGTAGAGCAGTTTGTCGGGCAGCCCGTCCAGCTCGTTCAGGTACAAACGCAGGGTCGCGTAGGGGGTATAATAGCTCTTTTTGTTCTTCCCTCCCGCCAGCGAGCGTCGGTAGGCGTCGCCCACGTCGATGAGCAGCGCCCCGCTCTCCGGATTTTTTTCGCGCAGCACGGCGTTCAGAACTTCCATCTGCTGTTCGCTGAACGGCAGGTAGCACGCGTCCTGCTCGTGCAGATCCATGGAAAGGACGTACAGCCTTACGGGTCGGTCGGTATGTTTGATGATGGACAAAGCGGAGAGCAGCAGCCCGGGGAACACCCGTCGGTTGCCTCCGTAACAGATGTGGATGGCTTCGTTCATGGCTCTCTTATCGTTTTTTGCGGAACGCTCGCGTGCGGCATGGCGGTGTGCGGCGTTTCGCTTTCGGTACAGTATAGGGTTAATTGTTTTCATTGTACCATATTCCGCGCCGCAAGGCAAGGGAAAAACCGAAGCCTGCCGCCGCAATTTCGCCGCGGCGACGGCAAAACAGGCGCGCGTCATTTTTGTTTTCCGTAAAAATACGCTCGCGTTCGCCGTTTGGGGCGCGGTCGGCTCAATTATCTTTACCGCCCGTGCGCTTTCCGCGCGGATGTGGTATAATAAGAAAAAACGGAGGGGCGGTATGGAAGACTGCGAAGAGTGTTTTATGAAGAACACAGGCTGGAAGTGCGGGAGATATTAAGAAAACTCTGTGAATGGAAGGGAGTAGAAATCATAGAAGGAGAGGTGTGCCCGGATCATGTACATATGATGGTAA
>ERZ1643247.3899-NODE-3899-length-10154-cov-4.656006_pt1 | contig 10154 bp, 11 predicted proteins | sample MGYA00579264_ERZ1643247 | MGnify/ENA primary metagenome ERZ1643247 (study PRJEB29033, sample SAMEA4952262) | chicken gut metagenome | biome: Broiler Chicken; feature: Gastrointestinal Tract; material: Caecum | place: Ireland | collected 2018 | study: Broiler... | reverse complement strand
GTATGCATGTCTGTGATGTAATCCATTGTCAGTCCTTTCTCCGCTGAATAAGCGGCTAATGTTATCGTTACACCAATGTTTCTGATTATTTATTTGTTTTAAATGGACAAACCTTAATACATTGATAGCATCCAATACATTCACTTTTATTAATAAGCGGATATTCAAAACCTTCTTCATCCTCAATCATCGAAATCGCTTTTCTCGGACAAATCGCATAGCACGCTGTGCATCCACAGCATTCTTCTTTCCGGTTATACAAAATTGGTATCTCTTTCACAATATTCACCTCAAAATCCAATCAACATCAATGCTTTATCATGCTTCAGATTGTGAGCTAAACTTCTTAGAACACAAACGAACACAAAGCTACCTATTACGGTCAAAATAAAGCACATACCAAAATTCAATATCCAAATATTATTCAATCCGATTAGTTTAATTACTTTTCTGACAACCCAAAGAATAAGCATATGACAATAGAAAATGCCATAGGAATAATCGCCTGTGACTGAAAGAATATTTCTTCTAACCTCATTCTTCTTTTTCAGTAGCCACAAAGCAAGGGCTGTAGCATGCATAAAGCTTCCAAACTTAATCTGACTTGTCACAAATCCATCCGCGCATCCAAGCATCTTCAGAATAAATGCTTCAGTTATTGATATACATAAGGTAATAGCCACCCATCTAACATTGATCCTTTCTCTCCATTTTTCGATTTCTCCAGAACGACAATCCATACCTAAAAGATAGAAGAAGAACCATGCCGGAAACAAAGTTTCATATAATAATGGCACTGTTCCTGTCACTATGTTATATGTATAAATTATTACCAGATAAGTGGGTGTAATCAAATACATCCATTTCTTTCTATATCAAATCAACCATGGAGTCATAATTGTTAACTGTATCATTACTATAATATAGTAAAATGGTGTGGTCGCTTTCCCACATACTAGAGCGTATATAATATACCGAAGACTCATCTTATCCAATATAGCTGTCTTAAGCAGGTAAATGCAGCTCCAAATTAGATATGGAAGAAGAATTCTTCCTCCTCCCCGCTTCAATAAAAAACTCCTATAATCACCTCGTATTTTTTCCGGTATCATGAAATATCCTGCTAAAAAAATAAACATTGCTACAGGAAAATTAATAAATTGACGGAAAATCATCCAAACAGTATAGTCTAGCTTCATATAGTTTTGACCACTTGGACAGTGAATCATAATAACTGCAAGAATACATATCCCTCTCAGCATCTGCCAATACTGAAATTTTTTTGTAATCATTCTTTCCATACTGTTTTCTCCTTAAGTGTGAATAACAGACCATAGGTTAAACTACTCACTTTATTTTCTCCGATGAATTTTGAAGCTTGCACCTTTAAGATTAATTTCTTTATTGATCTTTTGACTTTATTCTTAAATGAAATCCGTGCCGGTATAGCGTACTTAGATTTCAATTCTTCAAAGTTCATTGCGGCCATATCGTTAAAGAAAAAATCTCTTTCTACTGGCCGCTTAGTAGATCTATACTCTGAGGGATTTTCCTTTACTCCCTCTCCATAGGAAACTTCTTTGCATACAATATCAGTCTTAATATGGTTAAACAGCTCTAAACCTTTACTCGTCCGCAAAATCACAAAAGAAATACCTTTACCATCATTCATTTCTGGAAGTACTTGACTGATTCCCCAGAAATCTGCAATCGTCAAATCTGAAAGTTTCTGCCGTTTCGCTACACACTCATAACAGGATGGACGAAGGCTATAATTTCTAAGAAACATCAGCATATATGGATCTTTATCTTTTGAAATATACAGAATCTGATGATCAGCATCTATTCTTTTTATCCCTAAATCTGGCAAACTATCATCCTTACATCTGAAGTTCACATTAATTAATTTTGCACTTGTCTCTGCTTCAATATATTGGACATATTGCTTCCATAGTTTAGGCGAAGGAGCTCCGTGACAGATTACATCCACACAATATAGATTACTATACTCTTTCTTTAAAAAGCCTTTTAAACCATTAATCTGACACCCTGTTCCAGAAAAGAGAACGGTTGAGCCAGATTCAAGATCCTCTTTTATTTGCTGATAAGTATTTCCAACTCTTGCCTGAAGGTATTTTGAACCCCGGAGTTTTCGAAGATTTTCTCGCTTATCTACACGAATGAACTTCGCATATTTGCAATCTCGAGACATGGCAACGCCATAAACCATACCGTCTTGGTATAAGACTTGTTCTGCCAGCAAAGAAAAAACAGCACCAGAAGAACTTTCTAATCTTAACTTACCATCTTTTGAATAGGCCGCATATGTACCTATAATATTACCCATCTGTATTTTCATCCCCTATTTCTTAACCAACCTCTGAATTGGTCCCATAATCATCTGCTTCTCTTCATTATTCATTCCAAGAAAGTACATTGACACACAATATACAGCTACATAAAAAACAATCCAAACGCCAAGTGTAAATAAACTATTAATTGATATAAACTCCATTATAAGAGTGCCCACTATACAAGGAATAATCAAGCTCGGAATAAATTGAATAATATTTTTCCAAAAGTACCAAATATTTAACTTAATATATTTATAATAATACCAATTCACAAAAATAATATTTCCAGCAATTAAAGAAATGGCCGTACCCATTGCTGCTCCCGTTGGACCATATATATATATCAACGGCACGCTAATAAATATATTAGCTATTGCCATCAATAAATATATGACTGACCTGACTTTATGTTTATTTTTCGCCCTTTGAATTTCAATACCAAGATTTTGAATTAAAGGCACAGTAACTGGTATAATCAACCATAATGTTATATAGTATGATTCCGAATAGCCTTCCCCTCCCCAAAAATTCATAAATGGCTGACCAAAGAATATGAAACCTGTAAAAATAAGAGCCAATACTATCAACTGAATACGCCCAACTTTAGTAAAGAGTCCAGTAAGTTCATTATTATCATCAGATGTGGCAACAATTCTGTTTACCTTTGGAACAAAAACATTTGAAATAGATGTGGAAAATTGTAAATACATAGAATTAATTTGACCTCCAAGTCCATATATTGCCACAGCTGTTGTTCCCAAAATACGTCCCAGCAAGAATTTATCAATGCTCCAATTTATCTGATCAATGATTTGATTCAGAAAAATAAAAAAAGTAAATATCCACATTTCTCTAAGTAAACCAAACTTAAAGCCATTAAATATGAACTGTACGTGAAGCTTTTTAAAACTATACCACATGTTTATCAATAATTTTGTGACAGTCAAAAATGTAGTAATACAAACAATACCTATAGATCCATATCCCATAATAAGAAGAGGTCAAGTCAAAAATGGATTTAAAAAATTTTGAAATACAACCAACAACTTTTGAAAAAAAAATCTTTCATTGGCGGATGTAAAGGAATCAAAAACACTATTTGGAAAAGTTAATGCCAAATTAGCAACCATCAGGCTCATAAGAATACGAGCAGTAGGATACTCTTCTGGAGTCAATCCGTCCCCAAAAATAAGTTCTATATTCCCAACCATTACAGCACCACATAAAATGCAGATAATAGCAATGATAAGAAATATTATCATAAACATTCCGTTTAGTCTTCTCACTTCATCTTCTTCATTTTTTGCTTTTGCTCTAGAATAAAACCGTATATATGAAGCTGTAAATCCAAAGCTAAGAAGACTAAGATATGACACAACTGAGTAGACTAACTGATAAAGACCATATTCACTCTGCCCTAGCAATCGAAGCATAATTGGTGTATAGACTAATCCAGAAATTACTTTTATTCCTTCTGAAATATATGAAAGAATAACCCCTGCTTTTTTTTGATTTATTAGCAATTATAATATCCTCCCTACATGAATATCATTCATATTTTAAATTTTACCCTATATTCTCTTTAAGAAATTTAATAGAAAAATCTATTTTATTTCTCAAAATATCATAGATCATGTCATAATTCCAACACATGTCATCTATACGGTAAAGTTCCGTAAATGATATCATCTTATCTAACTGTTTTATCGTTTTAAGATAATCAAGCATTCGATTATTTAAATCAGTTGATGTCATTCTTTCAAGAACAACAAATTTTTTTCTATATATAGTAGAAAATGCTGTACCATGAAAACTATCTGTAATAATATATTCTGCATGATGTATAAGCCATATCCAATTTTGTGGAGAGCAATCATACACCTGAATATGCCCAAAATTTTCATCAACATTATTATACTTTCCAGACGCATACGGAATAGCAACAACCTTTAGTTTTTTCTCTTCTGCCCAATTCATAATAGCCGTACGCATATCTGCGTCAGTTCCTAAAATATAGGCAAAAATGAAATTATTATAATTCAATCCATCATGAATACTTAAACAATTGGTATTATTATCTAAGTTCGCATACTTACTGTTGATTGGAAGTTTTTCAATACTGCTCCATTCTTCGGCATCTAAAAGAAATGTCGGATCCAAAACGTGTACAGCATTTATTCCTATACTCTTTAACAGTTCAACAGATGAATTTTCCCTGACTGACACTGCATCGAAATCAGTTAAGCATCTCTGAATTTCCTTAATGTTCTCTTCAGGAATCCAGTCACAACCAAATGAAGCTGCGTAAGAGATTTTTCTTGTTCCTGCTTTCTTTTTAAAGTCGAAAAATTTAATACGGTTTATTCTATTTTTTTCCTGGAACCATACAACATCAGAACCAACTATATATGTATTAAAATTTAAACTTTTAAAACCACTGTAATCTACTGCATTTTCACTAAGCGGTACGTATTGCTCTAAAAATTTCTTAAAAAGATCTAATCTTTCATCCATACCTCTAAATTTCTTTGTGTCTAAAAAAACTCGCTTAATTTTATTAAACGTCTTTAAAGCAAGTATATGCATTGGATAAGATTTTGTTTGTATATAATTATTAGGATGTGAAACTGTTTCGACTAACTTTACACCAAAATCAGGATTTATATTTTTAATATAGTGGCAAAGAGCATAAGATTGAAGCACATTACCATAGTTTACACTTGAATGAACGTATTCGTTTACAATTGCGATATCCATAGTTACATCTCCTTAGTTCTAAATAAATATATAATTTTTATTGGAAAATACTTATATATGGAACTGTGGCGTTATATCCCATATACACATATTGAACCCACCAATACAGGAAAAGATAACCCATTAAATACACTGTTCGTACATAATTATTATTTTTAAATTTAGATACTGTACAAATTTGTGGATATATTAAAATATTATACATAGAAAAAAACAATGCTATTCTTCCAGAAACTTGATTAACGCTTGAAAGTTGAGAAGTCAAAATATCAAATATAACAAAAATCAAGTAAATGTATGCATCTTTTTCTATGCTCTTAAGTCTTCTCCAATCATATACAAACAATATAATCAATGGAAAACGGAGAATTATCTGAGATGGAAGGAAACTCACATCACCGCTAATATAACTGCTATACTCAACAATACCAATTCTTACTAAAATGTTTACAATTATATCTGTACCCAGCAAACATGCTAAACCAATTCCGATTATAATAAACACATTAAATATCCGAATAGAATCCTGCTTATTATTAACATAAATATAAATAAGCATAATCCCGAACCCCACAACTGCACTATTATGAAAGAGGATGGAAAATAGCACAAATATACTGTATTTTAGGTAGTTTTTATTTTGTAAATAGTGAAATGCATAAAATAGAAGTGATAAAGCCATCCATTGACGCATAACATTCAGTGATCTGTTGTAAAACATAAAATAAAAAGTAGCCATGCCAATCCACAAAGGAAACTTATTACTATATAATTTTAACGCTTTATACAGTGGTATAATAATGATAGCATGGATAGCAAAAAGCATTACCCACAAAACTCCAAATAGTTTAGCAATGATGTAATTTAATACAAGATATCCAATTTCAAATGTTTTTACAGGATCAGCTCGCCAGCTATAATAATAAATATTTGAATTGTAGTATTCTAGAAAGTTTGCACTTTCTTTCGCTCTTTCAAAAAGTGGCTTAACATAAACTTGTACGTCAGTGCCAATACTTGGATCTCGAAATCCTGCTATCGCACATGGAATTACTATGCCTAATACAATTAGAAAAGAACTAATTTTTCCAACATTCTTCTGCGATAAATACACAAAAAATAGAGAAAGAAAAAATCCAAATAAATACACAAACATATCATTTCCTCACATTTAAATATATCCTACGAACCAGCGCATAAATATATATTAAAAACCAAACTTCATTACAAACTATAAAATACCTAATCCGGTTTACTTTTCCCCAATATTTTTTACAAGTACAATCAAGATGTTTTAGTTCATTTTTTACTAAATTTTTAGTCTTGTAATCAAGTTGATTGCACAAGCTTAAATCAGATAGCAAATTAAACAATGATTTTATAACGCTACATTCAATTACTCCTTTAACTCTATCAAACTGGAAAAATTCTGGTTTTATTAATTCTACTGTCTTTATTTGACATTTGCTTATTTGAACGTAGTTATTAATTAATTCCTTCGTGTGTTTAATAATTCTCCCTGAGGAAGAGGAAGGATTATACATATATTTATAAGCTACTTTATTGTAATAATAAATTTTGGGTTGCTTACTTAATAACTCCAAAACAAATTTTAAATCTTCTCCAGTTTTATAATTAGAGTCAAAAATAACATTGTACTTTTTTAAAAAATTTGTACGATATAATTTTCCACACGAACTATTATTTCTTTTTCTAGTAACGGAATCCAAAATAGCATCTTTCCACAAAAACAACCCCTCTTTACTATCAAGTGCTTTTATATATTTAATTCCCCTGCCTCGATATACAATCATATCAAATATAAAAATATCTACATCCAAAGTTTCATCAACTGAAAGGAAAACTTTACAATCAACAACATCGTCAGAATCAACAAAAGTTAAATACTTCCCTTGGGCTTCAGTTATTCCTCTATTCCTTGCCATACTTACGCCTTGATTGTTTTGATATATATATCTAAATTGCTTATGTGATGAAATAAATTTATCACAAAATATTTTTACATAGGGTTGAGATCCATCATCAACTAAAATGACCTCATATTTATCAATATTATTATCTACGATGGAATTAAAGCACCTTTCCAAATATACCGTCGGTGTATTGAATATTGGGATTATATAACTGATCATCTAATACCACCTCCTGCCCTTGTTTTAAATTACATCTATACTTCTTACGTCATCTAAACATAATATTTATATTTTTCTATTGATATTAAATCAGCAATTTATTATTCTATTTTTTTTAGGAAGAGTAATCCATTCTCCGAATTTTTTATCCCATTCTGATGGAACAAAAGGTTCAAAACCACTCCAATGGAAGAATGTAATCTCTCCAAAATACACTTTGCCATTAATGTCATAAAAATCAATTCTTGCTTCTGGTAATCCCTCAGAAAGAATCTCGGCATATTTTTTCATTTCATCAAAACTGCTAGGCCTCACAATTTTATATGTAGCATTGGGATGCCCATTAATAAACGGTAGATGATTGAACTCCATGTCAAAAAAATCAAATTTAGTTTCCACTTTGGGATTATTTCTATCAGATGCAATAAACATTGCTTTAGCTTTCCCATTGAATGCAAAAAATTTATAATCTTTCAATTCATCACCTGATTCATCGGCCATATATTCCTCCGCAATAATCCTTCGCTTAACATTTTTGTACGGCCATTCCCTATTCTGCTTATAATAATCGTTTGCCAGACTCTTCATAATCTTTTTTTTCGCATAAGTTAAGTCCAACTTAGATTTGTCTGTACAAATAATCAGGCCACCCGAGTCATGAGTACACTTCAAAACAAACTGCTGAGGCAACTTGGAAAAATCAATTTCATCAAAAGAATCCCATACTCCCAAGGTTTTGATAATATGCTCTTCACCAATCAATGAAGCCACATATTTCTTCACTTTATATTTATCCACCATCATCGTATATTCTGGTCTTCTATCATACAATTTCAGCCATTGTAATTTTTCATTAAAAGTTTTGGGATGTTCCAAATCTAAAGGATATCCAAACACATTCTTAAACTGCATTTTCAAAAAATCTTCATCACTCATATTTCTAAAAAAGCCGTGCTGCGCAAGAAAAATAATCCTTTTTTTAGGATTTTTCAATCCATTAATCCACTTTTTTACTAAATTAATCACGCTTGTTATACCTCTTTTCTCCGCAAACATGATAGACGGTTTCTCTCCACTTTGAACAAATTGCTCTCATTTCCAGACGCTGCGTGGTCTTCTGAGCTTCTTTCCCTAAAATTTCTCTTAATTTTTCATTTTCTATTAGCACCCGAATTTTTTCTGCCATAGCATCCACAGCTCCAATTTCTACAAGAAAACCATTTTTACCATTCTCAATCAATTCGGTAGGTCCACACTCACAATTTGTAGAAATACAAGGCAATCCAGCATGCATCGCTTCGCAAAGCACATTAGGAAATCCTTCATAAAAGGAAGAAAGTACAAAAATTTTAGCTCTTTTCATCTCTAAAAATGGTGCCTGAGTTACTCCACATAAATGTACATGCCCAATTAATCCCCCTTGTTTAATTAGATTTTGTAATTCGTTTTTTCGGTTCCCTTGCCCATAGATTTTAAGACTCCAGTCCGGGTGTGCAACGACCACCCTTTGATAAGCTTTAATTAATGTAACAAAATCCTTTTGGCTTTCTAGGCGCCCCACAGAAATCACAGTGTTCTCTTTGTCAACATTCTGTCCAATACATTGTGCTTCCATCTCGTTAAAATCTAGCGGATTCTCTAGTACTACCATTTTTTTCTGCAAATATTTCGGATAAAAAGATTTCATCTCTTGAGTCTGCACACAAATGGCATCAGCAAAGCGGTATAAGAAACAAGTTAATTTAAAAATATATTTTGAATACTTCTTTTTTATATTGTTGCGATCGCATACAATAATTTTTGTTTTCAAAAAAATTCCTGCCAAAATCAACATAAAATTACAACGACTTAGAAAAGAAATTGCAGCATCTGCATTTCTATTCCTCAGATGTTTAACAGTAGCAATAAAATCGCACAGCCATTCTACTGGTTTGCTTTTACCCACAAAATTATACTTATTCAGCTTTACTTTTGGAGAAACACTATAAAATTGTGGACGTTTCTCATAAGATGTAACACTTACATCCATATTATTTTCAGAAAAATTAGCCGCAATATTGGTCAACACATGTTCTGCACCACCACCAGAAAGGCTACTAATATAAAAATCTACTTTCATATTTCATCTCTCTTTCCGGTTTTCTCTAGTACTAATTCTTTTTCATACAGTACCGTACTATAATCTACTACATCTCCCGCATACACACGCAACATCTGATCGACCACTAAATTCCAATTGTATTGTTTCAAAATATACGAAGCAGCACTTTCTTTATATTTATATATTAAGATTTGATCATTTAAAAGTAACTGCAATCTATTTCTTAAATCAGTTATATTACCCTTTTCAAACAACACAGCTTTATCGTGAATAACCTCTGCATTTTCGGGAATATTACTTACTAAACAACAATTACCATAACTCATTGCTTCCAACAGTACATTTGCCATGCCTTCAAGATTACTTGGTAATACAAATATATATGCATTGCTATACAGCTCTTGCACTTCTTGTCCATACACATACCCTGTAAACATAATACGATCATCGCCTTTTGCCATATCCAATAAATGGTGATAATATTCCTTATTAGATTCTGCACCTCCTGCAATTACTAATTTTTTATCAGTATTACATTTTTTAAAAGCCTGAATTAAATATTGAATTCCCTTTTCAGGCACAATTCTGCCAAGAGAAAGAATATAGTCATCTTTACTCAATCCATATTTATTCTTAATTATATCTGCCATATGTAGTTTAGGCTTATCAATACCGTTAACAAATAAAACTGAATTTACTCCATATTTGGTATCAATGTATTCTTTCATATTTTTAGAGAGAACTAGGCAAACATCCGCTTTGGTTGCTGCCATCCTCTCGCCAAATTCT
>ERZ1643247.3897-NODE-3897-length-10158-cov-7.780659_pt1 | contig 10158 bp, 10 predicted proteins | sample MGYA00579264_ERZ1643247 | MGnify/ENA primary metagenome ERZ1643247 (study PRJEB29033, sample SAMEA4952262) | chicken gut metagenome | biome: Broiler Chicken; feature: Gastrointestinal Tract; material: Caecum | place: Ireland | collected 2018 | study: Broiler... | reverse complement strand
GAATTCATATCTTCCAGCTTTGCCATCCACTCCAACAGCGTTTGCCACTGATCTTTAGGAAGACTACGAACTATCTCCTCACACGTTCCTCGTATCTCCTCCAATTCCTGCTGTGTTTCTCTATATCCCGGCACCTCAACTGCGGTGTCCCTCGTCACATTTTCACAGCGGAGCTTATTCAAAAAATCCCCAACCTGTTCCCATACTTTGTTCTGCATATTCCATTCCTCCAGTCTGATAATATGAATAACATATCTGCAGATATTACACCATGCCAAATCCTACCCGTTCCTTAAAAAGGAATAGGCAGTATTCCAAGCATTACGCTACAGAACACTGCCTATTCCTTTTTTACCATGTTCATCCGATAACCAACCCCTCGCACGGTCTGAATATACTCAGGCCGGCTGGGATCATCTTCTATTTTCTTTCGAAGGCGGCGGACATGAGAAGTGATATTGCTGTCATCCCGGAGGTATTCTCCGTTCCAGACGAAGTTGTAAATCTGCTCTTTGGAAAGAATACTGCCTTGATGAAGAGCCAGTACATAAAGGATACGGAACTCAATATTTGTCAAGCTCACTTCCTGGTCTCGTTTCAGAACTTTATGCTGGTTCGGCTGAATTATTAACTCACCATTATGTATTTCCTCGTGATCTTCATCTAATTTCTTCTCAATGCTGATGCCAGCACAATCAACGATTTTCATAATCTTATCATAGACCTGCTGTTCCGATTCATCCAATGAAAGAACAATCAGTTTTCCCATATCATTCACCCCCTTAATACTCAAAAAATATATTATTAATCACTGTATCTATTAATAATAAAAAATCTGCGTCACCCCAACTTTCACAAATATTGATAATATTTGCGATGCCTAAATATCAAGTATATCGTCAGCATAAGGGTGAGCAGTTCTGCAATGGGAATGGCTAACCATACACCTGTTTTGGTAAAAATCCGGTGCAGGTGGAATTTCGAATAGTGTAATGCAGCCGCTACGATATCTAATTCCAACTTATCATTCAGATGATCTTCAATATATCGGATCGCTTGAAAAACAATGTGTACTGTCTGACCTTGCATTAAGCTTCCTCCTTTCTGCTATACTTCCCATGTTCTTTGGGCATAATGGTACACCCTTGTGGTGCTTCCAACGAAATATAATAGCACAAAGAGATTCCTATCTTTTCATCATTCTTGCTATCTTTTGAAACTGGCGGGTACTTCCTCACACGGCAGGAGAAGGTAAATATATAGTTTGCCTTCCTTATATTCTGCCGTTATCGTTCCATTCATTTGCAGGGTCAATATTCTGGCTATCGACAAACCAAGTCCCGTCGATTTCCTTGCATTTTCAAGCGTATAAAAACGGTCGAATAGTCTTTCAACCTGTACTTCGGTCATGTCTGACGCTGTATTTGAAAATGTTATCTTTCCATTATCATCCAGAATAATATCCAAATTCCCATCACTGTACTTTATCGCATTGTTCAAAAGATTAGAAAAGATGCGTGACAAGGATGCCTGGTCAAGATTTCTTACTATCCTCTTCCCGGTTATATTAATGTTAGGCGTTATATTTTTCTCCTGCAAGGCCGCATAAAAACCTAAAATGCTTTCCTCTAGAACCCGATTCACCACTACAGGCTGCACTTTCATTTCGCACTCTGGTGATGTAATGACGGAATAGCGGAATAGTTCTTCTGTAAGCTGACTTAAAGCTTCTGTACGACTTCTTATAATCTCAATATACCGCTCTGATTTTTCACTCTGCTCAGTTTTATCAAGCAGGTCTAAATAACTGCTGATTGCTGTAAGTGGTGTGCGTAAATCGTGAGAAATATTCGTAATTGCATTTTTTAATTCTATGTCTCCTTGCTGAAAGTGCAGCCGTCTTTTACGCAATTCTTTAAGCTGAAGATTTATATTGTTTGCAAGGCAGCACATTATTTTATCTTCGGTAGATATAGAAATCAGCGTGTTGGTATCGCTCATTAACTTTTCTGAAAGCTCCATGCAAATTTCTTTTGCAGCCTTACGCATGACAAATACTTTTATTCCAAGTGCGATAACAGATATTAATAAAATGATGCAAAGCAGAACAAGCCAAATCACGATACCACTTCCTTTCCTTAATCTGTACATGCTCTTTGTACATAAAGGGATACCCGCAGGGTATTTACTTCATATCCTTTTTGCTAAAAATCAGAACGCCGCATATCACTGTTATTACAGTAAAGAATGCTGAATATGCCGGCAATCTATATGGGTGGAAAACAGTATTACTTGTGATCTGTAAACACTGTCCCATAGGAATAAAATCATATAAAAATTCTAATGCAGGTTGCGAAACCATATCGCCCGATAAAAAAGGAAACACATCAGATATGGATTCTCCATTATAAAAGCTAAACACTAATCTCCGAATTACGCCTGCTATCATATAACTCATAAGGAAAGTAATGATAGAGGTCACTGTTGAAATTGTTTTATTATGGATTATCATCGCAACCAGGGTAAAAAATCCGGAAAATGCAATCAGCATCATGATCCCGCTTAAGTAATGCAAAAGGAACAACATAGGATCTGTCATGTGCCATCCAAACATTCCTATTCCCAAGAGGCTCACAATTACGCTTGAAATAATGGTAATGAAAACATTTGCCAAACATATCGTTATAAAATTTGCCAAATAGATATTTTTTCTCGTATGTCCCACGATAAGCCTGTTCCTCATCGTCCCATCGCTGTATTCTGTCCCAATAAAAATGCCGCTGAAAATAGGGCAGAAAAAACTTATAATCGAGAGGGGAGACAGTAAATAATAATTTATTTGTACGATGGAGTTTGCGATATAGGAAATTTTTTCAATATAATTCATGAGCAACAAAAAAACACTGTATCCTATCGTTGCAAACAATCCAATCCAAAAAAATTTGCTTTTTTGCAGCCGTATTCTATTTGCAGATAACAATTTAAGCATTGCTGACACCTCCCACAAGATTGATATAGTAATTTTCGAGATTTTCGTCACGTTCCTGCATTGACAGAACCTCGCAGTTTTCTGCGGAAAGCTTTGATACCAGTTTTGTGATGTTAATTTTTCCAAAAACATCCGCTTCGGTATCGGACAGGATTGTGTAATCCATTCCAATTTCATCTAGCACTTTGCTTAGTGCTTTTACATCTGATACAACCAGGTGCATACATTTACGACAGGCTGCTTCCAGTTCGGATGCGCTAATTTCTTTCACCATCCGCCCATTATCAATAAAGCCAAAATAGGTCGCCAACCGGGATAATTCATCCAGAATGTGACTTGAAATCAGCACGGTAATTCCATATTCCCGATTAAGTTTTAGAATGATTTCCCGCATTTCTACAATTCCCTGTGGGTCTAATCCGTTGATAGGCTCATCCAAAATGAGGAAATCTGGATCGCCAACAATCGCAACAGCAATTCCTAACCTTTGCCGCATACCAAGAGAAAAATCCTTTACCTTTTTCCTGCCTGTATTTTCAAGACCAACCATCTTCAAAACATCCTCTATTCCCTCAAAAGACGGCAATCCAAGAACACGATATTGCATCCTTAAATTATCCTCTGCTGTCATATCCAAATAGATGGACGGCGTTTCTACAACAGCACCAATTCGGCGGCGGGCCTTTATGATCTCCTTTTGCTTATTGCTGATTCCATAAATGGAATATTCGCCGCCTGTCGGTTTCTGCAGCCCGCAAATCAAGCGAATAAGAGTTGTCTTTCCCGCACCGTTTTTTCCGACAAGCCCGTAGATCTCGCCTTTCGGAACACTCATAGTAAGTCCATTCAATGCCTTGTAGTGTCCATAGCTCTTCTTCAAAGCATTTGTTTTGAGAACATATTCCATAGTCTGACCTCCTTTTCTTTGATGCTGTTACCTTACAGCAAAATCGTTGAGAAAGCCGTTATACAAATGTTGAGATTTTGTTGAGAATCTAACTCTTCTTCATTCTGAATCCAATTCCCCATACTGTTTCTACGTACTCTTTGCCATTCATCTCGTATAACTTTGCCCTCAGATGACTTATATGGGTTCTTAATGAACTCTCCGTACAGTCTGGCGTATCCTCTCCAATAAGGTCAAGAAGCATGGACTTTGATACGATCTGTGCCTGGTTTTGAATCAGCAATTTCAAAATGGCGTATTCCGTTCTTGTAAGGCCAGTTTTGACAGTTCCAATTTGAACTTCATGTGTATCAGTATAAAGCTCCATATCTTCAAAAGATAAAACTCTTGACTTTCCACAGGAATCATAAGTGCGAAGATGCGCCGTAATACGAGCTAATAACTCATCCATGTGAAAGGGTTTTGTTACATAATCCACTGCACCTTCCAGCAAAAGTTCAACCTTGTTATTTATATCTGTTTTTGCACTTAAAACGATAACAGGGATTCCTTTGATATGTGGAAGCACTTCCTCGCCGCTTAATCCCGGCAACATTAAGTCAAGCAAAACGAGGTCAGGTTTTGCCTGCGACAAAACAAATACAGCTTCCGTTCCGGAATATGCCCGGGAAACACGATACCCCTCATTTGTAAGAGTTTCTTCCAGTGCATTTCCAATATGCACATCATCGTCAATAACCAATATATTTTTCAAAATTTTTCATCTCCTCTACATTCTTAGCTGCTTGCTGCATATACTCCTCAGTGCCAGTCAAACAAATCTTCTTTTACCAGCAATCTCTTTATCAGAAATTACCATCATATTACCTCTTATTTTTGTACATAGCAAGTTTCCTCAAAATGCTCCGATCCCATCATTCTGTCAGCAAAGTTATCAACTCGACACCCCTTTTAATAATCCTGTCTCCACAACATACCCAATATCCAACCTGTCAACTCAACTATACGCCATTTTCGCTGTAGACCAGTTCCCACAGTCCTCATAAAAGCAAAAAATCCGAGAATCAGAGCTATCGCCAAAACAACCCTAACTCTCGGAAATCCCTTGTATTCTACACTTTTTCAGTTCTTTATTTCTCCACCCGTGACATCAATACGACCGTCTCCACATGGCACGAGAGGACAAAAAGTACGTCATTTGCCGGACGGTTCATCCGACTTGATCCACCTCTGTTTTTGCCCTCTCGGTCGTAGGCGGAAACATATCAATCTAATTCTATACTGCCATATCATACTCTGTAATTGTTTTTACAAATCCTTGCAATTCTTCAAGCGTTGCAAAATTACGAAATGACTTCACATTTGCCCGTGGTTGTTGTTGAAGAATGGCATCAAATAAAGATTCCAAACTAACTCTTGGTGCTGACCACAATAGACTTTCGTAGAAGGTTTCGTGAAAGGTTACCATGTGTTTATCATATATATCAGACCATTTACTTCTTTGTTCCTCTTCTGCCTCTTTCAAATTGATAATAGAAAACGGTGCGATTGTTGTAATATTACTCTTTTTGTAACTATCCTTAAGGAGATTATATGCCTCAAAATCCGTTTCTGGTGCGCTGTATCCAAATACTGTCACCCCCGCCGCTCTACTCAAGACTCGTTTTGCTTCTGCCCATTCATTTTGAATTATCTCACCATCATAGTAATTTTTTCTATGAACTGGAAATAAAAGTTTCATATCTGATAGTTCCTTGAAACAATTTGGACATAGACAATCTGCGTATCCTTTAACTTTACAATCATAGCAAAGTCCCACACCCACATTTCCGTGCGGGAATATCAATTGCGGTAAATTACCTACTGTCAGATTTCTTCTATATGCCTGCATCAAAAAAGGGTCCCAATTAAACGTCACTATCGCATCTTTTTCTGTTAAAGACAAAATCAGATAATCGTATATAGTTGGCTCGTCAGGAAGTTCTAGGCTCTTGAAATAGTTTCTGACAGCAGATTCCAAATTATCTTGAAGTTCTGCCCACTCTCCCTTTCCATTAATATTCGAAAAAAGAAGTTCAAAATCCTCAAGTTCTTCTGCTGAAAATCCATAGCCATTTAACATATCAGTTAGGCCTAACACTTTATGAATATTCGAAAGTGCAGGAACCGTTTTTCCATTCTTATCAATTTTGCAAGCTGCTATGGATGCACCAGCGCCAAGTATTACAACATGAGGATCTTGGAGACGCTTATTTTTTATACTTGGATGTCGATACGGAATCCCATACATTTTTCTTTGCTCCTTTCTAATAGTTTTGGAATCGATATATGTGTAATATCACCTCAACTAATTTTAAAACACATTATATCAAAAGACTTCTGCCTTTACAATTTCCCATCCAAATAAATGCACAAAAAAACGCCTTGAATTCCTGCAAGATGTCATCTCCATACATCTTCTCCACATCCACCTTTGCCCCGGATTTGAACTCCACCACAAACCTCTCATCATAAGCCATGACCTTCTCTATCAACCGCCGCACCAGCAACTCATCATACTATTGACACTATCCTTCAATTCCCGCAGCCTGCCAATCTCATCAGTGACACTCTTGCATCCCTTAGTTATCAGTACAATACAAAAGCCTGAAAGAGCTTTCTCCCAGGCTATATTTTACATTATTAACTATTTCTTTCCTCAGTAGTAGTAAATCCGTAGTCACACTCTGCCTCTCCTGCCCCGATTTGCCGCATTTCAGCCGCCAAAGGCCGCCAAGAGGCTCACACTCTGACTTCTGCCGTGGCAGATGAATAGTACTTTTATCATATATTTAAAACTCCTTGAAAACGCTGATTTTCCTTGATTTTACGCCACTTTTCGGCATTTCTACGACAGAGGCATTACAACCATAACTTGGTATAACTACGCTTATTTTGGCTTGTTTTTGCCATCATTTGTCGTAAATTCTGTCGTAAATTCAAAAGATTTACGACACGCACCTTTTACGGTGCGTTGTCGATTTCTTAGAAGCGGTACCTACTACTTTCTGCATTTCTTCCTCTGCATCATCGTAATTCAGATGCGTGTAAACATTTAATGTTACACTAATGTCACTATGACCCATAATATATTGAAGAGTCTTCGGATTCATTCCGGACTTCGCCATATTGGAACAGAAAGTGTGTCTGCAAACATGAGGAGTGACTTTCGGCATCTGGATTCTGTAAATCTTGTTGTACTTCTCACGAATATGCTGAAAATATTTCTCCCAGTGAAGTGCCACCATCGGTCTGCCGTTCTTGTCCAGAAACAGGAAACCGCTGTATCCATCTACCATAGGTTCAACCTTTGGATTCTTTCTGTTAGCAAGTATACGCCGAAAGGCTTCCTTTACTTCCGGTGTCATAGGCACCATGCGTTCGCCTCTTTCTGTCTTGGTATCTTCAATAATATATTTCATATCTCTGGTTCTCTGAAGCTGATGATCCACGATGATTCTGCTGTTTTCAAAATCAATGTTTTTCTTTGTCAGTCCAACAAACTCGGAGATACGAAGCCCTGTCTTGAACAGGATATAGATACCATCATAGTACTTACAGAAATGCTTGTCGTTCTTCACAAACTCCAAGAAATCTCTTTCTTGCTGTCGTGTGATAGCTTCTCTTGTGACGCTATCGTTCACAACAACAGTGTTCAGCTGAAATTCAAATGGATTCTTTACCAGCAAATCATCATCCACCGCCATCTGAAAGGCAGGTCTTACAACACCACGGATTGTATGGATGGAACTGTAACCTCGCCCATCAATTTGCTGCATCTTTATCAGCCATTCCTTGGCATCGGATACCTTGATCTTGTCAATGCGCTTCTGCCCAAAGGCTTCTTTCTTAATCACATTGACCACAAACTTGTAATTTGACCTTGTGTTATGACGGACACCGGTTTTCTGGGAAATATATTTTTCCACCAGTTCCAGAACTGTGAAATTACCGCCATCCGGTGTGATGTTGCTGTTTAAATCCTTTTGAATTTGCTTAATCTTTTCTCGCAGGGAAATATCATCACGTTTCCCTGCAGGAACTCGGTCAGTCGGTGTGAGCTTCCAACTGTACACCGTCTTTCTCTTGCCCCATGCATCGTGATATTTATATTCATATTTCCCGTCTTTTCGCTGGCTCTCTCCATTAAATAACTTGCGACCCTTATTGTCTCGTCTTACTTCTGACATTCAGTTTCTCCTTTCTTTCAACCTAACTGTCATAGAAAAGAGCCAAGCTATGATATACCTATAATATCATAAACTTGGCTCCGAATCTATCGTGTATTTGCCGTTTTTATATGGCAGATAATTTCTCATCTACATATTGTTCAAACACTCTGCGCTTGATCTGAGGTCTTGACCCGTTCCACAGAATGAACTCTGCATCCGGATTTTCGTCAATCAGCTTTCGCAGCTTTTTATCTCCGATGTGAAAATATTTTGCCGCTTCCTGCACACTCAGAGTGTACTTTCTCCAGACGGAATATCATATTTATCTACGTTCTGATTCTGTTCATTCACCATAGGCACTTCCCCCCCCCTCTTTTTCCAAACAATCTCGTAGCCCAACACATCTGCCAATTCCACGGCTTCCTTATAACGCAGTGTCTCTCGATGGAGCTTTCCTGACAGGTTGGAAATACTCCTGCTCCATCCATACTGCTGTTCCAATTTTCCAAGCACATCCTGCATGGTCACTCCCTCGCACACAAGATGTGATTTCACTTCATTTCGTACATTCATTTTCGCTTACCTCCATAAAAAGAGCCTTGCAAAAGGAAATGACAACGAAGTTCGACAACCGACCTTAACAAACTGTCAAATCCCAATACAAAGCTTTGCTATTTTAATTCTATTCTTTTTATAATTATAAGTTGTTTTGGTTGTCAAAGTAGAAAATCCCTTAGAAAATAAGGATTTTTCCAGACAACCCAATCGACAACCCGATAGCATTTTAGCTGACAATTTACCCCATATTTCCAAATGGCAATTCCATCTGCTTGGCTTCTTCCTCCGTCAATTCCACAAAACCATCCAAAGAATTCGTGCCAGTTGTCACGGGCTGGTTGTCACGCACCCAGCCTTTTTGCCTGCCATATCCGGCAAAATGTCTTGGATTAGTGAACTGCTTCCATCCCACAATAGAATTGTTCATAATATCGTTGATTTCACGGATTTCCCATTGCTTTGGCTCGTCAAAGGGATGATTCAGCGCTTCCTTATAAAGCATCTTGGAACAAACCATGTTTCCTTTATAACTATCCAAGAATCCCTGAATCATGCCTGCTTTCGTATCTTCCGGCATAAACTGCTTCTGAAATTCTTTCAAATACTGTTCCATTTCCTTTGAAAGGGAAAGCTGATACTTTTTGCTTCGATAAATGACCATAGCTTCTGCCCACATCTGCTCGATATAGGCTCTGGATGCCTTTTCATCCGCCATGATGTGTACCTCCGACCTTTCCGGATAAACCATGATAGGAAGAAATCTTCGGTTTCCACTACGGTCAAGGGGCAGAAAATCCAACGTATTGGAAGTGCCTCCGAACACACACTGGCGAAGCCTGTCATCCGGCTGTTTATCATAAGGAACTTTATAGGTTTCCTTTTGACGGCTAAGGAACGACTTAATATCCTCAATGCTTTTTGCATTGGCTGTAGCAATCATCTCCGACATCTCAACAATCCAATGCCCCTGCATCTTACGGAACACATTCTCATCGTCCAGTTTTTTCAGATCATCAGAAAACCACTCATCTTTTATTGCGAGAAAACGAAAAAATGTGGACTTACCTGCCCCTTGTCCTCCTACAAGACACAGCATTATTTCAAATTTGCATCCAGGGCGAAAGATTCTGTGAATGGCACCCAGCATAAACAACTGCATCGCAGCACAGGTATATTCATTCTTTTCCACTCCAAGGAAATGGGGAAGGGCATTTTCGATGCGCTTTTCTCCATCCCACACCAGACTTTTCAATTTTTCCTGAATCGGATGATATTTGTTTTTATCGGCAATGATGGAAATTGCTCTTGAAATTTTTGCTTCCACACTAAGTCCGTAATTCTCTTCCAGATAAAGCATCAGATAATTTACATCCGTCTCATTCATTACCGGACTTCGCTTATGCCACCATAAAGGCTTCACAATCTCTATTTTTTCCGTAAAAACTCACTAAATTTCTGATTATCTTTTCATAAGCTGGTAAATGTCGGTATAG
>ERZ1643247.3893-NODE-3893-length-10165-cov-11.249951_pt1 | contig 10165 bp, 10 predicted proteins | sample MGYA00579264_ERZ1643247 | MGnify/ENA primary metagenome ERZ1643247 (study PRJEB29033, sample SAMEA4952262) | chicken gut metagenome | biome: Broiler Chicken; feature: Gastrointestinal Tract; material: Caecum | place: Ireland | collected 2018 | study: Broiler... | reverse complement strand
AAATGCTGATAGATACAGTGTTTTAGCGGACAATCAGATTTTTAGTTGTTTTTTAATTATAAACAGATTGTAGCGGATGCTCTGGTGAAGCACCTCATCCAAACGGAAGACCGTAAGACAGTTTTTAATACTGTTCTTCACACCGCCATTCTCCGTTCGGTCTAAACGTTCCCTGACCTCAGCAGGACTGCACGACTTTTCCATATCTCTGACTGCTTCCAATGCCTGTTTCTGCTTCTCGGCAGATAAATTCTGAAATTCGTTGTTCAAGCGATGCCACCTCCTTCCCGTATTCCATCACAAGCAATGCTTTTTCCTCTATTTCGCCAAACACCAGAATATCCAAGAGATATTCCAGATGTGACTTTTTCTGTAAGGCTTCCACAAACAGCGGATGCCACGTTTCATCTTCCATACTGGGAGCATAATCCATTTCCCATTTTCTCAGAAGATGGGAATAGTCTGACAGAACTCGAAAGCAACTCTGCTCGGCTTCTGCATAGATCTGTGCATCTGATTTTTTGTGTACCGCTTTCTTCGATGTTTCTTTCTTGTTCTTCCTATCATAAGAAATTCCAAAGTCTGAAGCTGCCTTTTGTGCCGCTTCCAGACTGCTGATACCATAAAGCCTTGATACAAAATCAATCACATCGCCATCAGCTCCGCCCCCAAAACAATGAAAGCGCTTGTCCACTTTCATGCTGGGAGTTCTGTCATTGTGAAAAGGACAGGATACCATGTTATATCTGCGTATCTTTAATCCATACATTTCTGCAGCCTGTCTGGTTGTGACAGACTGCTTGACTGCATCAAATACATTCATGGCACAGTCCTCCCATAGAAAAAGCACCTGATATTTCCGACAAAAATGACAAGTGCCTGTTAGCGTTCCATATTCTTTTGTCTGATCTTCTTATCCGAATCACCATCCTTTTTCACAAGTTCTTTATTACGCTGCAATTTCGCAAGCAACGATTCTTTTGCTTTTTCCTTTACCACAGTCATATTCTTTTCTTTGACTGTCGGCAGCTTCAATGTGGTCAAAACTTTATTCAGAAGCTTGTCCGCCGTTTTCTTCATTATGTTTTGCAGGGCATCTAGAGATTTACTGATAGCAGATTTTTTATCAGCCGGAATATTGCTTTCTTCTGTGATCCACTTCTGATAATTCGCTACAGTTTCTAAATCCTGTTTTTGTGTTTCTGTGAAAACTGTTTCTGCAATCACCTCACAGGCTTTCTCATAGGCAGTATCTGCAATTTCTTCCACCAAAGATTCTGCATCCTCCAGCTTCATTGTGATTTCTGAAAGTGCCTGTTCTTTTTCTGCCATGACCTGCTTTTGCTTCTCGATGATAAAATCATTTTTCTCCAGATATGCTTTCCCACCGTAAATTGGCTCACGATCCAGTTGCAGACCATAACGCTCGCAGATCTCAAACAACATTTCCCTGCACATGGCATCAAAAGTCTGCTTGCGATTGTTGTGTCTGCCCTTCGGCTTGTCCGGATCAGGAAGCGGTATTCCCAATTCCTCCAATGCTTTTTCCTGTTGGGGACAAAGCTCGCCGTATTGATTTTTACAATCAAATACATGGCGTTCCTGGATGTGAGGTGCACCCTCATCCAGATGCAATGCCCAGTTCAGAATATGAACATGAGTGCCAAACCTATTTTCCATTTCTCCGAAAAAATCATTTGCCACCTGCAATAAAATCTCCGGCGATACGCATTCTTCTACTGTTCCGATCTGATAAATGGTTTCTTCCGGACAGGTCTTTTTGTTTTTCAGCAAGTCCTCCACGGTTCTGTTTCTTTCCGGATGTCTGTTCTTTATATTTCTCTCATTCTGAAAGAAGATAAAATCACTATATTGAGATGCGTAATACATCTGCTCTACTTTTTCAAAAGAAAAATCCTGTTCGGCATCTGCATTACGGTTATCGGAAGTTGTGATTCCACGATAACAGTCCCAATAAATATTTCTTTTGGCTCGCTCCGCATCAATGTGTTCGCTGTTTTCCAAATCAAACCTACGGTCATTATGCTTTGGATTGTAAGTGCCATTTTTACCGAAACGACCATTGTGTCGTGTCAACCTCAAAGGCTTTTCCTCCATTTCTTTTTGAGTGTTGCCAAGGAAAACGAAGCAGCTTTGCTGCTGTCCTGCTTCATTTATGCGCAGGTAATACCCAGTACTAAGTGGCGAAACGCCACTGACTGGGCAAGGCTGCCGCCCTTGACCTGCACAGGGATATTGCATTCCCTGTACCCATGCACAAAGGGTTACACCCTCTGTACTCCTGCCGAATAACCTGTTTCAAACCACTGGCCAGTTGGTTCTCACAGCTTCTCCGTTTTCTAAGAACGCTCCACAGGAGCCTTCTTAGAAAATTTCAGGCGATGACCATTCACATACTTCGTGAACCATCACCGCCTGTTCTCGTATGCCGGTACCTGCATACTCGATTGATAAATTGCCATGGCAATTTAATTTTGCAAATGAGCAAAACAAAAGCGACCAACTTTTTACGGTTGATCGCCTTTGGCTTGGTCATTTAACTTATTTTCTTCTTTAACTTGCGCAAGATGTAATATTAGCTTTCTTTATACTTCGTAATAATTTCTGGAATGTGTTTTTCCAGATATTCCAACGCTTTCATTTCAACAACTGCATCTTCTTCCGGTTTATTATAAAAGTTATTTTCATATAATACCTGTTTTCTACGCTTTATTTCCTGCATTGCATTATAATGAATGTTGTCTATTGTCTCATCAATTTGTTTATGAAAGCTCTCCCTTCGTCCCTGTTCGTATGCTTCTTGTAATTTTTCTTCTAATACCTCTCTGGTAATACCTACTCCTTGTTCCATTAAGAACATTGTTATCTCTTTTATTCTCTCTGACATAGATCTTCTCCACCTTTCACCAAACTTTTCTTGTTTTTAAAGCAATAAATTCATCTGCAAATTTATGTGCAATATCTTTACTTTCGGATATTTCAAGCGTTTCTCTATTATACTGCGCTTTTCTTGTCCAATTGTATGACCCATGTAATGTTGTTTCTAAATCAATCACACAAAATTTATGATGTACTATATTTTCAAAATATCCCTTTAATGGCATCCTGTATGTTTCAAAATAGCGTTCGTAATTTAATCCATACTTTCTATTAGTTTCATCATCATCTATAATAATTTGAACATTGACTCCTTCATCACTTTTTTTCTTTAATTCTGTAAACAGTACTTCATCTGTAAACCATGCAACCGCAACCCAAATCATATATTTAGCTTGTTTTATTTCACTAATTATTTTTTCTTGTTGATGTTCAAATAACACATCTGTTTCTTCAACATCTGCTATCATTTGAGTTCCGACAAGTATATTCACATTTCTAATATCATAGTCTTCTGTTTCCTCATATATCTCATAACACCATTCAGATAAAATCTTTTCGTGCTTTTCTAAAAGTTTTTTGTATTCTGGAGAAATTCTTAACTCCACATCTTCATAAAACTGCCAAGATTTTCTGGTAAATATATTCGTTTTATTAAAAGTTATATATACACGTTTTAATAATCCAAGAAGTTCATCCTTTTTCTCATAATCGCTAAATCGAGCCATTCTCAATAGCGTATCTTTAAAAACAGATTCTGTCATATATGCCCCCTACATTTCAAATTTTTTCAGTAATTCCACTAATCAAAGTATACCATATTTTTAAAATGCTTAAAAATATTTACTTCATCACATCTCTTTTCAAAAAAAGACGACCAACTTTTTATAGTTGATCGCCTTATCACTAATCATCCTTTTTCCCATAAGGTACACTATCTTCAGCAACCATTCCAACTGAAGAACTGAAATCATACTCATAGATTGTGCCATGTTCTGACCACGGTTCAATCTGAGTTAATATTGATGATGGCATTGCTATTAACTGAACATCAAATTTTAAGGAAGGCTCTATCTTAGAACTTGCATTGTGAATTCTCATAGATACATTCCAACCCTGATCACAAACTACAACGATGGTATTTCGTGACCCCGGTTTAAACCCAATTTCATAAAATTTTGATGGAAGTTTCATGAGTGGCACATCAATTAAAGCACGTCTTCTTCCATCTGTTTGATTGAGTGTCCCATTGATATTAACCGATTCAATTTGAGTAAATCGCCTTTGCTCATTCATGATAACTTTATAGAAATCGTTAGTTCCAATCAAATATCTTATCAATAATGCCGGAATTTCCCCTGGATATTGCGAATCCAATCTTCTTAACTCTTTCATAAACGCTTCTAGAACAGGAACATAACAGTTTTCTTCCTTATCCGCAATTATATTCCATAATGCAGGATTACCACATGCTTTACTCTCATCACGTATTTTACGCAAAGGAGTAAACACCTCACAGACTTCATCAAAATATTCCTGTGAACAAGATTTCCCGAACCAATCACGACCAAAGTTTATTGTGTCAGATAATCGGCTATGTTTAACAGCTTCATGATTATGTTTGCAGGACAAACCAATTTCCCATTCGTTGCCTCTTACGCACAATACATCTCTTACATCTCCCGCAATCCCCATACTATCTGTTTGTAAGCAGATTGCCATTGGAGATGATGTTTTGGATAGCTTCGGTTCAAGACGGTCAATAATTCTAACTGCCGCCTCTGCCCCTTTCATATATTTAATTTGCTCATGAACTGGTAACTTATCAAAGGCATTTCTGGCAGTTTTCATCTGAGGACTATCTACCAGACAGACCCTTGTATAATTATTATATTTTTTAAACAGAACATATGCACAAGCATACTCAAATGCTTTTCCAGTCTCAGTCTGATTTCCGCTTCTCGCCATAATGAAGTGCGTTTGAAAGTACTCCATATAAGTGTGTAGCAATTATCTCAGCCAATTTTACAGGTACAGCATTTCCTATTTGCTTATATTTGGATGTCAAGTCTCCGTGAAACTCCAAATCAGCAGGAAATGTCTGTATAGCAGCAGCCTCTCTCCAGCTAAATCTTCTTGTAATACCGTTTTCCCCAAATTCCCAATGGTCTTTATCTATTTTTACCATATCTGGAGAACCTGGCCATAATGTTACTTGTTTAGCCATTGCAGGTATTGTATAGGACACATCATCCCAATCCCTTTTTCTGTTTCTGCTCATATAGCGACTACTATAAGGAGCATCACATACTTCATCTGGGGTAGGTTCTGGAATGTTTTTTAACGCTTCTCTCATTGTAACACGATAATTTCGTGGCACCGGAAAGTCAAAATTTTGAATTCCCAAATCCTTACGGAATCCAACAATGATAACTCGTTCTCTATCTTCTGGAACTCCATAATCTTTGGCATTCAGTAATTCATAGAAAACATTATATCCACAATCAGAAAAATCTTCTATGATTGCTTCAATTATGCTTCCTCCTCCCATCGTTAATAGACCTTTAACATTTTCACCTACAAACATTTTAGGCTTCTTTGCTTTTACAATTCTCACATAATGCTTGTACAACACATTTCTTGAGTCATCGATTTTTCTTGGTCCACTCAGAGAAAAGCCCTGACACGGAAATCCGCCCAGCATAATATCGGCATCAGGTATGTCCGCTGCATCTACTTTTGCAACATCACTACATACTACTTTTGCAGTACTCCAGTTCTCATGAGTTTTACAGGCATCCGACTCAAAATCATTCGCCCAAATCGTTCTGAAACCAGCTCTCTCAAATCCCATATCGAGACCGCCAGCACCAGCGAAAAGGCTAATTGCCGTAAATTCTCTCACGCTTCAAACTCTCCTTTATAAATTTATACGTCGCTGCACCCATAGTTGGTCGTGCGATCGCCAGTATTATAGCACAAATCAGTAATTATTGCAATTTGTGCATTTATTGAAAGTACATGAATTACTTCATGCAAATTTGTATTCAACTGCCAAATCCATGTCTTTTCGCATATTCACTTGCTTTTGCTCTCCGTTCATTACTATACGGAGGCAACAGTCGAATAGATACTCTGGATTTATCCAGAACGTAAGTCACACTTCCTTCGGCTGTCCATCTATCCAACCTTGCCAGATGCGGATACTTTTTTTCATATTCTGCAAGCCTACGTTTCAACGATGCGTTGAATGTATAGATCTGAACGGTGTCATCTCCCTCACTGGTCAAAACAATAGTTTCTTTCTCATACTTAGATAATCTCATTTGTTTTCTCCTTTGATTTTTTATTTAGAGATTGTCGAAATCTCTATGTACTGTGGAAATGCAATACTACTTGCACTTCCACAAACAGGCTTTTGCCGTTCTATCCTTGATGTTTCCTTGGAGGCATATCCCCTGTGCGGTGCTGTCCAGTCTCCCTTACGGAAGCGCTCCCTTTACGATCATGGCGGTTTATCTCATCTCGGACGGTCATTCAATTTTTCGTTCATCTCTGAACTGGCTACATCATACACCGAAAAATCGAAATTCCCGGATTATTTCCATGGTCGAAAATTCACGCAAAAATGCCCCGTTTTTTCCACTTGGAAAACCCGAGGCACATTGTAAATTTATGCTGAAATATGTTAGAATATCTGCATCAGGAGGATGCCTATGAAAACTCAATTATCAATACAAGAAAAATTAGAAGATTTAAGAAAAGAACGCAAACTGACACAAGATATTGTTGCGGCTGCTGTTGGAATAACTGGATCTACATTAAGTAAATACGAAAACAAAGAAAATAAGGAATATAATATTGCTATACTGAACAATCTGGCTGACTATTATGGTGTCTCTTTAGAATGGCTTGTTGGAAACACCGAAGTTAGAGAATCCACATCCACCGAAATAGATGAGTTGATGTTGGATGATGAAACTATAGACCTCTTGAAAAGTGGACGTTTCAATAACAGGCTCTTATGCGAAATCATCAAACATCCGGATTTTGTAAAACTAATGACTGATACGGAAATCTATGTTGACGGTATCGCCACCATGCAGATTAAAAATATGAATGACTGGCTGGATGCTGTCCGTCTGCAAATCATTCAACAGAAGAATCCGGATGCCAATGACCTGTATCTGAAAGTTCTGGAAAGCTCACACATTCAGGAGGAAGAATATTTCTTCCATACCATTCACAGCGATTGGGATAATATTATCCGCACTATTCGTGAAAACCATGAACACGCTGCCGAATCCGCACCAATCGAAAGACCTATGTCCAACGACAAAAAAGTGTAGCGTTTCTTGCAGACCCTCAAATTCAAAAGCAACCCTATCGAAGAATTCTGGCGTTTCTTCTGTGATGAAATGCAGATTCCGTTTGACCATCTTTCTGTGGATGAACATAAGGTCATGAAAGATGTATTTAAGAGATCGAAACTGTTAAAGGCTATGCCAAATCATAAAAAAGGTAAGAAATAAAAAAGTCCGTATTACAAGTGTCTCGGCACCGATAATACGGATTTTTAATACGATAATTAATTGCAGCACAAACAATTCACAACAGTTGCCACATTACTCATTTTTAAATTTGATTCAGCTAAAATCTTATTTATATTTTTTGCAAACTGCTTGAATATTCTGCGGTGGCAGAGCCACCCAATCTCATGAAATAGAGCCACCGGATCCGTTAGCGAGAGCCAGTCGTCCGATGAAGGGAGCCATGAGTTTCTTCATGGCTCCCGATAAGATGATCTAACTCTTGATTACTCTCTTCCTTTGTCTCATGGAAACATCTCCGTCAATCCGCATAGTGTAAGCAGAAGGGATGATGCGGTCAAGGATGGAATCGGCGAGAGCACTGCCGCCCAGCCTTTCGTGCCACCCTTCAGGCATAAACTGTGAACAGAAGATAGTGGACGTCTGACCACAGCGATATTCCATTAGTTCCAGAAGATCTCTTTGTTCCTGATCGGAGGCAGGGATCAAAAGAAATTCATCGAGTATCACGAGTGGGAGTTTTTGCAGCTGTTTCATTACCTGATGATATTTCCCCTGTATCCTTGCTGCTTCCAGTTCACTGAACAATTCAGGAAGACGGAGATATCTGGTTTTGTATCCTGACTGGCAGGCATTCACTCCCAGCGCATTAGCGATAAAGCTTTTGCCCGAACCCGTAGCTCCAATCAGGATGACATTCAATCCCTGCCGGATGTAGTCATTATCCGCCAGGCTTTCCAGAAGATCCCGGTTCAAATGCCGGTCTGGCAGATACTCAATGTTTCCAAGAAATGCCGATGCGTCAGAAAACTTTGCGTTTTTAATCAATCTCTTGATATTATTGTTATGTCTGGAATCGTATTCTGCATCCACCAACAGCATGAGACGTTCATGAAAGGAAATAGATTCATAGTCGCTCTCCTGAGCGATCTGTTTTTCATAAGCTTCTGCAAAGGCAGGAAGTCTCATGGCCTTTAACTTTTTCAATGTATCATTTTTCATGGCTGCCACCTCCGTAGTAAGATGCTCCCCGGACCAGGGCATAGCTTTCGTCATAGCTGGTCACGGCAGATCGGTTTGACGGGTCAGCAACTTTGTCATTGCCGGATTCCAGGATGAGACGAATGTTTTTATAACGCGGGCTTGGAATTCTCTCCAGTGCTGCCCGGCAGGCATGTTCCAGTCTTTCTGTACTGTATTTATCAGCCAGTTTCAAAAGAGACAGACAGCTTTTATAGGCCTGCTCCTCAATCCGGTAGGAATCAAAGATCCCTTGAATGACCTGATGGGTTGCCTCGCCGATCCCATCTGCCCATTTGAGGAACCTTTTCTGATCCCATTCGCTGTATAGCTGATGATTGACAGGCATATGTTCCACAACTGTGGAATACTGTCCACGGCGTCCATAAAGACGTTTGTGGCTGCAGATCCGGTTTCCTTTATAGTAAATCTCAATGCTGTTTTTGGTGTATCTGACATCTACTTTTTTACGAACATACTCGTAAGGAACTGAATAATTCTGGAAATCGATAGCGATATGATAGTTTAACTGAACAGTAGCTGATTTCCATTGAGCGAATTCGTACGGATATTTAGGAAGTGGCTGTAAAAAGGGAGCCTCTTCTTCCAGAAATACAGAATGGCGTGATCCATCTTTTTTCTGGAAAGGAGTATCGTTGAACCGATCCAATTCCTTGCGGATTGCCGTGTTCATCGTATGGAGATCAAAAAATTTCCGGTTTCGCAGACGGGCAATGATGTGGGAAGTCAGGTTACCAACACTTCCCTCTACGGCTGCTTTGTCGCGAGGCGCCAACACCCGTGCCGGAAGCAATGCTGTGTGATAGTGATCTGCCAGTTCCTGGTAAGAGCGGTTGACCACAGGATCTTCATATTTCCTGTTGCTCAGGATTCCCACCTTTAGATTATCCGGAGTCAGGATCCTGGTGACACCGCCAAAGAATTCATACATAGCGATATGTGCATTGATCCAGTCCTCCTCTTTCATGGTGCCGCAGGCCTGTGCATAACAATACATGCTGAAAGGTAGCGTTGCTACAAAAAGATAGACCTTCCTGCTGTTCCCTGTGGTCTTATCATAAAGGGGCAGCGCGGTTCCGGCCCAGTCAACCATAAGTTTATCACCAGGTTTATGTTGGATATGCATGGTAAGTTTATGCTGTGTAACATAATCCTGATATAACTTACAATACTGGGAATAGCCATAGGGAGGCTTGCCGGTATTACGGCAGGTGTCCACATATTCCTGCCACAAAAGCTTCAGTGTTACGCCGTTTTTCAATAATTCCTTATGGATATACGGGAAATCAGGCGTAACTAGTGTGGGGATCAATGCTTCTTCCGGAAAAAGTGTATGGCGGATTTCTACTTCATCCATGGACTCCAACACATCATTCGGTAACTGGTGTTCGGAAGCAGCCTTAGCCACCCTTGCCACCGTGTTTCTGGATACATGCAGAAAACTGGCAATGTGTCGCTGGCTGTATCCATCCCGAAGCATTTGTAAAATAGGTTTCTCTTTGGACATTGACTCGTCCTCCTCTCAAAGTATTACGGATTCATCCGTTGGGATCATTGTATTGCTTTAAGAGGTGGCTCTCAACAGCGGATTCACCTTCTCATATGGGTGGCTCCGACATTCGGAATGGGTGGCTCTATGCAACGGATTGAGTGGCTCCGAAGTCACGGAATACTCA
>ERZ1643247.3889-NODE-3889-length-10172-cov-3.505189_pt1 | contig 10172 bp, 8 predicted proteins | sample MGYA00579264_ERZ1643247 | MGnify/ENA primary metagenome ERZ1643247 (study PRJEB29033, sample SAMEA4952262) | chicken gut metagenome | biome: Broiler Chicken; feature: Gastrointestinal Tract; material: Caecum | place: Ireland | collected 2018 | study: Broiler... | reverse complement strand
CATATTTATCGAAAAAATTCAAGCGTTGAGAGTAAAATAATCATATTTTCTTGACTTGACAGATAAAAATCCTTTTTATAAATCTTTACAATTGCTCACGAAAAATACCCGAAACGGCCTGAAATAAAGTTTTTTAACTACTTCATGAGCGTTGCAATATCAGGCACAGTTCTCGCCCCGTTTTTCATCGGAAAGGAGAATTTTTATTTGTCCGCAATATCCGAAAGCCTTTAATAAACCAAATTTCAGCCGAATATAACAAAACTATTTTTTAGCCACATAAAGAAATCTATGTATTCTGCCTTCTATTGCTCCTTTCTCCTCCAATATTTCTTGGGCATGATATAAGTTGTTCAGACATTTCTTTACATCAAAATCGGGAAATTCCCATTCAATGATCCGAGCAAACCAAACGAGGGCATCCACATTCCAAAATTTAATCGGACGATAAACCTTTTCCGTCTTAAGGGTTACAAAACCAACTTTTTCAAAGGCCTTTTGTACTTTATGCAAATATTGCCTCGGAAAGGGTAACGGTGGTCTCTCATTTAGCAACAATTCAACAAGCTCCCTGTCATTTTCCGCCCCTACCTGTTGAGTAATAAAAATCCCATCCGGTTTTAAAACTCGCCATATTTCATTTTCGTTGAGAACTCCATGACGATTGATTACAATGTCCAATGTCTTATCTTCAAAGGGGAATTTTTTTAATCCGTCTGCTTCTCTAAAATCTATTCCTAACGAAAGCAATTTTTTTCGCATAATTCTACATTGGGCGGGTATGCTTCCGTTGCGCTCAATCGACAAAGATGATGTTTCAACGAAAGCAGAAACTCACCGCCTCCCGTATCAATATCCAACAGCTTCATTTCCGGCGATAAATAGCAACGAATTATCTTGCCATAATCCCAAGGCAAATCATTTTCCTCCTCATATTTCCCATATATATGCGTAAAATCCCATCCGTGAATATGAGCGGCCTTTTCTTCTTCCAACCATTCTTTTAATAACTGTTCTTTATTCATCGTACCTCTATTCCTCTTCATATTTACGATTAAAAAATTTTTTTATAAAAGAAACCGCAAGAGAAAATTTCCCCCTTGCGGCCCTTAAAAATCAGATTGTATTATTTATCTTCGGTCTTTTCGTTTCTGAGGTATTTCTGTTTCGTGGCGATACCGCCGCGAATATGGCGTTCGTTCAGATTTCTGTCGGATACAGCCCGCGCCCTCTCGTATAAATCCATGTCGATGTTTTTCAGACGTTCGGAAACGTCTTTATGGACGGTAGATTTACTGATATTAAAATGCGCGGAACACGCGCGGACGGTGCAACCCGTTGCCACGATATATTCCGCGCTTTTCCTCACGCGTTCCTCAATATAATCCCACAAACCTTTCGACCTCCGAAATACATTTATGGTCTATATTTATGTCGGATTTTGAAAGGTTATGACCGTTTCGGATAATTCTTAACTTTCCGTTTTATAAGGGAGAGGAATGACTTTCGTCACCGTTCCTTCCTCATAGCGGGGAAGTTTTCTCGCCTTAGCGCTCTGCATGGCGATGGGGATGTCCTCGCTGGAAAGCTCGGAAACCGCATTGTTTTTCTGTACTACGGCAAGAGGATAGGGCTTGGTGACGTAACTCGCCGAAAGTACGTAATCGCCCTCTCTCAGCCCCACGATAATCGAACCCTTCTTATAGCGTCCAGTCGGTTCGATTTGAGAAGAAATCACTTTTTTGAACTTACCTTCCGACGTGGCTATGATAATTTCGCCCTCGCCGTTGATTTGGGACATGAACGCGACACTATCCCCTTCTCGAAGCATAATTCCCCGGACGCCCGCCGCGATTCTGCCCTGTGTGGGAACATCGTCCTTCTTCGCGTTGAGGCAAATCCCGTTCTTTGTGACGATAATGATCGTATCCTCTTCGCCGCTCTCTTCCTCTACCGCAATCACTTCGTCTTCTTCGACGAGTTTTACCGCAAGGAAGCTGTCCTTTCTCTGATTGTCGTATTCGCTCCATTCCGATTTTTTAATCATGCCCTTCTTTGTAAAGAACATGAGATTTCCGATCGGGAAGCGCTCTCCGATTTCAAAGAGTGCCACGACCTTTTCTCCGTCCAAGGCATCCTTGGACAAATCTTTGAGCGAAACGCCCTCATCAGAGAGCTTGCACTCAAAATCCGGAGAATAAATATCCAGCTTATGACAGTTGCCGTAATTGGTAAAGGCAAAAATTCTGCGGTCGGTGACCGTTTCCAGCTTACACACGGCGACGAGCTGGGGCTTAAATTTCCCTTCGAGCGGCTTCTGAAGCGCATCTGCCTGCTTTCCCGTCAGAACCTTGAATCTTTCGTCCGCCGTATATACGAGCGTACATTTGACGCCCGGCTGCTTTTCGCTGGCGTGAGCCAAAAGCGCGTCCGCTTCCTCCGTCGTGAACACGAGCCGCGAATGTCTCGGAGCGGGATATTTGTCCTTGATTTCCGTAATTTCGTCCTTGACGACCTGCAACTGCAATTCCCCGCTCTTGGAAATCGCCGTAAGTTTTTTAATGAGTTTTTTCAGTTCTTTGAGCTCCTCCTCCAACTTGAAGACTTCCAGTTTGGTGAGGCGCGCGAGACGTAAATCCAGAATTGCCTGTGCCTGAATTTCCGTCAGTTCAAACCTCGCCATGAGCTTGGTTCTCGCATCTGAGGTGCTCTCCGATTTTTTGATGATGGCGATTACCTCGTCGATGTTGCGGACGGCGATAATCAATCCTTCCAAAATATGGCATCTCTGTTCTGCCTGGTGCAGATCGAACAGCGTTCTTCTCAAAATAATCTGCTGCTGATATTTTACATAATGGCGGATAATTTCCATCAGCCCCAGTTGTTGAGGCTTGCCGTCGGCGATAACCACCATGTTGATGCCGAAAGTCACTTCCAAATCGGTATATTTATAGAGATATGCAAGCAGCTTTTCGATATCCGCGTCCTTTTTTACGCGAATGACGGCGCGCATGCCCGAACGGTCTGACTCATCGGCGACATAGTCCACGCAGGCCAGCTCGTCCTTCTTTTCCTCGCGCATTTCCGCGATTTTTCTTAAAAGCTGCGCCTTATTGACCTGATAGGGAAGTTCGGTTATGATAAGGTTGGTTTTTCCGTTATCCGTCTCCTCTGCCGTAATTTTGGCACGGAGCGTAATTTTTCCGCGCCCCGTCTTATACGCCTGAATCAGCTCGTTGGCGATAATGATTCCCCCCGTCGGAAAATCGGGCGAAGGGATATATTTCATCATTTCTTCGAGCGAAATTGCGGGATTGTCGATATAGGCAACGACGCCGTTGATGACTTCTTCGAGATTGTGCGTGGGAATATTGGTAGCCAGCCCTACCGCAATTCCCGAAGCGCCGTTGACGAGCAAATTGGGAAATCTTCCGGGGAGAATATCCGGTTCCTTCAAACTGTCGTCGAAGTTGAGGGAAAAGGGAACTGTCTCTTTGTCGATATCGCGGAGCAGTTCCAAAGCGAGCGGTTCCAGTCTCGCCTCCGTGTAACGCATGGCCGCCGCGGGATCGCCGTCCACGCTGCCGAAATTGCCGTGGCCGTTGACGAGCGTTTTGCCCATATTGAAATCCTGCGCCATGCGCACCATCGCATCATATACGGAACTGTCACCGTGCGGGTGATATTTACCCATGCAGTCACCGACGATTCTCGCGCTCTTTTTATGCGGCTTGTCGGGCGTCAGTCCCATTTCGTTCATCGTATAGAGGATTCTTCTCTGTACGGGTTTGAGTCCGTCCTCCACCCGCGGCAGAGCGCGGTCCAAAATGACGAATTCCGCATAGGGAAGCATGGAAGAATGAAGAACTTTTTCAAGGGGCTCGACATAAAGCTGTCCCGCGGGTTCCTGCTTTTCGGGCTCTTTCTTACTCCTGGCCATTTGCGCCCTCCTTCTTCTCTATCTTATCCATAAACGTATCTTTCTTGTTGAAATTTGCATATTTTGCGAGGAACTCCTTCCGTCCCTCCACTTTATCGCCCATCAGCGTGGTAATCATTCGTTCAGCTTTGGCGGCGTCTTCCACGGTGACCTGTGTCAGATTCCGCGTAGCGGGATTCATGGTCGTTTCCCAAAGCTGATCCGCGCTCATTTCTCCCAATCCCTTATAGCGTTGCAGTTGATATCCCTTGCCAATCTTTGCGATTTTTTCCGAAAGTTCCTTGTCGTCGTAAGCGTATTCCACCTTATCCCCTTTATAGACTTTGTAAAGAGGCGGCATGCCGATATACACATGCCCCGCATTGACGAGAGGACGCATATAGCGGAAAAAGAAAGTGAGCAGGATACAGCGGATATGCATGCCGTCCTGATCCGCATCGGACAAAATGATGACTTTATGATAGTTGATTTTATCCAGCTTGAAATCGGGATCGAGTCCCGCGCCGATAGCGCTGATAATCGTGCGGATTTCCTCGTTCGCAAGGATTTGGTCGAGCCGCTTCTTCTCGACGTTGAGCGGCTTGCCGCGCAAGGGAAGAATGGACTGAAATTGGCGGATACGCGCCTGCTTTGCCGTGCCGCCCGCCGAGTCTCCTTCTACGATAAACATTTCGTTGAGTTCCGGCTTTCTGCCCGAACAGGAAGCGAGCTTTCCGATGAGCGTAAGTCCGTCGATGCTGTTTTTTGCACGGGCGTTCTCCTTGGCCTGCTTTGCGGCAAGGCGGACTTTTGCCGCCCCCTGCGCTTTTTTGATGATTTCGTCGAAAGTCTTTTTATATCCCCGTGCGCCCATGAGGGAATTGAGCCCCTCGATGACCGTCGCTTCGACGGGAACGCGGGCTTCGGTGTTGCCGAGCTTGGTCTTTGTTTGTCCTTCGAACTGCACGTTCTGCATTTTGATGGACAGAACGGCGGTCAGGCCTTCGCGGAAATCGTCGCCCTGAAAATTGGGATCTTTATCCTTCAAAAAACCGTTGGAACGGGCATAATCGTTCAATGCCTTGACCAATCCCGAACGGAAACCGGCTTCGTGATAACCGCCTTCGGGAGTAGGAATATTATTGACGAAAGAAAAGAGACTCTCCGTAAAGTCTGTGGTATGTTGTATGGCAAACTCGACGAGAATATTGTTTTTCGTCGCTTGGTAATAGATAGGGACGGAATACAGTTTCGTCTTTCCCTCATTGAGATTTTGTACGAAATCGCTAATGCCGCCGTTATATTTGTAAACGATACGATAAGGCTCGCTTTCAAGCGCGAGAGCGTCTACCTTGCCGAGCAAAAACTCCTGAGGCTCCGTTTCGGTTTCGTTTTCCGATTCTTCTTCGTCGTCGCCCAGATTTCCCTTGCGGCGGTTTGCCTCCGCCATGGAAATACGCTCGTCGATAAGCGTGATTTCCAAGCCGCGGTTCAAAAACGCCAATTCGTTGAGCCGTTCCTCCACTGTTTCGAGATTGAAATCCGTCTCCGAAAAAACGTTGGGATCGGGCTTGAAACGGACAAAAGTCCCCGTCCGTTTAGTCGCTACTCCCGTATCTTCGAGAGGCCCGTCGGGCACGCCCGATTCAAATTTCCCTTTGCGCTTATTATAGTAAGATTTGAAGCTCATCTTATAGACGTGCTTCTGATAAACCTCTACTTTCAGCCATTCGGAAAGCGCGTTGGTAACGGATGCGCCGACGCCGTGAAGACCGCCCGAATACGCATAATTCCCCTGCCCGAACTTGCCGCCCGCGTGCAGTTTGGTGAATACGACCTGCACGCCCGAAACCTTTTCTTTCGGGTGAATGTCGGTGGGAATACCGCGCCCGTTATCTTCGACCGAAGCGCTGCCGTCTTTATAGAGCGTCACCGTAATTTTATTCGCATATCCGTTTGCGGCTTCATCGATAGCGTTGTCGACAATCTCCCAAAGGATATGATGAAGACCTTTGATCCCCGTCGAACCGATATACATTCCGGGACGCATGCGGACGGCATCCAGCCCTTCGAGAACCTCCAAATTTTTTGCACTGTAACTATGTGCTTGGTTTTGTTTTATGTTATCCGTTGCCATTTTTTCCTCAAATCGTATAATATTCTTCCCTCAGGAATTCAAAAAACTTTTTGAATTCCCGACTATATTCCGTTTCATTATACCATATATTTTTTCTTTTTTCAAATAAATTGTCGAAAAAAGGGAGAAAAAATTCAATATATTTGCAAAATTTCCAAAATTTCCTCATAGGAATCCGCTTCATAATCGGGAAACGCTTTGCCTTCCGTACTCTTATCCTCGGGATTCAGCCATATACTCTCGATTCCCGCGTCGTTTGCCGCCTTAATATCCGCGGTGAGACTGTCTCCGATCCATATCGCCCGCGATTTATCGAAATTCGGAATATGCGACACGACATAATCGGTATACGCTTTTCCGGGCTTATCGCAGCCGATTTTTTCGGAAACGAAAGCCTCTTCAATATAATCCCAAAGTTTCGCGATATCGAATCGGGATTTCTGTACGAAGTATGTGCCGTTTGTTACGATATATACTCTCCCGGCACTTTTCAACTTTCTGAGAAATTCTTCCGCTCCCGGCTTATAAATCGGATGTTTTGAAAGATAGTCGATATATCTTGCATTGAATTCTTTCCCAGAAATCCTTTCCTTTCCGAGGCGTTCCAGCCAAAGCGGAAAACGTTCTTCGAGAAGCCTTTCGCGTGTGATTTCTTTCCGTTCCAGCTTTTCCCAAAGCGAATCGTTGAAATCTGTAAAATTTCTGCCGTATTCTTCCTTCCATTTTTCCCCGAAACTTTCAAAAGCGCTTTTTAACGCCGCTTCGGAGGAAGCATGAAAATCCAGAATCGTATTGTCTGCATCCACTAAAAAAATATTGTACTTTTTCATAAAAACATCTCCTTCTTGTTCGGGATTTCTTCCCGATGCCGCTTCTCCTTAACGGTTATTCTTTTTCGCCTTTCACCCGATCTACGATTGCGAGTTCTTTTAACGCGCGGGTATACGCAATATATTTTTCGTTCGGAGTCATATTGTCGGGAATGACGGCGACGGAAGTAAATTCCAATCCTTTACTTTCATAGACGGTCATGAGATTGATGCGAGTGCGCGAAATTCTGCCTTTTTCCGAAACGACGCTGTATGCCTTGCGGATGTATTCGTCCTTATCCTTTTCCGAACAAATCACCGCCTTCAAACCTCTTTTATCCCGAAAAAACGCACTGATCCCCCGCGGAGCGATATGCTGTACTTCGGGACCGTCGAAACCTATCGACTGCATATCCACTTTGAGCGCGGAAGAGACAAAATCGACGATTTGATTGGTGTTTCGGTAATTCTGATTGAGCGTAAAAACTTCAAAGTCGGGAAAAGTCTCTTGCCAGTCTCTCACGCCCCGCCATGCGGTCACGTTCTGTTCGAGATCTCCGAACACGTCGAAGGAAGCCTTGTCGTTGATGCGACGTAAAAGCTCATATTCCCCCGCGGAAATGTCCTGCGCTTCGTCCACGAACACAAATGCATATTTCGGCGTCAGCGTCTTGCCGAGAAGAGAACATACCTGACATAACGCATACGCGTCGGAAGGATACATGCTTCTGTTTTTCATTCCGAATTTTAGCTTTGTTTTTTTGACGGTTTCCTTATAGAAAAAACGGATTACGTCCACGAAATCTTCTCCCGCGCCGAGCGCGGAAAAATTTTTTTCTCCGCGGAGATAATCATAAAACTCGGAAAAAGCAGTTCCGTTTTCCCCGATAAACCTTACTTTTTCCAAAACTTTTTCGATTTCCGAAAGCAGCGCCATGCGCTTTTGAATCCTGTCGGCATAGACATATACTTCCAAAGTGCCGATTCTTTGCCGATAGCGCTTCAAATCGGTTATCTCCTTTTCGAGAGAAGTTTTCAGTTCATTCAAAGCAGTTATCGATTCGCCGACGATTTGTTCTTCATATTTAACGGTAAAGGCCGCGCTTTTGTAGAAAGACATGAGCTGACGATAAAAATAACTGGGATTCTTCGCGTTTTCGCTTTTGAGCGTTCCCGAAAAGAAATCGTCTATATCGAGTATGCAGTTCATGAGTTCTCGGAAAGGTTTCGTATAATAAAGCCCGCCCTCTTTCCGTTCCTTAATTTCTCCGAGCACCGCGCGGCGAACGCGCAGAGAAGCGTTTTTGATCGTTTCGTAGGCGGAAAGCTGTTCCTTACACTCCTTTTCGATTCGCGCTATAAACTCCCGACATTCTTCGCCGGTAAAAAGGCCGTACAGACTGTCGTAAATTTTATCCAACTTTTTCTTGACGTCCGCGACGAACGCGGGAGAATAGACATACGCGAGATATTCGGGCTCTTCTTTGGAAGAAATATCGATTTTCTGACTTAAATCGATGTTTTCGTTTTTGAGAACTTGCAGAAAATATTCATAAATCGTCACCGTCTTGACCCGTTCGAGTTCGAGAATGGTCGCAAGCTCGTCTATAAAGGCATTGAAGGAATCGCTGGGAGTAAGCACGAGCACGTCTCTTGACTTGATTTCCTCGTTATTATACATGAGATAGCTCAGCCTGTGAAGCATGACCATCGTCTTTCCGCTCCCTGCGCAACCCTGCAAGACGAAATTTTTGCGCTCGGGACAGGTGATGATTTCGTATTGTTTTTCCTGAATCGTCTCTATAATATCCTTGATGGCGGGTTCTTCTTTGCGATTTTTTATGATCTCCCTGAGATACGGATCGAAAAGAATTTCTTCGTCGCGTCCGCCGATTTCTTCGTCCGTCAGATAATCCCGTACGGAGAGAAATTCGTTTTTGAAATCCAGAACGATTCCGTCCTTTGTGCGAAGAGCACGGCGAAGCACGGTCTTATAATCGTATTCGTTGATGGAAAAGGAAATACGGCTCTTCTGATAATATTTTCTCGCCAAAGGAGCGCGCCAATCGACAATTTCGAGCTTTACGTCCCCTTTTTTTCCGATATAGTAACTGTTATAGCCCTCTTTCGGATCGGTTAAATCCATGCGGGCGAAATATGGCTCGTCAAAAAAACAACGAAAGGAATCTATCGCTTTTTTATGCGTTTCGATTTCTTTCAAAAGCTCCGTGACTTTGCAATAATTTTCCGCGTTGTGTTCCTCTTCCGTCTCGATTCGCTTTATTTCCGCTTTCGCCTCCAAAATTTTGAGTTTATGACCCCGAATGTGCGAAATTTTCAGCATTTTCATTACGGCGGAAATATGCCCGTCCTCATAAATCTTTTGTTTTTCCCCGTCCAGAAGGTCGAGAAACCAAGTCTTATCCGCCTCTTTATGCGGGTTGAGAATCTCTGTTAAATTTTCATAAGCCGTCGTCTTTCCCATATCCCCTCCTGCAATACTTTTTTTATAATACCATATTTTAAGTCAGAAGGGAATGCCTTTTTCGAAATTTTTTGAAAAAATTTGTAAAAACGAAAAAACGTTCTCCGAAAATTTTTCGGAAAACGCTTTTTACAAAAATTTTTTGTATACGCAAACTTCCAACTTCAAGCCATTTCTTACATTTTTTCGGGAATTCCGATTCCGAGAAGCGAAAAGGCATTTTTCAAAGTCTGTAGACAAGCTGCCGTCAAAGAGAGACGGAAATTCTTTTTCTTTTCATCCTCCGCGGCAAGAATTTTGCAATCGATGTAAAACTTATTGAATTTCTGAGCGATATCGACCGCAAGGCGGGCGATATAGGACGGCTCGTATTTTTCTGCCGCATCCTTTACCGTCTTAGGAAAAGCCGCCAGTGCCTTGACGAGCTCAAATTCCGACGCTTCCGGTTGGATAACTTCCCGATGTTCGGGAATTCCGCCCTTCTGCAACACGGAATTTGCTCTGGCGCAGGTATACTGGACATAGACGCTGGTTTCGCCTTCAAAACTCAATACTTTGTCATAGGAAAAGACGATATCTTTGATTTTGTTGTTATAGAGCGCCCCGAAAATTACGGCGCCGACGCCGACCTTTTCCGCCACTTCGCGCTTGTTTTCCAGCTCGGGATTTTTTTCGTCGACAATCGTATATGCTTTTTCGATACATTTACGGATGACGTCTTCGAGAAAGACAACGTTTCCCTTTCTCGTGGACATCGTCCCTTCTTCCAAAGAGACCATTCCGTAGGCGACGTGCACGAGGTCTTTCGCCCATTCCTTCCCC
>ERZ1643247.3883-NODE-3883-length-10182-cov-10.149896_pt1 | contig 10182 bp, 12 predicted proteins | sample MGYA00579264_ERZ1643247 | MGnify/ENA primary metagenome ERZ1643247 (study PRJEB29033, sample SAMEA4952262) | chicken gut metagenome | biome: Broiler Chicken; feature: Gastrointestinal Tract; material: Caecum | place: Ireland | collected 2018 | study: Broiler... | reverse complement strand
TCATCAACAGCATTTCGATGAGTGTGACAGCCCGCATCAAACAATATGGAGCAATGCGGGCAGTTGGAATGGATGGCAGTCAGCTTGTGCGCATGATTACAGCGGAATCTTTCACCTATGCCATTTCTGGCCTTGTAGTGGGATGTGTAGCCGGATTGCTTTTGAGCCGATATTTGCACATTATGTTGCTTACAAAATATTTTGGTATAGCTTGGAGTTTGCCAATACCGCTACTCTGTATTATCTTCCTGTTTGATTTTGCGGCTGCTTTCCTGGCAGCTTATGCACCATCAAAACGGATACGCAATATGGCGATCACAGAAACTATCAATGAGTTGTAAATAGTGTCCACCTACTATAATGCCTTTATCATGTGCCGGCGGCTTTGAAAAAATTCAGGGCCGCCGCTCTTTTGTACCATAAGGAGGGGTCTTATGATATCATATCAGCCGTTTTATGAAACGCTCTTCCAACGCGAGCTTACAGAATACACGTTGATTTTTAAATATGGCATTCCAGCGAATACTCTGCACAGAATGAAACACGGGGAAGCTATTACAACGAAAACATTGGATATTTTGTGTGGTATTTTAGAGTGCAGGGTAGAAGACATCCTTTTGTATATCCCGCCGGAAGATATTTAGTGGTAAGGTAATAACCCTATGTATGTAGAAATGGTGTGCTACCCGTCAAGTAGACAATAGATAGGATCCGTTTCCTGAAATGTAATCTTTTACAGTTTGCAACTTCACTTCTGGTAATATTCCTCTAGGCATAACAAAATTCCCCTCCAGATAAACAGTTTTATTATTTCAACTGTCTACCTAAAGGAGAGCATATCAGCAGGCTATTGGATTCCCATTTTTATCTTTTCTGAAATTTTAAAATATAGAATTCAGGAAAATCTTTTTTGTACTTGATAAAACCATATTCCAGCGATAGCAATAATAAATAATAAAAATCCAACAGCGATAATAATGGAATAATCTTGTCGCAATATAACTGCAATGATTCCTGAAATTAGAATACCCACTCCAATCAACAACGTTGGCTTTCCCAATTCTTTCGCATACCCTTTTTTATCAGTTGTAGTTTCAAAGACCCTGCCATGAACGCCAAAGTAATTGCCTTTCAATAATGAAATGCCTAGAAAAATGAGAAGAATAGAAATAAACCACATCATTATGCTAAAACCTATCATACTGCTGAGTACCTCCACAAATTTTAATTTTCTTTTCTCATTATACTTCTTTCGTCTTTCATTGAAAAGATAATTTTATACTACTCTTATACGTCCTTTTGGTTCTGGAATGATCTCTCCATTTTCTAAAGCGGTTTCAATCCATTCTTTGATAATTACTTGCGTATTCTTTATGGTATCTTCTGGTGTTTTGCCATCTGACATACAGCCCGGAAGTTCCGGAACTTCGGTTATGTAGCATCCATCTTCCTCGGACCAGTACATAATAATTTGGTATTTATACATGTAATCATTCCTCCGTATACTACACAAACTCCTTAAACAATGATGGTTTTGGAATATCTTTGCCTACTTCTTTTGCTGTCTCAATCCATAATTCACAAACAATTTCTAACTCCTGTAATGCTTCTTCTCTAGTTCTGCCATGTGCCATACACCCTTCTAGTTCTGGGATGCTAGCTACATAAATTTTATCGTTGTTGTCATACTGAATAAACACACTATATTCTATCTTTAATTCCTCTCTTTCTATAGGTGATTGATATAACATTTTTGCAGCTTCATATATTTTCTTATTTATTATATTTTATCCAATTCGCATTTACAATTGAAATCAAATAAAATATAATATAGGAAAAAGTAAATACTAAAATCTTTAAGTTTTCGCAAATGAAACAAAGAGGTGAGAGGATATAACAAAATATAGTATGGTAGTTTTCTGGTCAGAGTGTGATGGACGGTATTTAGTTACTGTCCCAGATCTACCAGAATGTTTAGCGGATGGCAAAACACCGCAAGAAGCTGTAAAAAATGCAGAAATAATCATTAACGAGTGGTTAGAAACTGCAAAAATGTTAGACAGAGAAATCCCGGAGCCATCAATCATCTGGTATCCCCTCACATGACACGATTTCTTCCTTTTTTCATAATCCGATTTTCTTTTATCTTATCATATTTCTTTTCCTTTGTGCGGTACCACTCAAGCACCATTTCGACCGTTAGGTAATGAAAGCAAAAAAATTGTCAAAGCTGTGAAAGATATTGATCATGGGATCTATCAACCAAGTCTCTATGCATACTGTAGAACTTTTCTGAAACTACGAACACCACGGTTCTGGTATGAATCATAAAAAAGCTTATATATAAACTCACCATAACCAGTAAATTTATATATAAGCTTTTTATACTGCCGGCGGCGGGACTTGAACCCGCACGTTGTTGCCAACAACAGATTTTGAGTCTGCCTCGTCTGCCAATTCCGACACGCCGGCTTATTTTTAACTGTATCTCTCTCAGAACCGTGATTAATCATACCACACTCTCTGCTAATTTGCAAGTGCTTTTTTTACTTTTCTTAATTTTTTCAATTTTTTCAAAAATTTAACCAGGAAGCCGCCCTCCGGCAGCATTCCTGGTCTTTTTCTTTATTTGTCCACGTCTTCCAGCAATTTCTCATAGATGGGGAAGCAGTCAAAGGTGGCAAAATAATCCTTGGGTGTCTCCGCACGGCGGATCATCTGATAGCTTCCGTCCTCTTTCAGAAGAATCTCCGCAGATCTTAACTTGCCATTGTAATTGTATCCCATGGAAAATCCGTGAGCTCCCGCATCGTGGATGAACAGAAGATCACCCATATCAATCTTGGGAAGCTTCCGGTCAATGGCGAATTTATCATTGTTCTCGCACAGAGAGCCTACCACATCGTATACATGATCGCACGGTTCATTTTCCTTTCCCATCACAGTGATGTGATGGTAAGCGCCGTAGATCGCCGGGCGCATCAGGTTTGCCGCACACGCGTCACAGCCGATATACTCTTTGTAAGTGTGTTTCTCATGAACTGCCTTTGTCACCAGCGCGCCATAAGGTCCCATCATGAAACGGCCAAGCTCTGTGCACAGAGCCACATCGCCCATTCCGGCCGGAACCAGTACTTCCTCATATACCTTACGGACTCCCTCACCAATGGCACGGATATCATTCGGCTCCTGATCCGGACGGTAAGGAATTCCCACTCCGCCTGACAGATTGATAAACGTAATGTTCGCGCCTGTCTTCTCCTTGAGCTCTACTGCGAGCTCAAACAGAACTTTCGCAAGCATTGGATAGTAATCGTTGGTCACCGTGTTGCTGGCCAGAAATGCATGAATTCCAAATTCCTGGGCACCTTTACTTTTCAGAATCTTAAAAGCTTCAATGATCTGCTCTTTGGTCATGCCATATTTGGCATCTCCAGGATTATCCATGATATCATTGCTGATCTTGAACACGCCGCCCGGATTGTAACGGCAGCTGATTTTCTTTGGAATGCCGCCAATCGCTTTCTCCAGGAAATCAATGTGAGTAATATCATCCAGGTTAATAATTGCCCCGATCTCCTTCGCGTACTGATATTCTTCTGCCGGTGTCTCGTTGGAAGAAAACATGATGTCATCTCCCTTGCATCCCACTGCCTTTGCCATCATCAATTCGGTCATGGATGAACAGTCGCATCCACACCCGTATTCCTGAAGAATCTGAATCAAAAACGGGTTGGGGGTGGCCTTCACTGCAAAGTACTCTTTGTACCCTTTATTCCAGGAAAATGCTTCCTTGAGTGCTTTTGCGTTCTCACGAATTCCTCTCTCGTCATAGATGTGAAAAGGAGTTGGGTACTCTTTTTCAATTTCCCGCAGTTTTTCCAAAGTAGTAAATGGTGTCTTGTTCATTGGTACATTTCTCCTCTTTTGACATATTATTTTGCTTCCACAATGTGAAGCATATTTGTTACAAAACCTTCTCCAGTTCTCACATTGGTCGCTGGATCTCCGCAGGTAAATACCACCAGATCCCCGGGCTCCACCAGACCATTCTGGCGGATCACACCCATGGACTGGGCGATGATATGCTCTGTGGTCTCTCTTTGATAGCCCCGCAGCGGACAAACACCCCAATACAGCTGCAGACGATGCTGTACAACCTCATTGGGGGTAACAGCATAAATCGGCACCTCCGGGCGGAAACTGGAGATCAGCTTCGCAGTCTCGCCGGACATCGTAGGTGTCACAATACATTTTGCGGAAAGATTATGAGCCGCATTGACAGCTGCGTAACCGACCGTACTGGAGACCATCTTTCCGTAGAACATCTTACGGTCATGGATAAATCTCTCATGGTTCAGATAAGGCTCCGTCATCTCTGCAATCTCTTTCATCATCTGAAGAGCTTCCACCGGATACAGACCGGCAGCCGTCTCTCCTGAGAGCATGATGGCATCTGTTCCGTCATAGATCGCATTTGCCACATCGGCAACTTCCGCACGGGTCGGGCGCGGGTTGCGCATCATGGAATCCAGCATCTGTGTCGCTGTGATTACCGGCACATAATTCTCATTACATTTCTGAATAATCTGCTTCTGAATATGAGGCACCTGACTGGCTGGAATCTCCACACCCATGTCGCCTCTGGCCACCATGATTCCGTCCGCTTCCTGGATAATCTCATCGATATTCTCCACACCTTCCGCATTCTCAATCTTGGCGATGATGCCGATATCCTCGCCTCCGTTCTCATCCAGAAGATGACGGATCTCGCGGATCACCTCTGCGTTTCTCACAAAGGACGCAGCAATATAATCAAAGCCCTGTCCGATTCCGAACAGAATATCTTCTCTGTCCTGTTCTGTGATTCCTGGCAGCTTTACTTTTACGTTGGGCACGTTGACTCCCTTATGCTCTCCCAGCTCGCCGCCGTTTTTCACCTGACAGACAATATCGTTTCCGCAGATTTCTTTTACTTCCAGCCCGATCAGACCATCATCGATCAGAATCGTACTGCCCGGCTCCACATCCTGATAGAGACCTTCGTAGGTTATGGAAACCTTCTTGTTATTACCCGCAAAATCTCCCAACGAGAGAACGAACTCTTCTCCTGCCTCCAGCGTTACCTTCTTTCCATCCTCCAGAAGCCCTGTGCGGATCTCCGGTCCTTTCGTATCCAGCACCGTGGCAATCGGCAGACTCAGTTCATCCCGTATGGTTTTCAGCCTATTCATCCTACCCTTATGTTCTTCATGGCTGCCATGGGAAAAATTGAACCTGGCAATATTCATGCCATTCTGGAGCAGTTTCTCAAGAACATTACCTTTGTCTGTTGCAGGTCCCAAAGTACAAATAATCTTCGTTCTCTTCATTTTCTTTCCTCTCTCTCATTTCACATGTTCGTGTGTATATAAGTGGTCCTGGCAATACTCATAATTGCCATTGCACTTAGAACAGAATCTGAACTCCAGATTCTCCCCATCTCTTTCCGTTCTCCCGCAGACAGCGCACTTGTGTTTCGTAATGGTTGTCACTTTGGAAGGATTGACTGCCTTCTTAAAATTCTGCCGACGTCTCACTTCTTTGGGACGGTAACGGCCTATATCCCTCGTGGAGAAGAAAAAGATTACAAAATTCAGAAGGGATGCCACAATCGGCACAGCCATCGGCCATAATCCCATTCTCACATAATTGAAGATATCATACAAAATCATGGCTGCGTACACAAAAGCCATCCATTTCATCTTGATGGGAATGACAAAATAAAGCAGCACCCGCATATTCGGATAAGACACAGCAAAAGCAAGAAAGATAGACATACTGACGTAATAAGTCGAGAAAAAATTCCCGATTCCTGTCACATTGCCACCCATGATGAAATAGAGAAAAAAAGCACCCAGTATCGTGAAAATCAATCCCGAAAAAATATACAGGGTGTAACGAAAAGTTCCCCAGGTTCTCTCAAGTGTCGTCCCCAGAGAATAGTAAAACAGCAGCATGATAATCGTAAAGACGGACAGAGATTCCGGCGGGATTAGAACCCAGGTAATCAGCCTCCAGATCTGCCCTCTCAGAATCCATGCCGGCTCCAGAGTCAGATAAGACAGAAAATCGCTCCGCATCAACGCAATCACATATCCCAGGATATAACATCCGATAATGTAATTGGTCAGATGCGGAATGCCAAATCTTCCGAATTTTCGTTCCAGCTTGTTAAATAACTTCATAAATCTCCTTTTTGACAATACGGCGTTCTTTCCAGCAACGCCAACTGAATGTTAATCAGAAAAACTTCTTTTTAGACAAAATGATAGCAGCCACGAGACTGATGACCAGGGAAATCAAAATGATAATCAGAAATCCCCAGTGACTCTCCGCAAACGGCATACCGGACAGCTGAACATTCATTCCATAGGCACTGAACACAATCGTAGGAATTGACATCACAATCGTGATAACAGCCAGTGTCTTCATGGCAATGTTCAGGTTGTTGGAGATGACAGAGGCAAATGTCCCCATCATCCCGTTCAGAATTCCGCTGTATATATTCGCCATCTCGATGGCCTGCTTATTCTCAATGATGACATCTTCCAGAAGATCCGTGTCATCCGGATACTTTTTGATGGAATCCACCTTCATCAGCTTCTCCAGAACCATCTCATTTGACCTAAGAGAGGTACTGAAGTAGACCAGAGATTTTTCCAGTTCCAAAAGTTCCATCAGTTCCCGGTTTCTGGTTGACTTGTGAAGTTTCTCCTCAATCTGCTCACTCTTCTTATCTATAATACGCAGATATCGCAGATACATACTTGCATTTCGGTGGAGAATCTGCAGTATAAAGCGGGTCTTCATATACGTATAGAAATTCCGGACACGTCCTTCCATAAAACGTGTCAGCACCGGTGTGTCTTCCAGGCAGATGGTGATAATCATATTCTCGCCCACCACAATGCCAAGAGGAATGGTTCCATACCAGTCCTTCTCGTTTCGCTCTTCTATCATAGGCACATCGACAAGGACCAGGGTATAATGGTCTTCCACTTCAATACGGGATCTCTCTTCCTCATCCAGAGGAGCTCTAAGATCATCCACTTCGATCTGAAATCTCTCAGAAAGCTCGAAAATCTCAGTTGCGGTGGGATTTGTCAAGGCAACCCAGCATCCATCTTCCGGTTTCTCAATCTCATGAATCGCACCGTCTTCTGTCTTAAAAATCCGAATCACAACCTCAACTCCCTTCTTCTGTCTGTTTGAACCGAAATTCATCTCCATTATAGTTTCTGCCCTACTATTTGTCAATTCTTAACAGAAGACAGTTTTTTATAATTTACCTGTTCTTTACAGTCTTTGTCCATGCATAGAAAAGCCGCTGCACATACATCTATGTACAGCAGCTTCGCCTTTCATACTCGTTGATATTCTACTCCTCCGGAGTCTGAATGATGCTGATGCAGTTCGGTGTCTCCACCTTCAGCGGTCTTCCGTGCATCACCAGAATATTTTTCTCATAATCTACTTTAAACATTGTGATACTGTTGCTGGAATGGTTGGCAACCGCGATATGCTTGCCATCCGGGAACACCGCCAGATCCTTCGGATAATCGCCGCTGATGGGCAGAGCGAATTTCTTCTCCAGCATTCCGCTCTCCTGATCCACCGCGAACATGGAAACGGTATTCTCGCCTGCTGTGGAACAGAACAGGTATTTCTCATCCGGCGACATCGCAAAGCCTGAAGCTGCGTCATGGATGGAGTCCTCACCATTGTTTCCCGACAGGGTGCTGATCACCTGGATTTCCTCAAACTGGGGATCCCGCTTCGATCCATCGTAAGCGTAGACACGAATCTCATTGCTCAGCTCAAAGAGAATATAAGCAAACCGTCCATCCTTACTGAAACGGATATTTCTCGGCCCGGATTCCCTTTGACACCTCAGAATATCCGCCAGAACCAACTTCCGTCTGCGCGGCTCAACCCGGTATAATTTCACCTGGTCAATGCCATTATCCACCGCACAGATATATTTGTTATCTCTGGTCGGCCGGACACAGTTCACATGCGGACGGAAGTTTCTCTCTGCCACACTTCCCAGACCTCTGTGGAAAACACCGTCCAGAACCTTGCCCAGGTGACCGTCCGGCAGAATCTCAATCATCGTCACCTTGCCGTCATGATAGCCACCCACAAACAGATATTTTCCCGTGTAATCTGTGGACAGAAAACAACCTCTCATTCCCTCAATGTCCACACTGTTCAGCCGCTCCAGATCACCATTGACGTCCCTGCGGAATACAGCCACACCCTCATCTTCGATCGAATACAGGTATTTCAGATTACGGGATACCGATATATAAGAAGAGTTGCTGACTTCCACTTCATTGCGCTCCACCAGGAGGCCATTCTCAACGTCTACATCATACACATTCAATCCCTTGCTGCTTCCATGGACGTAAGTTCCTACATATGCCACATATTTTTTCTCACCCACCAGATAACCCTCCTGCTTTTATTAAATCGATACCGTTATTTTACCATAGATTCTGGACAACTACAATCATTTTGTCGCTTTGAAATAGTCTTCCATGGCTTTTTGTGTCTCCTGAATCTCTGCCTTGCCATGGGCAGCGGAAAGAAACATCGCTTCAAACTGGGAAGGTGCCAGATGAATTCCGCAGCTTAACATATATTTGAAATATTCGGCAAACGCCGCTGTGTCGGATGTCTTCGCTGTCTCGTAATTCTCCACCTTGGTTTTGGTGAAAAACAGACTTCCCAAAGAGCCGATCCAGTTCATCTGACAGGGTACCTGATATTTCTCCAGAATCTTTTCCATGCCTCCGTACAGCTCTTCCCCTGCTTTCTCAAGCTGGGTATAAACCTGGGGCTGTTCATTGAGAATTTTCAGCTGTGTCAGTCCTGCCGCCATGGCAATGGGATTTCCGCTCAGAGTACCGGCCTGATATACCTTACCAACGGGAGCTACCAGGCTCATAATATCTTTGCGTCCGCCATAGGCGCCCACAGGCATGCCTGCTCCGATAATCTTGCCATATGTCACCAGATCCGGGCGTACCTTAAAATACTGGGCCGCGCCGCCGAAAGCCAGACGAAATCCTGTGATTACCTCATCAAAAATGAGCAGCGACTGATACTTGTCGCAGAGGCTGCGCAGTCCTGACAGGAATCCGGGAGCCGGCGGCACCACACCCATGTTGGCGCCCACAGGTTCCACGATCACTGCAGCCACTTTTCCTTCATTCTCCTCCATCAGTCTCTCCACACTGGACAGATCGTTGTAGATCGCCGTCATGGTATCTCTAGTACATCCTTCCGGCACTCCCGCGCTGTCCGGCACTCCGCTGGTCATAACTCCGGAGCCGGCACTCACCAGCATGGCATCACTGTGGCCATGATAGCATCCCGCGAATTTGATAATCTTATTTCTTCCTGTGTAGCCTCTGGCCACACGGATGGCACTCATCACAGCCTCCGTACCGGAGTTTACCATTCTTATCATTTCCACATGAGGAATATTTTCACAGATAAACTCTGCCATCTCCACTTCAATCTCTGTGGCACAGCCGAAGCTCAATCCTTTCTCACAGGCCTTCACCACTGCCTCACGGATCTCCGGCCGGTTGTGGCCCAGAATCATAGGACCCCAGGAATCAATATAGTCAATGTATTCTTTTCCGTCCACATCGTAAATGCGGCAGCCATCTGCCCGGTCGATAAAACGCGGAGCTTCCCCGATCGCGCCGTAGGCTCTCACCGGGCTGTTCACACCTCCCGGAATACACTTCACAGCTCTCTCAAATAATTGTTCCGACTTGGTCATTATCCTATTCTCCCTTCATCCATGAATCTGGCCAGTTCTTTTGCGAAATAAGTCAGATAAATGCCTGCGCCTGCACGATAAGTTCCCACTGCCATCTCACAGATGATTTTGTCTTCCTCAATCCATCCCATCTTCGCAGCTGCTTTTACCATGGCATACTCCCCGCTCACGCTGTAAGCCGCGATGGGAACATTGGTTGCCTTGGAAATCTCAGATACCAGATCCAGATAGGACATGGCAGGCTTCACCATCAAGATATCCGCGCCTTCCTCCACATCCATCAGGGCCTCTTTCATTCCTTCTCTGCGGTTATGGTAATCCATCTGATAACTCTTACGGTCTCC
>ERZ1643247.3881-NODE-3881-length-10187-cov-3.955389_pt1 | contig 10187 bp, 9 predicted proteins | sample MGYA00579264_ERZ1643247 | MGnify/ENA primary metagenome ERZ1643247 (study PRJEB29033, sample SAMEA4952262) | chicken gut metagenome | biome: Broiler Chicken; feature: Gastrointestinal Tract; material: Caecum | place: Ireland | collected 2018 | study: Broiler... | reverse complement strand
TTGAAAACAGCAAGAAGCTTCCGCCGCGCCTGCGTGTGAATTGTTAAAACAAGCGAATATCAAATGGTTGATATTCGCTGTCTTTTTACACACACTTTGCTTATTTTGCAAGTAAAAAATTTGGCCGGGGAACGATTATTTTTGCATAAACTTCCGGATAGCCTCAATTACGCGTTCGACCGTGTTGTCGACCATTTCTTCCCGGGTTTCGACCACGATGTCCGCTTCGGAATAATAGGGGTATTCTTCCCTGATATATTTTTCCAGCTTGTTTTTCAGATGTTCGTCGTTGCCTTCGATAAACGGGCGGTGGCGCCGGCCGGCGGTGCGGTGATAAAGAACGTCAACGTCGGCTTTGAGCCAGATGGTGACGGCGTGCTGCCGCGCCAGTTCACGGGTCTGGGCGGGCACGAAAGAGCCGCCGCCCGAAGCCAGTACGCAGGGTTCGCCCTGAAGCAGCCGTTTCATGACCCGGGCTTCGCCGGCACGGTACTCTTCTTCGCCGAAACATTTTAAAACGTCAACCAGCGGCAGTCCGGCCGCCTTTTCTATCTCCTGATCGCCGTCGACAAAAGGCAGCCCGAGCCTTTTGGCCAGACGCTTGCCGACACTGGTTTTGCCGCTGCCCATGAGGCCGACCAGCAAAATTATTTTGTTGTTTTTCATGGTTTGTTAATCTTTATTTCAAATATTTGCTGTCATAATATAAACAGTTTAAATTTTATCAATATTTTTTTTGCGGAAGGTGAAAATATGCGTCAGAAAGGCAACGGAAAAATTTGGTTTTACGCGGCGGCCGCGGTTGTCGCGGCATTGGTGCTGTGGGTAATTTCCCGCGAGATTCCGTTTACGCCGGAAACGGTCGAACAGCCGATCGAAAACACTTTTGCCCGGTAGAAGAAAATGGCGGACCGGCGGCTGAAAGATTTTCTCGACATGATCGCGGCCGAAAAGGGGGCGGCGCCGAATACGGTTGCCGCTTACCGGCGTGACGTGCTGCAGTTTTTGGCTTTTTTCGGCAGGGACTGTGCGCTGGCCGAAGAAGACGACGTTGCCGCCTTTGTCCGTGACCTCGGCAGCCGGGGATTTGCGCCGAGAAGCATGGCGCGCAAGCTTTCGGCGGTGAAAGAATTTTACAAGTTTCTCTATTCGGAAGACGAAATCAAAACGAATCCGGCGGCGGGCGTTTTGTCGCCCCGGCAGGAAAAACCGCTGCCGAAGTTTTTGAGCGCGGGGGAAATAAAACGGCTGCTGCTGGCGGCGGAAGAGGAAACGGATTTTGCCCACTGCCGGCTGAAAGCGATGCTGGCGCTGATGTATGCCTGCGGTCTGCGGGTGTCGGAACTGGTGGCGCTGCCGGTAAATTGCGTCAATTTTGAAAAAAGGCAGATTCTGGTTTTCGGCAAAGGTGCCAAGGAAAGACTGGTGCCGGCGGCGCCGGCGGCGCTTGCGGCGGTTGAGGAATATGCGGTGCGGCGCGAACGGTATCTTGACGGGCGCAAATCGCCGTGGCTGTTTCCTTCCAACACCGCGGTTTCCGGACATGTGACCCGCGACAATTTCTTTAAAAATTTGAAAAATCTGGCGGTTAAGGCCGGCATTTCGCCGGCCCGGGTTTCTCCGCACGTTCTCCGCCATTCTTTTGCCACCCATCTGTTAAACCGCCGCGTGGATTTGCGCAGCGTGCAAAAACTGCTGGGGCACGAAGACATATCCACCACCGAAATATATACTCATGTTATTTCCGAGCAGTTGGTTGATACGGTGAATAAAAATCATCCGCTGGCCAAAGCGGGGATGCGGACGGCGCCCGCGGAAACGGACGGCGTGTGAGACAAAACGGGCAAAAAAGGACGCCCGCTTTTGAGGCGGGTTTTTCCGGCATAAGTTTCCGCCGGCCAAAGCGGGGATGCGGACGGCCGTTAGCCGGTGCTGTCCTTGAATGTAAAGCTTCGCAAGCTTTGCGGCCGGGCGGTATGTTCGTATCGGCCTGTTTATGCAGACGTTTGAAGCACAAAAAAAGAGAAGCCGCTTTCAAGGCTTCTCTTTTTTAGACGTGAAGTCCGCTTTACGGACGAGTCCAGAAAGAAAACAGTTCGCTGACTTTCATCCCGGCGATTTCGTCGGCGCGCTCGCTCAGAGTGCCGTCGCCGAAGATATTGTCGCCCCAGATGACGAACGTCAGCCAGGAATGGCTTTCATTGCCGGTTAACGGCAGTTTGATGTCCCTGACCGACATTTCCCTGTCCAGTTTGTCGACAGAGGTTTCCATCTGTACCGCCAGAAATTCCCACAGCAAAGAGGGCGTGATCCGCGGCCGGGTGCATTCCGCCCTGACTTTGGCCGCCGTTCGTCCGGTGTGCAGGGTAAGCAGCCGCACCAGAGTGAGAAGGCCGGCGTCCGTTCGGAGATAGGCCCACGGGTTAGCGGACCTGGCGCTGAATTCGTCGACGAGATTGTAGTTTTTCCGGTCGCTTTGGAGCTGTTTTTTGATGTCGGTAAAAATGCTCTGCAAATACGGAAGATAAATCCTGCCGTCATTAATCCGGTAATTTTCCAGATTCTGTCTGCTGATGCCGAGTTTGCGGGCAAAAGCGGCGAAAACATCTTTTCTTTTCATATGGTCGGTTTTTAATTTTATTAATAATAAATTGACTAAATTTACGGATAGCATAAACGTTCAAATTTTTCAAGCCAAAAATTGACAAAATTTTATTTTTTCTGTCTGAAAAAGGGCGCCATGACGAAAATACGCTGCTTTCGGGAACAATTGCTGCCGGGCAGAGCAAGGTGATACGGGATACGGTTGTCGAAAGCGAACAAGCGCCGTTTACTGCCGCGCCGGAAATTGCCGGATCCGTTGTCCGGGGGTATCGTTTAAGGCCGTGCCGAAAGTTGCCGGCAGTGTGCGAATCCGTCGTTCGGGGGCTGTCGTCGTCAGTTTTCGGCCAGGCGCAGGAAAGCTTCCGGCGGCAGTTCTTCGGCGCGGGCGGTCGGCTCAATGCCGAGATCGCGGCATTTGTCAAGCAGACCGGGCATTGCTTTTAAGCTTTGGCGCAGCATTTTGCGCCGCTGGCCGAAGGCGAGCGAGGTGATTTTTTCGACTTTTGCCAGCGTTTCGGCAGCGGGAATTTCGGTTTTCGGAGTAAACAGCAAAACTGTCGAACGGATTTTCGGCGCCGGGGTAAAGCATTCCGGCGGCAGTTCCAGAAGCTTTGCGACGTCGCAGGTCAGCTGCGCCAGCACCGAGAGCCGGCCGTAGTCTTTGCAGCGGGTGGGAGCGGTAATCCTTTCCGCCGCTTCTTTTTGGAACATAAGCGTCATTGCCCGGTAGCTGCCGGCCTGTTTCAGCCAGCCGGTCAAAAGCGGCACCGAAACGTTGTAGGGCAGGTTGCTGACAAGCTGGCGGGGCGCTTCGATTTCCCGGGAAAGGTCGAAAGTGAGGGCGTCGCCGTTGACGATGCGGAAAGGAACGTTTGTTTGTTCTTTCAGTTCTTCCATGATCGCAATGCAGCGGGGATCCATCTCGATAACCGTCAGCGAAGCCGGGGCGGCTTCCAGCACCGCCCGCGTCAATCCGCCCGGTCCGGGGCCGATTTCGCAGACGTTGCTGCCGGCAAAAGAAGACAGCCCCTGCCGGTTTAAGCTGAGGCGGATGATTTTGTCGGTAATGTTGCGGTCGAGCAGAAAGTTCTGTCCCAGCGCTTTAGACGCCAGCAAGCCGTGTTTTTCGACCGTTTCGCGAAGACCGGGCAGCATTTTTTATTCTTTCAGTTCAATAACCGCCCGCTGGCGCAGTTCCTGCATGCGCTCTTCGGCATAGCGTTCGTTCTTTTGGTTTTGCAGCATGTTTTTCACTTCCTCGTTTGAAGGCAGCGGCATCCGGTCTTTGTCCGGGTCGAATTTTTTCTCGACTTTGAAAATGTAATAGTCGCCGTTGTAGAGGATCGGATCGCTGACTTCTCCGGAAGAAAGGTTTTTGATATGCTTTTCCAGTTCCGGCGGCAGCTGGCCTTCCGTAACCCAGCCGAGTTTGCCGCCCGAAGACGAACTCGGGCTTTGCGAAAACTGCGCGGCGTAAAGTTCAAAACGGGGATCCTGACGAAGATTTTCGGCCAGTTGGGAAATATGTTTGGCGTCTTTGGCGGAAATTACGATTTCCGAAAGCATGAATTTGGGTTTGCTCATATCGCGTTTGGCGATGGCCAGAGCTTCTTCGATTTCCGGCTGGGTGATGGTTTCGCCCATGGTGCCGCGGTGGACGACGCGGATCCAGGCAAGGTCGGTTTTCAGCTGTTCGCGGAAAACCTCCGGACTGACGCCGGAATCCTTCAGCATTTGGCTGAGCCGGCTGCGGCTGATGCCGTTGTTCTGGCAGAAGACGCCGACGGCGTTGTCAATTTCCTTTTCGCCGATTTCGATCTGGCTGCGGGCGGCTTCCTGAGCCTTCAGCTTTTCGTCGATGGTGTTTTGCATGACTTTGTTGATGATCAGCAGTTTGGTCTGCCGGTTGTAGGGGATGCCGGTGGTCATGCAGAAGGCGCGCACCCGATGGTTGATGTATAGGGCGTCGGTTTGCGGATGTTTTCGGGCTCCGCGGGACGGGGCGCGGCTTCCGCCGGCGCGGGGGTCTGACGAAACAATACCGATTGCTGTTCTTCCCCCGAAGGGGCGGCTTCCGGCCGGACGGGCGCATAGCCGGCGGCAAACTGAGCCCGGGCTTCGGCGGAGAATATCAGGCACAGGGCCAGCAGCATTTTCTTGATCATAAGTAACTCCTTGGTTAGTTTGAACCGATGCCGCCGAGCGTTTTCAAGAGAAACGTGGCGGAATATTCGTAGCCGTCTTCGTAGTCGGGGTCGGTCGAGTTGTATTTATGAATGTCAAAGACCAATTTAAAGCATTCGTCTTCATAAATTATTTTGCCGCCGTGTTCAAGCGATCCGACCGACCCTTTAGTCAGATCCTGGCGGTTGTAGGCGGTGATTCTCCAGTCGCGGGAAATTTTGGCCTGGATTGAGGTGTAGAGTTCCTTTCTTTCCCGGTAGTCGTCGAAGAAATAAAGCCCGCTGTCCGCCCGATCGTCCTTGCGCCCTTTGATTGAGGTGAAGGCAATGTAGGCCGACAAAACGTCGGGGCCGATTTTGGCGTTGATTTCGTTGTATTTCAGCGAATAGTCGGTGCGGTCGATGCGGAACCGGTAGTTGAAGTCGAGGTATGAGGCCGGCGAGGCGTAAACGCGGCCGACATAGTCGCTGAAATGACTGTTGTCGCCAAGGCTTTGCGAAAAGCTTTCGTCTTCGTCAAAGTAGTAGCTCTGGGCGATGAACATGGAGGTGCGGCCGATAATGTTGCCGTAAGAACTCCAGTTGAAACCGTAACTGATGCGGCTGCCGGTATCGTTCAGGTTTAAGATGTTGGTGTCGTCCAGCTGGGCGTTAAGACTGTCTTCGTTGGGGATTTTGTTGATTTTGTTGCCTCCGTTCGGCGCTGCCACGGCCACGATGATCGGTTCGATGATCTGGCGCGAGCTTTCCGTCGCTTTAACGAACGGCAGCCGCCACTCCAACCCCGCCTGCGGAAATACCCGGCCGACGGCGCCGGTATAGCTGTTGTCATAGTCGTTGACGTATTTGTCAATGTAATAGACGTCCGATTTGACCGAAGCCACGAACTTGTATTTTTCGCCGTAAGGGCTGGTATAAGGCAGGTTCCAGGAATTGATCATGGTTGCCCGCTGGGTTTTGGTTTCGTCGCGTTCGCGGTATACGGAAGCGGTGCTGACGGTGTTTTTGAAATAGGCGCCGTAGCTGTTGGCCTCGCCGATGTGTTCATAGGTGATAAGCGGCAGAATATAAGGTTTGCTGTAATCGCGTTTTTCAAATTCGGAAGCGTGATACTCTTTGAGGGAATAGCTGACCAGCTTGTAGGAATAGGCCTCAACGGCGGCATAATCGCGGTTTTCGAAGCGTTCGAGCGCGGCGTGCGAAGTCAGCCAGGTTTCGGTTTTGCCCGGCAGCGAGAGGTCTTTTAAATAGGAACTGTCGGAAGCGTAGTTGATGTCAAAACTTCCCAGCCAGAGGTCGTTAATCTCATAACGTCCGTTGGCGAAGATGCCGTAGCGGTTTTCGTCGGTGTCTTTGTCTTTCATGTAAGAACCGGACAGGTTCAGTTCGCCGTTATAGAGCATTTTGCGGTATCTGCCGCCCCAGACCACGCCCTGATGGGCGCTTAAAAGCGGCGACAACAGCAGGTCTTCATGGTCGGAGATGTTCCAGAAATAGCGGAGTTCGAGCGAGCTGCCGAGATAAGAGGTGGAACGCATCGACGGCGGCAGAAAGCCGGAACGCCGTTTGACCGTCGGGTCGGGGTGCGACATGAACGGGGTATAAAATACCGGTATGTCTTTGATCTGGATAAACGCGTCCTGGTAATAAACGTCTTTGTTGGCGGCGTCGTGGGTGATTTTGCGCGCTTTTATCTGCCACAGGGGGGACGGGTTGTCTTCGCAGACGTCGCAGGGTGAATAAACGCCGTAAAAGAAATATTTGTTTTTGTTTTCCGACTGTTTGATGCGGCGGGCGGCGACCCGGCTTTCGTCGGCGAGAATCATTTTCACTTCGTGAATTGCGCCTTTTGACATTTTGTCTTCCAGTTCGGCGCTGTCGGCAAAGACGGTGGTTCCGTCCGGCTGAATGATATTGACGTGGCCGTCGGCGGTGATTTTGTCGTTTTTGCGGTCATACGTGATTTTGTCGGCTTTAAGGGTGGTGCCCTCGCGGACGATGTTAACGTTACCGGTGGCGGTAATCACTTTGGTTTCGGAGTTTTCTTCCACCTGATCGGCGCTGAAGTGAATTTCCGTGCGTTCGCGCTTCGGCGCCGGAGCGCTTTCGGCAAACGACCAGAACGGCAGCAGCGCGGCGCTTCCGAAGCCTGCCGCCAGCAAGGCGTATTTGAACGGTTTGAATGACATTATCTTGCGCTCCGGTTTGAATTCCGGCGGGTGAACCAGGCCGGATTATAAAAGAACAACAGGTACAGGCAGACAATAAAAGGCACAATCAGGTTGGCATAAAGCAAGGTGAGAAAATAGAGGCTTTTGCCGCAGAGATTGCCGAAAGCGAGGTCGCCGGCTTCGATCAGAACCATTGCCGCGATCGAACAGGAGATGATTTTTCCCTGGCCGCGGCGGTTGAAGTTGCCGACCAGAAGTCCGGTGCAGGCCAGAAGCGCCATCACCAGATTGTAAAAAGGATTCATCAGTCGGCGGTGGCCTTCCAGAATGTAGCGGTTGGCTTCCTGCGGCGTCAGTTCGGGGTTGGACCCGGCGTCAAACAGTTCGGTCAGCGTTTTTGAACGGGCCGAATCGTCGCGCTTTTTGCCCGATGAGGTGGTGCCGAAGTCGATTGAATAGCGGTCAAAGGAAAGCGAGGAAAACTGTCCGCTTTTATTGTCGATTTCCTGACGGACGCCGTTGATCATGATCAGACGGGGGCCTTTTTCGGTATAAATGATGACGCCGTGTTCGGCCGAAACCGTCACTTTGGCTTTGGGGTCGCGCTCGTCGTTGATCAGAACGCCCTGCACCGAGCCGTCCTTTTCATGGGCGGTAATAAAAACGGTGAGGCCGTTTTGCAGGGTGGTGAATTCCCCTTCCCGGAACATCAGGTGCGAAACGTCGTTTTTAACCTGCCATTCCAGGTCGGCAAAGGCCTTTTCCGCATCGGGAATAGCGAAGTTGTTGACGTAGAGGCCGAAAACCGACATCGCCAGGCCGAAATAAATCGCCGGTCTGGCGTTTTGCCAGGGGCTGATGCCGGCCGACTGCATAACCACCAGTTCGCGGTCGGAAAGCATCCGGTTGTAAACGAACAGAACCGCCACGAATACGGAAATCGGCGACAGCAGGGAAAACAGCCGGGCAGGAGGTCATTTTGATGAACAGACTGAGCGGCAGTCCCTTGTTGGTGACCAGTTCGACAAAACGCAAAGACTGAGTGAGCCACAAAATCGACATCAGCGAAAAAGTGACCAGGAGAAACCCGACAAATATCTGGCGGGAAATGTAAATGTTTAATTTTTTCATTTTAGGCGATACTATAAGATATAAAACGAATATGCAATAAAATCCTCAAAATTGTGAGCAATTTTGAGGATTTTTATTGCAGTTTCCGTTTGAGCGGCAGTTTATTTCTGCGAACTGATGCGCATGCGGTAGAACGACCGCCATACGAAAATCAGACCGATCAGGAAAAAGCTGACGCCGAGGCCGAGCGACAGGCAGCGGGGAGCGGCAACCGCCATCTCGACCGCCAGAAGCCCGAACAGGGTGGTGAATTTGATGATCGGGTTTAAGGCAACCGACGAGGTGTCCTTGTAAGGATCGCCGACGGTGTCGCCGACTACCGCGGCATCGTGCAGCGGGGTGCCTTTTTCCTTCAGGTCAACTTCCACCACTTTCTTGGCGTTGTCCCAGGCGCCGCCGGCGTTGGCCATGTAAAGGGCCTGGAACAGGCCGAAGGCGGCGATCGAGATCAGATAGCTGGCAAACAGGTCGGCGTCAAAACAGGCAAAGGCAATGGTGAAGCAGAAAATCACCATAAAGATGTTAAACATGCCTTTTTGCGCGTAGATGGTGCAGATTCTGACCACTTTCTTGGAATCTTCGATCGAAGCCGCCTGATTGGTGTCGAGCTTGATGTGTTCCTTGATATAGGCGACCGCGCGGTAAGCGCCGGTCGAAACCGCCTGCATTGAAGCGCCCGAGAACCAGTAGATGACGGCGCCGCCCAGAAGCAGCCCGAACAAGACCATCGGGTTCATCAGGTTCAGCTCAAGGTTTAAGAGCAGGATGATCGAAAAGATCATGGTGGTGGCGCCGATGACGGCGGTACCGATCAGAACCGGCTTGGCCGTCGCCTTGAAGGTGTTGCCGGCGGAATCGTTTTTCTCCAGCAGTTCCTTGCCGGTTTCAAAATCGGGTTTGAAGCCGTAGTCTTTTTCGATTTCCTTGTCGATGTCCTTGATCTGTTCGATCTGGGAAAGTTCAAACACCGACTGTGCGTTGTCGGTGACCGGGCCGTAGCTGTCAACCGCAATCGTAACCGGTCCCATGCCGAGCATGCCGAAGGCAACCAGGCCGAAGGCAAACACCGTCGGATAGACCATGTAGTCGTCAAGCCCTTCGGCGGCGGCAAAATAAGCGACCGTCATCAGGCCGATCATGACCAGTCCTTTCCAGAAAGCGGAGAAGTTGCCGGCCACGATACCGGAAATGATGTTGAGCGAGGCGCCGGCTTCGCGGCTGGCGTCAACGATTTCCTGCACGTGTTTGGATTTCGACGAAGTGAAAATTTTGGTAAATTCGGGAATCAGCGCTGCCGCCAGGGTGCCGCAGCTGATGATGACCGAGAGCTTCCACCACAGGTCTTCGCCCATGCCGCCGATCATGACGTAGGAAACGCCGAAAGTAACCGCGATTGAGAGCAGGGAGGTGATCCAGACAAGCGAAGTCAGCGGCACTTCGAAATCAAAGTCCTGTTTGTTGCCGAAACGGAGTTTGGAAAACCAGTTGTTGATCATGTAGGATACGACCGAAGTTATGATCATCAGCAGACGCATGGTAAAGATCCAGACGATCAGACGGGCCTGAATGTCAATGCCGTCGGCCATCAGCGCCAAGCTGCCGTTGTCGGTGTAGCTCATGCCGGCGGCCAGTACGATAAAGCTGATGAGGGCAACGCCGGTAACGCCGTAGGTTTCAAAGCCGTCGGCGGTGGGGCCGACGGAATCGCCGGCGTTGTCGCCGGTGCAGTCGGCAATCACGCCCGGGTTGCGTGCGTCGTCTTCGTCAATTTTGAAAATGATTTTCATCAGGTCGGCGCCGATGTCGGCGATTTTGGTGAAAATGCCGCCGCAGATGCGCAGGGCCGAAGCGCCGAGGGATTCGCCGATGGCAAAGCCGATAAAGCAGGCGCCGGCGTTTTCCCGCGGGATGAACAGCAGAATGATGATCATCATTACCAGTTCGACGCAGATCAGAAGAACGCCGATCGACATGCCGGAGCGAAGCGGCAGGCTCATGACCGGAAAGGCCTTGCCCTTAAGCGAGGCAAAAGCGGTGCGGGCGTTGGCATAGGTATTGATGCGCATGCCGAACCAGGCGACCGAAAACGAGCCGAGAA
>ERZ1643247.3879-NODE-3879-length-10189-cov-84.657391_pt1 | contig 10189 bp, 8 predicted proteins | sample MGYA00579264_ERZ1643247 | MGnify/ENA primary metagenome ERZ1643247 (study PRJEB29033, sample SAMEA4952262) | chicken gut metagenome | biome: Broiler Chicken; feature: Gastrointestinal Tract; material: Caecum | place: Ireland | collected 2018 | study: Broiler... | reverse complement strand
GTTCGGCCAATCCGGATAGCGCAGCGAGACTTGGGGGTTTCCAAAGGGGGGCGTCTAGCACCCCACTTTGGTCCGGGGATTCGCAAGGGGGTGAAACTCCCTTGCGCCTGTCTTTGCCTACTTTCTGCAGGGGCAGAAAGTAGGGGCCCCCGCGCGGCCTGAGCGCGTCGAAGGGAAATTGAAAATTTTCAAAAAACATAAAATGGATAACAAAAGGCTCCCAGTAAAAAAACAACGCCTGCGGCCTGCGAAGTGCCCCGCAGGGGTAAGCGCGTCGAAGGGAAAAATCAAAAATTAAGAAGAAGATAAAAAGGATCAATAAAGTTTCCCCGAGTGCGTCGAATCATAAAATAAAAACAAAAAAGGCCTTGTGGGCTTCCCACAAAAAGCCCACAAGACCCAAAATAAAAAATCAAGACGGCAGCGTGCTCTCGCGTATAATGAGCGCCGGCTCAATCACCGCGTGCTGCAGCGGCGTTGCATCCTTCCCACACCGGTACGCCGCAATCTGCCGCTCCAATAAATGCATCGCCGTCGATGCCATCATCCGGATATTCTGCCGCACCGCCGTGACCGGCACCACCGTCTGCTGCGCAACCGGCGAATCGTCAAACCCAATCACCTCAAATTCCGCCGGAATCTGCCGCCCTTCCCGCACAAGGCGGTTGACCAGAAGCTGCGCGAACGTGTCGTTGCTGACAAAAAAGCCCACCTTCTTGTCCGGGAACTCCGCCTCCACCTGGGCGAGCACCTCCTCGACCCGCGCCCGCGTCAGCGCGAAATCCTGCGGGTATTCGTGCAAAAACAGCCGCGCTAAGACGCCGTGCTGGCGGCATGTGTCCTGGAACCCCTGGATGCGCTTCATGCCCGGCGCCTGGGGATGTTCCGTGGAATTGATGTGCACGAGCACCTCGCAGCCGTCCGCCAGGAGCTTTTCGGCCGCGCTGACCGCGCCGGAATAGTTGTTGCTGTCGACGCTGCAGGTGTATTCGTTTTCGCGCTCAATCGTCACGACCGGCAGCTTCAAATCCGCGAGCTTGCGCGACGGCAGCGTGTGGCTCAAAACGAGCAGCCCCTCGACGCGGTAGGCGGTCAATTCCGCAATCGCGCGCTGCTCGACCGCTTCGTCCCCGTTGCACGTGAAGACGATGAATTTATAGTGGTTGTCGCGGAATGTGTCGAGGATATCGTTGATTAAATGCGAATAAAACGGGAAGAAAAACTGCGGCGTCAAAATGCCGATGAGCTCCGTCTGGCCGTTCGCAAGCATGCGTCCGACCTTGCTGCCCCCGCGGTAATGCAGCGCCTCGAGCGCCTCCTCAATGCGCTGGCGCGATGCCGGCGTCAGCGTCTGCGGCGCGTTGAAATACCGCGAAATCGTCGTCTTCGAAAAATGCGTGTAATCTGCGATGTCCTGAAACGTGACATGGCTGTTCTTTGGTGGCATAGACCCCTCTCCTCTCCGGGCTGCCTTGCAGTGTCCTTCGTCGATCTCCCCAAAAGGCCCGTCCCGCTTTGAAAACGGGCGGCCTTGGGTGAGATTTATTAAAATACTCTATTTTCCCGTGCATTCACCATTTGATTTTTGGAAGGAGCGCACGTTTCTTTTTTGTGTATTCCTAGCATAACAGACTTTCCGGGAAAAAGCAAGTGCAGCAATGGAACCGGTTCCATTGTGAAATCCCTATAAATTATGAAGAAATCAAGAACAGGGGGTAATACCAAACGTAGAAAACATAGGTTTAATCAAAAAATGTGCGCAATTTCTTGTGCAAAACGGAAAAAATCCGTTGACAAATTCGCCGGATCGTGGTATCGTAATTTTGCACGAAAGCTGGAGTGGAATGCCGGAAATAACCGGTTACTCTTTTGGATGGCCGCAAAAGCTGTGGAAGGCATCCGTCCGGCAGAGGGAATTTTTTATGCAGGCAGACAATTTCGAAAAGAGGGATTTGTGGATGAGATGTAACAAAAAGCGTGCCGTATCGTTGATGCTGTGCGCGGCCCTGGCGTGTGGGACCGGCCTTCTGACCACGGCCTGTGACAGCGACTCTGCATCCGGCAAGGTGCAGATTGAGCTATTGCAGTACAAGCAGGAAGCCGTCAACACGTTTAACGAGCTCGCGGAGAAGTTCAACGCCTCGCAGGACAAGATTGAACTGACCGTCAGTTCGCCAAACGACGCGACGACGATCCTGAAGACCCGTTTGATCAAGGACGATCCGCCGGATATGGTCGCAATCGGCGGCGACTACAACTACGCGACGATGCTCGACGCGGACGAATTTATGGACATTTCCGACTATGAAGGCTTAGACAAGATTAAGGACGTCTACAAAGAGATGGATAAGCAGCTCGAGCTCGTGCCGAAGGAGGGCGTGTACGCGGTGCCGTATGCGGCCAACGCGGCCGGCGTGCTGTATAACAAAGAGATGTTCGACCAAAACGGCTGGGAGGTCCCGACGACGTGGACGGAGTTTATGGACCTGTGCCAGGAAATCCAGGACGCGGGGATTCAGCCGTTCTACTTCGGCTTCCGCGACTCCTGGACGTGCTTAGCGCCGTTTAACGCGATGGCGGTCAGCCTTGCCGACCCGACGATCTGCTCGCAGGTCAGCGCGGGCACGGCGACGTTTACGGAGGCGTACAGCGAGGTGTGCGACAAATACCTCGAGATGCTCCAGTACGCGGAGCCCAACCCGGTCGCCTACGCCTACAACGACGCGTGCACGGCGTTTGCGCGCGATCAGTCGGCGATGTTCGTGATCGGCAACTACGCAATCCCGCAGATCCGCTCGGTCGACCCGGACATCCAGATCGACTCGTTCGTGCTGCCGGCAAGCGACAACGCAGACGACAACATCTTAAATTCCGGCAACGACCTGCAGTTTAGCGTGATGGCCGCGACCGAGCACAAAGAGGAATGCTACGAAGTGCTCGACTTCTTCCTCGAAGACGAAAACGTGCAGCTTTACACCGACCAACAGGCTTCCGTGCCGTGTGTCGACGGCGACTTTGAGATCACCGACGACTTAAACAGCATGAAGCCGTACATCGAATCGGGCAAGATGGCCGACTACCAGGACCACCACTACCCGTCGGAGATGAGCGTCGACGCGATGATCCAGACGTTCCTGCAGAGCGGCGACAAGGACGCATTCCTCTCGAAGTTCGATTCCGACTGGGTCCGCTACAACCGCGATACGATCGCGAAGCTGCAGCAATATTACGAAGAGCATCCGGAGGCAGCCTCTTCCGCGGCTTCCAGCGATGCGGCGTAAGGTGAGAGAGGAGGACGTTTTACATGGATTCGAAAAAACACATGAGTGCTCGCCGGCGCACATTTTTGGCGATCACGATCCCGATTATGGCCCTATTTTTCCTGTTCAACACGCTGCCGCTTTTACAGGGCTTTGCGTACAGCTTTACGAACTTCCGCGGCTTTGGCAGCTATGACGTGATCGGGTTCCGCAACTACTACTACCTGTTCCAGGATTCGCGCGTCGGGCACTCGTATTTGTTCACATTTGTGTACGCAATTGTGTCGACGGTGCTGACGAACGTGATCAGTATGATTCTGGCGCTGGGCCTGACGTCGAAAATTGTCGGCAAGGGTGCATTGCGCGGCATTTACTTTATCCCGAACGTGCTGGGGTCGCTGGTTATCGGCTACGTGTTCAGCTTCTTCTTTACGTATGTGCTGCCGTCCGTCGGCGGGGCGCTGGGCATCCCGGGGCTCGACGCGTCGATCCTCGCGTCGACGTCGTCGGCGTGGTTCGGCGTCGTAATCGTCGGCTGCTGGCAGGCGATTGCATTGAACACGATCATCTACATTTCCGGCCTCGAGACGGTGCCGAAGGACGTGTACGAGGCGGCCTCGATCGACGGCGCGACGGGCTTCAAAAAGTTCCGCTACATCACGTTCCCGCTGATTATGCCGTTCTTCACGATCAACATGGTGCTGTGCTTAAAGAACGGGTTGATGGTCTTCGACCAGATCATGGCGTTGACGAAGGGCGGCCCCTCGCAGAGCACGGAGTCGATTTCGTATCTGATCTATCAGAACGGCATCAGCGGCGGGCAGTTCGGCTTCCAGAGCGCGAACGCGGTGATTTACTTCATCGTGATCGTCGCGATCTCGGTGTTCCAGATGAAATTCCTGGGCGGTAAGGAGGAACAGCTGTAATGGAGAATTCCACAAAAGTCGTGTATTCGACGGAAAAAGTGAAAAAGGAGCGCAAGAATATTCCGGTTACGGTCCTTCTGATCATCGGCTGCATTACGGTGTTCTTCCCGCTTTATATGACGGTGATCATCGCGTTTAAGCAGCCGTCGGAAATGACAAATGACATCGCGGGTGCCTTGATGCCGCCGTCTGCGTGGAGCTTTTCGAACTTCGCGCAGGCGATGGAGGTCACGGACTTCTGGAATTCGCTGTTAAACAGCGTGCTGATTACGGTGAGCACGGTCGTGCTGTCGATCCTGATCCACTCGCTCGCGGGCTACGCGGTCGGGCGCAACATGGACCACAGCAAATTCTATAAGTTCGCGTACCTGTACATGGTCAGCGGCATGTTCGTGCCGTTCGCAATTTTGATGATGCCGGAAGTCAAGCAGACGGCGATGATGGGCATCGACAACCCGGTGGGCGTTGTGATTCTGTACATCGTGTTCCAGCTGCCGCAGAGCATGCTTTTGTACACGGGCTACCTGCGCAACATCCCGCTCGAGCTCGAGGAGGCCGCGTACGTGGACGGCGCCACGACGTGGCGCACGTACTGGTCGATCATTTTCCCGAACATGAAGCCGATGCACGCGACGGTCGCGGTTTTGATCGCGATGGCGGCGTGGAACGACGTGATGACGCCGCTGGTTTTGATGGGCGGTTCGGACCTGAACACGCTGCCGCTGGCGCAGTTAAACTTCCAGACGGCGTTCAGCACGAACTACAACCTCGCGTTTGCGTCGTACCTGCTCTCGATGATCCCGATTTTGATCTTCTATCTGATTTGCCAGAAGCAGATCATCGGCGGCGTCACGAACGGCGCAGTAAAGGGTTAAACGAAACCTGCCTTGAAAACTTGAAAAAGAGCAAAAGAAAGCCGGGAGGGCAAAAAGGCCTTCCCGGCTTTTCCTGTTTCCTGCCCCTGCAGAAGGCAGGAAAGACAGGCTGGAACTTTGGAATCCCACAAAAGAAACAGCGCGCCCCGCAGGACGCGCTGTTTCTCGCACTTCTTACCTTTCTCTTTACATGAAAAGAGATAAAGAAAATGTCTACCCTGTGCCACCAGGGTAGGCGGCCCATAGGGGCTTAACCCTATACCTGAGGCAACCACTTTTGTGGAGCGATTGTTCTCTTCGCTTTTATTATAGCAGGAAAGCGGCGGCTTTGCAAGTGCGCCGCTTTTTAAATTTGCGCGATTCGCCAAATTCTGCTATACTTTTTGATAGAAGAGAACAATCGCACAACAGGGTGGCTGCCTCTTTCATCTTCGGATGGAAGGGAGTGGTGCCGGATGGATCCATATCAGGTTTTAAACTTGATGCTGACGTCTGTCAGCGTCCTCCTAGCGCTGCTTACCTATCTCAAGAAAGATTGAGAAAGATAAAAAATGCCTACCCTGCACGCCCCGCAAGGTAGGCAGGACCGCTAGGTCCTAATTCACTAAGATGAGGCAACCACTTTTGTGGAGCGATTGTTCTCTTCGCTTTTATTATAGCAGGAAAGCGGCGGCTTTGCAAGGTGCGCCGCTTTTTTTCAGGAAAATGCGGCCAAAGCTCACGCAAGGCTAAGCCGGGGCCTCCTCGCGCGGTTGTGCCGAAGGCACTCTAGCGCGAACGCAGCAGAGAATTCTTAAGGGGATGCAATCCCCTTAAGCCAGTCTTTGCCTACTTTCTGCTGGTCAGAAAGTAGGGGCCCCCGCGCGGCCTAAGCGCGTCGAAGGGAAAAATCAGAAGTTTCATCTGCGTAAAAAGGATTCATGAGCCCCAAGCAGCCGGCGCTTCCATTTGCGAAAAGTGGGGTGCCGGGGACCCTTCCCCGTATAACAAACAAAAACCCGCCGCCGTCGGTTTTAAGAAAAGACCGACGACGGCGGATGGCTGGGCTGGCGGGATTCGGACCCACGCATGACGGAGTCAAAGTCCGTTGCCTTACCGCTTGGCTACAGCCCATCGCTTAGAAAATACGGGGCCTTAAGGATCGAACCCTAATGCCCCGTATTTTCTATGGTGTGGGGTGGAAGATGGGACTCGAACCCACGGTCTCCAGAGCCACAATCTGGCGCTTTAACCAACTAAGCTACATCCACCATATGGCGCGCCAAAAGGGACTCGAACCCCTGGCCTACTGCTTAGAAGGCAGTTGCTCTATCCAGCTGAGCTATTGGCGCGTGTCCCCTTATTGGAGCGAGTGATGGGAATCGAACCCACGTGACCAGCTTGGAAGGCTGGAGTTCTACCATTGAACTACACTCGCATCAGCGGCGAAAATTATTGTAGCATAGCCCGCGGCGGTTGTCAAGCCCTTTTGCGCGGTTTGCCGCGGAAAACAGGAAATCCGCATCAAAAAAGGGGCGGGCGCCGGGGAAATCCCCGAAACGTCCGCCCCTTTGTGGAAAGGGCAGGAGTATTTAAGATTGGTGCAGCACGCGCTGTGCGATGCGCTCAAGGCTTTCCTGCGACAGGCCGCACAAACACGCAAGCGCGTCCTGCCGCGCGGCGTCGTCGCCGGTGCCGAGCTCTTTGGTAAAGAACGCATAGAGCAGCTCGAAGCTCGTGTACAGTGTGTTCGCGAGCCGCAGGCCCTCGGGCGTAAACTGCACGGTGCCGTAGTATTCCTTTTCGATCAGGCCGTCCTCTTCGGCGAGGATCTTGAGCATTTTGCTCGTGCTCGGGCGTTTGACGCCCAGGGCCGCGGCGATGTCCTTGCTTTGCACGTCGCTGCCGTCCTGGCCGAGGGTGTAGATCGTGAAGAGATAGCGCTTTTTCGATGCCGAAAGCATGCGGGGGGCGCCTCCTTTGGTTACAGGCGCTCGACGCGCCGGGATTTTTGCGGCTTTTGCGGTGCGGGCGCCTGGCAGTGCGTGCAGTGGGCGCAGCTTTCACAGTGGCCGGAGCAGCCGCCTTTTTGGGCGCCTTTCGCGGGCTTGCAGCCGGGGCATCCCGCGCAGCCGCCGGAGCGCACCGTATAGCGGATCGAGAACACGAACCCCACGGCGATCAGCACCGTCAAAAGAATCGAGGCGAGTGTCATAAAGCCGCCTCCTTTTTAGGCCGGTACGGCCGGGGAGAGCTTTTTCGCGTAGGGATTCGGCCGCAACAGCAGGTACAAAAGGAGTGCAAGCACCGCAAGGCCCGCCACCGTGCCGGCGGAGAACACGCCGGTCGTGAACCATGTGCCGAACTGGTAGAGCAGCAGTGCGACGGCGTATGCGAACGCGCATTCATAAAGGATGGCGAACGCGAACCATTTGCCGCTTTCCATCTGGCGCTTGATCGCACCCATGGCCGCGAAGCACGGCGCGCACAGCAGGTTGAACGCGAGGAAGCTGAGCATCGCGGGGGTGGTGCCGAGCATGGCGCGCGTGGCCTGCCACATGCCCGGGTCGGTTTCCGTGCCGCTGCCGATGCCGAACAGCACGCCGAAGGTCGAGACGACGTTTTCCTTCGCGATGAGGCCGGAAATCGTCGCGACGGCCGCCTGCCACTGGTCAAAGCCGAGCGGCGCAAAGATCCATTTGATCGCGTTGCCGACGATGGCCAAGAGGCTGTAATCCATCACGTTGACGGCAGCCGGCGCCGCGTCCTGCACGAGCAGGCCGAATGCACCCGAGCCGCCGGCCCATGTCTGCCAGCCGAAATTGGACAAAAACCAAATCAGCACGCAGGCGCCGAAGATGACCGTGCCGGCCTTGATGATGAACGAGCGCACGCGCTCCCACATGTGGATCAGAACGCCTTTGGGCGCCGGCAGATGGTACTGCGGCAGCTCCATGACGAATGGGGCGGGATCGCCCGCGAATGGTTTCGTCTTCTTTAACAGGATGCCCGAAACGACGACGGCCGCGATGCCTAAGAAGTAGAACAGCGGCGCGACCCAGCCGCCCTGCTCGGTGCCGGCCAAGGCGCCGAACAGCAGCGCGATAATCGGCAGCTTGGCGCCGCAGGGGATGAACGTCGTCGTCATGATCGTCATGCGGCGGTCCTTTTCATTTTCAATCGTTTTTGTCGCCATGACGCCCGGCACGCCGCAGCCCGAAGAAATCAGCATCGGGATGAAGCTCTTGCCGGAAAGGCCGAACTGGCGGAAGATGCGGTCCATGATAAACGCGACGCGCGCCATGTAGCCGCAGTCTTCGAGGATGGACAAAAAGAAGAACAGCACGAACATCTGCGGCACGAAGCCTAACACGGAGCCGACGCCCGTGACGATGCCGTCGAGGATTAAACCGGAAAGCCAGTCGGGCGCACCGGCGGCTGTGACGGCGAGATTGACGAGGTGGTAGATGCTCGGCACCCAGATGCCGAAGTCCGCCGGCGAGGGTTCGTCGAGGACGGGGGCCGCGGCGGCCGTTTCGGCGACGAGGGCGTCATCGACGGCGCCGTCTTCCGTCAAAAGCGGCGCGACGCTTTCCGAAAGGTCTTCGCTTTCCGCGGCGTCGGCGACGGCGGCGGGCAGGTCAACCCCGGCCTGTGCGGCGGCGTCGGCGAGCGACAGGTTCTCCGCGGCGGCAGCATCGGCGTCGAGGCCGGCCGCTTCGGCGGCGAGGGTCAGGCCGTAGGCGCCCATCGCGTCGTCGTAGTCGGCCGAACCGATTTTAAATAGATGCCAGCCGGCGGAATCGTCGCCGAACAGCTGGTCATTTGTGAAATCCGTCACGTAGGTGCCGACGGTCGTGACGGAGACGTAATAGACCAAAAACATGATCGCGACGAAGATCGGCAGCGCGGCGATGCGGTTCGTGACGACGCGGTCAATCTTATCGGAAAGGGTCAGGCCGCTTCTGCGCTTATGGACGCAGGTTTTCATCAGGCGGCCGATGTATTCGTAGCGCTCGTTCGTGATGATCGATTCGCCGTCGTCGTCGAGTTCCTGCTCGATGCCGGAGACGATCGAGCGGATTTCGGCGTTATTTTCCAGATGGAGGCCGGCGAGGATTTTCTCGTCGCCTTCGAAGACCTTGATGCTGTAAAAACGCTTTTGTTCGGCCGGGACGCTGTCGGGCAGCAGCTCGCTGATTTTTGTGAGGGCGGCCTCGACGGGGGCGGAAAATTTGTGGCGCGGCACAGCGGGCGCCTTGCGTTCGGCGGCGGCGATGGCGGCCTCGGCGGCCTCGTGGGAGCCTTCGCCCTTTAAAGCGCTCATCTCAAAGATTGGGCAGCCGAGTTCCGACGAGAGCTTTTTGACATCGATGCGGTCGCCGCTCTTTTTCACGAGGTCGATCATATTTAACGCGATGACGACGGGCAGGCCGATCTCGACGAGCTGGGTCGTCAGGTACAGGTTGCGCTCGAGGTTCGTGCCGTCGACGAGGTTTAAGACGGCGTCGGGGCGGTCATTTAATAGGTAATTGCGGCTGACGACTTCCTCGGGGCTGTACGGCGAAAGCGAATAGATGCCGGGGAGGTCGGTGAGGATGACGTCTTTTTTATGGCCGATTAGGCGGCCTTCCTTTTTCTCGACGGTGACGCCGGGCCAGTTGCCGACGTACTGCGTGCTGCCGGTCAAATCGTTGAACAGGGTTGTTTTGCCGCAGTTCGGATTGCCGGCGAGGGCAATTTTCATTTGCAAATGGATCTCCTCCTTTTGTTTTTTTGAATTTTGGGGTAGGGGGGTCTTTTTTATTCTCTTTCCCTTTTTCTAAATTTCTAATGATCCCCTTCGACGCGCTCGGGGTTCGTACTTTTTTGACCCATTTTACGCCTATTAAAATTTTTCTTTTATCCCTTCGACGCGCTCGGGCCGCGCGGGGGCCCCTACTTTCTGCTCCTGCAGAAAGTAGGCAAAGACAGGCGCAAGGGAGTTTCACCCCCTTGCGAATCCCCGGACCAAAGTGGGGTGCTGGACGCCCCCCTTTGGAAACCCCCAAGTCTCGCTGCGCTATCCGGATTGGCCGAACTCCTCGCCGCTTGCGCGGCTGGAGCTTCGGTGCCGTTGGGGAAGGCCGCGAGCGCCTGCGCGCTCGCC
>ERZ1643247.3877-NODE-3877-length-10192-cov-4.456151_pt1 | contig 10192 bp, 8 predicted proteins | sample MGYA00579264_ERZ1643247 | MGnify/ENA primary metagenome ERZ1643247 (study PRJEB29033, sample SAMEA4952262) | chicken gut metagenome | biome: Broiler Chicken; feature: Gastrointestinal Tract; material: Caecum | place: Ireland | collected 2018 | study: Broiler... | reverse complement strand
GCTACTTATCCACTAGCGGTTATTACAGGACTTCATCATATGTATGTTGTTATTGAGACCTCTTTATGAGCTAATACAGAATTCAACCAACTGATTACACTTTGTGCCATGTAGGTTTTGCCAATCTTGGTTCTTCTTTAGCTTTCTATAGTTCTGCTAAAAATGCTAAGGTAAAACAGACAGTAATGGGAGCTTTCATGTCACAATTATTCGGAGTTAGTGAACCTGTCTTGTTTGGTTTGCATTTAAGATATAATCTTAAGCCATTGTATATTATGCTTTTTTCTTCTGGACTTGGAGCAGCCATACTTTCAATTTTTCGTATTCAATCTAATTCGTATGGTTTAGCAGTAGTTCCGTCATATCTAATGTACATTTATAATAGCTATCAGTTACTTGTTTATTTTGCTGTTTCAGTTATTACTGTAGTAGTGTGCTACACGTTGACAAAATTACTTGCAATTCCAGATGAAATTTTAGTGGAAGACGAATAATTATTTTTAAAGAACTGCATCCTAGTATGAGGTTTTATATCTGAATACTAGGGTGCATTTAAAATGTTATAGATTCATTTTAGGTAGTTATGTAGAATACCAATCCAAACATGGATGACAATAGTTGTATTTTTGCTTGCACTGTTGAATGTATATCTAGAACCTTTTTTACTGGTTTTAGAATGGTAAAAACATCACTATTTTATACAAAAAACTTTAAAAAGCCTCTAAAATATGATAAACTAAACTGTATATAAAATTTTAAGGAGAAATGACTTCATGTCTGTATCATTTGAAAACAAAGCCACTAACCGTGGTGTGATTACATTCACAATTGGTCAAGACAAAATCAAACCAGCTCTTGACAAAGCATTCAATAAAATTAAGAAAGATTTGAACGCACCTGGATTCCGTAAAGGACACATGCCACGTGCCGTATTCAACCAAAAATTTGGTGAAGAAGCTCTTTACGAAGATGCTTTGAACGCTATTCTTCCAGAAGCATACGAAGCAGCTGTTGCTGAACTTAGCCTTGACGTTGTTGCTCAACCAAAAATTGACATCAAATCAATGGAAAAAGGTCAAGAATGGACTTTGACTGCAGAAGTTGTTACAAAACCAGAAGTGAAACTTGGTGCTTACAAAGACCTTGAAGTTTCAGTTGACGCTACAAAAGAAGTTACTGATGCTGAAGTAGATGAAAAAGTAGAACGCGAACGCAACAACCTTGCTGAATTGGTTGTTAAAGACGACGCTGCAGAACTTGGTGACACTGTTGTTATCGACTTCGTTGGTTCAGTTGACGGTGTTGAATTTGACGGTGGTAAAGGCGAAAACTTCTCACTTGAACTTGGTTCAGGTCAATTCATCCCAGGTTTCGAAGACCAATTAGTTGGTGCTAAAGCTGGTGAAACTGTTGAAGTTAACGTAACATTCCCAGAAAACTACCAAGCTGAAGACCTTGCTGGTAAAGACGCTAAATTCGTGACAACTATCCACGAAGTAAAAGCAAAAGAAGTACCAGCTCTTGACGATGAATTGGCTAAAGATATCGACGAAGAAGTGGAAACACTTGACGAATTGAAAGCTAAATACCGTAAAGAACTTGAATCAGCTAAAGAAATTGCTTACGATGACGCTGTTGAAGCTGCTGCCATTGAATTGGCTGTTGAAAACGCAGAAATCGTTGAATTGCCAGAAGAAATGGTTCATGACGAAGTACATCGTGCAATGAACGAATTCATGGGCAACATGCAACGCCAAGGTATCTCTCCAGAAATGTACTACCAATTGACAGGTACATCTGAAGAAGACCTTCACAAACAATACGAAGCAGACGCTGACAAACGCGTTAAAACAAACCTTGTTATCGAAGCAATCGCTAAAGCTGAAGGATTTGAAGCTAGCGACGAAGAAATCGAAAAAGAAATCAACGATTTGGCTTCAGAATACAACATGGAAGTGGAACAAGTTCGTCACCTTCTTTCACCTGAAATGCTTAAACATGATATCGCAATGAAAAAAGCGGTTGATGTTATCACAAGCTCAGTTAAAGTGAAATAAGCTTACTGATACGAACCATTCAAGTCAAGTAATCTTGTATTACTTGACTTTTTATTATTTTTGCTGAAAAATCTTTTGACGAATACCTAAAATTAGCGTAAAATAAAGAGTGACAAATTTTAGACAATAGGTTTTTTGTAGCTACTGGCTCATATCCTAAAATAAATAAGGAGAATTACCTTGGAATTAGAAGTATTTGCTGGACAAGAAAAAAATGAACTCTCAATGGTTGAAGTAGCTCGTGCTATTTTAGAAGAGCGTGGCCGTGATCATGAGATGTACTTCAGCGATCTTGTGAACGAGATTCAAAATTACCTCGAAAAATCAGACGCAGATATTCGTGAAGCGTTACCTTACTTTTATTCTGCATTAAATGTGGATGGTAGTTTTATTCCACTTGGGGATAACAAATGGGGCCTTCGTTCATGGTATGCTATTGATGAGATTGACGAAGAAATCATCACTCTTGAAGAAGATGAAAACGGAGAACCAAAACGCAAGAGAAAACGTGTCAATGCCTTCATGGATGGTGATGAAGATGCTATTGACTACTCAGACGATGATCCAGAAGATGAAGATTTCACACCAAAATTAGCTGATATGGAATACGACGAAGAAAATCCAGATGATGAAAAATCAGAAGTGGAATCTTACGATTCAGAAATCAACGAAATCATCCCTGATGATGAATTAGACGAAGACGTTGACATCAACGAAGAAGATGACGATGACGACGATGATGATTTGGACGAGGAAGAATAAGTTTTTCGAAAACAATCAGATCATTATGGTTATCGTTTGACAATTTATCAAAGATAACATATAATGTTAATCGGGCACCTCTTTTTGATTTGAGAGGTCGTGTAAAAGCTCCCTAACTTTTAGGGGGCTGTTTTTGTTTTTTTAAAATAGTTGTCTATGTGCGTTGGAACCCCATGCCGACAAGGCTACCCAAACGCTAATTATAAGTGATGCGATTTTATTCAAGCACTTATCATTTTATTTTTAAAGGAGTTTTTTAATGACGAAGTATATTTTTGTTACTGGTGGTGTGGTGTCTTCTATTGGTAAAGGTATTGTCGCTGCAAGTCTTGGTCGTTTATTGAAAAATCGCGGGCTTAAGGTAACCATCCAAAAATTTGACCCTTACATTAATATTGACCCAGGGACAATGAGTCCTTACCAACACGGTGAAGTTTACGTGACTGATGATGGGGCTGAAACAGACCTTGACCTTGGTCACTACGAACGTTTTATTGATATTAACCTTAACAAATATTCGAATGTTACAACTGGTAAAATTTATAGCGAAGTGCTTCGAAAAGAACGTAAAGGGGAATACCTTGGAGCAACTGTTCAGGTTATTCCACATATCACAGACGCGTTGAAAGAAAAAATTAAACGTGCTGCAGCTACGACAGATTCTGATGTTATTATCACTGAAGTTGGTGGTACTGTTGGTGATATTGAAAGCCTTCCTTTCCTTGAAGCATTGCGCCAAATGAAGGCAGACGTTGGTTCTGACAATGTGATGTACATTCACACAACCTTGTTACCTTACTTGAAGGCAGCTGGTGAAATGAAAACCAAACCAACTCAACACTCTGTAAAAGAGTTGCGTGGATTAGGGATTCAACCAAATATGTTGGTTATCCGTACAGAAAAACCAGCTGGGCAAGGCATTAAAAACAAATTGGCTCAATTCTGTGACGTGGCTCCAGAAGCTGTTATTGAATCACTTGATGTGGATCATATTTACCAAATTCCACTCAATATGCAAGCTCAAAACATGGACCAAATCGTATGTGACCACTTGAAATTGGATGTGCCAAAAGCGGATATGTCAGAATGGTCTGCAATGGTTGATAAGATTATGAATCTTAAAAACTCAACACGAATTGCCCTTGTTGGGAAATACGTTGAATTGCCAGATGCTTACCTTTCAGTTGTTGAAGCTCTTAAACACTCAGGTTACATCAACGATACAGCTATCGACCTCAAATGGGTTAACGCCAATGATTTGACAGCTAAAAATGCTGAAGAAATGCTTGGCGATGTTGATGGTATCATTGTTCCTGGTGGATTTGGTCAACGTGGTACAGAAGGTAAGATTGAAGATATCCGCTATGCGCGTGAAAATGACGTGCCAATGCTTGGTATCTGTCTTGGTATGCAATTGACTTGTGTGGAATTTGCCCGTAACGTCTTGCATTTAGAAGGGGCTAACTCAGCCGAACTTGATCCTGATACAAAATACCCAATCATCGATATCATGCGTGATCAAATCGATATTGAAGATATGGGGGGAACACTCCGTCTAGGACTTTACCCATGTAAATTGAAACCAGGTTCACGTGCAGCACAAGCTTATAATAACCAAGAAGTGGTGCAACGCCGTCACCGTCACCGTTACGAATTCAACACGAAATTCCGTGACCAATTTGAAGAAGCTGGCTTTGTCTTTTCAGGTGTGTCACCAGATAACCGCTTGATGGAAGTGGTTGAATTGCCAGAGAAGAAATTCTTCGTAGCTGCTCAATACCACCCAGAACTTCAAAGCCGTCCAAACCGTCCAGAAGAACTCTACACTGCTTTTGTGACAGCGGCAATCGAAAATAGCAAATAATAAATCAAAGATTCTTCAAGCAAGTGCTTAGAGAATCTTTTTTTAACCAAATTTCACTTTGATTTTACTTTTTAGGGGTGAAAATATAGTATAATAGTTACTATGAGAAATTTGAGAATTAGAAAAAGTCGTGTCGTTTTGTGGGGAGTACTGCTGGTTTTTGCGGCTAGTGTTGGAGCGAGTTTTTATTTCTTCCACGTAGCGCAAATTCGTGAAGAAAAGTCTTTTATCAACAACAATGGGCGTTCAAAAGACAATCCCTTGTATCAATATGAGCAAGAATTTGACCAATTGCCAAAAGAAACGCTTTGGATGACCAATCAAGGGCTCAAGCAAGATGCTTGGTATTTACCTGCTAAAACACAAACGGATAAGACAGTTATCGTTGTGCATGGGTTTACCAATGATAAAGAGGATATGAAGCCTTATGCGTGGATGTTTCATGAGTTGGGCTACAACGTTCTGATGCCTGATAATATGTCACATGGGGACAGTGAGGGGCGTATTATTGGTTATGGTTGGAATGACCGCCTAAACGTCATCAAGTGGGCTGATTTACTGGTAGAGAAAAAACCCAATTCTCAGATTACCTTGTTTGGTGTGTCAATGGGAGCAGCGACTGTGATGATGGCTTCTGGAGAAGAAAGCTTGCCAAAACAAGTCGTTGGTATTATTGAAGATTGTGGCTACAGCAGCGTTTGGGATGAATTGAAATACCAAGCTAAAGAAATGTACAATTTACCGACATTTCCGATTTTGTATGAGGTTTCTGCCTTGTCGAAATTGCGAGCTGGATTCTCTTATGGTGAAGCAAGTAGTGTTAACCAGCTGAAGAAAAACACATTGCCTGTTTTGTTCATCCATGGTAGTCAAGATGATTTTGTTCCAACTAGCATGGTTTACAAAAATTATCAAGCCACTAAAGGACCAAAAGAATTGTATATTGTCAAAGGAGCTAAGCATGCCAACTCTTTTGAAACTGATCCGAAAGGCTACATGGAAAAAATAGCACAATTTTTGAAAAAATATGAAAAAAGTTATTGACATCTTCTTGGGTAGCTGATATAATATAATATGTTGTTAAGGAACAGCGGGAATGGCGGAATTGGCAGACGCGCAGGACTAAGGATCCTGTGATCGCTTTAGATCGTGAGGGTTCAAGTCCCTCTTTCCGCAGAGTAAAAACACGTATGAAAAGAGAGAATCTTGGTATTCTCTCTTTTTTTGTATTTTATGGGTTTCAAAACTGTGATTTGTGAAAAAACTCTCCAATTCGTAAGTAATACTAGCAATCTGAATTAATTTGTGATAAAATGTACTTGTAAATGGGGAATATCCCAAAAAATAAATAGGAGGCCTATATAATGGCAATCGTTTCAGCAGAAAAATTTGTCCAAGCAGCTCGTGACAATGGTTACGCAGTTGGTGGTTTTAACACAAACAACCTTGAATGGACTCAAGCAATCCTACGTGCAGCAGAAGCTAAACAAGCTCCAATCCTTATCCAAACTTCTATGGGTGCTGCTAAATACATGGGTGGTTACAAACTTTGTAAAACACTTATCGAAAACCTTGTAGAATCAATGGGTATCACTGTACCAGTTGCTATTCACCTTGACCACGGTCACTTTGACGATGCTTTGGAATGTATCGAAGTTGGTTACACTTCAGTTATGTTTGACGGTTCACACCTTCCAATCGAAGAAAACCTTGAAAAAGCTAAAGAAGTTGTAGCTAAAGCACACGCTAAAGGTATCTCAGTTGAAGCTGAAGTTGGTACTATCGGTGGTGAAGAAGATGGTATCATCGGTGACGGTGAACTTGCTCCAATCGAAGACGCTAAAGCTATGGTTGAAACTGGTATCGACTTCTTGGCTGCAGGTATCGGTAACATCCACGGACCATACCCAGAAAACTGGAAAGGTCTTCACCTTGATCACCTTGAAAAATTAACTGCTGCGATTCCTGGTTTCCCAATTGTATTGCACGGTGGATCTGGTATTCCTGATGACCAAATCAAAGATGCTATCAAACTTGGTGTTGCTAAAGTTAACGTTAACACTGAATGCCAAATTGCATTTGCAAAAGCAACTCGTAAATTTGTTGCTGACTACGAAGCAAATGAAGCAGAATACGATAAGAAAAAACTTTTCGACCCACGTAAATTCTTGAAACCAGGTTTCGAAGCTATTACAGAAGCTGTTGAAGAACGTATCGACGTATTCGGTTCAGCAAACAAAGCTTAATTAGATTATATAAGCTTGAAAATAAAGGGTTTGTCCAATATGGACAAGCCTTTTTCTTATGTTTTGCCCCCATTTTGCCCCCGATTTCTAAATTTCAGTTCGTTTTGATTATAGAAGTAGCGCAATTATGTTTATTTTGTCAATTGATCAATCATTGGAGTGATTGTGTTCTTAGTCTTCTGTGTAACGTGTAAATAGATTTGTGTTACTCGACTCCCCCTTGTGTGTCCAACACGATCTTGAATGGCCTCCAAGGGTACTCCTTGTTCAGCTAAAAAGCTGATATGCGTGTGTCGGAAGATATGAGTTGTAATATGTTTCTTGAAACTAAGCTTATTGTTAATATCGATGCCTGCTCGTCTCGGCTTTCCCTTGCGGTTTAGTTTACCATTTTCTGAAGAGTTGAGGAAGTTGTTTAAGACACTGTAATGAAGAGGAGTTCCATTGTAATCAGGTTTATGGATGCTCTTAGATGTGAAAATCCATCCATTATCTTTATAGTCTGGATTGAATTCTATATGATGATGATTTAATTCAATTTCTTCTTGTAGAATTTCAACTGACGAAAATTTAGAAAAAGTTGAAAAGAGCTTTTATGTAATTTTAAGTGCTATAAAGCAAGAAGGTGCCATAAATAAGGAATATAAGAGAATTGAGTTTACTAATAAAGTCTTGTTATTAGTAAATAACCTAGAATGTATAGAAATTCCATATGAGGAATTTGAATTCTTTTCTCAAATTGTTCTTGAATCTATTAAATCTGGTAAAGGAACTTTTGAAATTCCAGAAATTGAACCATTCTTACAAAAAATAAAGATAACAAAAATAAAAGCAAGTAATGATAGTAAAAAAGATATCATATTTAAAACACATGATGACTTCACTGGTGCTGAGCCTATAATTGGATTCTCAATTAAATCTTATATTGGAAATAAGCCTACACTACTTAACGCAAGCGGTGCGACAAAAGTCCAATATAAGTTATCGAGACCTCTTTCCACATATGAAGTTGAATTTTTACATAATATTAATACTAGAACAAAAATCAAGGATCGTGTCGAATATATCAAAGATAAAGGAGTTCTTTTAGATTTTGATAGTATGATAAATGAAACATTTAATAGAAATTTGCAGATGGTAGATTATAGAATGCCAGAAATTTTAGGTAATTTATTTTTAGAATCTTATTTTGTAGAAGGAAAGTCAATTTCTGACGTAGTGGATAAGTATTGCGATGAATTTTCTGAAGATAAGGAAATAATAATTCATAAAGTTAAAGACCTATTAGTAGCTGTTGCACTTGGGATGGAGCCGAATACAAAATGGACAGGATTGGAAGATGCTAATGGAGAATATATTGTTGTAAAAGATGATGGTGAAGTCCTCTGCTATCATATTTATGATAGAAATAAACTACGGAATTACTTGTTTAGGAATACAAAATTTGATAGTCCATCTAGCAGTTGAACTGGTGCGGGGTTAATAACTGTTCACAATGGAGAGCAAAAATTTTCATTAACAATCCAAATAAGGTTTTAGTTATTTGCAAAAGTTTCAATAAAAGTTCACACTACTCAGAACAACTTGATTAAAACCATATGAAAATTTTGTTCATAGAAAGTTATAAAAACATTGATATTAAAGGTTTTTGAAATAAATCTAAATATAAAATTTTCAAACCAGGTCTTAAGAGAAATCGTAAAGTTTTACAATTCTCTAAACGTTAATTATTAGCGATATATCATGTATCAAACATTTCTTGGTTTCCACCAAGGTTTTTTTTGATGTTTCTTGAGAAAAGGTTTCCACCATATATCCCACCATCATTTCTTTCAGTTACGGTAAGTATTCGCTCCGACAGCGATTGGAACAATGTTAGAAGTATTATGGTACAATAGAGGGTAGCATAGATAAAAAATGCATTAATGGAGTGGAAATATAGTATGAAGCCTTTTACAAAATGGGTTGGTGGAAAACGCCAGTTGTTACCACAAATACTTGGAATTTTACCTGATAAATTTAATAAGTACTATGAACCTTTTGTAGGTGGAGGTGCTTTATTTTTTGAATTAGCACCATCTAATGCAACGATCAACGATAATAATGAAGAGCTTATTTTAGCTTATAAAGTAATTAAGGAAAATGTTGAAGAGTTGATTCAGTTGCTTAAGATACATAAAGAGAACAATTCAGTAAAAAATAATTCGTCACAGCAAAACAAATACAAACGAAAATACTGTCCAAATTAGGTCTTACGATTTGTGGCAGATTTAATTTAATATTTTGCCTCAAATTAGCCACACTTTTTATAGAATCAAGAGGAATAATGAAGTTCTCTTCTTATTAATATGGTTGTTTAAAATGTTAAATATAGCATTTTACGGTGTAATGGGAAGTATGGCAAAAAAACCAACTATGTTCAGCATCTAAGCTTTTTAATGTTCATCCGTCTTGAATGTGCAGTCGAACAATTTTTTGTCGTGTTTCGTCTGGATAGTGTTTCATGTTATGTCTCCTATTCTAATGAATATTTTAACTTATTAGGTAAGAGTGTTACAAATTTACTATACCAGAACATCCGATTTCTACTAAATCTTGATTGGTTTCTACTAAGAAAAATTCATTGTCTTTTTTTGACAAATACAATGAATAAATTGAGCAGACTTTATTAATTCCGTTAAAACCTTTTGTTGGTATTCTAAAGAATCAACTTCACCTTTTTGACGTTCTGTTAAAAGATATTGTTTGCTCAATATAATGCTGAAAAAAATCAAGTTTACCAGTTTCAGAGAAACTTAGTCATTTATCATTTACATAAATCCATCTTGTTGGGAACCCTTGACAGTAAACATCACTAAACCAAAATAGCTATTAAAAAAGTCTACTAACTGTGGTCCAATTTTATAGGTAAATAATTCTGTTTCATCTCCACAAAGTATTTTTGCAAGTGTTTTGTAAAATTCTGGGTTGATCAATAACGATACCTCTATATAAACAAGCTAATGGATTTATTATAGCATTATAAATAAAGAAGACTATCTTTGTAATACACTTACTTAATTTTTTATATATCAACAATTTATTTGGTCAGTTTAATTTGCTTAATTGACAGAAAAATGAAAGATATCATTCAATCAGACCTATTTATTTTTTATGAATAAGTTGTTCAAGCCTGCTAAAGGTTGATATAAAGCTATTTATAAATTATTTGGAATCAAACCGTGTCCAATCAGATTTTACGATAAAAAGGTAGAGTTTAAACT
>ERZ1643247.3876-NODE-3876-length-10194-cov-3.353585_pt1 | contig 10194 bp, 9 predicted proteins | sample MGYA00579264_ERZ1643247 | MGnify/ENA primary metagenome ERZ1643247 (study PRJEB29033, sample SAMEA4952262) | chicken gut metagenome | biome: Broiler Chicken; feature: Gastrointestinal Tract; material: Caecum | place: Ireland | collected 2018 | study: Broiler... | reverse complement strand
TTGCCGATTTTATTGGCGAGCAGTTCCGTCCGCATGCCGAGGAAGCCGAACGCTTGTTCGCGCAACCACAGCCTGATCGGGCTGCCATCCGTGAACTGATCCTTCGCGCCTGCAGGAACATGATTAAGCTGCTCACCCAGGATGACACCGTCAACCTCAGCAAGTTTATCTCCCGTGAGCAGCTCTCTCCCACGGCAGCCTACCACCTGGTGCACGAACAGGTGATTAGTCCGCTACACAGCCACCTGACACGCCTGATTGCCGCCTGGACCGGCTGCGACGCCAATGACACCCGCATGATCCTTCATACCCATGCGTTGATTGGTGAGATTCTGGCGTTCCGTCTTGGCAAAGAAACAATTCTGTTACGTACCGGCTGGACCGCGTTCGATGAAGAAAAGACCGAACTGATCAACCAGACGGTGACCTGTCATATCGACCTGATTTTGCAAGGATTATCGCAAAGGAGTTTGTAGTGATGAAAAAACCTGTCGTGATCGGATTGGCGGTAGTGGTACTTGCCGCCGTGGTTGCCGGAGGCTACTGGTGGTATCAAAGCCGCCAGGATAACGGCCTGACGCTGTATGGCAACGTGGATATTCGTACGGTGAATCTTAGTTTCCGTGTTGGGGGGCGCGTTGAATCGCTGGCGGTGGACGAAGGTGATGCTATCAAAGCGGGCCAGGTGCTGGGCGAACTGGATCACAAGCCGTATGAGATTGCCCTGATGCAGGCGAAAGCGGGTGTTTCGGTGGCACAGGCGCAGTATGACCTGATGCTTGCCGGGTATCGCGATGAAGAAATCGCTCAGGCCGCCGCAGCGGTGAAACAGGCGCAAGCCGCCTATGACTATGCGCAGAACTTCTATAACCGCCAGCAAGGGTTGTGGAAAAGCCGCACTATTTCGGCAAATGACCTGGAAAATGCCCGCTCCTCGCGCGACCAGGCGCAGGCAACGCTGAAATCAGCACAGGATAAATTGCGTCAGTACCGTTCCGGTAACCGTGAACAGGACATCGCTCAGGCGAAAGCCAGCCTCGAACAGGCGCAGGCGCAACTGGCGCAGGCGGAGTTGAATTTACAGGACTCAACGTTGATAGCCCCGTCTGATGGCACGCTGTTAACGCGCGCGGTGGAGCCAGGCACGGTTCTCAATGAAGGTGGCACGGTGTTTACCGTTTCACTAACGCGTCCGGTGTGGGTGCGCGCTTATGTTGATGAACGTAATCTTGACCAGGCCCAGCCGGGGCGCAAAGTGCTGCTTTATACCGATGGTCGCCCGGACAAGCCCTATCACGGGCAGATTGGTTTCGTTTCGCCGACTGCTGAATTTACCCCGAAAACCGTCGAAACGCCGGATCTGCGTACCGACCTCGTCTATCGCCTGCGTATTGTGGTGACCGACGCCGATGATGCGTTACGCCAGGGAATGCCAGTGACGGTACAATTCGGTGACGAGGCAGGACATGAATGATGCCGTTATCACGCTGAACGGCCTGGAAAAACGCTTTCCGGGCATGGACAAGCCCGCCGTCGCGCCGCTCGATTGTACCATTCACGCCGGTTATGTGACGGGGTTGGTGGGGCCGGATGGTGCAGGTAAAACCACGCTAATGCGGATGCTGGCGGGATTACTGAAACCCGACAGCGGCAGTGCCACGGTGATTGGCTTTGATCCGATCAAAAACGACGGCGCGCTGCACGCCGTGCTCGGCTATATGCCGCAGAAATTTGGTCTGTATGAAGATCTCACGGTGATGGAGAACCTCAATCTGTACGCGGATTTGCGCAGCGTCACCGGCGAGGCACGTAAGCAAACTTTTGCTCGCCTGCTGGAGTTTACGTCTCTTGGGCCGTTTACCGGACGCCTGGCGGGCAAGCTCTCCGGTGGGATGAAACAAAAACTCGGCCTGGCCTGTACCCTGGTGGGCGAACCGAAAGTGTTGCTGCTCGATGAACCCGGCGTCGGCGTTGACCCTATCTCACGGCGCGAACTGTGGCAGATGGTGCATGAGCTGGCGGGCGAAGGGATGTTAATCCTCTGGAGTACCTCGTATCTCGACGAAGCCGAGCAGTGCCGTGACGTGTTACTGATGAACGAAGGCGAGTTGCTGTATCAGGGAGAACCAAAAGCCCTGACACAAACCATGGCCGGACGCAGCTTTCTGATGACCAGTCCACACGAGGGCAACCGCAAACTGTTGCAACGCGCCTTGAAACTGCCGCAGGTCAGCGACGGCATGATTCAGGGGAAATCGGTACGTCTGATCCTCAAAAAAGAGGCCACACCAGACGATATTCGCCATGCCGACGGGATGCCGGAAATCAACATCAACGAAACTACGCCGCGTTTTGAAGATGCGTTTATTGATTTGCTGGGCGGTGCCGGAACCTCAGAATCGCCGCTGGGTGCAATATTGCATACGGTAGAAGGCACACCCGGCGAGACGGTGATCGAAGCGAAAGAACTGACCAAGAAATTTGGTGATTTTGTCGCCACCGATCACGTCAACTTTGCCGTTAAACGTGGGGAGATTTTTGGTTTGCTGGGGCCAAACGGCGCGGGTAAATCGACCACCTTTAAGATGATGTGCGGTTTGCTGGTGCCGACTTCCGGCCAGGCGCTGGTGCTGGGGATGGATCTGAAAGAGAGTTCCGGTAAAGCGCGCCAGCATCTCGGCTATATGGCGCAAAAATTTTCGCTCTACGGTAACCTGACGGTCGAACAGAATTTACGCTTTTTCTCTGGTGTGTATGGCTTACGCGGTCGGGCGCAGAACGAAAAAATCTCCCGTATGAGCGAGGCGTTCGGCCTGAAAAGTATCGCCTCCCACGCCACCGATGAACTGCCATTAGGTTTTAAACAGCGGCTGGCGCTGGCCTGTTCGCTGATGCATGAACCGGATATTCTGTTTCTCGACGAACCGACTTCCGGCGTTGACCCCCTCACCCGCCGTGAATTTTGGCTGCACATCAACAGCATGGTAGAGAAAGGCGTCACGGTGATGGTCACCACCCACTTTATGGATGAAGCGGAATATTGCGACCGCATCGGCCTGGTGTACCGCGGGAAATTAATCGCCAGCGGCACGCCGGACGGTTTGAAAGCACAGTCGGCTAACGATGAGCAACCCGATCCCACCATGGAGCAAGCCTTTATTCAGTTGATCCACGACTGGGATAAGGAGCATAGCAATGAGTAACCCGATCCTGTCCTGGCGTCGCGTACGGGCGCTGTGCGTTAAAGAGACGCGGCAGATCGTTCGCGATCCGAGTAGCTGGCTGATTGCGGTAGTGATCCCGCTGCTACTGCTGTTTATTTTTGGTTACGGCATTAATCTCGATTCCAGCAAGCTGCGGGTCGGGATTTTACTGGAACAGCGTAGCGAAGCGGCGCTGGATTTCACCCACACCATGACCGGTTCGCCCTACATCGACGCCACCATCAGCGATAACCGTCAGGAACTGATCGCCAAAATGCAGGCGGGGAAAATTCGCGGTCTGGTGGTTATTCCGGTGGATTTTGCGGAACAGATGGAGCGCGCCAACGCCACCGCACCGATTCAGGTGATCACCGACGGCAGTGAGCCGAATACCGCTAACTTTGTACAGGGGTATGTCGAAGGGATCTGGCAGATCTGGCAAATGCAGCGAGCGGAGGACAACGGGCAGACTTTTGAACCGCTTATTGATGTACAAACCCGCTACTGGTTTAACCCGGCGGCGATTAGCCAGCACTTCATTATCCCCGGTGCGGTGACCATTATCATGACGGTCATCGGCGCGATTCTCACCTCGCTGGTGGTGGCGCGAGAATGGGAACGCGGCACCATGGAGGCTCTGCTCTCTACGGAGATTACCCGCACGGAACTGCTGCTGTGTAAGCTGATCCCTTATTACTTTCTCGGGATGCTGGCGATGTTGCTGTGTATGCTGGTGTCAGTGTTTATTCTCGGCGTGCCGTATCGCGGGTCGCTGCTGATTCTGTTTTTTATCTCCAGCCTGTTTTTACTCAGTACCCTGGGGATGGGGCTGCTGATTTCCACGATTACCCGCAACCAGTTCAATGCCGCTCAGGTCGCCCTGAACGCCGCTTTTCTGCCGTCGATTATGCTTTCCGGCTTTATTTTTCAGATCGACAGTATGCCCGCGGTGATCCGCGCGGTGACGTACATTATTCCCGCTCGTTATTTCGTCAGCACCCTGCAAAGCCTGTTCCTCGCCGGGAATATTCCAGTGGTGCTGGTGGTAAACGTGCTGTTTTTGATCGCTTCGGCGGTGATGTTTATCGGCCTGACGTGGCTGAAAACCAAACGTCGGCTGGATTAGGGAGAAGAGCATGTTTCATCGCTTATGGACGTTAATCCGCAAAGAGTTGCAGTCGTTGCTGCGCGAACCGCAAACCCGCGCGATTCTGATTTTACCCGTGCTAATTCAGGTGATCCTGTTCCCGTTCGCCGCCACGCTGGAAGTGACTAACGCCACCATCGCCATCTACGATGAAGATAACGGCGAGCATTCGGTGGAGCTGACCCAACGTTTTGCCCGCGCCAGCGCCTTTACTCATGTGCTGCTGCTGAAAAGCCCACAGGAGATCCGCCCAACCATCGACACACAAAAGGCGTTACTACTGGTGCGTTTCCCGGCTGACTTCTCGCGCAAACTGGATACCTTCCAGACCGCGCCTTTGCAGTTGATCCTCGACGGGCGTAACTCCAACAGTGCGCAAATTGCCGCCAACTACCTGCAACAGATCGTCAAAAATTATCAGCAGGAGCTGCTGGAAGGAAAACCGAAACCTAACAACAGCGAGCTGGTGGTACGCAACTGGTATAACCCGAATCTTGACTACAAATGGTTTGTGGTGCCGTCGCTGATCGCCATGATCACCACTACTGGTTTCGCCGCTCACCACCTGGCAGATCTTCATCGGCAAAGCCGTACCGGCGTTAATTGTCGCCACCTTCCAGGCCACCATTGTGCTGGCGATTGGTATCTGGGCGTATCAAATCCCCTTCGCCGGATCGCTGGCGCTGTTCTACTTTACGATGGTGATTTATGGTTTATCGCTGGTGGGATTCGGTCTGTTGATTTCATCACTCTGTTCAACACAACAGCAGGCGTTTATCGGCGTGTTTGTCTTTATGATGCCCGCCATTCTCCTTTCCGGTTACGTTTCTCCGGTGGAAAACATGCCGGTATGGCTGCAAAACCTGACGTGGATTAACCCTATTCGCCACTTTACGGACATTACCAAGCAGATTTATTTGAAGGATGCGAGTCTGGATATTGTGTGGAATAGTTTGTGGCCGCTACTGGTGATAACGGCCACGACAGGGTCAGCGGCGTACGCGATGTTTAGACGTAAGGTGATGTAACTTCTTATCTTTCGCCAGCAAAGACACTACCGCCGGGCCGGCAAGGATTGCCAGCCCTGCAATTGCCAGCAAAAAGTTGTTTTCCAGAACGCGGGACAACAGCCACAGCACAATCAGCGCTGCGCCAAAATACCAGGTCGTGGTCAGCTCTTCCAGCACGTCTGCCACCTCACGCCAGCGTTGCTCGGGGTGGCGCTGAAACACCAGCATCATCACTACCGTGACACAATACAGTGCGCATAATCCCACGCCGACGTGAACCAGAGTCTTACTCATCCAGCCCACCACCAGCAGCGCCACTACCAGTAAATGCAACATAATCTGCCAGCAACTTAGACCCGTTGCGACACGAACACGTTGTTGCCACTTCATGGCTTCTCTCCTGAAGAATTTATCTCTACTTACTCAGAGTACCGAACTTTACGGAAAATTCCGTAAGACCGCACCTTTTTGTGACGCCGACTACACTATTTCAATGAGATAAGAGGCAAAGACAGGAAAATTATGCCCGATCAAACACAACAATTTTCGTTCAAGGTGCTCACCATCAATATTCACAAAGGCTTTACCGCGTTTAACCGACGCTTCATTTTGCCGGAACTTCGCGACGCCGTGCGTACCGTCAGCGCCGATATTGTTTGCCTGCAGGAAGTGATGGGCGCGCACGAAGTTCATCCGCTGCATGTGGAAAACTGGCCCGATACCTCGCACTACGAGTTTCTCGCCGACACTATGTGGAGCGATTTTGCCTACGGTCGCAATGCCGTATACCCGGAAGGGCATCACGGCAACGCCGTACTGTCGCGTTATCCCATTGAACATTATGAGAATCGCGATGTTTCGGTCGATGGTGCGGAAAAGCGCGGCGTGCTCTACTGCCGCATTGTGCCGCCGATGACCGGAAAAGCGATTCATGTGATGTGCGTACATCTGGGCCTGCGTGAGGCGCACCGTCAGGCGCAGCTTGCGATGCTCGCCGAATGGGTGAATGAGCTACCGGACGGCGAACCGGTATTGGTGGCGGGTGATTTCAATGACTGGCGGCAAAAAGCTAATCATCCGTTAAAAGTGCAGGCCGGACTGGATGAGATTTTTACCCGCGCCCACGGACGCCCGGCGCGCACGTTTCCGGTGCAATTTCCTCTACTACGACTGGACAGGATCTACGTCAAAAATGCCAGCGCCAGCGCGCCAACCGCGTTGCCGCTGCGGACATGGCGACACCTTTCTGATCATGCCCCTTTAAGTGCGGAGATTCATTTATGAAATGTAGCTGGCGCGAAGGCAATAAGATCCAGTTGCTGGAAAACGGCGAGCAATATTATCCCGCGGTGTTTAAGGCGATTGGCGAGGCACAAGAACGCATCATTCTTGAAACGTTTATCTGGTTTGAGGATGACGTCGGCAAACAGCTGCATGCGGCACTACTGGCAGCAGCGCAACGCGGGGTTAAAGCGGAAGTCTTGCTGGATGGCTACGGTTCGCCGGATCTCAGCGATGAGTTTGTCAATGAACTGACGGCAGCTGGCGTAGTGTTCCGCTACTACGATCCCCGCCCTCGCCTTTTTGGTATGCGCACCAATGTGTTTCGCCGGATGCATCGCAAAATTGTGGTGATCGACGCGCGTATAGCCTTTATTGGCGGGCTGAATTACTCCGCCGAGCATATGTCCAGCTACGGTCCAGAGGCTAAACAGGATTACGCGGTACGCCTTGAAGGGCCGATTGTCGAAGATATTCTCCAGTTTGAGCTGGAAAACCTGCCTGGACAGAGCGCGGCACGACGCTGGTGGCGACGTCATCACAAAGCGGAAGAGAACCGCCAGCCGGGAGAAGCGCAGGTATTGCTGGTCTGGCGCGATAACGAAGAACATCGCGATGATATTGAACGCCATTATTTGAAAATGCTCACTCAGGCGCGGCGGGAAGTGATTATCGCCAACGCCTACTTCTTCCCCGGCTATCGATTTTTACACGCCTTGCGTAAAGCGGCACGGCGCGGGGTGCGGATCAAACTGATCATTCAGGGCGAACCGGATATGCCGATTGTCAGAGTCGGTGCGCGCTTGCTGTATAACTATCTGGTTAAAGGCGGCGTTCAGGTTTTTGAGTACCGCCGCCGCCCGCTCCACGGCAAAGTGGCATTGATGGACGATCACTGGGCGACAGTAGGGTCCAGTAATCTCGATCCGCTCAGTTTGTCACTGAATCTCGAAGCAAATGTCATCATCCACGATCGTCATTTTAACCAGACGCTGCGCGATAATCTGAACGGCATTATTGCCGCAGATTGTCAGCAGGTGGATGAAACCATGCTGCCCAAACGCACCTGGTGGAACCTGACCAAAAGCGTGCTGGCGTTCCACTTTTTACGCCACTTCCCGGCGCTGGTTGGCTGGCTTCCGGCACACACACCACGTCTGGCGCAGGTTGATCCGCCCGCACAACCGACAATGGAAACGCAGGATCGGGTAGAAACTGAAAACACGGGGGTAAAACCCTGATGAGTAAATCACACCCGCGCTGGCGCTTAGCAAAGAAGATCCTCACCTGGCTGTTTTTTATCGCGGTGATTGTGTTGCTGGTGGTCTACGCCAAAAAAGTGGACTGGGAAGAGGTCTGGAAGGTCATCCGCGACTACAATCGCGTTGCGCTGCTCAGTGCGGTCGGGCTGGTGGTCGTCAGTTATCTGATTTACGGCTGCTATGACCTGCTCGCCCGCTTCTACTGCGGTCACAAACTGGCGAAGCGCCAGGTGATGCTGGTGTCGTTTATCTGCTACGCCTTCAACCTGACGCTCAGTACCTGGGTCGGCGGCATTGGTATGCGCTATCGTTTGTACTCTCGTCTGGGGTTGCCCGGTAGCACTATTACGCGGATTTTCTCGCTCAGTATTACCACCAACTGGCTGGGCTATATTTTACTGGCAGGGATTATCTTTACCGCAGGCGTGGTGGAGTTGCCGGATCACTGGTATGTCGATCAAACTACGCTGCGTATTCTCGGCATTGGCTTACTGATGATTATCGCGGTTTATTTGTGGTTTTGCGCTTTTGCGAAACACCGCCATATGACCATTAAAGGGCAAAAGCTGGTGCTGCCTTCGTGGAAATTCGCCCTCGCCCAGATGCTGATTTCCAGCGTTAACTGGATGGTAATGGGGGCGATTATCTGGCTGTTACTTGGTCAAAGCGTGAACTATTTCTTTGTACTGGGCGTGTTACTGGTTAGTAGTATTGCTGGCGTCATCGTGCATATTCCGGCGGGGATCGGTGTGCTGGAAGCGGTGTTTATCGCACTACTGGCTGGGGAGCATACCTCCAAAGGTACAATTATCGCCGCCCTACTCGCTTACCGTGTGCTGTATTACTTTATCCCACTGCTGCTGGCGCTGATCTGTTACCTGTTGCTGGAAAGCCAGGCGAAGAAGCTACGGGCGAAAAATGAAGCGGCGATGTGAAGTTTAGTTAAGTTCTTTAGTATGTGCATTTACGGCTAATGAAAAAAACGCGTATGCCTTTGCCAGACAAGCGTTATAGCTATCGCGGCAAGTATCCCAAAGAAGCCGATAAAATAGTAATAGAGTGTTAATGCACCTGTAAAAGCGCAACGAACCGGACTCCACAACTCTTCACTATGGCATTTCCCCGCCAATTCAAGGAGCTTATTTCGTCCATGCGAGATAATGCCTGACCATAACACAATCATTAAGCAACTTATTACCCAAACGGGTCGTTCACTCATTAATGCGGCATTCATGATGATCACCAGGGCCAACCCTGTCAACGTCATCATAATGATAAAACGGTGAGAACCAGGATCAACATTAAATAATAAACCGGCCAGCATACTGATTAAAAACATCGCGCCCGCAGTGCTGAACACGATGATAATGGCATATACAGGAACTAAACTTGCAACGACAATCGCCACCAAAGAGAGTAAAAACAGACATATTACGCCTGCGATGACGGCATTTATCTTGTTGATATCCTTACTTAAGCCATACATACAAAGTAATAATAATCCTATGGCGACATACATTTGCGGTGAATCATATTTTGTTGCCGTAATTTCGAGATACTTCGCTACCCAGGCCAGTCCTGCGGTTGTCACCAAACCTAAAGCGGTAATGAGCCATATGCTGTTTAATATCCTGGCTTCGTGCTGAAAATCATTAGTTATGTTATTTGCTGAGCGCGAATTCATTATTTTTATATCCTTAAGTTAAATATCATTATCTATTCCAATTAACGCAATAAAACTCGTCAATTCGCACTACCACACTAAACCATTAATAAATTCAAGAACTGTTACAGTAATTCTAAAGAGGACGCTTAAAATACTAAAATAGAGTGTTATTGCCCCAGGAACGATACAGCGAAGAGAACCTGAAATTTCAGAGGTGTCGGCAACACGGATCAAATCTTCCAGTGTTGTTGCTTCACAGGCAGCCGTAATGCCCCAGATAAAGACAGTCAAAATACTCGCTAACCACACGGAAAAACTGCTGGTAAGGATCAGGTTAACAACAAAAGCAATACTCAAACCACAGAAAATATATGAATATAACTGTCTGACTGGTGGGATAACCCTATTACTACAAGAGCAAATCAGCGCCATTGCGGCAAACATCCCTCCCGTAATTCCCATTACCGTCGCTATGCTCGAAAAGGTATAAAGGCTGGCGAAGAGAAAGCCAACAAGAAGGATTATTAGCAGATAGACCAGACATGCGCCTGATACATTCAGTCTTTTCAGGGCGTTGTTTAACCAGAGACCACCTATTATCAGCGCAGCCAAAGCGAAGACAAAC
>ERZ1643247.3873-NODE-3873-length-10198-cov-8.067731_pt1 | contig 10198 bp, 6 predicted proteins | sample MGYA00579264_ERZ1643247 | MGnify/ENA primary metagenome ERZ1643247 (study PRJEB29033, sample SAMEA4952262) | chicken gut metagenome | biome: Broiler Chicken; feature: Gastrointestinal Tract; material: Caecum | place: Ireland | collected 2018 | study: Broiler... | reverse complement strand
TCTTATGATTTCAAGTTTGAAAAGACTTTCGGTAGATATGTAATTTCAGATTATCGAGCTTCTTTGGAAGATGATATTGTTGCAGAACTCAAGAAGGTTTTTGGACTTTATAGTTTAAGTCTCGCAAAAGAAGTTGATGCTGATAGAGATGCGATCGAAGGCACCGTAAGAACAATAGATTGCGAAGGCAAAAGTTTTAAAGTAAATGTAAAACGAGCTGATAAAAGGTTTCCAATTCCGTCAATGGAATTTGCGAAGATTTTAGGCGGAGTTGTGCTAGATAATTATAAGACTGCATCAGTCGATCTTTATAATCCGCAAATTGAAATAAAGGTGGATATAAGGCTTAATGGCAAAGCATATATCTATGTAGATGAAATCAAATGCCAGGGTGGGCTTCCGCTTGGAAGTGCAGGAAAGGGGCTTCTACTTTTATCAGGTGGAATTGATAGCCCTGTAGCTGGATATCTGATTGCAAAGCGTGGACTAAGACTTGAAGCTTTGCATTTCCATAGTTATCCTTATACCTCAGTTGAAGCAAAAGAAAAAGTACTTTCGCTTGCTAAAAAATTGTGTGAATATGTAGATAATATAAAACTTCACATAATTTCGTTTACACAAGTGCAAGAGGAAATTCATAAAAGATGCAGACCTGAATATATGATTACAATCATGAGAAGAATTATGATGAGAGTTGCGTCAAGACTTTGTGATAAATATGATTTAGGTTGTATTATAACAGGAGAAAGTTTAGGGCAAGTAGCTTCTCAAACTATGCAGAGTATGGCGGTCACTGGTGCTATGGCAAACAGACCTGTCTTCAGACCTTGTATAGCAATGGATAAGGAAGAGATTATGAAGGTTGCTAGAGATATTGACACATACGACATTTCAATCTTGCCTTATGAAGATTGTTGTACTGTTTTCTTACCTAAAAATCCTGTGATAAAACCAGTGGCAAGTAAAGTTGAAAAAGAGGAAGGGTATTTGAATATTGAAGATTTAGTAGATGATTGTTTAGAAAAAGAAGAAGTAGTAGAAATAGTAAAACCTAAACAATAATACTGAGATAGAGTGTTTTCATTTTATAAGTTTTTAATTTGATGATTATAGACAAGACTGAAAGGAGAGAGTGTGAGCCTTCAGTCTTTTTTTATGTCATGATTTAATGTGTTATATAATCTTTGTGTTTACTTCAAATGTTGAGATAGTTTTTTATTTTCAATTGTTTTAAAATCGCAATATGCATAAAAGCGTGTATTTATAGATTACAAATTTATAAATTTGCATATTTCAAAATATATATGAAAAATTGATGAATATTTATGCATAAATCTCTTGCATAATTATAAAAAATGTTGTATAATAATCAAAAATGAGTGAATATATATAAATTCATAAATATTCACAATCGCTATTTCCCTTTAAAAATGGGCGATTAAGCGATTTAAGGAGAATGTATGGCTAGAAGCGCACGACAATCTAAAATATTGGAACTCATCTCTACAAAAGAAATTGAAACGCAAGATGAACTTGCAAGAGAGCTCCGAAATGCAAACTTTGATATCACACAAGCGACTATTTCAAGAGATATCAAAGAGCTTGGTCTTACAAAAATTTTATCGAGTTCTGGTAAGTATAAATATTGTTTTGTTGGATCGGATGAACAAGTCATTTCAAATAAGTACATAACAATATTTAAGGAATCTGTAATCTCTGTTAAAGTAGCAATGAATCTTGTTGTTATCAAAACAATGAAGGGACTTGGTGGCAGTATTGCTTCATTCGTCGATAAATTAAATATCAATGAACTTATGGGTGCAGTATATGGTGATGATACTGTAATGCTTATTTTCCCAACTACCACTCTAGCTAGTAGTTGTGTTGTTACTTTAAGTGATATGCTAGGTTAAGGAGTTAAAAGATGCTTCAAACTTTAAACATAAAAAATGTTGCGCTTATAAAATCATTGTCAATTGATTTTGGCAGTGGATTAAATATTTTGCTTGGTGAAACAGGTGCTGGTAAGAGTATTATTTTTGATTCTTTAAATTTTGCACTTGGTGCAAAACCAGATAAAACTCTTTTGCGATCAAATGAAACAGAAATGAGAGTAGAGGCGCTATTTACTAATATCAATTCTCAGGCAAAAGCCTTCATGCAATCTCTTGGCTTTGATGATGAGGAGATATTAATTTCAAGAACATTAAATCTTGATGGCAAATCTGCAATTAGAATAAATGGTCAAATTGCGACGCAATCATTATTAAAGCAGGTGGGAAGCGCACTTCTTGATAGTTATTCTCAGCACGAGAGTATAGAACTATTAAACTCAAAAAATCATTTACAGCTGCTTGATCGATATGACAACGATACAATTGCTCCTATCAAAGAAAATTTAAAAGTTGAATATGCTAATTACAACGATTTAATCAAAAAGATAAACTCGCTTGGTGGTGATAAGTTTGAAAGAGAGCACGAGAAATCGCTTTTAAATTATCAAATCACTGAGATTGAGCAGGCAGATATCAAAGAAGATGAAGATACTCAAGTTAAAGAGCGTCTAGATTTAATGAATAGCAGTGAAAAGATCTTTAATGCAATATCATCTTGTCAAAGTTTGTTAAGCGATAATGGCGATTCATGCTTAAACAATCTTGACTATGCTATTTCTTCGCTAGCATCTGTATCAAATTTTGACAGTATTGCCTCTTGCCATCAAAGATTAGAAAGCGCAAAATATGAAATAGAAGATATATATGAAACGCTAGCTGATATAAAAAGTAATACTGAGTTTGATGAGCGTGAGTATGAACAACTTGATTTAAGATATGACACAATAAAGAATATATTTAAAAAGTATGGTGGCACTTATCAAAAAGTACAAGAATTTTTATCAAAAGCCAAAGCAAGATTAAATGAACTTGAAGATAGTGACTTTTTGATTGAAAAGTATCAAAAAGAAAAAAATGAGTTATATGATAAGTTGCTCAAAACTGCAAAAGACTTATCTGCCACAAGAAAGAAAATAGCACTTATAATTGAAAATAAAATTAAACAAGAACTATCTGCACTTGGCATGAAATCTAGCATTTTCAATATCAATTTTGATGAAATCGAGATCTCGTCAAACGGAATAGATAAAGTTGAGTTTGTTTTTTCTGCCAATCTTGGTCAGCAAAGCAAGTCTCTTGCAAAGACGGCATCAGGCGGTGAATTAAGCAGATTTATGCTTGCTTTTAAAAATATTTTCTCTGAAAATGAAAGTGTAGAAACGCTTATTTTTGATGAAATAGATGCTGGTATCAGTGGTGAAACGGGAGTGATTGTAGGCGAGAAATTGTCTAGTATAAAAAAACATGCTCAAATTATATGCATTACACATTTGCCACAAGTTGCAAGTTTTGGAGATGATTTCTATTTTGTTTCAAAAAGTGAAAGCGATGGACAGACATTTACTCATGTAAAACATTTGGAAGGTGATGAAATTGTTTATAATCTTGCAAAGATGATAAGTGGACAGGTTTCAAACATTGCCTTATCACATGCACAAGAAATGAGAGATAAAAATTATTTAATTCATCAATAAATATTTAGTATAGTATAATTTTAAATATTTAGTATAGACTAACCTTTAGGGTTAGTTTTTTTGTGTACAAGATTATGTAAACTTTTATACAATTTTTGGAGGGATAAGTGAAAAAGAACAAGTCAAACTTAACGAAAAATAAAAAGATAATTTTGTTTGTTTATTTTTTTCTTTTGGTCTTATCCTATTTTGCTTATAATATTGATTTTGTAAAACTTTATCAGTTGCCTTCGTCAATATATTCTAGTTTTGAAGAAGTGGAAAGTGCTAAAAATGATAATTTATTTGGCAATTTCGTTTCGTTAGATTTCAATAAAAACGATGTTAAGACAGGGAAAAATGGAGAGAATGAAAGTGAAGTCATATTTAAACTTTTTGGCTTTATTCCAATTAAGAAAGTAACAATGAAAATTCTTCCTGAAGAGGAAGTTTATGCTGGTGGTGTACCTATAGGACTGACAGTTTATCTAGATGGTGCTATGGTTATAAGTGCATCTTCTGTTGATGTTGAGAATATGAAGGTTTCGCAAAATAGTTATTTAAAAAATGGTGATGTAATAAAAAAGATTGACGGGCAGGAGATTAATGATATTAATGACATTTCAAATGTCTTGGAAAAAGTAAATAACGAAAAAACTTGTGTCGAAATAGAGCGAAATGGAGTAATTAAAAGTTTTAATCTTCCTTTGTTAAAGGATAAAGATGGGAAAGTCAAACTCGGTATATGGGTAAAAGATGATATCTCTGGTATAGGAACATTGACTTTTGTTCGCAAAAGCGATTATGGATATGGCGCTTTAGGACATCCTGTAACAAACGGAAAAAGTGAAAATTCTCTAGAAATAAAAGATGGGAAAATTTATAATTGCTCATTAGTAGGAATAAATAAAGGTCGAGAAAATGATCCTGGCGAATTAAAATGCGTTTTTGTTCAACGTAACGATATTGGCTCAATAGATAAAAATACCAAGTTTGGTATATTTGGTAAATTAAGTGAAAATGCATCTATTATCGATCAAAATTTAAGTTATAAATTGGGGGGAAGGTTAAGCGTTCGTCCGGGCAGTGCAAAAATAATCAGTGCTGTAAGCGGAATAAGGGAAGAATATGATATAGAGATTATTAAAGCAAACTTCCAAAGCAAATCGAGTGACAAGAGTATGGTATTTAGAGTTAAAGACAAAAGACTTATTGCACTTACTGGGGGTATTGTTCAAGGAATGAGCGGTAGTCCGATCGTGCAAGACGGTAAAATTATTGGAGCGGTTACTCATGTATTTTTAAATGATTCAAGCAAGGGTTATGGAATATATACAGACTTTATGCTTGAGCAGTTGAATGAATTAGAATAAATAATTTTTGCACCATTATGATTTAATTTACAAATGGTGCTTTTTTCATTATCTAAAGACAAATTTATATGCCAAAAGTTTATGAGTATATATAATAGCAATGAGCTTGAGCAAATCAAACAGTTCGCATTTTGTTCTATTTTTACAAAATTTACTTTCTGCTTTCTAAATCGTTTGACTTTATATTTATAAATATAGTATAATAGTTTTGATAGAATTTTAGATCTATCTTAAAAAGGGGAAATTATGAGCAGTTTAAGCATATTATGCAATGCTGCTGTAAATGCCGGAGTTGTAAGCGGAGTACTTGCCCTATTAGTAGGTTTAGTAGTCGGAGCTATAATTTATAAAATAGTCGCAAACAAGAAGATTGGTAAAAGCAAAACTAATGCTGTAAAAATCATTGAAGAGGCGTATGCAGAAGCAAAGAGCATAAAAAAAGAATCAATGTTAGAAGCCAAGGAAGAGGCTCAAAAAATTAGAGATGAGGCCAATAACGAGGCAAGGGAAAGACGCGCAGAAATACAAAAACAAGAGGAAAGACTTGATCAGCGTGAAGAATATGTCACAAAAAAAGAGACTGCACTTGACGCAAAAAGCGAACAACTAGAAAATGAAAAAGTGCAACTTGAAAATGACAAGAAAACTTTGAATGATAAGATTTCAGAACAAAATGAAATCAAAAACCAAATGCTTGAAAAGTTAGAAAGCCTTTCTGGACTCACTAAAAATCAAGCTAAAGATTTGCTTATTGATAGTATTACAGAAGAAGCTAAAAAAGACGCGGGCAACATTGTCAAAAAGATTGAAGATGAAGCGCGCGAGAATGGAGAGAAAATTGCTCAAGACATTGTTATGTCAGCAATTCAAAGGTGTGCAACTGACTTATCAAGTGAGATGACTGTAACAACAGTCGCCTTGCCTAATGACGAGATGAAGGGACGAATTATTGGTCGTGAGGGAAGAAATATTCGCTCAATTGAAAGTGCCACAGGAGTCGAACTCATTGTAGATGATACACCAGAATCAATCACCGTTTCAAGTTTTGATCCTGTTAGAAGAGAAATTGCAAGATTAAGTTTGGAAAAACTTATAATTGATGGTAGAATTCATCCAGGAAGAATTGAAGAAATTGTTGAAAAGGCCACTCGAGAAGTCGACAAAACAATCAAAGAAGCAGGCGAGAATGCTTGCAATGATGCAGGAATTTACAATCTTGCGCCTGAACTTGTCAAGGTACTTGGCAGACTCAAATTTAGGACAAGCTATGGACAAAACTGCTTGAAACATAGCGTTGAAACATCTATAATTGCGGGATTGATTGCTACTGAATTAAATGCAGATGTAATGCTTGCTAAGCGTGGCGGACTTTTACATGATATTGGTAAAGCTCTTGACCATGAAGTAGAAGGAACTCATGTTTCTATCGGTGTTGATCTTGCAAGAAAAAATAAAGAATCTGATCTAGTTATAAATTGTATACAAGCTCATCACGGCGATGTTCCATTTGCTTGTATTGAAGCAGTAATCGTACAGGTTGCTGACGCTATTTCAAGTACTAGACCTGGTGCAAGAAGAGAGAGTTTTGAAAACTATATTAAACGATTGCAACAACTAGAAGGTATATGTAATGATTTCAAAGGCGTTGAGAAATCTTATGCAATTCAAGCTGGAAGAGAGGTTAGAATTATAGTTAAACCTGATCAAATAAGCGATACAGATGCAATGTATCTTGTCAAAGATATTACAAAACGCATAGAAGATGAGATGCAATATCCGGGACAAATCAAAGTAGTTGTAATTCGTGAAAACCGCTTTACCGAAACAGCAAAATAAATTAAAAATTTTATCTACAAGAGAAATATAAAAAGATCGCATTAGAAGTTAAATGCGATCTTTTTTTAATTAACAAAGATATAATATAATAAATCAAATTTAAACAATTTTGCAATGACTATTTTTATTATTCTTTTACGAAAAACTTATCATATTGTATAAATAATTTAATAAAATATAATATGGATAATTTTTTAGATTTAATAAGTGTAAACTTCCAAGATTGCGTTTGGCTTGCTGTCATGCTCATGGCAATGATTCCGACTATAGAAAGTAAGATTGCAATTCCGTTTGGAATGAATACTGAAATATGGGGAGCAGATGCTTTATCAGGTTTTGAATCTTTTCTGTTTGCTTTTTTAGGTTCTATCTTGCCGTCCTTTATTATAATTTTGATAGTGAGAAAATTGAAAAGCAAAATGGCTGGCTTTATGACAAATAAATTTCTTCAAAAATATTACAATAAAAGCCGTGCGGTTACTCAAGCCAAGAATAATTTTACTAAGTACTTTATGCTAACAGGTTTTGTTGCTGTTCCACTTCCGTTAACTGGTGTTTGGACGGGGAGTTTGATTGTAGGGCTTAGTAATTTGGATATTAGATATGGTTTCCTATCAATAGTAATAGGCGCGATGATTTCAGCTGGAATGATTACGCTCATTTGCGAGGTATTTTCAAACTCTATAACATATATTTTAATAATATCTCTTATCATTATTTTACTTTTCCTTTTTACAGATCTTTTTATAACTATTTTTAAGGAACTCAAAGAGAAAAGAAAAGATAAAAAAGAAAAAAATATTAAAAAGAATTAAAGTAAAAAAAGACTTATACTAAACTATAAAAGTTTCAATATAAGTCTTTTTTTAATCTCTCATTTCCAAAATTTTATAAGCATAAATCTCTTTGTATAATACCTAATAGGCAAAATAGCCAAAATCATAAGCATAGGCAATATTAATGTTGTTGCAAATTGAACAAAATTGTTTGGAGTTAAACCAAATATAAAGTTTAATCCTATGACAATACCAATCGCAAGAATTGTATATATCCAAATTTGCCATTGTGGCATCATTTTAGCTGGAAGCCAACTTCGATATCGATAAAAATTATATCCTTTTAGAGCAACATCGATCAAGAATAATGCTGGTAATAACACAAATAGGAAGTTTGTATTTGGATTTAATAGTCCATATCTAAGACATATTACATACAATATTACCGATAGGGTGGTTGCGAGAACAAATATTGCAGATGACAGCATTAACATTAATTTATTTGTATTATGCTCAGCTTTTTCTGCCGGTTTTTTATACTCATTAAATGATATATTTTGTTTATTGTAAAAAGTTTTTAAGTCATTATAATCATAGAGAGCATCTTCTCTAAGCTCGGCATCTTGAGCTGTTTTTGTTTTAGAATAAAGTCTTGTTAATATATCTTTATGTGATGGATCAATTGATTTATCTCTCTTTGGCGGTGGCATCTGATTTATTTTAACAGGAGTAGATTCAGCAATTTTGAGTCTAGGCGGTTCAATTTTTTTAGCAGATTCAAGTTTGCCTGCATCTATCCTATTAGTTATAAACTTACCATCATCTTGAAAATGTTCTTCACTTTGCTGAACAGTAGTTTCTTGTTTATCTAACTTAGTAAGATTGAAATCAACTCGCTCTGTAATGAATTTGCCATCATCTTGTTTTGAGTTAGATTGCAACTGCTCATTTCTTTCCGTTTCTTCTCTCTTGTGATGGAATAAGTCATATAAGGTCTGTTTTTCTTCGGTATATTTTGACTTGTTTTGGAGAATTGAATTTTTAAATTCTTCAATATTATTCTTTGTTCTTTCATTAGATACATAGAGAGGATCAGTTGCCGTAATTGATATTTGATCTTCAGCGAAACTGTGTTTGCGTTTATACTTGTTTATATCCTTAGAAATATCATAAATTCGTCTATTATAATCTTCTACATCTTTATTAGACAAGAAAACACCATCATCTTTTTGAGTATTATCATCTTTGTTTGTTATTTCATTATTATGTATTTCATTCTCTTTATTATCATCGACAGTATTAATCTGAGAGTTTGGTTCTAGATTAGCTTGATTATATGAATATTTGGAAATATCATCATTATTTACTGATTCAGTGATATTAATACTTATATTGTTATCAACTGAATTTATTGAATTATTTTCATTTTTAACTTTGGTGACTTCTTCTATATTTTGTTCACTTCTATAAGTTACATCATCATTCTGAGTAGGTGAGTTTGATATATAATTTTCACTCTCGTACATTTGAGTAGGTTCATTATCATTTTGAGTAGAAGATAATTCTTCATTTAATATTGTAGTTTCTTCTACAATTTCTTCATTAGCAACTGGTTCCTGCTTAATCTGTGTTTGATTTTTAATTTCGAAATCGTAGTTATTCTCATTTTCATAAGCGGATTGTGATTGCTGACTATCGATAGATTCTTTGAGATTTTTTGTTGTTTGCAATGATTCTTTAGACTCTTTTTTATCTTCTGAAAAATCAGAAAAATCAAAATATGAGTCAAGATCTTCATCTACGTCATTAGTTTCTTCGATTTCTTCTTCTATATCTTGGCTATATTTATTGACTATAATATCTTCATTTTGAACAGTATTTGTTTTTGAAATATTAGTTATATCTTGATTTAAAGAATTAGAATCATTTTCAATTTCGTTTATAGACAATTGTCTAGATGCAGAAGTGGCAGTATAAGATTCTACAATTTGAGTATTAACCTTTGAAAGCAGGTTAGGATCAAGATTAGAATTGATTTGTATATTCTTTTCCATACTTGACTCGTCTTTAAAATCTCTAAATACGTCAATATTATTTCGATCATAATAATCTTTTAAATCATTATAGAAAATTCTACCTTTTTCTGTAATTGAATAATATTTTCGGTTAGGTCCTAATTCACTGTCTTGAAGATATGAAGAAACATAACCTTGTTTTTCCATTCTAGTCAAATTTGAGTATACACTAGGCTTCTTTAAAGTTATCTTGCCATCGCTTTTTTTATTGATTTCACTTATAATATCAAGACCATAAAAATCTCGCTCAAGTAAGCAAGTCAATATCATAAATGAAAGTTGTCCTTTTGCATATAAATCCATAGTTTTTTCCTTATCACTTTTAACTTTTAGTTGAGTTGTTAAGTTTATATGTTTGTTTCATATTACATCGACTCAATAAAACTTTTTGTTATTATAAAAAATAAACTTTAAGTTTTACAAGATAACACTAATTGAGTAGGGTATAACTCAAATTTTTTATTATCTAAAAGTATTATAGAACAAGAAAATTTATTAGTCAACATATTTTTAAATATTTATATAAACTATTATGCATTGCATACTAGTCATAACAAAAATAATAAAGGT
>ERZ1643247.3871-NODE-3871-length-10202-cov-7.574948_pt1 | contig 10202 bp, 14 predicted proteins | sample MGYA00579264_ERZ1643247 | MGnify/ENA primary metagenome ERZ1643247 (study PRJEB29033, sample SAMEA4952262) | chicken gut metagenome | biome: Broiler Chicken; feature: Gastrointestinal Tract; material: Caecum | place: Ireland | collected 2018 | study: Broiler... | reverse complement strand
ACCGCACTCGGGAGAAAAAGGCGTTTTTCCTCCTACCGGTTGACCTCCGGGTTGTCAGTCCGGCCGAGCAGATAGTCTACCGAGCAGCCGAAGTAATCGGCGACCTGAACCAACGCTTCCGCGGTAGGTTTATATCTCCCACTTTTCCAGTCGGCAATATTCCCACTGGAAATTCCAGTGGCAGCAGCAAGTTTCGTTGAAGTCCCCCTTGGTTCCAAGAGCTTTAAGAGGTTTTTCAAATCCAACAAAAAAGGCACCTCCGTTTTTTACAAAACGCTGAAATATCGGAAATCCGAGGAAATCGCTTTACTTGTTCGGATTTCCGAGCTATAATTAACTCACACCCAACAAACAAGGCTAATACAGCAGCAATCAAAACACAGCCAAGCAAGCGAAAGGAAGTAAATACTCATGGCCAAGATTCTTTTCAACGCCAAGAAATACGCTGAAAGCATCACCCGCTACTATGACGAAGTCCGGGAAACCCTGCACAAGATGGACTGGGGCCAGCTGCCCAAGGAGCGGGAAACCTACGAGATGCTCAAGGGCTTGTTGAACAATGAGCTGGCAGCCCTGGTTGCAGCTATCTTCGACGCCGAGTGGGATGGCCGGGACGTGTATGTCACTCCCGGAGAACTAGCGCTGGCAGACAAAGTGCTTGCATGGGCCACAGCCCAGTATGCAAGCGCCGCAGCCTAAAAGGAGGTGTGGCGAATGGAGGCAGACCGCGAGGAAATCATCCGCAAGGCCATTCTCGAAAAGCTAAGCCCGGGAATCGATTTCTTCACAGCTGATGACATCTTGGCAGTTGCCGGAGTTACGGAACAGGCGCTGGCAGAGATATACAGCAGCATTCACGTACCCCCCCGCAAAAATGAGGAATAAAAAAATTTTCGCGGAAAAATTGCAAGCCATATAAAAACCCATCATCAAGTGTATCACAAAATCCCCCAACAATCAAGCCAAACGGAAGGAGGTTGAACAAATGGCAGTTCGAAAGAAGCCCAAGAATGAGTTCGGGCTGGAGCTACTCGCCTTTTGCGCAGCACACGGCCTGACATATCGAGACGTCGCCCAGGGAGCAGACGTCAAGCGCACCACCATGATTGACTGTACAACTGGGCGATGCGCCGGCCACGAGCTTATCCCGAAAGTGCGGAAGTTCATGGCGGAGTACGAAGCTACCCACCCTGTGAAACGGTAAGAAAGGAGAATCACTATGGAAGGAATCCCCAAGTTTCTTCGAGTCAACGACTTGATGCAGATTTTGAGCATCTCTGAATCCAAGGCCTACTCCATCATCAGAAATCTTAACCAAAAGCTGAAAGAGCAAGGCTATGAAACCCTCGCCGGCCGAGTCCCCACCAAGTTCTTCTGCGAGAACTTTTACTGCGGCGAGGAGATGCTGACAGAAACTATCATTCCCGGAAGGAGAAAAAAACCATGACACAGCCAAGACACGCACAAGCCGTTAAACGGCGGCCAAGTAAGCAGATGAGAGTCATGTATCGCGCAATCTTTTGTGTTTTTATGGCAGCGATTATCGTCAGGATTATCATGGTAGGCCTGGAGGCCCTAGGAGCAAGGACAGGCTTGCCCGGAGGGGAAATCTTCATCCCCTTGTACATCATCGTCGCCCCGGTGTTCGGGTGGCAGCTGCGAGGTTGGCAAGAGCCGCCCAAAAAGAGGAGAAAGGAGAGCAGACAATGCACGGTTACCACTGTGAAAGGTGTGGAGCGTCCCTTGACCCAGGTGAGCGCTGCACCTGTGAGAGCACAAAGCAGGACAAGCGCATGGTGACGATGGAAGACTGGTACGCCGCCGACAGTTTTTGCGACATTGCGAAGCCTGGCGATTTGGTAGAGGAAAAAATCGTTGATTGCTTCATGAACGCAGTGCCGCCGGCCGTTCTCGAACGGGGCTATTTGCAAGTCGGAGAGCCCAGCAGCTCTCAGCCATACCCCGGCACTGACATCTTCAAGCCCACGTACCCCACCTTCAAGAAGGACGATGAAGGAAACTGGAGGTACTGCGGAGCGTGCTTCCTCGGATGGAGCACAGCACCAGAAAAAATCTAAAACTCAAGGATAGGAGAATTCAGCATGGAAGCCAAGAAACCTACATACTACGCCATAGACGAAAAAGCAGCCCGCCACGCCAATGACGTCAACAGCTTCTCTGACTACCTCGAAGGAAGGCAAACCAGCGAGTACCGTGCAGCCGTAGACCGCGCTTTTGAGATTGGAGAGGCCCAAAAGCGGAAGGTTGACCCCATGTACCACGAGAAAATCGACGGTTTGGTGGACGCCTACGCCAGGAAACTGGCGGAGAACCTGAACGCCGGCAACCGCATTGACGCCCGGTGCCCTTCGATTCTGGTCGCCGGCGGCAGCAACTTCCCGGTGCGCAAGAAGGAGAAGCAGAACGCCGCAAGGGACCGCAACATGGAGGAGTGGCGCCGCATCCAGCAGATTCTTGACAAAATCAAGAGTGTGGGAACCGGCGGCATCAGCTCCGATGACCCCCAGGCCTTAGCGAAGCTGGAAGCCAAAGTGGCAAACCTGGAAAAGCAGCAGAAGCTCATGAAGGCAGCAAACGCCGCCATCCGTTTCAAGGACAAGGAGAAAGGAGACAAGCGCCTGGCCGAGCTAGGCTATACCCCGGAGCAAATCGAGGAGCTGCGGTCCCCCGACTTTGCCGGCCGCATAGGCTACCCGTCTTACATGCTCCAGAACAACAACGCCAACATCCGCCGCATCCGCCAGCGAGTCGAAGAAATCCAAAAGCGCCAAGCAGAACCGGCCCCGGAGGGGTGGGAGTTCGATGGTGGAGAGGTTGTCATGAACACCGCGGAAAATCGGCTCCAAATTATCTTTGAGGGCAAGCCAGACGAGAGCATCAGGGGCGAGCTAAAGTCTAACGGATTCAGGTGGGCCCCTTCCCAAGGAGCATGGCAGCGGCAGCTAAATGACAATGCAATCAGAGCCGCAAAGCGCTTATCGTTCTGTGGCCAGCAATCACGATAAGAGCCATTCCCCTAGCATTATTCTACCCAAGGAAGGAGCAAAAACGCATGGCAAGTAGTGTGGAAACCAACTCGAAAAATTATCTTCGTGATGCAAGATTGCAAGCTGGATATGCTTCCAGGGACACCGCAGCCATGGCATTGAATTATTCGCCCGAAACTATAGGCCGGCATGAACGAGGAGACGTTCCTGTATCGGCGGATGACATCCTGCGGTATGCAGAAGGATACCAGCGGCCAGACATTCTCCTGCGATACTGCGCAGACTGCCCCATAGGGAGAGTGACAGGAAGGACCGCAGTTGACAGGGACCTCCCCTGGGCCGCCCTCAGAGTGAGCCAGAGGCTCCAGCAGGCAAAAGAAATCGCCGACAAGCTGGAAAGCATTGCCGACGATGGAGTTGTAGACAATATGGAGCGCAGGGACTTCGACAAAGCGCTGGAATTTTTGAGGTCCTTGGAGCAGACGATTACGGAGCTAATGCTGTGGGCCATGAGCCGACAAGAAAAGAGCCGCCCCGCATCAGCAAGCAGGAACGGCTCTTCGCAAATTAGGAAATAACAACATTGTTATTATAGCACCGCAGCAAAGCGGTGTCAAGCCAAGAAAGGAGTAACAACATGCTAGGAAATAACAGCGGCACCATTGTTGAGCTGAACAAGTATCCCCCGGAAAAGTACAACGTGCTTATCCCCGTCACCACAATGCAGGTCATGAGCAACTTGCAGAGAATCGTCGTGAATCAAGTGCAGCTTGACACCAACACCAGAGAGAGCAAGGACATCTACCAGGAAAAGAGCAGCCAGAAATACGCCATCACCAAGGTGGGAGGCATGAAGCTGGCAGCGGCAGCAAACATCTCCATTGTGGACACAGAGAGCGGGCCCACAGAGGGGTGCAAAAGATGCCTGGAGATGGCAAAGGCGGTAGGAAAGGCCAAAGTTTGCGGTACCTGCCCCGCCAGAAACGATGTGGCAGTAACCGTCACCATCCGGGTGCCAGAACCTTCTGGAGGTTTTCGACTTATGAAAGCCACCAAAGAAATCGACTGCGCCGCAGAGCAGCAGAGCATGAGCGAAAAGCAGTACCAGCGATTTCTCCCCCACCGCACCGCCATTGCGGAAAGCAAAGCCTTCATGCGGGCCCTGCGGGCTGCCCTGGGACTGGCATCGGCATATTCCCTGGAAGAGCTTAAGAAGCCTTTCATTATCGCCCACGTTGTCCCTAACCTTGATGCACCTGAAATCAAAGATGCCGTAGCCACAAATTATTTGCAGAGCATGGGCCTCCTATTCGAAGGGGCAGGAGCACCACACGCAGCTGCAGCCCTCCCCCCCAGCCAGCAAGCCCAAGACGTACCAGACGATGGGGAGGATGGCGAAATCATGTACCGGGATGAAGCTCCCGAGTACCACTACGAAGAGGATTTATTCGAGGACGATGAAGACCCGTTTGCGGATGATGGGATTTACTGCGACAACTGCGGAGCGAAGATAGTCCACACCACGGCTAAGAGCGGCCGCGAGTGGACGCCAGAAAACATCCGAGAGTACAGCAAAAGAAGATTCGGGCGTTGCCTGTGCACCGAGTGCCAAGCAGCTGAAAGAGCCAAGAAAGAGGGTCGTTGAAAATGATTAGAATACTGCATACCGGGGACATCCACTTAGGAGACCTCAACGGACCCATTCGAGACGGAAAAAATGCCCGGCGGGAAGATACCTTAGCTTGCATGTCCTACATAGTTGACAAGGCAAAAGAGCAGGGGCCTCATATCAGCATCATAGCGGGAGACCTCTTTAACCGCAGCCGGGTGTGGGCAGATACAGCCCTGGACGATGTAAACGAGGCTATTATCGCGTTTTTACGGCCCCTGTGCGAGGCCAGCGAGCAGGTGGTGTTGCTGTTCGGCACAAGCAACCACGACAACCCCAGGGCTTTTGACACTCTCGTAGAGCTCACAAAAGACCTCAAAAACCTTCACATTTACACAAAACCCCAGGTAGACCGCCTGAGCACCAGCGAGGGAGCCATACAGATTGTGGCACTCCCTGGATTCGACAAAGGGAGGTTGCGGCTCTTCTACCCAAACGCTGACAAAGAGACTGAAAACCGCAATGCGACAGCACTCATTAACGACGTGCTTTTGGGGCTATCCACACAAGTTGACCCCTATGTCCCCAGCGTATTGGTGGCCCATTATACGGTGGCCGGCAGCGAAGCGGATAACGGCAGCACCTTCATGGCGGGGCAAGATGTGGTGATTCTCCCCTCTACCATCGACAGCACCGGCGTTACATTGGGATGCTTTGGGCACATTCATCGCCCGCAGAAGCTTTTGTGCAACACCCCTGCATACTACTGCGGCAGCCCGAATCAGCTCACCTTCAATGACGAGGGCACAAAACACGGATTTTATTTCCACGAGCTCGACACGATGCTCGGCAAGTATGGAGTTAGAAAGAGCACATTCATCCACACCCCAGAGCGCCAGCACTACACCTACCGCATGGGGCAGGATGAAGTGGAGGCTTTCACCCAAAAAGGCGAACTTAATCCCCCCTCCCCCACCGGCGACGCTATAGTCCGAGTCAGGTACTCGTGCAGCCAAGAGCAGGAGAAGGCCCTGAATAAAGCGGAGCTGCAGAAAAAGCTGCTGGCGGCCGGCGCTTTCTTCGTGTCGGAAGTAATGCCCGAGGACATCGAAGACACCGTAGGAGAGATTTCCGTCACCGAGCACGAGGGGCCCACGGAAGCGCTGACCAGATATCTGGACAAGCTGGGATTTGAGCCAGAGGAAAAGGCTAGGCTCATGGACCTAGCAGCACCCCTAATCAAAAAAGCGGATGATGGCAGAGACGCTGACAAGCGGACGGGGAGTTTCTCCCCTATTTCTATCCAGGTTAAAAACTACAGGAGCTATGTGGAGGCATCCTTCGATTTTGAGCCCGTCCACATGGCCATGGTAAACGGGCAGAACGGCGTCGGCAAGAGCAGCCTTTTTATGGACGCCATCGCCGACTGCCTCTATGAGCAGACCCGCAAGGAAGACGTAGGCGGCTGGGTACGGGATGGCACCAAGAGCGGGGCCATCACCTTCACATTCGGGATGGGAGCGGAGATCTACCGCGTCATCCGCACACGGACAAAAAGCGGGCGGGGCACTCTTGCACTGCATCGGAAAGACACTGAAAGCGGCGAATGGAAGGACGAAAGCGACACCACCATGAAGCTGACACAGGCCCGCATTGAGCGCGTCTTGGGGATGGACTGCAACACATTCTGTTCCGTGGCGCTTATCCGGCAAGACGCCTATGGCCTGTTCCTGGAGGCCAGCAGCGATAGACGGATGGAAGTGCTTTCTGCCCTTCTTGGGCTCGACATCTACGGCCGGCTCGAATCCATGGCGAAAGAGGCTGCCAGCGACCAGCGGAAGCAGATGGCGGCCACCCAGGAGCGGCTTTCTGTCCTTGAGGAGACCATCGCCACAAAGGGTAAGCTGGTAGAAGACTTGAGGCAGTACGACATCCAAATTGCGGAAGCCAATCAAGAGGCGGACCGGCTTGACGCATCCATTGCGGACGCCCAGCGAAGCGAAGCAATGCGGGAAGAGCTGCAACGGCAGCTGTCCTCCCGAAACGCAGAGATTAACCGCACCAGAGAAGAAGCGGCCCACAAAGTCGACGAGCTCGCAGCATCGAAAGAGCAGTACACACAGGCCGTGGCAGAGGCTTCCGGCCTCAAAGAGGCCGAGGCTGCTGCATCCGAAGCCAAGCAGCTACAGAAGAAAGTGGAGGACCTTGAGCCAAAGGAAGAAGCCTATAAGGCGTTACTCCAGCAAATTTCTTCCCTCGAGCGGGAAATGAATACCGCCAAGAGCGAATCAGAATCCTACCAGAGCAAAACCTCCCAACTACAGGAAATCATGTCGCAGCGCACCAAAATCCTGGCAGCCAAGCAGCAGATGGAATCCCTTGCGACTAGAAGAACCGAGGCCGAAAACCGTTTCCAGACCTACAAGCGCGCCCACCAGACCGCACTTGAAGCCAAGGCGGACAGGGATGCTCAGTCCACCAAGGCTAAAGCGGAAATCTACCGAATGGACAGCAACATCGAATTCTATTCCAAGCAGGCCTCCCGGCTCAAAAATAGCCGGTGCCCTGTCCCCGAGAGAGCGATGTGTGCGTTTTTGGAGGATGCCGTGGCCGCCAAAGGAAAAATGGAGGAGGCCATGGCGAGCCGGAACAGATATTGGGAGCAGGCCCGCAACGAGTACACGAGCCTCAACGAGCATTTCAAGGCAGCCAAAGAAGCTTTTCTTGCCCTGAAAGACCCCACCGCCGAGTTGGAAGAAATCAAGGCCGAGGAGGCAAAGTACAGAGACCTGGCAGCGCTGGAGCCAAAGCTTGCAGCGGCAGAGGCTCAAGCAGAGGAGCTGCGGCTCCGCATAGAGGAATCTCAGGCCAAAGCCACGGCCTGCGCCGAAGAGCTTAAGGCGGTTTACAATGAGCTTTCTCCCCTAAAGGATGCGCATATGGCGATTGCAGAGGCTAAGATAGGCCTAAAAGAAGCCAATGCAAAAGCCGAAAGTTTACCCCGGGCTAAGGCTGCCATGGCTACAGCGGAGGCGCTGACGCCGAGAATCGCAGCGCTGGAAAATGAAGTGGAGCAGCTAAGGGCCAAAGCGGAAGAGCTTTCCGAAGAACGGGACAGGCTTGCCGTGGCTATCCAGCCCATCACAGCAGACTTGAACGGCCTCACAGCGCAGCGGAAGGCAGTCGCATCCCTCATGAGCACACTTTCCGCCAGCAAGGGCGGAGTACAAGCTAAGCTTGATGCGGTAGCAGAGGCGGAAGCCCAAGCCAAGGACTACCGCGAGCAAATCACGAGCATCGCCCGCAAGCTGAACGACTACCAAGTGCTATACCAGGCTTTCGGGCTGGACGGAATCCAGTACATGATTGTAAAAGGCGTAGTCCCGGAGATTACACACCGGGCCAACGACATCCTTTACTCAATGACTGGCGGCCGGATGGCTGTAGACATCCGAACGGAAAAGGAGCAGAAAAGCACCAAGCAAATCGTGAACTCCCTCGAAGTATGGATTAACAGCCTCTCAGGCGGGAGCCGTCCATACCAAAGCCATAGCGGCGGCGAAAAAGTAAAGATTTCCCTCGCTGTCACACTGGGGCTTGCGGATATCAAAGCCCGCAGGGCCGGCGTCCAGCTTGGGATGCTTTTCATAGATGAGCCCCCCTTCCTCGATTCAGATGGGACAGAGGCTTATGCCGACGCGCTTGCCAGCATGGCAGCCAGAAACCCTGCGATGAGGATTTTGGCCATCAGCCATGACCCCACCATGGTTGCGAGGTTCCCTCAAAACATCACGGTCGAAGCAGGGGAAAACGGCAGCAAAGTCGAAATGTCATAATTTGAAAAAGTTCAGGAGGGGTACCTGTTGGATAAATCCAAAAGCTTTAGCTTATTTAAAGACTACCTTGAGTATATGGAAGGAATGTCTGATGAAGATTTAGGGAAAGCCATGCGGGCTGTGTGGCTTTATGAAAACGGCATGGAACTCCCCGAACTTTCTGGAATGGCATGGATGCTATTCACCACAATTCGGCGCGATTTGGACAGAGCCCACGCTATAAGCCAAGTTAGAAGCGAGAACGGCGCTAAGGGAGGGAAATCTAAAGCAGAAGCCTCTGATGAAGAAGCGCCTGTAAGCAAAGAGGAAGCAAACTCTAGCAAACACTTAGCAAACGCAAGCAAAAGGGAAGCAAACTCTAGCAAACCTTCCCTACATAAGACATTAGACATAGACAAAGATATAACCCCCCCTACCCCCCTAGGGGGGGATGAGGGGGGTGGTACGCCATTCGAACGCTTTTGGGAGGCCTACCCAAAGAAGGTCAGAAAAGCCGCCGCGCGGCGAGCATGGAAAGCAATCAAGCCTGATGAGGACCTCACGCAAACCATCTTGAAAGCAATCGAGCTCGCAAAGGCATCCCCACAATGGACAAAAAGCGGGGGGAGATTCATCCCAGACCCTTCTAGGTGGATTGAAGAGAAAAGATGGGAGGACCAGCTATCCCCCGCCCTAGAGCCTCCCAGAAGCTACAACATCGAAGACCTGGAAAGAATCAGCCACTTTGACTTGCCAGACAAGCTATAGAGGGAGAAAAAGTAATGAGGACAAAAACTAGCCGGATGTGCAACATCTTTAATTGCGACCGCCGCCGAGGAAACTACTGCTGCGCTGATTGCGGGTACAAGCGGACAGAAAAGTGTCAAAACCCTTGTCAAAACGACCCGCTCAAGTGCGGATATGCGTGCGCTGCTGTCGGGAAAAAGGAGACCAGCGCATCCAAAAGGAGGTAAGCATGGAAACTGACGAACTGTTCACCATAACGGCCAGAAGATGCAAGCGGTGCGGAGGACTACTTACCTCTGACCAGGGTATCCGAGATGGATATGGGCCATGTTGCCTCAAAAAGATGCAAGAGGAGCAAGCAAGAAAAGAAATGGAGAAATACCAGTGCTCGCTTTTTGACACGGAAAAGGAGGATGGCAATGGAGCATGAGGAGCGCCAAGCACGGCAAGATTTAATCCGCAAAAGGATACGCACTATCCTCATAGAAACGGGGCTTTCCCAAGCTGCTATAGCTGATATGTTTGATATACCGGCGAACGTGATTTGCCAGTATGTCAATAAAAAAATCACTCCGTCGCCGGCCAGAATAGCGGAGATATGCGAGGGATTCGGTGAAGACCCCAGATGGGTTCTTGGGATGACGGACAAAAGGGGAAACCATGAGTAGATACAAGACAGACCCCATCGTGATGCGGCGGGTGCGCCAGGTAATCTATGACACTGGGATGTACAACAAAAGGCTGGCCCAGGCCCTAGGGCTGAACGTGAACACTATTAGCTCGTGGATAAACGGACGAACCGAAATTTCCGTGGAGGGCATCCGCAGGTTGTGCCAGTACACTCACACCAATCCGGCATGGGTGCTGGGGCTGAGTGAGAGGAGGGAACTGTGATGCTTACCCACCTGTCCCTGTTTTCCGGCATTGGAGGGCTTGACCTGGCAGCGGAAATTGCTGGTTTTACCACGGTGGGTCAATGCGAGTGGGCTGACTATCCCACAAAGGTGCTGGAAAAGCACTGGC
>ERZ1643247.3869-NODE-3869-length-10205-cov-4.022266_pt1 | contig 10205 bp, 6 predicted proteins | sample MGYA00579264_ERZ1643247 | MGnify/ENA primary metagenome ERZ1643247 (study PRJEB29033, sample SAMEA4952262) | chicken gut metagenome | biome: Broiler Chicken; feature: Gastrointestinal Tract; material: Caecum | place: Ireland | collected 2018 | study: Broiler... | reverse complement strand
CGGAAAAGACCTGTTTAAAATTTTCCACTCCGTTGAAAACATAATTATAGTTGATATCTACGCGCTGAAACGCGAGCAGAAAGGAATTAAAATTGACAACGATATAAAAGACGATGAACAACAGGAGCGGATATGCCAAAACGGCGCCGATAAACCCCCTCTCTTTCCACCGGGCAACGGTGGCCCCGAGTACTTTTCCGCCCTGTTTTTTCATGAAAGCACGCCCTCCACCTGGCTATAGATCGTCTGCCAGGAGTCCGCATTGTATTTTGTCGTGAGGGCCGTGATATATTGCTCTAACGACGTGCGGACGATCGCATCGTAAGGAAGTTCATATTCAAATCCGTTGATGACGACCGACCAACGCATCGGCGCGTTCGTCGTCAAATAATTGATGGGCGTGAGCTGCTCGATCAAATTGGGACGCAAAATAACGGTATTTTCGTTCATGAGAATGTCATACTGATTTTGGCTGAACGGCGTCATCTCTTCATAATCTTCCTGCGGCAGTTCAAACCGATAGGCGGGCATGGAGCCCGTTTCGCGCGCAAAATAAGAAAGTCCTTCGTTCGATGCGAAGTATGTAAGAAAATCGAGGATCGCCTGATTCTTTTCCTCATCGTCGGAACGGAGGGCAAACACGGAACCGTCGGCATTGGTCGAAAAGACATATTTCCCGTTCATCGACTGGCTCTGCCCTTCGATCTGCGGGATGGGCATGAAGCGGAAATCGCGCATACCGTATCCCCATTTTGCACCGTTGCGGCGCGCATCCGTCGCAAACGCATCCCTCGCCTCGTTTTCCCACCAGCAGCCGTTGAGCGTCATGGCGATGCGCGTACGGCCCGCACTGTGGCTGTACAGGAAATACTCCTCCGAAGCGGTGTGGTTGATGCCCTGCAGGGAAGAATCATAGTAATTTTCGTTCAAAATCACGTCATTCAAAAATTCCACGGCGCGGATCCTGCCCTCCCCGATCTCATAGGCCTTATACCCCTCGGCGGGCGTGATCACCGTTTGTTGCCCCGTGGAAGGAGACGTATATACCCCGTCATATGTGATCGTTGCGGTATAGCTCTCCAAGCCTTCATACATGCCGACAATGATTTCCAAAACGGGCGTCGTAAGGCCGCCGCCGACCGTGTCGCTGTATATAAGGGGCCAATAATTTCTGCCTTTGATCGTGTCGCATAGGGCGATAAACTCCTCCATCGTTTCGGGCAGACCGTCGTCAAAAGTCCCCTCGATCCCGTCCGTACCGGCGGTAAGACCGTTTTCTGTGGATGGATCCGTCGCTAAAAGATTCGCATCCTCGAACAGGTCGTGGTCATAAATGATCCCGCTCAATCCCTGCGAAAAAGGAATGCCGTAAATTTTACCGTCATACGAATATGCCTGTTCATATATATCGCTGTCTAAGATCTTGTCGCGCACGGTCGTATCCGTCTCGTCCGGCTTTGCTTCCCAAACGGAGGTCAGATCCAAAAGCATGCCGTCCATGCGCATCAATCTCTGAAAATCCGACGTATCGTTGAAATATATATCCGCGCTTCGGATGCCGGCATTGAGCTGATCGGTGATCGTGTCGATGCTGTTCGTATTTTCAGCGATGCGGTTGAACTGATAGTTGCCCGTCAGCGTGGCATTATAATCGTTGAGCAGATCCGTCAGCCATTGCGTACCGAACCCCGCGCTGAAAAGCGAGATGTTGATGATCTCTTTCGTCGGGTCGATGACGACGCCGCCGGGCGTTCTCTGTGCGCAGCCGCCGAAAGATACGCAGCCGGAACAGAGCAACGCCGCCGAGAGCAAAAGTCCTAAGAATTTTTTCATGAATGAACCTCCCTAATGATAATTTCTATTACACGCGCCATGTAAGGGCGCGGAAATGTGAGGTGAAGTTGGTTTCCCTCTATATGCGGCTTCATGCCGTCCTTTGCCGGATAGAGGACGCGCGCGGATTCTATCATCCCTTCCGCCTCGATGCAGAGCGACTCTTCTCCGGACATGCGGTAAGCGAACACCAAAAGCCTGTTCCCCTCCCGCAGGCCGAAAATCACCTGCCCCGCGTCCATCTTTGTCGGCTCGTCGCGGTGGAACCACGGCACGGCGCGCATCCTGAAGCCGTCGATTGCCCGAGTCAGCGCCGCTGCCTCTTTCACAAGCTGCGCATTCCGCCCGTTCAGCAAGTATAATTTGCTCGCAAGGTGCATCCTGCCGGCAAGGCCGTTGATCATGTTCATGATCACAAATTCTTCATCCGGCTGCTGTTCGTCCGCATGGGAGGCGGGATACGCCCATACCGCCGCCTGTTCGGGAATGAGAGCCGAAAACATATTTGCCGCTATGTACGGGTATACGCGGTAATCGATCTGGTCAGAAGTACTCTGCAGATCGCAGTGCGCCAGCGAAAGATAGTCCATCCGATTGCCGCCCGAGGCGCAATTTTCGATCGCCAGCGAAGGATGCTTTTCCCGGATGCGCTGCAGCCATCGGATGTACGCCCTGTTGTGCTCCAAAAGGCCGTCGCCGCAGCTTTCCGCGTTTTTATCCGTGCCGACGCCCGCTTCGATGTTATAATCGAGTTTCAAATAGCCGATCCCGTAATTCTCCACCAAGCCGTCGACGATTTTTTCCAATCTGTCCGCCACCTGCTTGCAGCGGAAATCCAATTGATATCGGTCGGATATGCCCAAGATTTTACCCTCTCTGCTGAAATAGGCGTCTTCGCCGTAAATCTTACAGGCATCTCCCAAGGCGCCCACAGCCTCCGGCTCCAGCCAAAGGCCCGCGATCAAGCCTTCCCGCCGCACATAGTCGAGCGTCTTTTTTAACCCGTGCGGATATCGGGAAGACGATTCCTGCCATCTGCCGATATAATAGAACGGGTCGGGCGGTTCATCGTGCCAGCCGCAATCTATGACGTAGTACCCGGCGCCGAATTCTTTTGCTACCGGAACCAGCGCGGCCGCCGTTTCTTCCGACGGGGTATTCCAGGAAGCGTACATGTATTCGTTGAAAACCACGGGCGAAACGAGCCTGTTCGGAGCGGCGATCGCGCGGCGGTACGCCGTCATATTCGCCATTACTTCGTTAAAGCTGCTCCCGCGGGTGATCGCCGCCTTCACCGTTTCAAACGATTCCCCGGAAGACAATGTCTTCTGCCAGCCGTGTTCCTCAAACGTCGGGCCGTTCAAATGCAGCGTCAGCGAATCGTATAAATCGCTCATTTCATATGACCAGCTGCCGTTGGCTTCGATCTGCCACAAGGTAAACGCACCGCTGCGTTCCTTGACGGCTCCCATCGGAAGATACGTCTTTGTAGACCATGCCCCCGTATTGGAAACGCAGTATTTTTTAAAACTCTTCATGTTGTGCCCGCCGAACACGCCGAACACGGAGAGGGGTGCCCTGCTCCACTGGCATTCGCAGTACGATCCGTTCGTCGGCAGCCAAAACTCCGTCTCTTGAAACGTTTTTGGCTGGGTCATCATCACTTCCCCGTATGTACCGACATATTCCAGCGTAAACGGAGCGGACGATATGTTTTCGATGCGGTTCCATACACGCAGCGTGCGCGTACCGTGGGGCACAAAAAAGTAAGAATACAGCTTTGCGATGTCGCTTTGCTGTACGATCGTGAGCAGGGCGCCTGCGGCGTCCTCGCTGACGGAATGGGTCTGATAGCGGAAAAGTCCGCTTTCCGAGCTTTGCAGGTGCCGCGTGCCCATATGCCCATGCGTCATCCTGCCCCGTATCTGCACTTCGCAGATTTGGTTAAGTTTTTGCGCGCATTCGCCGCTTACGGCCCTCTCTTCGGGCAATTTTTTGACCACGCCGAATTCTGTCGTTTCAAAAAAAAGTTCTACGCCTTCATAGCAAAATTGGATCGTCATATTCTCATAGCCTCGAGTTTACTTGTTTCATTTATACCACACTTTTTTCATCAAATCAATACCGCCGGGCAGATTAAAATCATTTTTAGAATTGTAATTCATTCCAAAAATGAACAAATATGGGTTGACAAGCCGAAAAAACGGAGTTATAATGAAAATATGAGCATCACCTTCAGCGGAAAGCAAATGAATTTCAGTTCCGTCTTTATTCCCAAAAGCTACATCAAAACTTTTTATACCCGCGCCTTTTCCATGGAATACCACATGCACGTCAATATCGAGATCGCCTACTTGGTATCCGGAAAAATGGAAGTTTCCGAGATGGACGGGGAAACGCATCCGTTCGGCGCAAAGCAATTTGCTCTCATCCGAAAAAATAAATACCACCGGCTGATCGCCAAATCGGACGATATCGAACTGCTCGTCCTTGAAATCACCACGCCGGACAAAAAGCAGCCCGTAGACGATTATATCGTCAGCAGCCCCGAATTTTCTTGTTACCCCTCTTTGAGGCATATCATGTCGTCGGAGCATGCCGTTTCCATCTTTTCAGATACGAATAACGTAGGAGCGACCCTCTCTTATCTTTTGAACATCCTCAATGAACACCGGGAAAATTCTGAAAACGAATTTTATGAAATGGAATATGAAATTTTGATCAAGCAGCTGTTCGTATCGCTCTGCCAATGCCGCACCAATCATTTGAAAATTTCCAAAAACAGTTATATCAATCACGCCATAGACTTTATCGGAACCCATTACGCGGAAAACATTTCCGCCGAAGATATCGCGCAATTTGTCGGGATCACCCCGTCCTATGCGCAAAAATTATTCCGCGCGGCGACGGGCATGACGATCATGAAAACGGTCAACTTTTACCGTTTGAAGCAGAGCGAGTATTTGATCGCGACGACAAAGCTGCCCATCGGCGAAATTGCAAAAGCGACGGGATTTCAAACGGAAAACAATCTCTACAAAAATTTTCGCGCCGCGCACGGCTGTTCCCCGTCCGACTATAAAAAGCAGAGCATCGATAAAATTTCTTTTTATAATATCGATCCTTTCGACCTGGCAAAATCGCTCCCGAACATCGAGGGTGTAAAAAAGTAATTTGTTCACGACCGAAGGATACGCTCTTCACATTATACACCATCGCACGGCATTTCCATCGGCTTTTCCTCCTCGATTTTATAAAAAGGGAGCGGCATCCGCAAAAGCTCTGCTTATGCGGATGCCGCTCCCTTTTCTGCCAATGCTCTTCTTTTTTCCCAAACTTTGGCCTGTTTGCAATGATCCCCTTTTACCCGAATTATTTAAAACAAGGACATCTGTTGGTAAATCGGCTTAGGCATCGGCTTTTCATGCTTGACTTCGCCGAGTTCGGAAAGAAACGGCGACGGATCTCCGCTCGTCGTAAGGATCAGCTCCTCTTGGGCGCGCGTGATGCCCACATAAAAGAGCCGGCGCTCTTCCTCTATATCCGTGCCGCCCGCCGCCGCAAGGGGCAGCAGCTTTTCATTCACTCCGCACAGAAATACGACGGGGAATTCTAATCCCTTTGCGCCGTGGAGGGTGACGAGGCGCACCGCCCCCGCCGCCGTATTTCCGTCCGGCAGCAAAACGTCGCCTTCGCCGCCCATACGCATCGCTTCCAAAAACTCGGACAAATCGGCATAGCGCGCCGCGTCGATCAACGCCCGGAAGGCGGCGGTATCGATATGCAGGTATTCGCTCCATTGCGTCAAAATTTTGCGCGGACGGACGCGCAGCGAGGGTTGAAATTTTTCTTTTGCAAGTTCAAAAGGCGCATGCCCGCCTAAAAATTCTTCCGCCTGCGCGCTCTCTTTCCCCTCGCACAGCGCACTGAAAAATGCGAGCGTCCCGCTCACCTCGGGCGCTTCCAAAAAAGAAGTGTCGCCCGCGGTAAGGCAGGGGATGCCCTCTTTCCGCAGGCATTGCTCGATGGTGCGCAGCATCCTGTGCGTGCGCGCAAGCACCGCGATCTCTCCGAAGGAACGCACCTTTTCTTCCCTTCCTTTGCCGAGCATATCCAATCCGCCCACCATGCGCGCGATTTCTTTGGCGACGAAAATCCCCTCCGACAGGACGGAGGCGCACTCGGCAAGGCGTACCGCCGCACCCGCTTCCTTGACGGGCACAAGCGCGCGCTCCCCGGCGTTGTTAGATATAACGGCCAACGCGCTCTGCAAGATCTGCGGCGTTGAGCGGTAACTTTCGGCAAGGCGGATCACCGATACATCGGCATAATCTTTTTGCAGTTTGAAAAAACAATCCGCCGCCGCCCCGCGGAAGGAGTAGATCGCCTGATCGGGGTCTCCGATCACAAACAGTTTGCCCCGTTCGCCCATCCACTGCCGAACAAGCTCATACTGCATCGGATTTACGTCTTGAAATTCATCCACATGCAGCCAGCCGAATGTTTTTCCGCCGCGCGCGAGCGCAAGGGCGATCAGGTCATCGAAATCGGCAGCGCCTGCTTCGCGCAGGCGGCTACAATAGGCGGCGATGCTGTCAGAGCATTCCCCCTTTCCGTTCTTATACGCCGAAACATCGTTCAAAAAGCGGCGGGGCGTACATTTTATGCCGAATTCTGTCACGATCTCCGACGCAAATTTAAGTTGCAACGCGCGCTCTGCAAGGGCAACCCCCTCCAGCATTGCATAGCAGATAGAATGAAAAGTGCCGACCGTGATTTTATCCGCATGATTCACGCGAGCCCGCAGGCGTTCCCGCATCTCTTCGGCGGCGCGCACGGTAAATGTGACCGCGCAGATCTCTTCCGGCTTCACGCCCTTTTCCACGAGCCGCGCGATGCGCTCAGTGAGCGTGAACGTTTTGCCCGTACCGGGGCCCGCAATCACTGCCGTCACGCGCGCTTCGCTCTGCCCAGCGGCTTCTTGGGCGGCATTGACTTTTCTGTCCGCACGGCGCACTTCCTCCGACCCTGTTCCCCCGAAAGCCTGTTCCGCCGCGCTGACGGAAGGCGCGCTTTGCGGCGCTGAAGAGACACGGCCGACGGCGATCTCCTCTAAAAAGGATAACTGTCCGCTCGCATTTTTCATTTCTTCGGGCGTAAAGAGGGCGATCTTGCCGTATTCTCCGTCAAAGCCGGCAGACTTGATCACGCACCCTTCGCGCAGGCGCTTGATCCCCTCCGCAATGCGGCTGCCGCCTGCCAACGCAATATCATGCAGCGATGTTTCGCGCAAAATCTGCGCTTCCGGACCCAGATGCGTCAACAGCTGTATGTATTTTTGTTCCGCCTTGTTGCCCGCGGCGGAAATTCCCAATGACGCGGCGATCACCTCCGGCAGGGGCATGAGATGCTGAAAGGGCTTCGCATTTTGCGGCACAAAATCTTCGGGGCGCTCGGCGAGCTGTTCTAAACGGTGCAAGACGCCTATCGTGATCTTTTTACCGCAAACGGGGCAGCGGCCGCCGTACTTTTCCGTTTCCTGCGGGGTAAGGCAAACATGGCAGTTGCGGTGGCCGTCTAAATGGTATTTCCCCTCCTCGGGGTAAAACTCCAACGTACCCGCAAAACCCTCCCCTGTTTCCAATGCCATTTTCAAAGCCGGAAAGGAGAGTGCCGCATCGATCAAATTGCTCTCCCGCCCCAATTTGGCAGGCGAATGGGCGTCCGAATTGGATACCATCGTATACCCGTCGAGCAGCGCGACGCGGCGGTTCATCAGGGGATCGGACGACAGCCCCGTTTCCAATGCATGGATCTGCGGAGAAAGATCTCCGAAGCATTCTTCGATCGAATCGAATCCGGAAAAGGCGCCGAAAAGAGAAAAATGCGGCGTCCAGATATGCGCGGGGATAAAGACGGCTTCGGGGCAGACATCGAGCGTGATCGCCAGCAGATCTTTGGAGGAAAGCCCCAAGATCGGGCGCCCGTCCGAACGGATATTGCCGATCGTTTCCAGCTTGAAGGAGAGGCGTTCGGCTGCATCCAGCGACGGGAGCAGAATGACGTTATGTACTTTGCGCACCTTGCCGCCCTGCTTATAGATGCAGCTGATTTCTCCCGAAAGGACAAAGCGCGGCGATACGGCGAGTTCGCAAACATCGGCAAGCCTTGCCTCCCGTTTGATGCGATACAGCCCCTCTTCCGCCGGTTCGAGCGTTTCGGCAAGTTCTTCCCTCCAGGCAGGATGGGTAAAATCCCCCGTGCCTACGAGTGCAATGCCCTTGCGCCGAGCCCATAGATCGAGATGCGGAATATCGGCATCCCTGCCCGTTGCCCGCGAATATTTGGAATGAATGTGTAAATCGGCTAAATACATACAATTATTATAGCGCCGACCGCAGCTTTTGTAAATAAAATTACAAATTTTTCAGTGAAATCTCTTTGATTTAAAACAAAACCCTTTCCCCTGTAAAGCGGGAAAGGGTCGGGCGCGCGAACGGTTCACGCCGAAACCATTCAAAATTTAAAAGACGGCCTTTCAAAATAATCCTCGCAGAGCGGGATACAGCTTATTAAAGTGTTTATACCTCTGCGCATAGAGGGCGGCAGTTTTTTCATCGGGCAAAACCGTCTCCTTTACCCGCACGATGGCGTCGGCCGCGTCTTTTACCGTTTTATACTCTCCGCTACCCACCATGGCGAGCATCGCAGCGCCGTACGCGGGGCCCTGCTCCGTCTGCGGGATATCTACGGGCATATTCATGACGTTTGCGATGATATTCAAAAGAGTCCTTATATTCTGTTTTATATTTTATTCAACAAACAACTGCTCAAAAATATCCATATAATAATCGTCAATATCTATATAGCTTTTGATTTTGAACGCCAATGAGTAGTCTGTCTTCTCCGTGGAGATATTCATCATCAAATAATCACTATACCAGGGGGAGCCGATCTCTGTCTGATACATGAAATAAAAATACGTCTCCAAAACGGAAAATTGCTTCCCGTCAAAGACAATCGCCTCATCAAGTTCCCTAACGATAACGGGCTCCGTTCCGCTTCTGCCCTGCCACTTTGATTTGGTCAGGCTGAGCCAGTCATGCCCCAATAGCGAACAGCTTTTTAGTGTCAATGCCGATGACGGATTACCGACAAAAGTCAACGCCTCGATTTCATGGTCGCTATAAGTCAAGTCGATAGTACCGTCTATATTTAACGGTTCGGGGCGGCTATCACTTACATCAAGTGATGAAACGGACACCGAAATCTCGTAGCGGAATTCCGATTCCCCATATCGAAATTTTACGGAATCAATGATTGTGTCTATATCGGTCGAACTCGTTTCACTCAAGGAGACTTTTATCGTTAAAACGTTCTCGATGTATGCCTTATCGTAAGATACGTCATGATAGGAAATCGGAATATCTGCGTGCGTCAATGACGCAATCGACAGTTCAATATTTTCCGTATGCTTGCCATCAAGGGATAAGATCACGATGTCATCCATGTTCAATTTAAAATTGGAATAGATTGGCAATTCAAAACTGTCATGCCCCTGTTCATTGGCGAAAAGATGGTATCCGGAATCATATTTACAGTCATAAATAATCTGCTCGGTATCATCGGATAAAACAACTTTGTCCTCCGGCACCTCACCGACCGGAGAACATCCAGCACAAAAAAGAAGAAAGGCTGAAATCAAAATTATACCAAAGCTTTTTCCTTTCATATTAAATCCCTCCTTTCATATATAAATCATATCCTCAGAGATGTCGTTCCCGAATGCTCTAACTTTATTATCATAAACCTCGCCCGCCCGTATTGTCGTTTTTTTAAGTCCATTTTCCGCGGTAATGTAATATCCTTCAAAGACCTTGTTTGAGACTAGCGAATATGATTCGAAGAATGACCTTTCAATGCAGAGCGCATTTTAGACGTAACGATTCTTGCCTCTATCGTAGATCCAGGAAATAATTGTGCAAATTGTATGATCATTCAATTATAGCGCAGTTAGAGTATAACATACTTTTTCTGAAATTACAATAAAAAAGCCGTAATCGAATCGATCACAGCTTTCAATACTTATTCCAACTTTAGATTTTCATTACCTCTTGCATCACGCTCGTCGTACCGAATAATCAGCCTATAGAGTGTCCATAAAAATATGTGATGCCACTTTGGCATCTCCTCCAAATCTTCGATTGCCTTTTCAGGACGCTCCAGCTGCTTCAATGCCGTCTGCCCTGCTAAAAGCTCATACGCTATGTACTCAAAGACGAACGAAACAAATCCCGAGGGCAATAATCTTCGGGATTCTTATTTACTGTCAGGTTCGGATAGTTCCGTTATACCAGGCGGTCACGGAACAA
>ERZ1643247.3867-NODE-3867-length-10206-cov-4.568614_pt1 | contig 10206 bp, 12 predicted proteins | sample MGYA00579264_ERZ1643247 | MGnify/ENA primary metagenome ERZ1643247 (study PRJEB29033, sample SAMEA4952262) | chicken gut metagenome | biome: Broiler Chicken; feature: Gastrointestinal Tract; material: Caecum | place: Ireland | collected 2018 | study: Broiler... | reverse complement strand
GCTAAACTGCAAAATCTTTAATATACAATTATATGAATTTAACAATGGCTCTAAATAGTAATTTAAATTACTTCAATGAAGAAACGAAAGAAGATATACTAGCAGAAACATCAATGTTTATGCCTCCAATTAAATCTCTCATATAATTATTTGCTCTAATTAATGCATAAATTGCTCCAATTAGAAGAAGTTTATTAGATTCATCAAAAGATAACATCACTATTAAAATTAGTGATACAAATGATTGTAACAATAATAAAGATAAGAAAATTTTAAGCCAAGACTTAAATATCCAGTAAGTCGAAGAATTCATCAAAGATAGAAAAACTAAAGGGCAAGATAGTATAAAAACTTGCAGCATAATATATCTTAATGAATATGAAAATAAAAGATTTAGTAAACCGACAGAAATAAAACTTTTAATTATACCATCAAATGAAAATAAATCAAAGGAATTATTCCCAACACTAATTGTAGAATTTAATCTATTAATAAGTTCGGCAAATGAAATATCTAAATCTATAACAGATGAGCCTATTTCTCGAATACTTTCAGATAAAAGATAATTTATATTTAACATTTGTTCACAAATAAAGTAAGAACCATTAATTATAATACCTAGTATTATTGTTCTAAGTACAAATTGACTTGGCTTCTCAGTAAAACTACCAGAAAATGTAGAATACATATATCTAATTGAATAATAAAGTATGACTCCAACCAGTAATGCGTCAGATAAATAAATTATGCCATTTTTGCCATTTGCTCCAAGTAATTTTTCGAAAAAGGAAGAATCAATAATATTGGTATTTATAAAAGTAAAATCATCTAAATACTCATAAATATTGTTATCAATTGATGAAAATAAATTACTGAAAATAGAATTAATAGTCTCAATAATAATATTAACAATTTCGGTTTGATCCAAAATACCTCCTTTAGCTAGTCAATTAAAGAACTAATAGCGGACAAAATTAAGTCAATAGCCAGAATAAAACCATAGGAAAATAAAGAACCTCGTATTACCTTTTTTGCAGTACGAATTTTTTCTTCATCACCAAAACTAAATTTTTTCATAAATATACCAACTCCAACAGCAACAGCAGCAGCAGGAGTAGAAAGTTTTAGAATCCAGTCCTCAATATCTTCAAAGGCATCACTTAATTTTTTTATAATTTTAGGTTCTGCACCATAAGATATTGTTGAAAAAGATAAAAATAAAATAATTAAAATTATACAAAATATAATAAAAAATTTTTTCTTAGATAATTTCATTCATCATCCTCCTTAAAATAGGGTAACATTTTCAGTTTTTGGGGTTTAATAATTTTTTCTCCATCAGATAGAAAAGATAAACAAGTAAAGGTTTGTAATTCTTGAGTAAAGAAATTATAATCATAAGAATAATCAAATTGAGTATAAGTATTGATACTTTCAGATAAATTAGAGTCTAAAGAAGTAAAGTTTTTTAATAAATAATTATAATTACTTTCCTTAGAGTTTTCAGAAAGAGTTTTAGAAATTTTTTCTTTATCTTCTTTACCAATCTGCTTTTGAGCATCTTCAATTGTAAAAATATCATCAGTTCTAAACCAAAGTTTATTTACCAAATTTTGAACAATAACTTTGACACTAGAAGAATTGTTTAAGGTATTTTGCAATGAAGAATAACTTTGAGTACACACTATATTTATACATTTAGCTTCACGGCTTTGAGCAAAGAATTCAGCGTCAGATACTGTAACATATTCCTGGTATTCATCAGATATAAATACCATAGGTCTAATTACTTTACTAGATAACCCAGAAATTACATCTGTTTGAAAGTCTAACTTTAAATATGCAGCAATAATTTTGGAGATATTGCGGTATTTACCAATATTGAGATTTAATACTACTATTTTTCCTTTTGAAATTGCTTCTTCAAATCCATAAAAATTTTCTTTATATTTTGGAGGACAAAAAGTATGAAGAATTTCATAATCAGACACAAAACAATTAGTAATTCTTGTAATTTCAGATTTTAATAAATTAAGTGTTCTATCATCTAAAGTAAAAAAATCTTTTTCTAAAAAAGTTATACTTGATAATAAATCATATATTTCAGATTCATTTAATTTTCCGGATAAAAATATTTTTCGAACATCAACTAATTTAGAAGTATAATAAGATTTATCTGTTATTAATTTATGAAGTTCGTCAAATGTAACATATTTATTATTATATGTTCTGCAAAAAATTATAAGATTTTCTATAACTTGCTCGGCTTTATCAAGCCAAAAAGATTCAGAGTTATTTGGAGAAAATAATAGTAATATATTTTTTAATCTGTTGGCTAATATAGAGGCTTTTAAATTTGGCTTATCTAGCGGATTATAGGTATATTTACCATTTAATTCAATAACTATAACATCATCTAATCTATTAGATTGTTTAGCAAACTCTAATACTTTCGAATAATAGTTACCTTTAACATCTAATATTAAGAAACCAAGTTTTTTATTAAAATCATTGTTCATATAATTAATTAACTGTTTTGTAAAAGGATACATTGCAGAAGCTGTTTTTCCAGTGCCTATTCCTCCAGTGATTAAGATATTCTGGTATAAGCTTTTTTCAGAAATATAAACAGGTATGTTTTTATAATTTTTTCCTATAAGAAAGCTTAATTCTGAAGCAGATGGGACAAAAACTTCATTCTTTTCTCGAATTTTAAAAAATTTTAAAAGAAAATTTGAATAAAGAAAATTACAAAGTATTAAAGAAGAAAACACAAATGCAATAATATGAATAACTTTAAAATTATTCCATAAAGTAGGGTCCTCTAATAGGAAATTAAAAATTTTAAAATTACTGTGAACAGTTAAATAATTGGAAAATATTATAGGTTTAAATAATGCTAAATAGATAAAAAGTGTAAAGAAATTAAATAAAATATTAAAAATAAATCTAATTATTATCCCTCCTTATTTTTAGTTTAAGCTTAGAACCCTGGGCAGATGTGGATAATTTGAATTGAATAAATGTATAAACTGCATAAAAAACAATTAAAGCATTAACTATAAAAATAATAAAAAATAAATCTAATAAAGTAAAAATAAAAAACACTCCTTCCAACAATTACCAGTATATAACATATTTTTAATTTTGTCTATACTTTTTTAAAAAAATATGTTAAAATATTAGTTAGTTAAGACTAACAATGTAAAGGAGGAAGGTTATGAAGTTTAATAAAGATACTAAAATAGGGGAAATATTAGAAAAAGATCCAGACAAAGTAGATATTCTTCTTCAAGCAGGAATGCATTGTGTAGGTTGTCCTGCATCACAAGGAGAAACATTAGAAGAAGCATGCATGATTCATGGAATTGATGTAAATGATGTAGTAAATGAACTAAACAAGGAAGAAAAATAAAAATGGCTTTTAGAAGCCATTTTATATATTCCATCCACCATTTACTTGAATAATTTGTCCAGTAATATAATTGGAATTTGCTAAAAACAACACACAATCAGCTATATCACTTGGCTTTCCAATCTTTTCTAAAGGAATTTCATTTATTATCTGATTTTTTTCTTCATTACTCAAAAATTTATTCATATCTGTATCAATAATTCCTGGAGCTATGCTGTTAACTTTAATATTTGATGGGCCTAATTCTTTTGCTAAAGATTTAGTCATTGCATCTAATCCAGCTTTACTAACAGAATAAGCCATTTCACATGAAGCACCAACTAGCCCCCATATAGAAGATATATTTATAATGGTTCCATTTTTAGCTTGAATCATGTATTTAGAAACTTCTTTCGAAGTATAAAATGCAGAATATAAATTAGTTTTAAGAATGTTATCAAAATCTTGAGGAGTGATGTCATTAATAGTTTTAATTAAATCAATTCCAGCATTATTAACTAATAAATCAATTTTTCCATATTTATTAATTGTAAAATTTATTAGATTACAAACTTCATCATAATTTGAGACATCTGCCTTAAAATTATCTATATTAGGGTTTTCAGAAGTTATTTGCTTTGCACTTTCAAATGAATTGTTATAATTCAAAATAACTGAAAAACCATTTTGAGAAAGTTTTTTTACAATTGAAGCTCCTATACCCCTTGAGCCACCTGTAACAATAGCTATTCTATTTTGAGTATTTTTTTCTTGATTTTCTACCATTTTTATTCGCTCCTTTATATGTACCAGTCAAAGAGTGGCAATTTGGACATAATAATAATAAATTATCTTCAGAATTATTCTGAAAATTTCCGTCAATATGCTCAATTTCTAAAGGAATAGTATTAGTGTATATATTTTTTTCACTCCATCCACATCTAGCACATTTATTATTATATTTATTGAAAAGATACGTTTTAATATACATAGAAGTTTGGTATTGGCCACGTAGGCCAGATTCTTTACCATTTTTCCATGCAACAATAAATCTTTTGTATTCATATTCTTTTTGACATTTATTATTACAAAACTTTCTGTTCTTGCATAATATAGAACCACAATTTAAACAATACATTAAGCACATCCTAAAAAAATAAAAGCCAATAACAATAGCTTACCTAAAATTACTGACCTTTTATAATGGAGCCACTTGTCCGATTTGAACGGACGACCTACTGATTCATACCACTACAATTTTCATTGCCATATAATGTTTGTGGTCTGGACTTTCTCTTTGCCATAGAATAAACCTTAGGCACATCGTATAAAGTCTCTACACTCGAAATTTCTTTCTAGCTCGGGATTAGCATATATTACTATTTAGCCTTCCCCGAATTAGCGATGTCCACTTTGCAAGTTTCCTCGCAAAGGTGCAAGATAGTTCAAAGTAAATAAATTACCTATCCCACAAGTCAGTTGCTCTACCAGCTGAGCTAAAGTGGCGTATGGTGACCCCGACGGGAATCGAACCCATGTCTCCGCCGTGAAAGGGCGATGTCTTAACCGCTTGACCACGGGGCCGTAATGGTGAGCCATCGGGGAATCGAACCCCGGACAACTTGATTAAAAGTCAAGTGCTCTACCAACTGAGCTAATGACTCATAACTCACATATCAACTATTCAGTTGACACATACATTATTCTACTACATGTAAACGCTTTTGTCAACAGCTTTTCATAAAAAAAATTTACATATTTTTCAGAAAAATTTTTACAGCGATTGACAAATGTAAAAAATAAATGTATAAAGATAATATAAGTTAGTAAAAGAAAGGTAAAAATTATACATGAAAATCGATAAAAGCCTTGAGGCTGTATATATATATATATATATATCGTAGGATTTAACAAAATAAACATAAATAGACATAGAAAAGAAGCTATGTATTTTAATCGAACCTAAAAGTCGTTTAAAGTATGTAGCTTTTTTGTGCGCTAAAAAATAAAAAATACAAGGAGGAACAAAATGAAAAAGGAAGGTAAAGTACAGAACGATAAGAGGAAAAAAATAATAATACTAATTACAGTAATAGCCTTAATAGGAATAATAGTTGGAGGCATAGTAATAAGAAACGTTGTAGTAAAAAAACAAGCAGAAGGAGGAAATTATTTTGCAGGAGGAAATGCAAGTTCAAGTTTAATAGCAAATAACATAAAAAAAGGAATAACAATAGGTGGAATAACGGGAACTTTAGAATCGATAGATACTTCTGATGCAACTGCAACTCCAGAAGATATTGCATATGGAAAAACAGGATATGTAAAAGGTGAAAAAATAACTGGAACTTATGTACCATCTTCGAATTACATTTTCACTGATTCATTAGGTAATAAAGTAAAAATACCGCGGAGGATTTGGAGTAGTAAATCCACAAGATAATGTAGAAAATGGAATAATAATTGAAGATGTATCAGCAGGGAATACTAATACAAAAGGAAGTCAATTTGTATGGGTACCCATAGGAAAAATAAAAACCTCAGAAGGAGAAAAAGAAATAACATTAGGAAGATATACATTTGACTATAATGGAAGTGAAAATTTAGTTCAAACAGCAGAGAATTATGCTGATGAGACATGGTTAAAAACTTCTAGTGCCAGTAGCTACTATTATAAAGAATTATTAAATACTACGCAATCAGACAACGTAAAAGCAAAAGATATATCAGAATTTGTTATAAAATCAAAAGAAAGTGGAGGATATTACATAGGAAGATTTGAAGCCGGAGACTCTCTAGCAACTAATTCTGAGAGAAATTCTAGTACAATAGATACAAATCCTATAGTTTGCAAAGCAGGAGTGTATCCATATAATTATATAACACAACAGCAAGCATCAAGTTTATGTCAAAATATGTATAGTAGTAATAATTTTACCAGTGATTTAATAAATAGTTTTGCATGGGATACTGCAATAGTATTCATACAAAAGTGTAGTGGAGATGAAGACTACTCTAGACAAATAAAATTACAAAGTATGTTGGCAAAATGTGGAGAGGCAACAAATGGAATAAATAAAGATGTAAAATGCAACATATATGATTTAGCAGGAAACACGCATGAGTGGAGCACAGAAAGCAATACCAATGTTTACAATCCTTATACTTATCGAGGTGGATATTATGGTTCAGGGAGCTACTATGTTAGTGGTCGTTACGGAAATCTTAATACACGGTAATAGTTACATCGCATGCAGACCAACTTTATATTTGTAAAAGGAGTTTCATTAAAAACAATGAAAGATAAATAATATGGAAATGTAAAAAATATCAAGAAAATTTCTCTTCTTGATATTTTTTGTATCTATTCATGATTAGCATTTTCTGCTTTTTTTCTATAATTTCCAGATATGAGTTTAGGAAAATATTTAATAATTTTATAAACTGCCAATTTAATTTTCTTACTCCAAAGATAAGTTTTTCTAAGTCTTCTAGGCGTTTCTAAAGAATTGTTTTCAACAACAGCTAAAGAAACAGGAGCCTCTTCTATTTGAAATGTATAATTTTTATAATCATTATTATCCCATTCATTATTAGAGTTTCTAAAACATAAATTTAATTTATCATTATTATTTAACTGAATTTCAACTTGAAAACCAAGTTCTGTCTTATTCATAGGCAATTCTGCAACATTTTCCCAGTTATCTCCAAAACCATAATGAATAAATACTTCTTCAGAATTATTCTGAAAAAGCTTTCCTGTATAAGATAATTTTACAACTGAATTTTCAATCAATTTATCTGTATTAAAAAATATATTTTTCACTAACTCCATGACTTTCTCCTATGCTTAAAAACTACCCATATTATATTATTTTTTGACAAAATATTCAATAGATTAATTAATTTGTATTATAAATGTAAAAAAGATGTAATATTTTTGATAAATATTACATCAAAAGGTTAATTCTCTAACTTCCCAAGAACTTTACCAATTATATAAAAATCATCGCTAGATGTAAGAATAATATCTCCAATACCTTCTTTTTCAGCTCTCAAAACTAAATCATTTTTTCTTACAATAAATTTACGAATTATATATTCATTTTTATATTCAAAAAGTCCAAAATCTTTATTATTTAGAGGAGTATTAAATTCAACAAAAACATAAGAATCTTTTTCAAATCTAGGAGACATTGCATCATCTTTTACTTTTAAACATATAGAAGCATTGCTGGTCTCTAAAGAACATTTAGCAAAACCAGAAATATTATCTAACATAGGGATAGAATCATATTTAATATGATTAATAGCGCTATATTCAATTTGCTCATCAGTCAACTTTTTATCATATGTATACATCAGTGGTTGATAAGGAACTTCTAACGCTTCACAAAGACCTTTTAAAGCTTTATGGCTTGGATTCCTTTCGCCTTTTTCAATATGTGTTAAGTGCCCAACATTAATATTAGTAGATTGAGCAAGTGTAGTTTTCGAAACTTTTTTATCTTCCCTAATTTTAGAAAGCATATCTCCTATCATAATATCACCTCTTAATTTTCAACATAATTATATAAAATATTCCAAGAAATGTCTAGTATATATTAAATAAATTATTGTAAAAAAAATAGCGTTATGATAATATTTTAATATAAAGTAATAAAAGATTCAAAATATAATAAACTAATAGCAGGAGTTAAGATGAAGAAAAAAATATTAATTATAATAGTAATATTATTTATTGTTGCTTTTTTTTCAGTTATATTTAGTTTAATTAATATGGGAAATGATAAGATATATTCTAATATCAAAATAGAAGGAATTTCAGTGTCAGGAAAAGAGCAAGAAAAATTAAATACCGAGCTTAATAAAATTTATAATGAGAAAAAAATAAATGGTATAAAACTAAAACATGGTGATTATGAAACTACAATATCATATGACCAGTTAGGAATAAGTGCAAAAATAGGAGATGCTGTAACAAAAGCATATTCTATTGGTAGAAATGGTAATATTATAAGTAATAATTATAATATATTATTAAGTTTTTTTATTCCAAGAAATATAGATATAGAAATGACAATTGATGAAAAAAGTATAGATTCATTAATAGATGACACAGAATCTAAATTACCGGATGTATTAATAGAAAATGATTATTATATAGAAAATAATAAATTAATAATAACTAAAGGAATAAGTGGAGTAAAAATAAAAAAAGACGAATTAAAAAATAAAATAATAGAAGAAATAAAAGACTTTAATAATACAGATAATGTAATAGAAATACCGACAGAAGAAGTTTCACCAGAAAATATAGATATAGAGAAAATTGCAAATGAAATAGAATGTGAGCCACAAGATGCTTACCTAAGTGAAGAACCACTGGAAGTACATGCAGACAAAAGTGGAGTAAAATTAGCAATTTCAATAGATGAAGCTAAAAAAATTTTAGAGGAAGAGAAAACAGAATATGAAATACCTCTTACAATAACAGATGCAAATATAAAAGTTTCAGATTTAGGAGATAACGCATTTCCAAATTTACTGGGAACATGTACTACAAATTATGATGCAAGTAATATAAATAGAAATAACAATTTGCAATTAGCAGCACAGAAACTAAATGGAACAATAGTGAATCCAGGGGAAACATTTTCATATAACCAAACAGTAGGGCAAAGAACAATTGCAGCAGGATTTAAAGAAGCTAAAGCTTATGCGAATGGAAAAGTCGTACTAGATGTAGGAGGAGGAATTTGTCAATTATCATCAACATTATATAATTCAGCATTATTAACAAATTTAGAAATAATAGAAAGAAGAAGTCATTATTTTAAAACTTCATATCTACCAGCCGGTAGAGATGCAACTGTATCTTGGGGTTCTGTAGATTTTAAATTTAAAAATAATAGAAAATATCCAATAAAAATAAATGCTGTGGCACAAGATGGAGTAGTAAAAGTGGATATATATGGAATTAAACAAGAAGATGATTATGATGTAACAATAGAATCACAAGAAACTAGTGTAATACCAACAGATATTATATATGAAAATGACACTAACTTAAAACTGGGAGAGGAAGTAACAACACAGCATGGAGAAGATGGGTGTACAAGTGAAACATATAAGGTGCTTTCAAAAGATGGATTAATAATATCAAGAACACTGGTTTCAAAAGACACATATAATGACTTACCAACTATAATAAAAAGGAATAAATAAAAGGTACAATGATGAAAAAAATAATAAAGAAAAACTATGTAACAATAATATTTATAATTTTAATTGTAATAGGAATAGGAGTAAGAGTATATAAATTTCCAAATACAATTCCTGAAATGAATATAGATGAAATAATGACGGCAGTATATGCAAGAGAAATTGCAGAAACAGGAAAAGACTTATTAGGATTAAGTTTTCCAGTATATTTGCTTGGGTGGGGAGGGCAAAGTGTAGTATTAGTATATTTAATGACAATAAGTGTAAAAGTATTTGGGTACACATTATTTGCTGTAAGACTGCCAACCTTAATAGTAAGTATAATATCATTATTTGTATTTTATGATTTTGTAAAGAAAATAACAAATAATAAAAAAATTGCATTAATAGGTCTAGGACTTCTTGCAATTTCACCATGGCACATAATGCAGTCATTATTTGCATGGGATTGTAATATGTTTCCACATTTCTTACTATTTGCTATGGATATATTCTATACAGGAATTTTAAAAAATAAAAAAGCAATAATATATTGTACTGAACCCAAAAAGTTGGACAGTATAAATTAGGCTACTAACATGGAATGT
>ERZ1643247.3866-NODE-3866-length-10206-cov-4.804157_pt1 | contig 10206 bp, 8 predicted proteins | sample MGYA00579264_ERZ1643247 | MGnify/ENA primary metagenome ERZ1643247 (study PRJEB29033, sample SAMEA4952262) | chicken gut metagenome | biome: Broiler Chicken; feature: Gastrointestinal Tract; material: Caecum | place: Ireland | collected 2018 | study: Broiler... | reverse complement strand
CTATTTTAGTAAACACCGTTGATATCACAGTAAAGATCGTAAAGAGCTGGGTGTAATTTCAGATATATATGATATAGTTTTTCATAAATGGCAGCATTTTCATTTCTGGGCTTAAATGTACGTTCTATTTTTACGGAGTCGTGAATAGCATCGTAATTTTCAAGATAACCCAGCCCTACCATAGCGCAATAATATGTTCCCATAGCGCCGGTATAACGAGGACTTTGTGGTACTTCTACTGTGATTTGCAAAATGTCGGCGAGCATTTGCATCCAAAGATCGCTAACAGCTCCGCCACCGACAACTCGAATACTGTGAAGTTTCTTGCCAACAGATTTTTCATAATTTTCCAAGTATCTTTTGTGAGTATAGCAAATACTTTCCATGACAGCATGTACCATATGACGGCGGTCATGATTGGAAGTAAGATTGAAAAAGAGCGCTTTAGCATTTTTGGATAGAGGAGGAAGCTCGCCGTTGAGCCAATGCGTAGCAATAAGATTATCAGAACCAGCAGGAATAGAGGCCAAATCTTTGTTGACGAAATCAAAAATTCCATCACCTAAAATATTGCGTTCTGTATGATAAAACTGTTCTACGGCCCAATCGAAAGCAAAGCATCCTGTCTGAAGGGCAAACATAGCGCCCTCATACTGTGAATTAAATGTAAAATACTGAGGTGCTTCTATATCCTCTCGATTTTTTATAATATCCACAAGCCAGGAAGAAGTACCGAAATAAATGTGTACCATATTTTCTTGACAACACCCGGTACCGATCGTGATAGCTGGCAGATCCCCGAAACCGCCAAATACAGGGATTCCTTGAACTAGCCCCATTTCTTTAGCAGCTTGAATGGTTGTTCGCCCTACTTCTTCAGTAGAGGGTTTCATTGGAGGAAATTTACTCAGATCTTCTTCCAAGCCAGCAGCTTTGATAATTTTATTATAAGTTGCCTGCAAAGTTGGATTGGAAGAGTGGAAGAAATCATCGGAAGGCTCTGTAGCAATTTGACCGGTGGTTTTCCATTTAAAATAGGTATTTAAGCCCATGATGACTTCTGCCTTTTTCCAAATTTCGGGTTCATTTTCTTTTACCCACATTAATCGGGGCCAATACTCTTGTCCAGTACCAACGAAAAAACCGGCGGCCTGATTCAGACGTTCTGCTTGAGCTGAGGCTCTAGCATCCATCCAGATTAAACTGTTACGTAGTACATTTCCAGTTGCGTCTATAGGGATTATATTTTTCCATGGTGCAGCATAAACGAGGGCAATGATTTGATCAGGAGATATGTTGGCTTTTATTATTGCATTTTTGGAAGTTTCGCAGATAGCAGCCCATAATTGATCGGGGTCTTGCTCTGCCCACCCTGGGTGTAACTGTATTAGAGGATATTCGGCTTTAGCATTACAGATAACTTGACCTTCAAAGTTAATGATAACAGCTTTGACAGCTGTGGTGCCGCAGTCAAATGATAAGATGTATTTTTGAGTCATTTATAGTTTCCCTCCATTTCTGTGGTAAATGATTTTTATAATCAGTCTGCTTTGTAATGGCTTAAATACCAGTTGATGAGCATTCCTAGTAAAGCTGCTCCGCCAGTAATATACCAGCCGATAGTCCAGCTTGTTTGTTCAGCAAGCCAGGGAACAAAGATTGGTGAAATAATACCACCAGCACCAGCGACGAGAAGTACCAGGCCGACACCAGGACCGGTAGCAGCACTTCCAAATAAATCAGCTGGCAAAGTAAGGCCAGGTCCATTAGTTGCTGGAACGCCCCATCCTACTGCAAGGGAAATAATATAAGCCATGGTCAGTCCCATTGGAGCTAGATGAGGAAGCAATACACAAGTTACAAAAGCTACAAAAAGAGCGGGCCACATGTTTGCCCAGGTTCTGGCTTTTAGTGCTCCAACTTTGGAAACTTTCCGATCAGAAAGCCATCCAACAAAAGGTGTAGATACGACAGCGATTAAACCATTTAAAAATACCATTGACCCCACCTGTGCTGAGGAATAATCCAAGGTGTAGAGATATTGTGCCAAATAAGCGTACATTCCATAACAGCTGAAGAAGCAACACAAAGTTGCCAATCCCAGAAGCCAGAGAGCGGGTTCTTTGAAGAGATTCTTTTGATTAGATGTTGTGTTCTGTTGTGTAACAGTTACCTTTTCTTCTTCCAAAGGAGGTGCTTCTTTGACCATAAGATAGAAAATAATGGCACCGACTACTGCTAGAGCACTGATTACCCAGAATGTATTTTTCCATCCTATCATTGGAGTGAGCAGACCGCCGACATATCCACCGAACGCGGAACCCAAACCGATCGCACCTAAAAGAATTCCTAAAGCTAATCCACGTTCTTTTGTAGGAAACCAGGACGTTATAACTGCTGAAGTAAGACCAACCATACAGCCGCAGCCTTGTACAAAACGAAGTGCCAAAATGATATAATAATTAGTCATGACTGGAATGAGAGCTGATGCAATAATATAAGCAACAATGACAACAGTAAAAACTTTTTTCCAACCATATTTAGAAATCATTTTTCCTTCAATGAAGCCACCGATTGCATAGCCTGCAATCTGCATGGACGTTCCGGCTTGAATTAAGGGAGCCGTCAAAGAGAAGGTATCAGCAAGTTCATTCACTGCAACAGACCAGGATGTCAAAGACATGTAAACAATGGTCAGCATCAGTGTGCAGCCGATTAGTGCGGAATATTTTCCTCCTTTTGTTACTGAACTATTCATTTGTGTCCTCCTTGCATTAAGTTTGGAGATATCTTGCGCGCATGGAGATTTCTCCCTGATGTTGTGGTTGTGCAACTAATCACACAATTTTCTTTTATGGTTGAAATTATAGCATGAATAATGTGCGATTACAACCGAAATTGTGCGATTATGAGGAGGTTTGAAGTGATTTGTCGATAATTTATAAAAAAATAGGAGTGTTTATGTGTATTATGACGGTCAAAACAAACACAAAATCACATAAAAACAAAAAAACACAGACTACATTGATTGGGGCCTATGTAGTCTGTGTTGTAAAGGGTTGAAGTTGTGATTATATTATTTTTGGAAGGTATCTAAACACAGTTGAAATACTTCTAGCATATTGAGACAGTCTTGCTCATAAATTTCACCCATGTTGGCTATCTGGATCATGTTCAGATCAGCGTATTTTCCTTTTCCGATGTAAAAAACATAACCTCTTTTTTCCATTTCGGCCAAAAAAATATTGGCAGGAACATTTTCGGGTAAAAAGACAGAAGTAACAGTATTAGACATATGATCAGATAAGAGAAGCTTTAATCCCATGTTCTGCAGACCTTTGCGAATGATAGATGAACAATGTTGGTAACGAGCAATGCGATTGTCTAATCCTTCGTCGAAAATGTTTGTTAATGCTTGATTAAGAGGCCAGAAAAGATTCACATTTGGTGTATTTGGGGTTTGATGTGAAATTTTTGCAGATTGGTAATGCTTGTATAAACTTAAATAGACATTTTTGCATTGATCTGCGCATAAAGATTCCAATAATTCTTTTTTGGCGCAGATATAAGCAGAACCTGGAAATGCGCCTACACATTTTCCTCCCACGGAAGTTGCAATGGAAATATTACTGCCTATCACATCAATATTTTCACCACCTGCGGCTGATACTGTATCAGTATAAAAAATTTTATTATATTTTTTACACAGAGCGCCTACCTGAGGTACTGGATTGATCATTCCTGTACTGGTTTCATGGAAAACCATAGCAACAACTTTAACATTTGGATTAGAAGCAATGGCTTTCTCGACTACTTCTAAATCTGGATAAGTACCCCATGGAAAGACAACTTCTTCTTTAGGAATTTGATATTTATCAATGATTTCCAAAAGACGTTCTCCGAAAACTCCGTTGCGAATAAGTAATACCGATTCATTATCCTTGAAAAGCGATGATAAAACGGTTTCGTTAGCAGATGTTCCTGAGCCGGATATAATTATACTGTAGTAGGAGTCATCTGCTTGAAAAAGCTTTTTGATTTTTTCCTGTGTATCCACAAACATGGTTTCAAACTCATGACTTCTGTGACAGATGTCATAATGCAAGAGGGCATTGCGTACATTGGCTTTTACCATGACGGGTCCAGGGCTGAAAAGTTTTGGTGCACTCATAATATACTCCTTTCTTAGGTAATAAAAAAAGTGTGTTTGTGTGTGACTTTGCGGAAATTATAGTTCAAAAACGAGTGTTTGTCAACAAAAAAGACAACAAAAAACATAAAAATACACACGAAAGAAAAGATACTTTTCTATTGAAAAAAAAATCATCTGGAAGTACAATAGGAATATACGTATTGGAGCAGAAAAATGAGATGAATATGTGGAATGTTTTGGGGTTCGTAAATAAATTGTATGGGAGAATAAAATGTTAGCAACAGAGAGGCAAAATAAAATATTGCAACTATTAAAAAACAATAAGGTAGTTAAAATAGCGGATATTGTGGATACATTTGATGTATCTTATGAAACGGTAAGAAGAGATATTAAAAATTTGGAAAAAAATAAATTGATTCGTCGTGTGTATGGAGGCATCTTGGCAAATGAAGAAGAGGAGGTAAAATCTTCAGAAGAGGAAGTGATTTCCTCAGATATGGATACTTATGAAAAATCAATTATCGGTGCTAAGGCTGCTTCCTTGGTTGAAGAGGGGGATACTATTCTTATTGGTATGGGCCAGACACTGTGGGAAGTTGCAAAGAGTGTAAAGACCAAAAAGAATATTACTGTTTTAACAAATTCTATTTATGTGATCAATGAATTAATTGATTCTCAAGTTGATTTATATGTCTTGGGTGGACATATAAATTCCAGAGCAAAAGGAGCTTTTGGACAAGTGACTTGTCAATCTTTAAAAAATTATTATGTGGATAAAGCTTTTGTAGGGGCAGGAGGGATTACTCTTGAGAGCGGTGTTACTGATTGGAATGCGGAAGCAACAGAGTTGGTAATTGCCATGGTAGAACGAGCACGTCAAACTGTTTTGGTTGCACAAAGCAGAAAATTTGGAAAAAAAGCTTTTTCAGCGACATTCGATTTGAATAGTGTAGATTCTGTGGTCACAGATTCAGATCTATCCCAAGAATATGTAGAGGGTTTGCAGAAGCGGGGAATCCAGCTTTTACTGGCTCATAAAGAAATTAATGACAACTAATAAGAGAATATAACAAATAGGGCTGGCGTAAAAAATAAGAGTGTCAGCCCTATTGAATATTAAAGTGTTGAAATTTTTTCGTCTGCTATAATTACGTGGATTTCTTGACGTTTCAATTCGGAAATTAGTTTTTTGTCAGTTTGAGAATCTGTGATAATGATATCAATATCTTCTAAATTACATACATGATTTAATGTGATTTGTTCAAATTTACTATTATCTGCAAGAACAATTACTTTTTGTGAATGCGTAATATAAAGACGTTTTAAGTTGGTTTCTTCGATGTGATAATCGCTGATACCATAACGTAGTGTAAAACCACCAGCCCCAAGAAAGACTTTGTCTACATAGAATAAACTCAAATTATTCTCTGCTAGAAAGCCGGAGGTTGAGAGTTCTCCTGGGCGGAGGTCTCCGCCCAGCATAATTACTTTAATATCGGGATTCTTAACTAGTTCACTGCCAATTAGAAGCGAGTTGGTAAATACGGTTAATTGTTTATAAGCATGAAGAAATTTGGCAAGTTGCAGAGTTGTGGTACCGGAGTCAATAATTAAAGTATCCCCATTTTCGACTAATTGGGCAGCTTTCTTGGCTATGGTGATTTTTTTATCTTTATTTTTTATTTTTCGATAAGCGTATTCTGGTTCCATACCGTTCATGGATTTTGGAATTGCTCCACCATATATTTTAGTTAGATATCCTTTTTTCTCAAGATAATCAAGATCTCGTCTTATAGTTTCAGTGGATACGTGGAATTTTTCTACTAGATCATGAGTTTTAATAATGTGTCCTTCAGCTAATATTTTGATGATTTCACTATGTCTTTGATTTTTCATAGAACCTCCTTTCTGACAGAGCGGTTGACAGATAAGGAACGAAAATTTGGACAAGTTAGTGTTTTATAAATTCATCAATAATAGAAGTCAATTTTTGGCGCGTCTGTGGACTATCCCAGTGAACATTATGACTACCACCGGGGATGGTGATATATTGAACATTACAGTTGGTTAAACCGTGTTTTAATTCTTCTTGATCTGCTTCCGTGAAAATTTCATCTTGATCGGACCAGATTACCAAGACATTGCCGGTGATTTTTTCTAGTTCGTTTCTATTATCATAAGCTAAAAGGCCAGTTAATAAATAATCCCATACTTTATATGGCATTTGGCGGATGTGTTCTAATGTTGCCATACGAAAATCTTCACTGTCGTTTGTTGTGTCGCCCCATTCTTTTAGAAATGAATCGGGCATTTTTTGCTGTTGGTCGTATCCATGGACTCCGAGATAGGATTCCCCATCGCCGTCGTGCGCCCAAGTTAGTACGGGGTTACCAATACATTTGGCAGCAGATTCGATTAATATAGTTGAAAGGATACGATCAGGGATTTCAATATTTAATCTTTGACATATGAGAGAGCCTAAAGAATGCCCTGCAATGTGTGCTTTTTCAATTTGTAAAGCGTTAAAGAAAGCAATCATATCTTTAGTGTGTACTTCTACAGTATATCCTTCTGGCCCTGCCGGGGGTTTATCGGTTTTACCGTTTCCTCGATATTCAGGAACATATACTCGATATCCTAAGTCTGCTAACATAGGGGCAACTTGAGCCCAAGAAATTCTGCCGTCAGTTACACCGTGGATTAATACAAGGGGGATTCCGTTTTCGGGGCCACATACAGTATAAGCCATTCGAATGCCTGTTTCCAAATTTACGTAATTTTCCTGCCAGTTTACTTTAATATATTCATCAAAACACTTCATAGAACATTATTCCTTTCTACTAAAAAATTATTTGACAGTTTCGGCTTCTTTTATTTTTTTACTTTGTAGGATTTCGTTATCAAGATTTCGGGTCATGATAAAGCTTAGAATTAGAGCGAGAATTCCACCAACTAGTTTTCCTACAATCATAGGGGTGATCATTTCAGGGGCAACACCGGCTGTAAAACCAAGATGATCGCCTAAAATACATGCGGCAGGGACCATGACAGCAATATTGACTACTTTACCTTTAGGAGCCATGTCTTTGTACATTACATATACGGGAACTCCGTTGGCGAGATCAATAATCAAACCAGCAATTGATGTCTGATCTAATCCTGTTTTTTGACCGAGTTTTTTTAATGGCTTATCTAAAACTTTCATGAATATTTCCATAATAGGAAGGGTTCCCATTAACACGATAGCGACACTCCCTACAACACCCATAGCTTCGCTGATGGGAGCCATTCCTGGAATAATAGTAGTTCCTGTAAGACTTTCAAAACCTGCGGCTATAAGACCGATGAGGATAATAATTGTAATGATACGACCGAAAATGGTACAACCTTTAATCATTCCGTTTGGTATAAAACGAATTCCTACTGCTAATAAAATAGATATAATTAGAATAGGAATAGTGTTAATAATGAGCGGCACAAGGTCGAATCCAGCAACTAAACCTCCAACAAAAGAACCAAAAGGAATAGTAATCATACCTATTAATACACCTTTAGAGAAAAAGGGTTTGTCTTCTTTTTCAATCATGCTTAATCCAACAGGAATAATAAAGACAATAGCACATCCTAACATAGAAGCTACGATAATTCCTGAGTAGAGTCCCATTTGAGGATTTTGCGCAAGTTCAACTGCTAGAGGGTAACCACCCATGTCACAGGATAAAATGGAACCAAATATTGCTGGATCAATACCAACAGCATTGCAAAAAGGAGTTATAATAGGACCAATGATCTTTGAAATAACAGGTGCAAGACAGATAAGTCCGGCCATACCGATTGCTAAGGGTCCCATAGCGTTTAAGCCTTCTTCAAATTTTTCCCCGATTCCAAATTTGTTATCCAAAATTTTATCAATACCGCCAATAATAATACCTATTGCCATTATCCATAGAATAATTTGATTGAAAGTCATAATTTACCTCCTTATATAAACAAGCGTAAAAATATTGTAAATGAATCGTTATGGTCGTGCCCAGTTTCGTGAGCGTTCTACAGCTCGATGCCAATTTTCAAGCAAGTAATCTCTTGTGGAAGAAGTCATTTTGGGTTCGTAACGTAGTTGTAATTTCCATTGTTGTGAAAGTTCGTCAAGATTTTCGTAGTCACCGATTCCATAAGCTGCTAAATAGGCGGCACCAAGTGCAGTTGTTTCGGTGATGACCGGAACATCTACAGGGATTCCCAGAATATCTGCCTGAAACTGCATAAGGAAATCATTGACTGAAGCGCCGCCATCGACACGCATCAAATTGATTGGCTTACCGGAATCTTTTATCATAATGTCCAAATTATCTTTTACTTGATATGCGATACTCTCAAGTGTAGCTCGTACAATGTGTGCAGGTTCTGTACCTCCGACGATTCCAAGCAGTGTTCCTCGTGCATATTGATCCCAGTATGGTGCTGCGAGACCTGAGAAAGCAGGAACGAAATAAACGCCACCACTATCTTTTACACTTTTTGCTATAGAGGCAGTTTCTGAAGCTGAATGAATAATTTTTAATTTGTCGCGAAGCCATTGTACAGCGGCTCCTGCTATATAGACACCGCCGTCTAAAGCATAAGTTAGATTGTGATTATTTAATCCCCAAGCGACAGTAGTTAATAACCCATGATCTGAATAGACAGGAATGTTTCCTGTGTTCATTAACATGAAACATCCTGTTCCGTAAGTGGTTTTTACAGATCCAGTAGTGAAGCAAGCTTGACCGAATAAAGCGGCTTGTTGATCAACGGCGGATCCTGAAATGGGAACCTTGGAATCGAAGAAAATGGAGGGGTCAGTAAAACCAAATAAAGAGGCACTATCATTAATTTGTGGCAAAATCTCTCTGGGAATCTGAAAAATATCTAAAAGATTATTATCCCAATCCCCTGTATGAATGTTAAAAAGCATAGTACGAGAAGCAGTTGATTGATCTGTTGTAAAAACTTTTCCGTTAGTCAGTTTCCATATGAGCCAAGAATCCATAGTTCCAGCACATATTTGATGTGATTGAATCTTTTCTTTTACTCCTGGGATATGATCGATAATCCACTTGATTTTAGTAGCGCTAAAATAACAGTCAACCACTAATCCAGTTTTTTTACGGATGATTTCTCCATATGTTGCAGAGATTAAATCGGCGTCTTGCGAAGTGCGTCGATCCTGCCAGACAACTGCGTTGTATACTGGAAGACCAGAAGATTTATCCCAAAGGACAACAGTTTCCCCTTGATTATCCAGACCGATACAACGTAAGTCCCTAGGATGAATGGCAGCCTTTTGTATTACTTCCTTAACTGCTTCTAGAACTTTTTCCCAAATTTCCACGGCATTGTGTTCTACCCAGCCTGGCTGAGGATAATATTGTGTGTGTTCGCGATAGCTTCTAGAGATAAGATTCCAATCTTCGTCTAGAAGTAATACTGTGGTTCCGGTTGTGCCCTGATCAATTCCAAGGTAATATTTTTTCATGGAATTGTATCACCTCCTCAAAAGTGAAAAATGTGTATTTGTTGTAAAAATGTAAGTGATGATTAAATAATAATCACAAAAATGTGGATTGTCAAACGAAAAACACAACCAAAATGCACAAAAAATACGATGAAGAAGTTGGAATTATGTGAGAAAAATAATCAAAAGACACATAAAACAACATTGAAATAGGGGAGAAAAAGTAACTAACTTTTTGCGATAAAGGGATGTAACTGTGAAGAGGAAAAAGAAAAAAATGTGGTTTTGAAAAATTCTGCCACATATAGAAAGGAAGAAAATTTGTCGGAAATTAACAAAATTTTTATAAAAAGAATAGTTTTTTGAGAAAAAGATAGAATATATATGAAAATTTTCGAAAATATAAAACTAGAGATGTAAGAATTTGTTTCAGAAAAGTATAATATAAGAAGGAAACAAAAATAAAAACATGGAATTGTGTGCGTTGGGTGATAGTACAGATTCTAAAAAAAGAGCGCATTTACAAGGGATTCTGTGATCAGCCTCATAAATACGCTTA
>ERZ1643247.3864-NODE-3864-length-10213-cov-3.605729_pt1 | contig 10213 bp, 8 predicted proteins | sample MGYA00579264_ERZ1643247 | MGnify/ENA primary metagenome ERZ1643247 (study PRJEB29033, sample SAMEA4952262) | chicken gut metagenome | biome: Broiler Chicken; feature: Gastrointestinal Tract; material: Caecum | place: Ireland | collected 2018 | study: Broiler... | reverse complement strand
ATGGGATGGACTGCTTGCAGCGGCTCAGGCATCAGGAAAGAGAGTTGCAATGACACTCGCGTCTGGATGGTATAACGCTTCCTTCTTCTACAGCGCAGGATTTACAACAGGGCTGAATGAAGACGGATCCACAACGATGGACTGGAACGGAGAGGCAGATTATACAGGTGTGGAAGTGACACAGGCAATGCTCAACATCGCGTCCAATCCGGCATTTATGGCAGTTGCTGACGGAGATATCTCTAACCAGATCGCATCTGGACAGCTCTGCGCGGCAGTATCCGGAACTTGGGATGCTACAGCAGCTCAGGAAGCTTTCGGCGATGGATACGCAGCTACGAAGCTCGCGACATTTACGATCGCAGGAGCGCAGCTCCAGCAAGCATCTGTAGCAGACTATAAGCTTGTAGGAGTAAACGCTCATTCAGAGAATGCAGGATGGGCAGCGCTTCTGGCAGACTGGATCACAAACGAAGCAGCGCAGCAGCAGCGCTTTGATGAGCGTGAGATTGGACCGTCCAACAATACAGTCCTTGAGTCTGACGCGGTAAAAGAGAACACAGCACTGGCGGCACTGGCAGCTCAGAATGAGTTTGGCGTCGTTCAGATGGCAGGTCAGAACTACTGGGATCCGGCGGCAACATTTGGCGAGATGATCGCACAGGGCGAACTTAACGCAGATGACACAGCAGGAATTCAGTCAGCACTCGATACACTTGTAGAAGGTGTGACAGCGCCGATTCAATAGGTAACAAGAATGATGTAACTTCGGTTATGAGAAAGGAACGGCCCGTACACGGTTACTGTATGGGCTCGTTCCATGATAGGGAAAGGATATGTGTCTTTTTCTATCAGTCAGGGAAGGAGAGCAAAAATGGAAAAATCCAAAGGGAAGGTTTCGGCGTTCTTTTCTGCGGTTGGGAATTTTTTTTGGGACTTTGGAGAGGCAGTGTCAAAGGGCGACCTGTTCGTAAAGCTGTCTCTGATCTGGATGGGAGCCGGATATTTCCGGCGTAAACAGTATGTAAAATCTGTTCTCATTACGATATTTGAAGTTCTTGTGATTTTATATAGCGTGCTGTTTGCATCACAGTACGTTCCCAAGTTCGGAACTCTGGGAACGGTGAAAAGAGAAGCTGTGTTCAATCCAGCGACTATGAAAAATGAGATCAATGATTTTGACAACTCATTTATGATCCTTCTGTTTTCACTCGTCAGCTTTGTAGTGTGGGCAATCTTTTTGGCAATGTGGATCTCGAATGTCAAGAGGGCTTACGAACTCCAGAAAATGGAGGCGCGCGGCGAACACATCAACACTTTTATGGAGGATGTGGATACTTACAGGAATGAAAACTTTTATAAGACGCTGCTGGCGCTTCCGGTGACGGGGGTTGTCGTATTTACGATTGTACCGCTGCTTCTGCTCATCTTAGTAGCGTTTACAAACTATGATCAGCAGCATATGCCGCCCAGTGAACTGTTCACATGGACGGGTCTGACAAACTTTATCAACCTGTTCGGAGGAGGCGGGCTTACGATCACGTTCGGGTACGCTTTTGTACGGGTGCTGATCTGGACGCTTGTGTGGGCGCTGTTCTCCACATTCACTACATATATCGGAGGGATTCTCCTGTCGCTTCTTATCAATCACAAACGCGTGAAAGGCAAGAAGCTGTGGAGGACTCTCTTTATGGTAACGATCGCAGTGCCGCAGTTCGTGTCCCTGCTGCTTGTTCGGAATTTCTTTTCTGACGGCGGTATCGTTAATACGATATGTGCAAATGTGGGATTGACGGATTTCCTGCGGGACGCAGGGCTGATCAGCACTTCCTATCTCCCGTTCTTATCTTCACCGGGATGGGCGCATGTGATGATTATCCTCATCAATATATGGGTCGGTGTTCCGTACCAGATGCTAATCGCAACAGGTGTTCTTATGAATCTTCCGGCAGACCAGATCGAGAGCGCGCGCATCGACGGCGCGACTCCCACGCAGATCTTCCGGCACATTACCATGCCGTATGTACTCTTTATTACGGGACCGGCGCTGGTGACAGATTTTGTAAAAAATATTAACAACTTTAACGTCATCTACCTGCTGACGCAGGATGTATATACGACCACGAATCAGGCGCTCGCCAATTCGCAGGCGAAGGAGGTTGACCTGCTGGTTACATGGCTATTCCGTCTGACACAGGAGTACTACAACTACAAGATGGCTGCCGTTATAGGTATCGTAGTCTTCGTACTTTGCGCGGCATTTACACTGATTGCGTTTAACCGGATGACCAAGGGAGATCGTGAGGAGGTGTACCAATAATGAAGAAAAAAATCGGAGATGTTTTTAGACATTTACTCCTCGTTTTTCTGGCAGTGGTATGGCTTGTGCCCATCGTGTGGCTGTTAGCGACATCTTTCAGCAAGTACACCGGTATGAACACATCTACGTTCTTCCCGGAGGAGTGGGGTGTGGCCAACTATAAGAACCTGTTGTTCGGTGCGGATTCGGTGGCGCAGTTCCCGAACTGGTTCTGGAATACGTTTGTGATCGCATGCTTTACGTGCCTGATCTCAACCGCCTTCGTACTCATGGTGGCATACGCTACATCCTGTATGCGGTTCAAAGGCAGAAAAGCGTTGATGAATATCGGAGTTATTATCAATCTGTTTCCCGGTGTGCTGGCCATGATCGCGGTGTATTTCATCTTAAAGAGTTTGAACCTTACCAACAGCCATATCGGACTGATCCTCGTATATTCGGCATCGTCGGGGCTTGGATATCTGATTGCTAAAGGATTTCTGGATACGGTTCCAGTTTCTTTAAGAGAGGCGGCGTATCTGGATGGAGCCAGCGAGGCGAAGGTATTTTTTAAAGTGGTTATGCCCATGAGTAAGCCGATCATCGTCTACACGGTCATCAGTTCCTTCCTTGTACCGTGGATGGACTTCGTGTATGCGAAGATGATGCTTAACTCAGGAGTTGCTTCCCAGTGGACTGTGGCGATCGGGCTTTATAACATGCTTGAGAAGAGTCTTATCAACACGTACTTCACGCAGTTCTGTGCTGGCGGTGTGATTGTATCAATTCCGATCTCGATCCTGTTCATCATTATGCAGAAATTCTATGTAGAAGGTGTGACAGGAGGCGCGGTCAAAGGCTGATACCACAATACAGCTCATACGGATAAGACAAAATATTAAGGCGGTATACCCAGAGGGACGAAGCATACGCTCTGTTCTCCGGGAAGAGAAAGGGAAAAATCTATATGAGACCATTTATCAAGGGAATGGATGTCTCCTCGCTGAAGGAGCTGGAACCAACGATCTGAAAACGACAATTGAACTTGCGGAAAGAGCGCTGAAAAAAGGGTATGATTTTCTGCTGGATGTGCACTACAGTGATTTCTGGGCAGACCCGGGTAAACAGAGAGTGCCTAAGGCGTGGCGGGGGATGGACGCGGCACAGCTCGAAGAGGCTGTCTATGATTTTACAAGGGAGACGCTGCTTGCCCTGCGCGCAGAACATGTTTTCCCTACAATGATTCAAGTGGGGAACGAGCTGACCAATGGGCTTTTGTGGCCTCACGGAAAGACGCCAGAGTACGACAATATCGCAAGATTCCTAAATGCAGGAATCCGCGCCGTACGCAGTGTAGACCAAAATCTTCCGGTCATGCTCCATCTGGACAATGGCGGGAACAATGCCCTTTACCGGGAGTGGTTTGACGAATTTATGAAGCGCGGTGAAGATTTTGAGGTGATTGGTCTGTCATATTACCCGTTCTGGCACGGAACACTTCAGCAGCTGGAGGACAATATGCACGATATCTCTAAGCGCTACGGGAAGGAATTGATCGTGTCGGAGGTATCCATGGGACATACCATGGAGGATTATAAGGATTACGAGGGGCTTCCAGAGGAAAAACGCAAAGGTATGGCTACAAAGCCGAAACTTGCGACGAAGATTGAGTATCCCATGACCCCGGAGGGACAGAGCGACTTTATGCGGGATTTTATGGAAAGAATCGCCCGGGTGGAAGGTGCAGCAGGGTTCTATTACTGGGAACCCGGCTGGCTTCCCGTGCCGGGATGCGGATGGGCAGGAGATGAAGCACTTGCCTATATAGAAGAACACGGTCCCGGTGGAAATGAATGGGCAAATCAGGCACTGTTTGACTATGACGGGCATGCGCTGAAGGCGCTGGAAACAATCAGGGATTTTCAACCGTAACATAGCGCAGTTGTGCAAAAACAAGCGAGGGGCTTGTGGCATTATAGACAGAAAGGTTTGGTACGAGGAACATGGATAAATTTATTGTGAATATTATTCACCGTCCCGAGATGGTGCCGGAGTATGCTGAGAAGGTGACCGGACACGGGAAAGAAGAGGATATCGGAAGGAAGTCTCTTCTCACAGAGTCTCTTGATATCTTCAAGTTTCAGCAGGAGACAGCACACAAGAACGGTCTTAAGACGACGATACATATGACGTACGCATCCCTCTTTAACGAGGAGGCGATCCGTATCGCCAAGGAGGACCATGAGAAATACGGCGATGAGATTGCACTGTCTCTTTTGGGACTTCCATGCGAGCAGTTCCGCGAGAAATATAAGACAAAGGATTTCTGCATCTGGATGTTTTCCATAGAGGACAAGAAATCCATTGTAGACGATGTATTCGGAAAATTCTACGATATCTTTGGTTTCTATCCGGAGTCCACAGGCTCCTACTACATGGACGCGGAACTGACCAATGCCCGACCGGAAAGTGCGCCATCGCGACGTGCTGGGAGGAGGGGCCGAAGGCATACCACACCTGCAACAACTCGTGGTATACACTGTTTGACGGCGGCCCGTGGAACCCGTGGATCCCGTCCAAGGAGAACACACATGCTCCGGCGGCAAACGAGCAGGAGGACAGCGGTATCGTGGCGATCCCGCATCTCTCTCGCGATCTGCTGGCATGCTACGACGGAAACGGCTCGAACTTCGGAACCCATCCTCAAAACGTGCTCCGCGGCATGATCTACGACACAAAGACATGGGAGTTCCCCTATCTTTACAATATCATCGACCAGTACCGCGCGCTTGGGCAGTACAACAACGGTTACGCCTACAACATGATGTTCGTCGGACCGGGCTGGCTCAACAAGATGGGGCGCTGGGAGGCGCCTTATGAGCACCTGAAAAAATCCTATGAGGACGGCATGGCATACTACGGAAAACTGAAGAAAGAAGGCGTGCTGGATGATATGACCATGGCTGAGTTCGCGGATTATTACCGGCAGAAGAAAACCTACACAGAGCCGGAGTGTGCACTGTGGAAGGATATTCTTTACGGCTCGGACAAGCAGCTCTTCTGGTACTGTGACCCCTATATGAGAGCCTGCGTGAACATAGATCAGGGCGGTGCGATTGTGGATCTCCGTCCCTATGCGGCAAAGTTGAAATGGGAGGTCGGTATCGGCACGAAACACGTTCAGGATGCGTCCTACCCGTTCCTCATCCAGGAGAAATACAGAGCTGGGTACTTCACCCATTACGCGGGCGAGGGAACCGTGCGCAGCGCGAAGCTGACTTACAAGGGCGAGGAAGTGGATCTGTGCCTGTGCCGGACGAAAGCGCATTTCTCCGAGAAAGATATGGGAGACGGGAAAAAGAAGAGAATCTTAACCCTTGATCCCGTGGATATCGAGTTCTATGACCTGACGCTCAAGCTTCAGACAAGAGTGATCTTTGCCGAGGGAAGCTCGGACATTCAGATTGAGAGAACCATTCTTGAGATGAGCGATCCGTCTGCAAAGGTAGAACTCAACGAGTACATGGTGGCATGTTACGGTACGACAGAGTACCCGGAGGACATGGCGGGCATTACGCTTACATGTACAAAGGACGGAGAGGAAAAGAGTATCAGCTACGAATACAAGTGCAGGGAAGAAGAGTTGGAGGGAGCCCAGAGTGTGAGTGCTGTCATCCCCGCGATCGAGACGAAGGTATCCATGAGGACGGACAAAGGTTCCGCGAAAGGATATGTCCGTGAAGGATATGCGTTCTCTCCGATGTTCACTCTGGGATATTCGGCAGAAGTTTCTGATAAGGAGGTAGTGTCTACATGGCTCAATCTGGAAAAGGCAAATTAAATTATCGCTGCCCGCTGTGCTTTATGCGTGATCTTGACATCGATATGTTCTATGACAAAGATAAGGATGAGTATTATTGTATCCGCTGCCAGTATGTCGGTAATGAGGAGGATGTTCTTGAGAAAAATGAAGTTGTCCGCATGAAATATGGGGCAATGATGAAGCGCTTTACAGTGGAAGATTTTGAAAATTAAATGGGATAGAAAAACGAAAACCCGGGCGGGGATACCTGTCCGGGTTTTTTAGTTGGAGCGCCGGAAGTCTAAAGGGGTGACTCCGGTCAACTTCTTGAATACGGCGATAAAATGGCTTGCGTCCGCGTAGCCGCTCCTGCGGGCAATCTCGGCTCATCCGGAAGGATATGAGGTATTCATAGGTTGAGCAGTTTAGAAATCTGCGGAATAAGCGGGAGAGATACTGGGGAGTGATGTATACAAGCCCGCTTAAATCCTCTACAGTCAGATCCAGATAATAATGCTTTTCGATTTCTTTTAGCACGGGTTCCACGTATTTTCTATACAAGGGTTCCTGTGTCAGCATCCTGTTGTGGGCGCCGTCCACAAAGTGCATCAGGAAGCTGTAGCAGTCGATGGATAACTGCTTTTCGTCCACGGGGCGCTTGGAGTACCGTTTCATACAACCACTGATCAGGTCGGTGAGCTGCCGTCCCTGCTCCGGTCCGGTGCGGATCACCTGGCGGCTGCCGAGCATCTGGGGAATACAGCTTTCCAATGTGCCTGTAACTGAGGCGAAGCATGTATACCATTCTCCACTTTCCTTCTCATAGGTATGGCGGATAAATGGCGCCAGAAGAATCCCTTCGCCCGGATGAAGGATGTAGGAGCCGCCGGGGATCTCCACCCTGCCAAAGCCGCGTTCAGTCTGAAGATAGTGATAGAAAGGATATCCTCTCGGACGGGATACCCGGTCCTGAAGCCAGCCCACCCCGATAGATTCAAAAGTCAATGGCTCGCTCACGGGAGGACTTCGGAAAATAATAGGCATAATCAATACCACCTGTTTCGAAATATTATATTCTTTAGTTTAACATACAATACATCTGTGTGTCCATTTCAAGTAAAATAATGATGCGCACGGCAATATGAAATGTATATATGGAGGTAGGAGATGTTCAAAGGGAAACTGCTCCACGGGGGCGATTATAATCCGGAACAGTGGCTGGACTGTCCAGAGATCCTTGAAGAAGATATCAGACTTATGGAAGAGGCAGGCGTAAACTGCGTGACATTAGGTGTATTCTCATGGGCAGTGCTCGAGCCGGAGGAAGGCGTGTATGATTTTAACTGGTTGGAGGAGCGCATAGACAGGCTTGGGGAGGCGGGAATACAGGTTATCCTTGCGACGCCGTCAGGCGCGATGCCGCACTGGCTGACGCAGAAATACCCTGAAGCCATGCAGGTTCAGGAGAATGGGAAAAGAAACCTTCCGGGGAAGAGGCATAACTTCTGCTACACCTCTCCGGTCATGAGGGAGAAGATCCATGCGTTGGACGAACGTCTTTCTGAGCAGTTTGGAAAAAAGGAAAACGTGATCCTCTGGCATATTTCCAACGAGCTGGGAGGAAACTTTTCGGACGGGGCGTGTCACTGCAAGTTGTGTCAGGAGGCGTTTCGCGGCTGGCTCAAAAAGAAATACAAAACGCTGGACAACTTAAACCGCGCATGGTGGGGGAGATTTTGGAGTCATGTGTATACAGATTGGAATCAGGTTCATAGCCCGGCACCTCACGGGGAATGGTCGATGACAGGGCTGACGGTAGACTGGAGAAGGTTTGTGTCGGAACAGATGAGCGATTTCTGCCGGAGTGAGATACAGGCGGTAAAAAAGTACTCGGATCTTCCAGTGACGACGAATCTCATGGCGTTTTTCAAAAATCTTGACTATAACAGGCTGAAACAGGAGATCGATATTATATCGTGGGACAGCTATCCTTTCTGGCATAAGAGTAAAGATGAAGTGCCAGAGGCTGTGTGGGCATCAGCCAACCACAGCCTGATGCGCGCGCTGAAAAAGGGGCCCTTTCTTTTGATGGAGAGTGTGCCGTCCGCTGTCAACTGGAGGGAATACAATCCGCTGAAACGCCCGGGAATGCACATGTTATCTTCCCTTCAGGCAGTGGCCCACGGGTCAGATTCTGTACAGTATTTCCAGTGGAGGAAAGGGCGCGGGGCATATGAGAAATTCCACGGCGCCGTTCTGGATCATTTAAACGGGAAGAATACACGGACATTCCGCGATGTGGCGGAGGTGGGAGAGCGCCTGTACGCTCTGACGGAATGCCTGAAGGGAACAGTCAACGTCCCCAAAGCAGCGGTTATTTTCGACTGGGAGAACTGGTGGGCAGTGGAGGATACCACAGGCCCGAGGCTTGATCTTGATTATGTGGAGTGCGTGCTGGCTCACTACCGGGCGTTCTGGGAAGCAGGGATCGAGGCAGACCTTATCGGCATGGACGAACCGCTTGACGGGTACCGTCTGGTGAGCGCGCCGCTGAACTATATGTATAAGAGTGGTTATGCGAACAAAGTGAAGCGGTTTGTTGAGAACGGCGGGCTTTACGTGACGACGTATTTTAGCGGGGCTGTGGATGACACGGACCTGTGCTTTACGGAGAACCATCCTCTGGAGGATGTATTAGGCATCGTACCTGAGGAGATCGACGCGCCTTCGGAAGAGTTTGCGAACAGCTTTTCCTATCAGGGCAGAGAGTATCCGGCGGTGCGAATGTGCGCGGTTGTACATCCGAAAGAAGGCACAGGGGTACTTTCCGTGTATGAGAAAGACTTTTATGCGGGAGCTCCGGTCGTGACACGGAACAGCTATGGCGAGGGGCAGGCATTTTTCATTGCTGCCCAATCGGATATGGATTTTCTGCGGGTGTTTTACCGGGATATGTTCCAAAAGGCTGGGCTTCAAAATGCTCTCGGAATCGAGCTGCCCTATGGCGTTACCATAACAGAGCGCGTACCACAGAAGGGATATAAAGGTCAGGCGGCAGAGGAGGGAGTAGTCTTTGTCATGAATTTCCGCCATGAGCCGGCAGAACTTAGCGGTCTGGGAGAGTGGAAGGACGCGGAGAATGGGGAAATCGTCAGCAGCGTCCTTAGAATGGAAAAGTTGTCCTGCAGGATATTGACAAAATAATAGTTGATGAATCCGCCTGTTGAGCGTAAAATAACGCATAAGGCGGATTTATTTATTCTTTGTCAGGAAAGCCCAAAGAACCCGGCAAAAGGAGAATCTCTGTGTTTTTAGAAATATCTGCCAGAGAGCAGATGAGGAAAGGAGACGCGGCGTATGCCTTTACATACAATATTGATAAAACCTGTGTCAGGCTTGTGTAATATGCGGTGTGATTATTGTTTCTACTGTGATGAGATGGCAAAGCGGGAAGTGCCGTCTTATGGGATGATGTCAGTAGAAACGTTGAGGAATATCGTGAAAAAAGCAATGCGTCAGGCGCCGGGAGAGATTTGTTTTGCGTTTCAGGGAGGAGAACCCACGCTGCGTGGGATCGATTTTTTCCGGGAGGCAGTTGAACTGGAAACTCGTTTTAATAGAAATCATGTCCGTGTGATCAACACGATGCAAACTAACGGGCTGGAGTTAAATGAAGAGTGGTGCCGGTTCTTCCGGGAAAATGATTTTCTTGTGGGTGTCTCTGTGGACGGGACTTCAATGATCCATGACACATACCGTCACGATGCGGCGGGGAACCCGACTTATGAACGGATTAGAAAAAATATAGACTTGCTGGAGTTCCACAAGGTAGAGTACAACATTCTGACCGTGGTGACCGCCGATGTGGCAGAGCATATCCGGGAGATCTACAGGGAGTATAAGAGGAACGGATGGAATTATCAGCAGTATATCGCCTGCCTTGATCCCATTGAAGAAGAGCCGGGGCAGAGGTCGTATTCATTAAGCCCAAAAGCTTACGGAGAGTTCCTGACCGAGCTTTTCCGAATGTGGGATAAGGACTGGAAGCGCGGGAAAGCGCCGTATATCCGTCAGTTTGAGAATGCCATCGGGATTTTAGCCGGCTATCCGCC
>ERZ1643247.3863-NODE-3863-length-10214-cov-27.105325_pt1 | contig 10214 bp, 9 predicted proteins | sample MGYA00579264_ERZ1643247 | MGnify/ENA primary metagenome ERZ1643247 (study PRJEB29033, sample SAMEA4952262) | chicken gut metagenome | biome: Broiler Chicken; feature: Gastrointestinal Tract; material: Caecum | place: Ireland | collected 2018 | study: Broiler... | reverse complement strand
GCATAGTCAGTGATATCCTTGAAATAAATGTGTCAACTAATCTTGACAATATCATCAGGTTACGATATGATGGAAGTACAATGTGATTTGATCGACCTGTTTGAAGAAAGTGCTGCAGACGGAAAAAATGTCCTGGAAATAACAGGAAAGGATGTGGCAGGTTTTGTAGATGAACTTTTGAAAAATACCAGAACCTACACACAGGATTGGAGAAATAAATTAAACAAAAAAATCAACAAAAAACTCAGGGATGATAAGAGCGAAAAATGCTGAAAGCATGATTACAGTTAAAAATCTTATATAGGGAGGAGCACTTATGAGCGCTATAGATATTCAGAATCTTTCACGAGATTATGGCGGCGGGAAAGGAATTTTCGATGTGTCAATCAGTGTTGATAAAGGCGAGGTGTTTGGCTTTTTAGGACCAAACGGTTCAGGAAAAACTACGACAATCCGTCACTTGATGGGCTTTATCAAGCCCAAAGCCGGCAGTTGTCAGATTAACCGAATGGATTGCTGGAAAAAACGTGACGAAATTCAGAAAAGCCTTGGATATATACCCGGCGAAATCAGTTTCTTTGATGATATGACCGGAAAGGAGTTCTTAAGATTTATCTCTGAATACCGCAGTCTAAAAAGGGATAATCGAATGTCGGAAATGATTGAGCGGTTTGAGTTAGATCCCAAAGATAAAATCAAAAAAATGAGCAAAGGAATGAAACAAAAACTTGGTATTGTTGCCGCCTTTATGCATGACCCGGATATACTGATTCTGGACGAGCCAACAAGCGGACTTGATCCCTTAATGCAGAACCGCTTTATCGAATTGATGGCCGAAGAAAAGAAAAAGGGCAAAACCATTTTTTTATCGAGCCATATGTTTGAAGAAGTAGAGCGCACCTGCGACCGTATCGGAATCATCCGAAACGGAAAACTTGTAACTGTTGACTCGGTTGAAACTCTGAGAAAACGTCATATGCGTTCATATACCGTTCACCTGGATACTCCGGAAGAAGCGGAAGCGTTTGCAAAAGATTTCGACGGTATCTGTACCGATAACAGCGTCACAGTCACAGCAAAGCAGGGACTGGAAGCAATCTTCATGGATTACTACGGAGGTGATGATCATGCTTAATTGGACTTTGTATAAAAGAGAAGTAAAAAACAGTGTAAAAATGCTTGTTATATTTGGGGCTGTCATCACAATGTATGTTGCTATTATTATCAGTATGTATGACCCGGAAATGATGGCTTCTCTGGATCAATTTTATGAACTGATGCCGGAACTTATGGCTTCTGTTGGTATGAGTGTCGGTGCGACAACCCTGATCGGATTTATGATTTCATATCTCTATGGTTTTATTTTACTCTTGTTTCCAATGCTTTTCTGCATTCTGCGCGGCAATGGTTTGGTTGCTAAATACAAAGATAAGGGCTCAATGGTAACACTCCTTGCAGCTCCTGTAAAACGAAAAACAGTGGCATTAACACAAATGTCAGTTCTTATAAGTGGTATTTTAATTCTGATGATATATGCCACAGGACTGGAGATCATTATCGCAGAAACCAGCTTTCCTGGAGAACTTGTAATTTCGGAGCTGTTAAAATTAAATGCTGCCCTGATGTGCCTGCATTTATTTATCGGCAGCATCTGTTTCCTTGCGTCCTGTGTCTTTTCGGATACCAAATACAGCATTGCCTTCGGAGCAGGCATCCCAGTGCTGATGTATGTTCTTCAAATGCTTGCCAATACCGGTGAAAAGGCAGAAGCAGCAAAATACTTTACTTTTTTTACCCTTTTTAATGCAGATGGCGTTGTCGCTGGCGAGAGCAATGCGATTATCGGTGCCGTTGTGCTTGGAATTGGAGCCGCTGTTCTTTATGCAGGGGGAATTACTGTATTTTGCAAAAAGGACTTACATATTTAGAAAATAATTATGAGTCATAAATGGAGATATGTGTTTGAAAATGGGATAGAGTATATATGAGTAATAGAAAAACATCGCAGCGATGCGGTGTTTTTTTATTGGGATGGATTTGATAAACCGGTTTATGATTCTTTGATTGGAAATTGAAAAATGCCATTTTCTGTGAAAATGGAGCAATGAAATAGAAAAAAATTTTGAAAACGCAGATGGTATTGTAATCAATTTAATAAACATGTAAGATAAAATATATATAAAGTTGCAACCGAGTATCTGATTACTCAGAAATACAGAAATCATAAACAGAGGGTGAGAAAACGATGAAAAAAAAAGAAATTGGGTTCAGTTTTAGGCGATGTAGGGAGCGCAGCAAAAGGCTTGATTGATAAAACCAAGACGCATGCAGTTCAGGCCATGGATCAGAATAATGACGGAAAATTTGATATTTCGGATGTTTCAATCATTGCAGGTGCGGTCGGTGATACAGTGAAGAAAAGAGCTGCTGCGGTAAAAGAAGAAGTTGAGGACAGCCATAGGCGTATGGAATTAAGGTCATTACAGCCTATTTTTTTAGATACCTTGGAACAAACGGAATTTTTGCTGTCTAAGTTCATTCGTGTCACGGAAAGAGATAAGAAATATGCGGAAAGTGATGTTTGTCAGGGATCCATTGGATTCTTGTCAAATAAGGGCGGAATCCGTGTTGTAAATATTTTTAAGGATTCGTTAAATGTATTTGGATTGCAGTTTTATCCAGATGCTGAGTGCGAATTTTATTATGTGAATCCTACAGATAAAAATACTTACATTGCTTTGGATGAGTACTTCAGTTATCTTAAAACGGTGCGTGTGAATGAACTTCAGCGAGTGGCACAGGATCTTGGAGCAAAACATTTCAGAGTGATTTATAAGGAGGAAAGGATATCTTTTTCTGAAACTAAGGCAAAAGCACAGGCAAAGGCAGCAGGCGTTGGAAATGCTGAAGGCGAGCATGATTTGTCAGAGGAGAAGTGTTCCGTCAATGATGTTGCGGCAGAGATGTTTATGGAAGGACATGCTCCTCAAGAACCAGAACTTGTATATCTTTTGAAAGATGACAATGTTCAAAATCTGATTCATTTGAGGATGAAAGGCGGAGACGGTTTCCATCATCATAAGATTTCCATTAAGCTGAGCAATTCTTCAGGACTAAAAGAAAGCGATGCTGTAAAGATTGATGCTTTTCTGAAAGGGATGAAAGTATCTGGCAATGCGACTGTTGTGAGTGAAGCAAAGAACGAATCCCGAAGATATTTTGAGTATGAAATTGATTTTTAAATTCAGACTGTAAACAGAGAAGAGCGGATGCCAGAGAAGTTCAGGAGAATCCACAATAAGTCTTCTTGTTTTGTATCTATTAGAATCGTGAGAACAGATAATACAACAATCGTGAAAGATAAATTGCTTGTTAGATAAAGCAGTATCTAGATGGAAAGATACCAAAAGAAAAATATGCAGACATTGCAGGATCGTTTTATTCTAAATATGCATATTTCATTGAACATACAAAATTTTATGATATTTTTACAAGCCACATCCCAGACTGTCGTACGGTCAATGTGGATGAGCTGGGAAATGAGGAAGAAAAGGAACGGGATTTCTATAGAATTTTAAAAGAAACATACGAACAATTAAAGATGGTGTAATTTATATTAATAATAAAACAGAAGCCAAGGTGTTTTGGCTTCTGTGAAATAAGAATGTAAAAGATTTGTCTATGATTATTTTATTCAGAATCACGTGAAATTATTTTTTTTGATTTGCCCCTCCTTAATGGCTTTAGCAATTTTTTGCTTATGACGCTTTATCAATGCATTTGTTTCTGCATCATTGAGTTTTAAGGTTGATTTTGCTCTATTGGCATAATCAATAAAAGTTTGCTTTTCATTATTGTGAGAATAAATACTATAAAGTTTTTTTGCAGATATATGTTTACCTTTAGGAGATGTCCAATTATTGTATCCAATGGTATGGGCTTTGCGGCGCATCCGGTAATAGTATTTAGTTATAGCACGTGGACGTATTTTAATATTCTTCCCATCAAATAGAAATCCTAAGTAGTTTATGTTAGATGGTTGATTGTTTTCATATACAATTCCATTTTTATAAATATAACAGGCTGACTTTTCCTTTTGCAAGTCAACTAGTCCTTTCATTGATTCTATATAGGAAAAAATAAAATTTGTGAATTGTTTAATTTCAATATCTTTTTTGTACGGTAAGATGATAATAAAATCATCTGAATAACGCATATAGATTCCGCCATTACTTGCTGCAAAGTGCTTAATGTATTTGTCAAATTCTATCATGTAAATATTAGATAGTACAGCGCTAATTGGTGAACCTTGAGGAATGCCTATTCCAGAAACATTCTTTTTTATATTGTTTTTGTTCTTTTGAAATTGTTCCTTAGTAAGTATTGTATCTTTGCTATTGAGTTTTTGGCGAATTCCTCTTTCTGTAATGCTTTCTTCAGCTGCTTTTACAATATATTTCCAATCCCAACTTGAAAAGCGAGTAATATTTTTGAAGACAGAAAAGTAATCCTGTGGTAAGCGTTTAACACCGAGAATTGTGTATATCATTTTCTTAAGATATTGATGGTCTAAATTGTCAAAGAAATTAGTAAAATCACCCACCAGGATAAAACATTGAGAAAATCTGCGTATTGCGTCAAAAGCATCTTTGGCAAAGTCAATATTGTTTTTCCCTAGATTATCTCGATAAGCGATAGCAACATCATTGATGTTATTTTGACATGCCCATATATTATATTGGTAATTTAATAAAAAAGCATATCTCTGATAAACACATCTATCCAAATGTGAACAGTAGTATAGTTCTCGGGGTTTTTTAGGTCCTTTTTTTCCATATCGGGAGTTTTTTTGACAAAGTGGATGAATGGATAGAAACTGTGAGTAACTATTTTAGTCGGATCCATTACGTATTTTCTAATAGATGGCATTGATAGAGACACACGCAGATCAAAATGCGCATATGATTTGGTATCATTGTGGTGTTTAACAAAATCAACCCATTTTTGACATTTATGGTTTGAACTACAACTATGGCAAGATTTAAGTTGTTGGCATTGATTATATTCTTTTTGTGTTTTCATATTTTATCCCCTAAAATGCATCATGCCTGCTAACATGGGGGACAACATCCCTAAGTTAACAGGCAGGTACATGAACAGTATTGTCCTACGTGCATCTGATAGCATTCCATAGTATAATAACCATACTGGAAAGGAGTATCATGTTCAACGAATCCAACTTAGAATTGGTGGTTCTATGTGTAACGTTACTCATAGAATTATCAATTCGGTCAGACTTGACAGAAATGCTCCGCCCTTATAGCCATATGTATAAGGTAATATTATATTATACCTAAAGGTTTTTAAAGTCAAATTTATTGTAAGTAAGTTAAAGATTGAAGTGTAAAGAATTTATGCTGGTGATGTGTCTAAAAGAGAGAGTGGTATTATGGAAAACAAAGAGTTTATCAAAAAGGAAGTAGAAGATCTCAGAAAATATGTCTATAAAATAGTGGAAAATGTAGAGAATGTTCAAAACAAAGAAGTAAAACTTCTTTGTTATTTTTCGTTGTTGGAATCTTTTGCTCAGGATGTAGCAAATTATCCTGATGTGGGAATGCAGAAAATATTTACTAGATTTGTTATTCGATATCAAAATATATGTTCATATATTGAATTTGTTGATCCAGTTACTTTATTTTATCATGTTGAAAATGAACTCAATGGGGATGTAGATTTATCTGAATTTGTGGATGGAGGAGTTTATCATCCAACTGATCAATTTGTTAGAAACAAAGCAAGTTCTTTGTTAATAAAAATTGAGGAAGTCTTAGATAAAAGAAAAAAGGAAAAATTAGCATGGCAACACCGTTATGTTGATTTGTTATATCGGATGAGATGCAGGCTTTCTCATGAGTTTTCTTCTAACCATATCGCAACTGCCTCAATGCATAAGGAACCATATTATATGAGTGTTAATCGAATGTATCTTAAAGATGGGAAAGAAGTGAACGACAATATATGGGAACTTAATATACCAGTTGAATTTATAAAAACTATATGTTTGAATTGTATTGAAAATTATTTGAATGATTGCCTTAGAAATAATACCTGGCCAATATCAAATGATTCAATGGGAAGATTTTGTGAATTGTCTTGGTACAGCAGATAGGAAGGTATGAGGTATGTAGATATTTTTTCGATGAAAGAGTATAGTTTTGGTCTGTTGTGGGGCATAATTTGAGTATATGGGGGACTATGCTGGATGAGAAAAATTCTTAAAAATAAAAAAGGATTTTAACTGGATTTTCAAAAAATAAAATGAAAAATTGACAGCCTGCAAAGCAGTGGTTATAAATATAACTATGAAGATAAAAGGAGATAAAATAAATGAATAAACAGCAATTAGCTGCCAAGATCTGGGAGTCTGCAAATAAAATGCGTTCCAAAATCGAGGCGAATGAATACAAAGATTACATATTGGGATTTATATTCTATAAATTTCTGTCTGAGAAAGAAGTAAAGTATTTAAAAGAAAATGACTGGACAGAGGAATATCTTCCGGAACTTACGGAGGAAGATGATGAAACGGTAGAAAGTGTGCAAAGAAATATTGGTTACTTCATTTCGTATGAAAATCTGTTTTCCACCTGGCTTGCTAAGGGAAAGGATTTCAGTGTACAAGATGTAAGAGATGCACTTTCAGCGTTTAGTCGTTTGATTAATCCAACTCACAAAAAAGTATTTGAAGGGATCTTTGATACCCTGCAGACGGGTCTTTCCAAACTGGGAGATAGTGCTGCATCTCAGTCAAAGGCAGTCAGTGATTTGATTCAGCTGATTAAAGAGATTCCGATGGATGGAAAGCAGGACTATGATGTTTTGGGCTTTATATATGAATATTTAATTGGTATGTTTGCGGCAAATGCTGGAAAAAAAGCAGGTGAGTTCTACACCCCGCATGAGGTGTCTTTGCTTATGTCTGAAATTGTGGCAGACCATCTGAAAGACAGAAAAGAAATCAAAATATACGATCCAACTAGCGGTTCTGGTTCATTGCTTATCAATATTGGTAAGAGTGTAGCTAAATTTATGGAAAATGAAAATAACATCAAATATTATGCTCAGGAATTAAAACAAAATACATATAATCTTACCCGTATGAATTTAGTAATGCGTAATATTTTACCCGATAACATTGTAACAAGAAACGCAGATACTTTAGAAGATGACTGGCCTTTTTTCGAGGACAGTGATCCGGTTGGAACATATAGTTTATTGCCGGTAGACGCAGTCGTATCCAATCCGCCATATTCTCAAAATTGGAATCCGACAGATAAAGAAACAGATCCTCGTTATGCGGAATATGGGCTTGCACCGAAAGGAAAAGCGGATTATGCATTTTTGCTGCATGATCTTTATCATGTTAAAAAGGATGGTATTATGACAATCGTTCTTCCACACGGTGTTTTATTCCGTGGAGGAGAAGAGGGAGAAATCCGAAAAAATCTGATTGAAAAGGACAAAATCGATGCCATTATTGGCTTGCCGGCAAATATCTTTTTTGGTACAGGCATTCCAACCATTATTATGGTGCTAAAACAAAAACGTTCTGCGAATGATGTTTTGATTATTGATGCCTCCAAAGGATTTGTAAAAGAAGGGAAGAATAATAAACTTCGTGCCTGTGATATTAAAAAAATTGTGGATGTTGTAGCACATCGTGACAGTATAGAGCATTTTTCAAAGGTCGTAAGCAAAGAGGAAATCAGAGAAAATGATTATAATCTTAATATTCCAAGATATGTAGATTCATCAGAGAAGATGGAATCCTGGGATATTTATGCTTCAATGTTTGGAGGTATTCCTGCAGCTGAATTAGATGAACTGAAGGACTACTGGAAGGCATTTCCTAATTTAAAAGAAGCAGTATTTGAACAAACTTCATCTGATTATTATAAGCTTTCTGTGGGCGAGGTAAAAAAGGCTATTAAACAGAACAAGGATATTTTGGCATTTGAAAATAGATATGCAGATGCTTTTTCTGGTATGGAGTCTTATTTGTATCAGGAACTTATCAGTAATATGATGGTACTTAATATTTCGAAAACGGAGCAGCTTTTATCCGATGATATTTTTGATAGGTTATCAAATGTTCCATTGATTGATAAATACGAAGCATATCAACTTCTTGATGATGCATGGAGTAAAATTGCTGTAGATTTGGAAATGATTCAAACGGAAGGATTCGAAGCAGTAAAAAAAGTTGACCCCAATATGGTACTCAAAAAGAAGAAAAGTAAAGAAGAGGAAGTACAGGATGGCTGGATTGGCCATATTTTGCCATTTGATCTTATACAGGATGTTCTGCTTACAGATATTAAAAATGTGTGGAAAGAGAAAGAAAATCGATTATCTGAAATTAGTTCAGAATATGAGGAGCTTGTGGATTCTTTAACAGAAGAAGAAAAAGAAGCTGATTTTATGAATGATGCAAAAGATAAATTTGTTGCTTCAAAATTGAAAAAGGCATTAAAGTCTGACAGTATAGAGACAGAAACAATGGAGAAACTGCGTATCGCAAACGATTTGATAACAGAGGAAAAAGCATTGAAAGCGGAAATTAAAAAGCTTTCCGCAGAACTGGAAAGCAAAACAAAAGAAACCATCGAAAGCCTGTCAGATGAACAGACCTTCAATCTTTTAAAAGAAAAATGGATTACACCACTTGTTGAAAGTCTGATGAAATTGCCGGATTATATGATAAATGAATTGGTTTCTAAAATAGACTACCTTGCTAAAAAGTATGAAACAACTTTTGAACAGGTAGAAAAGGAAATAGCAGAAACAGAAGAATCACTTTGTTCCATGATTGATGATCTTTGCGGTAATGAATTTGATATGGCAGGCTTAAATGAGCTAAAAAAATTGCTTGGAGGTGAATAATATGGAGCAAAAGAAACAAACACCTCAAGTTCGATTTAAAGGATATACTGACACTTGGGAACAGCGTAAGTTGGGAGAAGTAGTTGATGTATACGACGGTGTTCATCAAACTCCAGACTATACGGATAAGGGAATTATGTTTCTCTCTGTTGAAAACATCAGTACCTTAAAGTCTGAAAAATATATATCTGAAGAAGCCTTCAACCGTGACTACAAAGTATATCCAGAAAAAGGCGATATTTTGATGACACGCATAGGTGATGTTGGAACTCCAAATGTAGTAGAAACTACTGAAAAAGTGGCTTTCTATGTAAGCTTAGCCCTATTAAAGCCAATCAATGTAGATTCATATTTTTTGTGTAATTCCATTCTTTCACCATTCTTTCAGAATGGGTTAAAAGAACGTACTTTAGTGACAGCAATTCCACAAAAAATAAACAAAGATGAGATTGGGAAAGTCAGCCTGTATTTACCGAATTTGATAGATGAGCAGAAGGAAATTGGAGCATTTTTCCGACACCTCAACACCCTTATCACCCTTCACCAGCGTAAGTATAACAAATTGCTTAATTTGAAAAAGGCAATGTTGCAGAAGATGTTTCCTCAAAATGGATCTTTATATCCAGAAATCCGATTTAAAGGATTTAAAGATGCTTGGGAACAGCGTAAGTTGAACACAATAACTGATGTGAGAGACGGAACACATGATTCCCCAAAATATGTTCAGAACGGTCACCCATTTATAACATCAAAAAATGTAGGTAATGGATTTATCAATTATGACGATATTCAATATATAAGTGATAAAGATTATGATGAAATAAATAAGCGTTCAAAAGTTGATATTTATGACATTCTCATGGGAATGATTGGAACCATTGGGAACTTAGCTTTAATACATGAAAAGCCTGATTTTGCAATAAAAAATGTTGCTTTAATAAAATATACAGGAGATATAGATTACAAGTTTTTATATCAAATACTTCAATCGCATTATATCACTAGTCAATTGTTAAATAGTATGGACGGAGGAACACAAAAATTTATTGCATTAAATAAAATTCGTGAACTGAACATTCCATATCCAATTAAGGAAGAACAAAGGCAAATCGGTTCGTTTTTAGAGCAGCTCGACAACCTTATCACTCTTCATCAGCGTAAGATAGAAAAACTGAAACAAATTAAAAAATCTTGTCTTGAAAAAATGTTTGTCTAGAAAGGGGGAGTTTCCATGGCTTTTGATAAAGAATCAGATTTTGAACAGGCAG
>ERZ1643247.3862-NODE-3862-length-10215-cov-4.301969_pt1 | contig 10215 bp, 8 predicted proteins | sample MGYA00579264_ERZ1643247 | MGnify/ENA primary metagenome ERZ1643247 (study PRJEB29033, sample SAMEA4952262) | chicken gut metagenome | biome: Broiler Chicken; feature: Gastrointestinal Tract; material: Caecum | place: Ireland | collected 2018 | study: Broiler... | reverse complement strand
CATCAGGATGTACGGGAAGTAGATCTCATGGATGCCGCCGAAGAAATGGATGATGATTGCGCCGGGTGCCGAACCGCGGGTCGTGCGGTCCTTGGAGAAGAACATGTAGGCCAGCAGCACGCCCAGGCCGGGGCCGGGGTTTGTCTCGAGCATGTACATGATCGACTTGCCCGCCTCAGCGACCTGCTCCGCGCCGATCGGCGTGAACACGCCGTGGTTGATCGCATTATTGAGGAACAATACCTTGGCCGGCTCGAGGAACACGGAAACCAGCGGCAGCAGGCTGTGGTTCACCAGGAACGCAACGCCGGCGGACAGCACGCTCAGGATCGCGCTCATGATCGGGCCGATCGCATAATAGCCAATGATGGCAAGGACCATGCCGAAAATGCCGACCGAGAAATTGTTGATCAGCATTTCAAAGCCGGCCGGCATACGGCCCTCCATGGCCTGGTCAAACTTTTTGATGACCCAGCCCGCGAGCGGGCCCATGATCATCGCGCCCATCAGCATCGGCTGGCCTTCCGTTCCGTTAACGCCCGCGATGCAGCCCATGACTGCGATTGCACCCATGACGCGTCCACGGTCGCCGCCGACCATCTTGCCGCCCTGCGCCGCGATCAGCACAGGCAGCAGGAAGGTGAGCATAAACGGCTGGATGGATGCCAGATCCGCATTCGGGATCCAGCCGGTGTCGATAAACAGAGCCGTGATAAAGCCCCAGGCGATAAAAGCGCCGATATTCGGCATGACCATGGCGCTGAGGAATTTGCCAAATCTGGCAATCGCATTTTTCATACGAACAGCAACTCCTTTTTTTCTCTCTTCGTGGTTAGCGGCTTGTTTCAGGCTTTCACAAGCGCCGTGGCTTTCGTTTTGTGTCTTTATTGTACAGTCTGCTCCCCCGTGCGGGCAAGCAATAGTTATGGCATCATTGTCCCGCCGGGTCAGTGCCAACCCGCGGCGCTTTATCCAAATCCGCCAATTTCCCACCGCTGCATTTGATCTATTTGTTCAATCGTTTCTGCCTTATCCGCTTTCCTGCAGCAGATTTGGCACCATCCCTGATGGGCAAATTTGCCGCAGCTTCGCCGGAACAGGTTCATATATCTTTTTCCGTTCCACTGTGCTATAATAGTTTTAACTTGTGGGGAAAAAGGGATGAAAGGAGGGTATGCGGTGGAGCGGCAAAACCGTTTACCCATATTGACCGATAACGGGCGAAGGCTGATCCGCAAACTGGCCGACCTGCCTCCGGTGTGGCTGACGGCGGCGGCCTTGGGGGAAAGCATCGGCGTAAGCCGCCGCACGGTCATGCGCGAAATGCCCGGCATGGAAAAATGGCTTGAAGCGGCAGGATTCCGCTTTGTCCGCAGCCCGGGACAAGGCGTGCGGCTGGATGAAGACGAGGAGCGCCGTGCTGTCCTGCGCACACTTCTGGATGGCAGCAGCACAGTACTGTCCAAAAACGAGCGCATCGACCGCCTGCTTGCCCTGCTGTTTGCGGCGGGCGAGCCAGTCAAGACCCAGTGGCTGGCGGAAAAACTGGACATCTCCGAGCACACACTTGCAAACGACCTGAATGCGGCCGGCGAATGGCTGCTCGCACGCGGGGTAACAGTCAAACGGCGCACAGGCGTGGGCGTCTGGCTGGAAGGCCCGCCGGAAAACCTGCGCCGTGCCATGGGGATCCGCCTGCGCCCACAGCTGACCCAGCTGGATTGGGGACAGTTCATTGAAAGCCAGCCGGATGGTTCAACGCTCGGCCTGCTTGACCGAAAAGATATGCAGGCGATTGCCCGCGTGCTGCAGGGATTTGAGCGCAGCGGGCGGTTTGTATTCAGCGACAGCGCTTTTATCTCGCTTGTACTGCATCTGACCCTGCTTGCGGGGCAGATACGCAGCGGCCGCCTGAAAGCCGATGGCCCGCGCGGAAAAGCCGGGCGCGATGCTGCCGCACTGCAGATCTCGCTCGAAGGCGCGCTGGGTATGCGCCTGCCCGCAGGCGAAGCTGCCTATCTCGACCACTACCTGCACGCGGCGCTGGGAGAGCAGGATTGGGACGATCCGGAAGAGCTGCGCGTCAGCCAGCTCGCCGCTTTGCTCATCCGCGGGATGGAACGGGAAACCGGCGTGGAACTGACCGGTTTTTCCACTTTCCGCACCGATCTGTGCGCCCATCTGCGCCCCATGCTGCTTCGTATGGAACGCGGAGAACGCATCGAAAATCCGCAGCTTGAAGCTGTGCGCACCCAATATGCCGAACTCTGGGCGGCGGTACGCCGCGTGTGTGACCAAACATCGCATACGCTCCGGATACCGCCGATCCCGGATGAAGAAGCCGGTTTCCTCGCCATGCACTTCGGCGCGGTGCTTGAAAAATGCGCGCAGACGCGCCGCCGCCTGCGTGCGGTAGTCGTATGCCCGATGGGCATGGCGACCAGCCGCTTTCTGACCAGTCAGCTTGACCGGGAGTTTCCGGATATTGCGGTCGAACGCATGTGTCCGCTGCGCGGACTGGACACAGATGCCTTGCGCGAGGAAGGCATTGGGCTGATTATTTCCACTGTACCGCTGTCCGCAGACTTCCCACATGTGGTAGTCAGTGCGGTCTTGCAGGAAAAAGACCGTATTCTGCTGCAAAGCGCGGCCGAGACCTTCCGCGAACAGGCATCCGCCGCAGTGCAGCCCATGCCGCAGCCCGCCGACCTGCGCTATGCAGACGCGCTCAGCGCCTGCCTGGTCGGGCTGCTGGACACGATGGCAATCGATGATATCCCGGCGCCCCGCACGCGGGGGGAAGTGCTCCATGCAGCCGCACGGCTGTTTTCCCGATCCCCGCAGCAGCTGCGTGAGATCGAGACCGCGCTCGCGCGGCGCGAGGCGCTGGGCGATACCTATATCCCGCCCCTGCGCGCGCACCTGCTTCACTGCAAGACCAGCGCGGTAGACAGCTGCTGTTTGGGCTACCTCCGCCTGCCCTATCCGGTCACAGAGAACGGGCGCGAAATCCTCGGCGCGGTGGTCATGCTTGCGCCGGACCGTCCGGAACCGGTCTGGCAGCGCGTCATGCAGGAGGTCAGCGCCGTGCTGATCGACCGCCCGGCGCTGATCGAGAGCCTGCGCGCCGGAGAGCGCGACCAGGCAGTCCGGCTTTTGGAAACAGACCTCAGCCTGCGGTTCCGCCGTGAGCTGGCCGGAGAATGAAAAGTCATACATTTATCATTGCAGACCCGTCGGAAATCACTTCCGGCGGTTTTGTATATTTTGGATAAAAACAAAAGCAAAAAATTGTTGTTTCAACAGTTGAAAACAAAGTTAATTGTTGTTATTATAATTACAGGCTTTCGTTTTGAATATCGGCGGTGGGCGCAGTCTGCCGCACCAGCAGGAGGTAATGTTGTGATCATCACAGTAACACTTAATCCCGCACTGGATAAAACCGTGGAGATCCCGGACTTTTCCATCGATGCGGTGGGCCGCATCACCAAAATGCGCACCGATCCGGGCGGCAAGGGCCTGAACGTCTCCAAGGTGATCGCCAAGCTGGGCGGCGCCAGCACGGCGGTCGGCCTGCTCGGCGGCGCGACCGGCCGCCGCATTGCGGACGCGATGGACGCGCTTGGCATTGCCTGTAATTTCACCTTCGTCGAAGGCGAGACCCGCACGAACCTCAAGGTCATCGACCCGGTAAGGCATACCAACACCGACTTAAACGAACCCGGCCTGACGGTCACGCAGGAAACGCTGGACGGCATGCTTGCGGCGCTCACGCAGTCCATCCGGTCTGGCGACATTGTGGTGTTGTCCGGCAGCCTGCCGAAAGGCGCATCGGCAGACACCTATGGTGTCTGGACGGCCGCCTGCCGCGAAGCGGGAGCGCGCGTGTTCCTGGACGCGGACGGAGAGCCTCTTTCGCACGGCCTTGCGGCAAAGCCCTATCTGGCCAAGCCCAACAACCACGAGCTGTCCCGCCTGACCGGACGTACGCTCGAGACCGCGGACGACCTGCTCGCCGCAGCGCGCGAGATAATTGCGGGCGGCGTGGAACGCGTGGTCGTGTCTATGGGCGGAGACGGAGCGCTGTTTGTCAGCAAGGATGGAGCGTACCGCGCTGAGGGCCTCAAGGTGCCTGTCGGCAGCACGGTCGGCGCGGGCGACAGCATGGTCGCCGCACTCGCCTATGCCGCCGAACAGGGCATGAGCGAAGAGGAAACCGTCCGTCTGGCGGTCGCTACGAGCGCAGCCAACGTCATGTGCAGTGGTTCGCAGGCCGCAGAGCGCAGCGCAGTTGATGAGCTGCTGCCGCGCGTTGTATTCCATCAGATTTAACGGCCGGAATCACGGCCATCCACATATTGCGCGATAAGAAGGAGCGTTTTATTATGAAAGCAAAAGCCGTCCGTCTGCATGCAGCCAACGACCTTCGTCTGGACGAATTCGAACTGCCCGAGATCAAAGACGATGAGATTCTGGTCAAGGTCGTGTCCGACAGCATCTGCATGTCTACCTACAAGTGCGCGATCCTCGGCACCAAGCACAAGCGTGTCCACGAGGACGTCGCCGACCACCCGGCCATCATGGGCCATGAGTTTGCGGGCGATATTGTCAAGGTCGGCGCAAAGCATGCGGACAAGTTCAAGCCCGGCATGAAGTTCACCCTGCAGCCCGCGCTCAACTACAAGGGCACCATGTGGTCGCCCGGCTACTCGTATGAATTCTTCGGCGGCGACGCGACCTACTGCATCATCCCGGCTGAGGTCATGGAGCTGGGCTGCCTGCTCGAATACAAGGGCAAGGCGTATTACGAAGCATCCCTCGCTGAGCCGATGAGCTGCAGCATCGGCGCGTTCAACGCCTGCTTCCACACCCGCATGGGCGTGTATGAGCACGAAATGGGCATCCGCAAAGGCGGCAAGCTCGCGCTGCTCGCCGCAGCAGGCCCGATGGGCCTTGGCGCACTGACCTATGCACTGCACCGCGACGTGCGCCCCTCGCTCGTGGTCGTGACCGATATCAACGCTGAGCGCCTTGCGCGTGCTGCGCAGCTGTTCCCGGTCGAGGAGGCAGCCAAGGACGGCATTGAGCTGCACTTTGTCAACACCGCGGACATGGCAGATCCGGCTGCCGAACTGCGCGCCCTGACCGGCGGCACCGGCTTTGATGATGTGTTCTGCTATGCGCCGGTGGCGCAGGTCGTTGAACTGTCGAGCGACGTGCTCGGCCGCGACGGCTGCCTGAATTTCTTCGCCGGCCCGACCGACCCGAAGTTCTCCGCCAAGCTGAATTTCTACGACGTACACTACAACTCCACCCATGTCATCGGCACGACCGGCGGCAACACGGCTGATATGATCGAGTCGCTCGAACTGACCGCTGCGGGCCGCATCGACCCGTCGGTCATGGTCACCCACATCGGCGGCCTGGATGCCGCAGCGGAAACCACGCTCAACCTGCCCAAGATCCCGGGCGGCAAAAAGCTGATCTACACCCACATCACCATGCCGCTGACCGCGATCGCGGATTTCCGCGCCAAGGGTGCGGAGGACGCGCGCTTTACTGCGCTGGCCGATATTGTGGATGCGCACAACGGCCTGTGGTGCCCGGAGGCAGAGGAATATCTGCTCGCAAACTGGGTGGAAACCGAATAATTCATCCATCAACAAAGAAGAGAGAGGAAGATACCTTCATGCAGGAACGCCGCCAGAAGATCGTGGAATTTGTCAACCGGCTGGGCACGGTGAGCTTTGCCCAGCTCAAGGCGGCGTTCCCGGAGGTGTCCGAAATGACCCTGCGCACCGACCTCAAGGCGCTCGACGAGGAGCGCCGTCTGGTACGCGTACACGGGGGGGCTAAGTCAGTCGAGGTCGTCGTCGGTACGGACGACTTCCTGCTGCGCCGCAGCCTGCGCGCTGCGCCTGAAAAGGCACAGATCGCGCGTAAGGCGCTTGGCCTGCTGCGGCCGGATATGACCATCTATCTGGACTCCGGCAGTACTGCGACCGCGCTTGCCCGTCTGATTCCGGACGAACGCTATCAAATATTTACGGGCAGCCTGTCCTGTGCCGGCGAGCTGCTCAGGCTGACCAAAGCGCGGGTATTTTTGCCCGGCGGTTTTCTCAACCGGTACAGCCAAAGCCTGTACGGCGTTCATCCCATGCAGTTCATCGGGCAGGTGAACTTCGATCTTGCGTTGATCGGCACCACAAGCTACGCAGAAAAAAGCGGTTTCTCCTGCGGCATGGAGGAGGAAGCACAGCTCAAGCGCGCGGTCATCGCGCAGGCGGAACACAGCTATGTGCTGATGGATGCCGGAAAGGTCGGCTTGACAAGCACATTCACCTTTGCTTCGCTCGAAGATATCGACGGCATTGTGTCGGACGATGGACTCCCCGACGAGGTTGCAGCGGCCTGCCGCTTGCGGGACAAGCAGGTTCTGTAAAAATAAGCATCATTCCCGTCAATCTATCCGTTATAACGGTTCTCTGTCGAATAAAAGCACCTCTTGCCCAAAATGGCAAGAGGTGCTTTTTTGCATTGACCCGTCCGGCTATGCCGGCATACCGGCAGCAGGCCAGGCAAACAATTACCTACTCGCAGGCGCAGGAGAGAGAACGCCTCACAAGCAAACTATGTTATTCCTTTCGGCCTGCCCTGCATGCTGGAGATCGGTATACACGCAACACAGCGGCATATTTATCCTGATATTGTGCCTCAGCTGCCCAGCTGCTCGTCAAGCGTGTCCAGGCGCTCCTGTGCATTATCGATTGTAATGACTTCCGAGCCGGAGTCAATGTTGGGCTCTACCTGTTCGCCATCCAGTGTCTGAACCATCGCCTCAACAGACTTATAGCCCATCTCATACGCCATCTGCGCGATCGACATAGTCAGCTCATCGGCGAGGATCGCCTCGCAGGCTGCGCGGTCACCGTTAAAGCCGAGGAAAATCGTATTCGCGTACGCCTGGTTTCCCGAATCGCGGGCAGCTTTTGCCGCTGCAATCGCCATATCATCGTTATTGGCGCAGATGATTGCAATGCCGTCCGGATAACGGGAAATAATACCATTCATCGCGTCTACTGCGCGGGTTGCAGTTGCTTCCGCGTACTGCACTTCGTCTTCCAGGAAGTCGCCGCCCGCTTCCTCGATACCAGCCTTATAGCCGTTCATGCGGGCAGTATTGGTGCTGTCACCCTGCACACCTGCAATCTCGATACACTGGATTTCAGTCCAGCCAGCTTCCTTGGCTGCCTCGACAGCGGCAATCGCTCCCTGTTTTGCGGCTTCCTCGTTACCCGTGCCGACAAAAGTGACTACCTTGTCTGATTCGATATTTGTGTCCAATGCAATGACGGGTTTCTCGGTATCCTGGATCAGATTGGCGACCATATCCTGCTGCAGAGGCGAAATAATGTAGCCGTCATAGCTTACATCGCTCAGATCGGTCTGGATCATGTTCAGCTGATCCTGGAAAGAGGTTTCGGACGGGGGCCCCTTGACCTCTACCGCGACCTCATCCGGATGCTCTTCCGCATAAGCTTCTGCTCCTGCCTGCACAAACTTCCAGTATTCGGCCGCCGTTGTTTTGAGGATGATGCTTACATGGTATTTTGACTCACCCGAAGCAGCTGTATCTCCACCGCCAGTGTCTCCGGTGGACGAGCAGCCAGCCATGGATGCACACAACGCACCAGCAAGCAGCATTGCAATTGCCCTCTTTTTCATACTTCTTCTCCTCTCTTTTTGTCTTTCTCCGGCTGATGCTCCCACAGGTATCCGGCTGCCTGCCTCATAAACAGAGCCGGCAAGCGTGCTGCGTTTTTCCCGTCCATATAACGGTTCTCTTCTGCACATCGCCAACTCATATTATTCAGGTATGATACAGCACATTTATTGTCCATTTCAGGGGGCTGATCCGCCGAACCAGACATTGATTGTGCTTTTATCATAACTTTTTGGCCAATACAAAGAAATAACCGTTCTTGCTGTTGATTTGCGATTTTTTGCTGTAAAATCCACCGTATTAGCAATTTTGCGCATTTTTCCGCATTGCTTATTTCACAACCTGCACAAAAATTTTCCACTCCTGTAAAATCCACAAGTGAAACAAAGCCGCACCGCTGCCATCTATTTCGCGCTCCGCTGCTGCTGAGTTGCAAGGCTGTTCCACCTGCCGCAAAAATCATAATGCCAAGTTCAGCCATAGGATACTAAAGGTGCCATATTGGATTGGATTTCTTTTTTCCCAAAGCAATCCCAACGCCTGATATGCTCGTTCTTCCTTATCCCGTTTTTCTTCTACAGCAAAAAATCGCAAATAATGCGCAAGAAAGCCTGTTCCAATCCGGGAATGCTGCCGCTATAATGAAGCCATCATCAATCCGGTGCTGCGCGCCGGCAAAACGGAGGGAACCAGCATGACATCGAGAGAAAGAGTACTTGCCGCCATCAACCACCAGCAGCCCGACCGGATCCCGATCGATTTCGGCGCGACCGGCCAGACCGGCATCAGCGTGTGCGCCTTAAAGCGTCTGCGCGATTATCTGGGCCTGCCCGAAAAAGATCTGGACGTATTCGAGATCGTGCAGATGCTCGGCGTGGTAGACGAGGATCTGCGGCAGGTGATGAAGTCGGACGTGATCGGCATGAACCATCCCGAGGACAGCCTCGGCGTGCCATACACGGGCAGGAAAAAGGAATTCACCATGCCGGACGGCACCAAGTGCATGGTCAATGCGGGCAACGAGTGGGACGTGAGGCCGGACGGCAGCATCGAGATGTACCCGCAGGGTGACCGCACCGCGCCCCCGTCCATCCACATGCCGGCGGGCGGCTACTTCTTCGACATCATCGACCGCGCGCCCGAGGTGGACGAGGACAACCTGACCCCGCGCGAGGATTTTGAGAACTTCTTCTCGGTCATGTCGGATGAGACCGCGCTGTACTATGAAAAGGAATCCAAGCGCCTGTTCACTGAGACCGACTACTGCGTCATCGGCAACCTTGCGGGCGCGGGCTTCGGCGACCCGGGCGCGATCCCGGCGCCGTTTGAAAAGCACCCCAAGGGCATCCGCAAGTTTGACGAGTGGGTCATGGCGCAGGCGCTGTATCCGGAATATGTCATGGAAGTGTTCGAGATGCAGACCGAGTTCATGCTCAAGAACCTTGAGATCTACAAGCAGGCCTGCGGCGACAACATCCAGATCTGCTGGATCTCGGGCACGGACTTCGGCACGCAGAACGCGCCGTTCATGTCCAACGAAATGTTCCGCCAGCTGTACAAGCCCTATTACACCCGCGTGTGCGACTGGATCCACAAGAACACGGGCTGGAAGACCTACATGCACACCTGCGGCGCGATCGAGCCGCTGCTGAACGACTTCATCGAGATGGGTCTGGACATCGTCAATCCGGTGCAGCTGTCTGCGGCGGGCATGGACGCCCGGCAGCTCAAGGACAAGTACGGCGACAAGCTGGTGTTCTGGGGCGGCGGCGTGGACACGCAGGCGACCCTGCCGCAGGGCACGCCCGAGGAGGTCGCCGCGCAGGTGACCGAGCGTCTGCCGATCCTGTCCGAGGGCGGCGGCTATGTATTCAACACCATCCACAACATCGTCGGCGACACCCGCCCGGAGAACATCTGGGCAGTGTTTAAAGCGGTGCATGATTACAATGAGAAGCACTTCGGCTGATAAATGCAAAAACACAGGCTGCCGGGCAAATTGCCCGGCAGCCTGTGTTTTTCTGTCACTTCAGGCGGTCGTATACCCCGGATTTCCCGCCTTCCTTATGGAGCAGCATAACCTCGTCGATACGCATACCGCGGTCGACCGCCTTACACATATCATAAACAGTCAGCGCAGCGACCGACGCTGCGGTCAGCGCCTCCATCTCAACGCCAGTCCGGTAGGTGCAGCGCAGTGTGCTGGTGATCTTCACCCGGTCCGGCGGAAGCGGAACCAGCTCCACCTCCACGCTGTCGATCGGCAGCGGATGGCACATCGGGATCAGCTCGCTCGTCCGCTTGGCCGCCATGATGCCCGCGATCCGCGCGCAGGCAAACACATCCCCCTTGGGCATATTATTGCCCACGATCTTTTCCAGTGTATCCGGCTGCATCGTCACAACAGCCTGCGCTGTTGCAGCCCTGCGGGTCATATGCTAGTCCCCTACATCCACCATACGGGCCGACCCGTTTTCGTCCAGATGGGTCAG
>ERZ1643247.3860-NODE-3860-length-10222-cov-4.831317_pt1 | contig 10222 bp, 9 predicted proteins | sample MGYA00579264_ERZ1643247 | MGnify/ENA primary metagenome ERZ1643247 (study PRJEB29033, sample SAMEA4952262) | chicken gut metagenome | biome: Broiler Chicken; feature: Gastrointestinal Tract; material: Caecum | place: Ireland | collected 2018 | study: Broiler... | reverse complement strand
ACCCGCAGCAATCAGAATCTGCTGACGCACAAGATCGATGCCGGTCACAAGTTCTGTCACCGGATGTTCCACCTGAATCCGGGTATTCATCTCCATAAAGTAAAACTGACCGTCTTCTGCCAGCAAAAATTCTATTGTCCCGGCATTTTTATAGCCGCATGCTTTCGCAGCTGCAACGGCGGCTTCCCCCATTTTCCGGCGAATGCCATCCGGAAGTACAGGACAAGGCGATTCCTCCAGAACTTTCTGGTTACGGCGCTGCATAGAACAGTCTCTTTCTCCAAGATGCACGACATTCCCATAGGAATCTGCTAAAATCTGAATTTCAACATGCCGCGGATTGACAATAAACTTCTCAATGTAAACCTCATCATTAGCGAAAAAAGAGAGCGCCTCCTGCTGCGCGGAAACCATCGCTGCTTCCAGTTCCTCTTCCGTATGCACAAGCCGAATCCCTCTGCCGCCGCCGCCGGCTGAAGCCTTAATCATAACAGGATATCCGATTTCTTTTGCAACCCTTTTGGCTTTCTCTGGTGTTTTGACCACGCCGTCCGATCCAGGGACAACCGGCACGCCGGCGTTTCGCATCGTTTGCTTAGCTGTGGCCTTGTCTCCCATCATCTCCATAGATTCTGCATCCGGGCCGATAAAAGTTACGCCGCACTTTTCACAGTTGCGCGCAAATGCAGCATTCTCAGAAAGGAAACCAAATCCAGGATGCACAGCGTTTGCGCCGGTAAGTTCGCATGCGGCTAAAATTGCCTGCACGTTTAGATAGCTGTCTTTGGTTGCAGCAGGACCAATGCACACCGCTTCATCCGCAATCTGTGCATGCAGTGCACCGCGATCCGCTTCGGAAAAGACCGCAACGGTCCGTACGCCCAGTTCTCGGCAAGCCCGGATGATACGTACAGCTATTTCGCCGCGGTTTGCAATCAATACTTTATTGAACATAATAAAACACGTTCTCCTTTAAGCGCCGATCGCGAACGTAATTTCACAAGTGACGGCACGTTTTCCGTTTACAAGCGCAACCGCTTTGCCGACGCCAATCGGGCCGCGTGTCTTAATAATTTCCACTTCTAAACGAATGGTATCTCCCGGCACAATTTTCTGCCGGAACTTCGCCTTATCAATTCCGGCAAAATAAGCAATCTTCCCTTTATTCTCCGGCAAAGAAAGCGCGCAAACCGCACCAGCCTGCGCCAGCATCTCAATCGTAAGAACACCCGGCTGAACCGGTTCCTGCGGGAAATGCCCTTTAAACCAAAATTCGTCCGGTTTTAAATATTTCTGCGCAACCACGCGCACGCCCGGTTCCATCTCCAAAACCTCGTCAATAAGCAGAAACGGATCCCGGTGCGGAATAATCTCTTTGATCTGTTCTTGCGTTAAAAGCGGCATATGCCGGCTCCCCCTTTCTATCTTCAGCGGATAACCATAACCGGTTGGCCGTATTCAACACCCTGTCCATCTTCCGTCAGGATCTCCGCCACTTCACCGTCAAACTCGCTGGTTATCTCGTTCATCAGCTTCATAGATTCGATAATGAACAAAACGTCGCCCTTTTTCACTTTGGAGCCAACCGAAACAAACGGCTCCTTATCCGGTGCGGGACGGGAATAGAACGTACCCACAATCGGGGATTTCATCACATTGCCCTCGGGCTTTTCCGGTTTTCCCGCAACGGGATGCGCCTCCTGCGCCGCTACAGCTTGAACCGGCGCATCAGTTGCATAACACAGCGTCTGCGCAGGCTGCGGCGCCTCCGCCTTAAACGTAAAATCCCCCTGTGCAACCGTAATTTTTTGGAGGCCAAGTGCAGACATCTTGTCCAAAAGCTCTTTCATTTCCGAAACGCTCAATTTAAGTTCCGCCATGGTATTCTCCTTTATCCTTCGTATTTTTTAAACAGCAGGCTTGCATTGTGCCCGCCGAAGCCAAGCGAATTGGATAGCGCATACTTCGCATCCGTTTTCCTTGCGCCCTCTGTGACATAATCAAGGTCGCATTCTTCATCCGGCGTAGTATAACCCGCTGTCGGCGGCAGGATGCCCTCTTGCAGCGCTTTGGCGCAGGCAATTGCTTCTATCGCGCCGGCTGCACCCAAAAGATGCCCTGTCATAGACTTTGTTGAACTGACCGCCAATTTATAAGCATGTTCGCCAAATGCCTTTTTAATCGCTTTTGTCTCGTATTTGTCATTTAACCCGGTTGATGTGCCATGCGCATTGATATAATCCACTTCTTCCGGACGGATTCCTGCCTCTTCGCAGGCTATCTGCATGGCGCGTGCAGCTCCTTCTCCTTCAGGATCCGGGCTTGTCATATGATAGGCATCTCCCGTAGCGCCATATCCGGTAATTTCCGCATAAATATTTGCACCGCGTGCTTTTGCATGTTCATACTCTTCCAGTACAAGAATAGCACCGCCTTCTCCCATAACAAAACCATCGCGGTTTTTGTCAAACGGAATCGACGCATGCTGTGGATCTGCCGAATGGGAAAGCGCTTTCATATTGTTAAAGCCTGCGATAGCAAATTCAATGACAGCCGCTTCACTTCCGCCGGTCACGCAGGCGTCAATATACCCATTTTTAATCGCGTGAAACGCCTCGCCGATTGCATGGGCTGACGTGGAGCAGGCGCTGACCGGCGCATAATTCGTCCCTTTAAAATGATATTTCATCGAAATGCTGCCAGCCGCCATATTAATAATCATCATCGGTACAAAGAAAACGGAAACCCGGCTCCCGCCTTTCTCCATAAATTTCCTGTACTCTGTTTCGATAGAATGAAATCCGCCGATCCCACTCCCGACAATGACGCCCACACGGTACGGATCAAAATCAGAAAAATCCGTCCCGCAGTCCTTCATGGCTTCATCCGCTGCAACCAGCGCAAACTGGGTAAAGCGATCCGTACGTCTTAATTCGCGCTTATCAAAATATTGAAGCGGATCGTAGTTTTTCGCCTCTGCCGCCACTTTGACCTCACAGTCTGTGACATCAAAGCTCTCTATCGGTGAAATACCACAGCGTCCATTTTTCATATTGTCCCAGAATTCGCCGACGTTTAAGCCCGATGCGGAAACCGCACCCATTCCGGTAATGACTACTCTTCTCATACGTCTCCTCCATTCCCCGTGTTTTTACATGGCCATCCCGCCGTCAATCACAATAACCTGCGCCGTGATGAACGATGCATCTTCAGATACAAGGAAGGATACCGCCCCCGCAATCTCTTCCGGACGACCGAAACGGCGCAGCGGGATCTGAGATTTAATCTGTTCCTTGTACTCTTCGCCAAGCACATCGGTCATTGGCGTTTCGATGAATCCCGGTGCAACTGCATTCACCGTGATATTACGCGGTCCCAGTTCTTTTGCTGCTGTCAGTGTCATTCCTACGACGCCTGCTTTCGACGCGCTGTAGTTCATCTGCCCAGGATTTCCGTAAAGCCCCGCAACGGAGGACACGTTGACGATACGTCCGCTTCTCTGCTTCATCATAACCGGCGTTACATGGCGGATCATGTTAAAAACGCCCTTATAATTGACGCTTGCAACCATGTCAAACTGTTCCTCGCTCATACGCGCGATCAATCCATCCTTAGTAATGCCTGCGTTGTTTACAAGCACATCGATTGTGCCGAAACGTGCTTTTACAGCTTTAACCATTTCCTCGCAGGCTGAAAAATCGGATACGCTTGCAATAAAGCACTCTGCTTCTACGCCGAACGCCTCGCAAGCTTCTTTGACAGCAAGGCCGCCGTTTTGCACCTCTGCTTCTGAACGGCAGTTAACCGCAATGTTAAAACCGTCCTTCGCCAAACGCTTTGCAATACATGCGCCGATTCCCTGCGACGCACCAGTAATCAATGCTGTTTTACTCATAACAATCTCCATTCCTCGCTGTATACCAGCATATAATAAATGCAAGCCGGCTTCTGTTCTTGCCTTACGCAACAAAAGCCGTTGCCTGAAACGCCGCTTTAAGGCTGCGGCCCGCCGGTTTACCTTTTCTATTTCTGCTGCAAATCATTTTTGGCCGACCTTTTTGCACATCACCATTCAAAGACAGCGGCCGCATATACAAGGCCGCCGCCAAATCCGACCGCACAAAGCTTTTGTCCGCGCTCCAGTCTCCCTGCACGCTGTGCCTGTGCCAAGCAGACCGGAATACATGCGCTCGACATATTCCCATATTCTTCTATATTTATATAAAAGCGATCAAGCGGGACCTTCAAGTTCTTTGCAGCCGTCTCCAATATGCGGCGGTTTGCCTGATGCGAAAAAATCCAGTCTAGCTCCTGCGGCGCAATTCCGGCCTTCCGGCAGGCTGCCTCTACCGCGCCTGGCATAGCGCGCGTTGCGAACTTGTAAACTTCCCTACCGTCCTGATGCAGCTTATGCGGCGCAGTTTCTGCAAAACCGTCCGCCATAGGATCAAACGGCGCATTTCGGAAGGGGTTCATCCCAGGGGCTACACCACGTGCAAATAGTGAATGCCCGCCCGTTGGATCGGAGCCAAGTTCACTGAAAAATGGCGCGTCCGATTTAGTCAAAACCGCTGCACCCGCACCATCGCCGAACAGTACGCAGGTAGAGCGGTCGCTGTAATCCGTCATTTTAGAAAGCATCTCACTTGAGACGATCAAAACATTTTGATATTCCGGATCGGAGAGATACCGCTTTGCCATATCCAATGCGTAAACAAATCCCGCACAGGCAGAATTAAGCTCTACACAGGCGGGTTTCTTTGCACCGATACCGTTCGCAACAAGGCAGGCCAAAGACGGCGTCAAATAGTCCGGCGTACAAGTTGTGCCGATTACCAAATCGATATCGTCCGCCGAAAGCCCTGCGTCTGCCAATGCCATTTCAGCAGCCTTTGCCCCCATCTGCCAGACAAACGTATCATCCGTTACAATATGACGCTGCTTAATGCCCGTACGGGTGACAATCCACTCGTCGCTTGTATCTACAATTTTAGTAAAATCTTCATTTGTAGCAATAAAAGGCGGTACATAATAGCCCGTCCCGATTATCCTGATTCCCATATCCGAACCCTCTTTCCCGTTTCGATGATACAGCTGCCGCGGTTGCATTCACGCGGTTCCCTATGCTATACTGAAAAAGGCGGACAGCACAGGATACGAACCGATGACAGATTGTCATCTTTATAATTTTATAGGTTTTCCTGTGCTTTGTCAACGTAAAATCAGGAGAAACATTGACACATCATGCTATTTGTGTCGATGATGCACGGATTTAAGAAAAAAGGATGTGTATTTTATGGAAAAAACGTGTTTTCTTTTTGCAGGACAAGGCTCGCAATACCCGCAAATGGGCACAGAACTTGCCGGACATTTTCCTGAGGCCAGACGGATCTTCGAAACGGGCAGCGATATTTTAGGCTTCGATTTGCTGAAAGCATGCGCCGAATATTCTGCTCAGGAGCTTGCACAAACGGAGGTTTCCCAACCTGCAATCATGGCCACTTCGCTCGCCGCCTATGAGGCGGTTAAATCGCTTGGTATTTTGCCGGACATGGTGGCCGGCCATTCTCTCGGAGAATATGCGGCGATGACGGCCGCCGGGATGCTGTCGCTGGAGGATGCCTTCCGCGTCATCCGCGAACGCGCCCGCGCCATGGGCGAGTGTGCAAGACACCAAGACGGCGCAATGTACGCCGTTTTAGGACTTTCGGCAGATGAGGTGGCTGCCGTCTGCGAAAAGACGGACGGTTTTGTCATTCCAGTAAACTTTAACTCACCTGTTCAAACTGTAATTGCAGGAGAAGCCGGCGCCGTCGATCGCGCCGTCGCTGTTTTTGCTGAAATGGGGAAGCGCACAGCTAAACTCGCCGTCAGCGCGGCCTTTCACTCCAAATTGATGCAGCCGGCAGCTGACGATTTGAAAACTGCAATTGCCGGCATTCCATTTGCTGTTCCGACAATTGATTTCTACTCCAATTTGACCGGCGAAAAAATGACGGACTTTTCCGATATGCCGGCATATCTCGCCAAGCATCTGGTTTCCCCGGTCCAGTTTGTAAAAGAGTTAAAGGCAATACAAGCAGCGGGGGCCTCCCGTTTTATCGAATGCGGACCAAACAAGGTGCTCACCGGTCTTGTCCGCAAAACCCTCTCCGGCGTTTCCTATGCCAATGTCGAGGATCTAAAGACGCTTGAAAAACTGAAAGGGAGCAGTAAATGAACAGTCCGTTTCTTGAAACCAGCCGGCTGATCCTGCGGCCGCTTGCCAATGAAGACTTTTCTTCTTTACATGCCGTTTTATCGAAAGAAAAAGTGATGTATGCTTGGGAACACGGATTTTCTGAAACAGAGTCAACCGATTTTCTCCGTAATATGTGCAAACGCTATCAAACAGACAGCTACGCCTATTTTGCAGCAGTCGAAAAAAGCAGCAGCAGCTTCATTGGTGTAATCGGTCTTTTGCGTGAAGAAATCGAAGGCGAGACCTGTATCGGCATCGGCTACATATTAGACGATACTTTTTGGGGAAAGGGTTATGCTTTAGAAGGTGCAAAGGCATGCCTTTCTTATGCCTTTTCTAAATTGCATGCCCATCGCGTGATTGCCGATATCCGTCCGGAAAATGCTGCTTCGCGCCGTGTCGCCGAACGGCTCGGCATGAAAGCGGAAGGGGTTTTTGATAAATTCTATTATGGAAAGCATATGCCGCATATCATTTATGCAGCATATCCGCCTACTACAACCGGCGATAACGGCAATGCTTCGTAGGCCCAGCCATAGATTTGCACACTTATTCCTGCATTTCTATCTATCTTCCGTGCTATAGCTATCCCTTAAACGTTTTCTACCGATGCAGGCGGTTCTTTAAGGCTGTAATACAACACAGGCAGATATCCGGGAATTGGCATCGCTATCTGTAGCAGCTAAAGGAAAATAAGGGCTGCGGATCACACTGCTGACCGGATGTGCAGAAAGAAGAGCAGGAAATCTTCAATTTGTCAACAAAAACAGATAAGGAAAACCACTATGCCGCCCAAGAATGAGGACAGCCGCTGCCTTTTACCTCGGTCCCATTTTAAAGAGATGGCAAATTAGACTTTTCTACTGTAATAAAAAGACGGTGCACCTTTGGTGCACCGTCTTTTTATACTGCCGGCTGTTCTGCCAGCTGTTCTTCCTTTTGGATGATGTTTTGCGCCCAAATCCCCTTTTTTAACAAAATGAAGCCAATGACACATTTGATTACTTCCAAAAGCTGTACACTGAGGTACAACGGGATAATCGGCATTGCGGTAAAATTGGCAAGGCAGAAGGCCAACGGGAACGACACACACCACGTAAAGCCACAGTCAAAAAACATAGTTATCAGCGTCTTTCCGCCGGAACGCAGCGTAAAATAGCAGGCATGAGTAAAAGCAAAAAACGGCATCATTACGGAAACTACATACAGAAATTCCGTCGCCATCCCCCGTACTTCCCCGCTTGTATTATAGATATAGGGCACGAACGACGCCACCAACGCCATTACTGTCCCCATCACCGCACAAGTTGCGACGGACAATGCAATCAGACGCCAAATTGCTGTTTTGGCTTTCTGTACTTCATTTGCACCAAGATACTGTCCAATAATGATGGCAATGGCGTTTCCAATTGAAAGGAATACGACGTTGAACAGGTTCTGTACCGTAGAAGAGATATTAAATGCTGCGACTACATCCAGCCCTCTGACCGAATAGCACTGCATCATCATGGCTGTGCCTAACGACCACAGGAATTCATTGATCAAGAGCGGCGCGTCTTTCTTGATGATATCACGGCAAAGGGACACCGGAATCCGCAGGCTTTGATATGCATGCCGGATAAAAGAAAAACGCTCTTTTTTCACATGGACAATGACCACAAGCAGCGCCGCTTCCGCAAAGCGCGCGATAACCGTAGCAATCGCAGCACCCGCCACACCCATCGGTGCAAACGGCAAAATGGAAAGCCCTTCATTGCCGAAGATAAAGATATAATTGAAAACAAGGTTTACGACAATTGCCAAAACGCTTGCCGCCATCGGAAGCTTTGTTTCTCCCAATTCTCGCAGCGTACTGCCGTAGATTTGAGAGACGGCAAACGGGATCAACCCAATAAGCATAATGCGGAAATAATCCAATCCATGTTGCAGCGTGGCGGCGGCATCGGCCGCCGCTGTTCCCTCAGCAAGATACATCGAAATCATTTGCTGTGGAAATGCCAAAAATACAGCGAATGCAATTACCAACATGGCAACCGCTATGTACCATTTCATCCGGAAGCAGTAACGGATACCCTCCTCGTCGTCCGCACCCGCATATTGAACCAAAAAAATACCCGCGCCGGCCAGCCCGCCGAAAATGCAAAGATTAAATATCAGCAGAAGCTGATTGACGATGGCTACCGCCGACATTTGAATGGTTCCGACGGCTCCTACCATAACGTTGTCCAATAAACTGACAACATTGGTTACCGTATTTTGAATAATAATCGGTACCAAAACAGCGACAACATGTTTGTAAAACGCCCGGTCTCCTATGAGCGTATGTTTGAGAGAATGTGCATTAAACAACCTCATATCCCCTATTCTTTATATATTTGCTTTCTGCACTTCCGGATCTTCGCCTTAAGTTAAGAAAACTTATTTAGTATTATAACGCAGCTTTCGCTCTATGTAAAGTAAAAGATACCGCAAAGACAACCCCGAAATTTCCCAGAGAATATATGGAAAAGCCACATCTCCTTCAACGCAAAAGCGGCAAAGCGTTTCCTTTATTTCTCCTGCGTCTCACTTTTTTCTTCCATTTGTGTCCGGACGGCTCGGATATCCTCTGCTGCCGTCCCAAAAGTATACAGCACATTCATGATAAAAGGTGTCAAAATAGCAGCTATAGCAAACGGCAGTGCAGCATAGAGCCCAGCGGAGATAGACGGCGCTTCATAAAAACGTGTGACAGCAAGCACAGTAAATACGAGAAGCCCGATTCCCGTCAGCAGTTTCGCCGTAAACTTTACGTAATGCGCAGCGCCCGCCTCTTGAAAAAGGTATTTTCCCTTATAAAGTTTCCCATCAGGATTCCCGAACAGATAGCGCCGCTTCGTCAAAAATGGCAGGATCATCCCAATAAACAACACAAACAGGATGGATTCCAATGGCCATAGCGCAATGTTTTTCACAATACTTTTGGCAAGGTAATAGAGGTAGCCTTTCCCATACATGACAGCACTCCAGCAGGAACCCATCAGAATATTGACCAAAACGTTCACAAAAAGCTTTGCAGAAAAAATGCGCACCGCACTGATTCGTGCGCGGTATAAAAACAGTGCATACAAAAAGGCTCCCGCCATCGTTGACAGCGTGTATCCGAAAAAATAAGGGCCTGCCGGTGTAATCACATATCCCAGCAAATCGCTTAAGAAGCCGGACAGCAATGCAATAATGGGTCCATAAATAGCTCCGCCCGTCATTTTCACAAAAAAGGTAAGAAAAATATGCAGGTTATCCCCCACCGGTATACGGATCATGCCGAGTGCAACCGAAAGCGCTAAAAAAACAGCCGCTACCGTAAGGGAGCGCAAACTGTGCAATTCCGCTGCGGCGGATTTCCAATATCCGACGCAAAACGGCGAGGAATAAACGGATGTGTCTTTATTTTGCCACATAAAAAAACCTCCTCTGTGCGCGGCAATCAAAAATACTACTACTCTTGCACAAGAGAAGGCGAACCTCTGATATGCAACAGTGGGATGCGAGCCATGCACCGCAAGCGGATGTCCGCTTTTCGTCCGTCTGACAACTCCCCGTTCAGGCGGCACTTAACGCACACAGCTCTACTCTGTGATTTGTACGGGTATATGGTAACATGAAACCATATACCTGTCAAGACGGAAAGCAATAGCTTTCGACATTCTTCTGATAAATATTCCTTATCCAAATATCAGCTTTTTTAGCCTCAGTATCTATAAAAATTCGGAACAGCTCAAGGCTTATAATAATAGAATCCCCATTTCCTTTATCATATATTTTACCTTTCTTTTTTGCTATCTATTCCCTCCGTATTTTTGTAGGACTTAACTTGGTTTCTGAATTTCTCATCTTTCTTTCCATTTAAAACATCCGTTGGGGTGTCGTACACACCTGTGCGGAATCCGTGCTTTTCCCATGCAAGCCTCTGGATGTCCTCGTCCAGCAGCGCATCAATCC
>ERZ1643247.3859-NODE-3859-length-10222-cov-24.253172_pt1 | contig 10222 bp, 9 predicted proteins | sample MGYA00579264_ERZ1643247 | MGnify/ENA primary metagenome ERZ1643247 (study PRJEB29033, sample SAMEA4952262) | chicken gut metagenome | biome: Broiler Chicken; feature: Gastrointestinal Tract; material: Caecum | place: Ireland | collected 2018 | study: Broiler... | reverse complement strand
GGTACATCCACAACCCGGAGTATCCGGGGAAAGGCAGCTGTATTATCTTTCATAAACATAAGGCATCACATCCGTATCATCAGCATGGCAGGGCGGATACGCTGCGGCAGGCGGTACGGAGCATCCAGGGGCATGACAGGTGGCAGATGAATGGGAGAAAACGATAAACTATTATGGGCTCATAGTTTATATGGGCCCTTTGTTTGGGTATAAATAGAAGGTTAATGTGAAATTTGAGTTTTTTAGATCAAACGAATGTTTTTCAAAAATAACTTTTGTTTGATGCTTTTGCAGAATTGTGGTATACTACTTATTATAGCGAAGTAGGTAGATGATCTGTATTGAGGTGCAATGATGGAAATAAGCTATAAAAAACTGTGGAAGCTTTTGATAGATAAAGACTGGAAAAAGAAAGACCTTGAAGAAAAAGCGCAAATAAGCCATTACACTATGAATAAGCTTGTTCATGGTGATAATGTTACGACGGATACGCTTGCGAAAATATGTAAAGCTCTTGATTGCAAGCTGGATGACATTATGGAGATGACCTTTGAGGAGGACGATAACAATGGAGCGTTGTAAACCAATTATGAAATGGGCAGGCGGTAAAAGTCAGCTCCTAAAAGAATTACTTCCTCGTATCCCTGATTATTCAGGAAAGTATATTGAACCGTTTTTTGGAGGCGGTGCATTGTATCTTGCATTTCAACCAGAAAATGCTGTGATTGCTGATAGTAACCCTGAACTCATTAACTTGTATAGACAGGTCGCAGATTCTGTTGATAAAGTTATAGAAAAGCTGAAAACTTATGAGAATACAAAAGAAATGTTCTATGAAGTCAGGGATTTAGATTGGACTACATTGCCGCCAGAGGAAGCTGCAGCACGTACCATTTATTTGAATAAGACCTGTTTCAACGGCCTTTATAGAGTAAACAAAAAAGGACAGTTTAACACACCATATGGTCGCTATAAAAATCCAACGATTTGTGATGAGGAATTACTGCACACTGCATCCGGAATATTTAAAAATGCGCAGATCGTTTGTGGAGATTATCTTGATGTGCTTCATGAATACGCACAGCCAGGTGATTTTATATTTCTTGATCCACCATATATTCCAGTGACAGAGTGGGGGGATTTTAAGAGATATACCAAAGAACAGTTTTATGAAGAGGATCAGAGGAACCTCGCAAAAGAGGTCAAGCGTTTACAGAAACTTGGATGCTATGTGATTCTGACTAATTCAAATCATCCTCTTGTGCATGAATTATATGGTGATTTTCAGATTGATGTTGTTGCAACTAAGAGAGCAATATCCTCAAAGGGCAACGCAAGAACAGGGGAGGATGTCATAGTGACGGCTTTTCCCGATACAAGAAAAGTTGTTATGAGTGATGTGGTTCTCCCCGAGCAGATCAAACAATATCCGGCTACAAGATATATGGGCTCTAAGAGTAAGTTGCTTTCAGAAATTATGGCTGTGGCTGGTAATTTTGAATATGAATCCGTGCTTGATTTATTTTCTGGCTCTGGGATTGTTGGATATATGTTCAAAACCTTGGGGAAGAAAGTGATCAGTAATGATTATATGGCTATGTCAGCTACCTTTACGAAGGCAATGATTGAGAATAATTCTGTGCTTCTTCCGCTGGAAGAAGCTAAAGAATTGCTGATAAAGAAAATAGAACCAGATCATTTTGTGGAGAATCGTTTTAAGGGGTTGTATTTTACAGATGATGATAACAGGCTTATCGATATTCTCCGAACGAATATATGGAACATGGATGACGAGTATAAACGTGCGATTGCTATGACTGCTCTCATTCGTGCCTGTACCAAAAAGAGACCGAGAGGTTTGTTTACTTATGTTGGTATGGGAGAAAAATATAATGATGGCAGGCGTGATTTGCAGATTTCAATGGAGCAGCAATTCCTTGAAAATGTTGAAGCTGTAAACAGTGCTATATTTGATAATGGATGCAAAAATGTTTCTATATGGGGAGATGCGATGAGTGTTCCAGGAGAGAAACCGGATTTGGTATATATTGATCCGCCATATTATTCGCCGCTTTCAGATAACGAGTATGTGCGCAGATATCATTTTGTTGAAGGTCTGGCAAGGGATTGGAAAGGTGTTGAGTTCCAAGACCATACAAAGACAAAGAAATTCAAGTCATATCCTACTCCGTTCTCATCGAGGAATGGGGCTGAGGCTGCGTTTGATAGCCTTTTTGAAAAATACAGAGATAGTATTTTAATAGTATCATATTCGTCAAACAGTCAGCCGACCAAGGAAGAAATGGTAGAGATCATGGAGAGATACAAGGCTCATGTAGAGGTTGTTCCGATTGATTATAAATATTTTTTCGGAAACCAGAAGGATGCCAAGTCACATAGGAATGCGGTTCAGGAATATATTTTCGTAGGATTTTGAGGTGGTAGGTTATGAGGATAGACGAAAACGAAGTGATAAACATATGGTTGGCGGGTAATACTGGACTCAGAAATCCAATGCGTATTCAGGAAGGATTTATTGCGTTTTCACAGTCGCCGTATGTGGGCAATCTTCATGGAAATGAAAATGAGATGGGCTTTATGAAGTTCCTTGATGATAAGGGCATTATAAAAAACGAAAGCGGTAAAGATCTTTCGGGTAGTCATGCAAGAAAATGGCGCTTGATGTTTGAACGCTATGGCTTCATTTATGGACAGGCAAAGAAACAAAATGGCTTTGAACAGGATGAATTAGGTAAGATGGATGATATTACTCCGTTTGGAAGATCATTCATCAAAGCTGATACTATCCCGGCAATGCAGGAATGTTTTCTGCGTTCACTTGCGGTTGAACAATACTGGCTACCGGATGGGAGTGCACATTTTTCGCCGTTTAGGTGGATACTGGCAATCATGCTAGAACTTGAAAAGAGAACCGGTTCATCTGAATTTTCACGAATTGAGTTTGGACTTTGGGGGCATACGACGAATCCGAGTTATGACATTAATGAAGTTGTAGATCATATACTTGATCTTAGGGAGAGAAGAAAAAAAGCTCCTGCAAAAAGGCCGTTTGATAGAAAAGAAATAAACGAACGCGGTAAGCATTACGATAAGAAGAGCGATAACTTTCTTGATTATTGCGATATGAATATGCGATATCTGAGGATTTCAGGTGTACTTCAGAGAAAAGGCAGAGGACTTATCATAGTCCCATCAAAGCACATCATTGCAGAGGCTCTTGCAAAGACAACAGCAAGTACCGAACCTATGTTAGATGTGTTCAAAAGCCTTACTACAGGGGCTCCACTTCCGACAGATAATATTGATGTGGCAAAAAAGGTGCTTTCTGATCTGATGAAACAGATGAAGGAACGGAATATTATTTTTGATATTTCAGACTTGCCATTAAATACACCGGCGGAGGTGAACATTGCAAGAAGACGGTTAGAAGATATAATGGCTCAGACTGATGAGATCAATTATGCAGCCGATCAGAAAAACAGGTGGCAGGAAATATCAGATTATATGTCTCTTCTTATCAAAGGTGGTGGTAAGAAGGAATATGATGATGATAATGTCATTGAAGTGCCGAAGGATGAAACGCCGGCATATCTTGAATGGACATTGTGGAGGGCTACGCTTGCTATAGGCCATTTGGTTAATAAACCATATGAAGTAAGAGGCTTCCGTTTGGATTCTGATTTTATGCCGGTTTCCGCAGCAGGTGGCGGTAAGGGCGATTTATACTGTGAATTTGAGAAGTTCACAATTCTTACAGAGGTTACAATGTCAACATCTTCTCGTCAGGAAGCGATGGAGGGAGAGCCGGTACGACGACATGTATCAGATGCGGTTCTTGCGTATTCAAAACCGGTATATGGGATGTTTATTGCTATAAGAATTGATACTAATACTGCCGAGACATTTCGACATGGTGTGTGGTACGCAAAAGGTGATGAACGGCAAAGGCTTAATATTGTTCCAATCTCACTATCGCAGTTTCAGGTGTTTTTTGAGAGGATGTTTAAAACCAACCAAGCGAGACCAGAAAAACTTGTGGAATTGATAGAATACTGTTTAAGTAAGCGTGATGTGATGGAAGCGCCAGCGTGGAAGTCTCATATTGATACTGCTGTTCGAGTAGGGATTTATGCACAAAAAATTGCAACGCTTCATAGTACGGGTGGTATGCGGATTGATACCGATGATTTATACGACCTTGATACATCCAAGGATGTCATGATGGTTGCGGAAGATACGGTGCCATATGGCACTTCAAAATTAAAGCATGATTTTCCTTATGGAATCTATTTTGGTTCGCATATAAAAGATACAGTAAAAAATCGTATTGGCTGTGTAGTAGGTGTCAAAGAGGATTATATACTTGTAGCCTTTGAAGACGACATGGATCCGCAAATTATACCAGCTGATGCTGAGTCCTTTGAAAAGGGATATTACAGTTTGGCATAGCAGGATTCACATTTTATAAATTACAGTAAAGGAAGTGACGCTTGATGGGTATTTTGAATTATTCATCATATGTTCATAAGATGGAGATTGGACTTCGTAGGAATGGTATGCATCCTATGGCAGTTCTTTTGTTGAATTCTATCGTCACATATCCTTCTGTAAAAAATAGATGGGGCAAGCCATATAAGATATCCAGAACAGAAGCTAGGGACTGGTATCATGGCGCTCAGAGTATTCCGCAGGGAATACGGGATGGAGCAGATAATTCCGCAGTTGTCAGGGGTATTAAGCAGTATTTTGAGGATAATGTTGTTCCTGAAATCTATTCGGATAAGGAACAGGATGTTCTTGATGGAATCATGGAACTGATCAAAGATGATAAAAACATCCAGAAGACAACGAGGAAGAAACTTGAAAAATTATATTATGATGGTAAGACCGCTGAGTTTTTATCAGTAAGTTTTCTTCTGGCTATCAAGAATGAAAATGGCCTGTTCTTAAGACCGGTTAAAAAGAAAAAAACAAAGCCGCTGGCGGAGACCGCTGATATTGAGGAATTTGAAAACTTAATGAAACAGCGGTACAAGAAGCCGGATCCTATGACACCGCCGAAAGAACTGGCTGAACATGAATTGACCTATGCAACAGAGCTTCTGTCTGCATATGCTGATGCTGCAAAGGTTAAGGAGATGGTTCGTGAGGACTTATCGGCGCCAGGATATGCACGGTTTTCAAGGGATTTTGATCGGCAGCGGCGATTTTACTATATGGCGGAAACAATCCTTGAAGCATCGAAAGATATGCTGAAGCTGAAAGAAGCAGAGTGCTTTGATAAGGCAAAAGGTGAAGTCTTTGACTATATAATTCAAACATGTGACAGCCCGTATGACAACGGATACAAGAGGCTTTGTGCCGTGATTGAAAGAGCAGGGGGCACACCATTTTCAAAGGCGATTGATGATATGCTTTTAAACTGGATGGGGCCTGGCGAGAAGCAGGGGATATGTCATATGCTTGTGAATGATAAACAAATAAGGTGGGTGGACGATGAAAATATTTAATTCGGATTTTGAAATGCAGCTTCGAGTCCTCCTACTGTTATCACAGACGAAGAGAGCGCTGTCCAGGGAAGAAATTGTGGACTATGATTTTATCACAATTTACAGTGCAGATTTTGGTGTTGGTGAAGAAAATCTGCACGGTGATAACAAGTTCAAGTATGGAGAATTTGCCAGCAGACAGGAGCTTTGCTGGATAGCTTTGAAGCAGTTGGTCGTTGATGGGTTGGTAACGGTTGTTACTAAAGATGGCTTCAGCTATAAGATATCTGCGGCTGGATTACAGTACACAAATGCTATGAAGAGTGCATATTCCATAGAATATCGGGGTGTTGCAAGGAAAGCATTCGCGAAGTATTTTAATTATTCGGAAAAGGAAATCCGTTCCGAAATAGATAAAAAAGCAATAGAGTCAGCACGGAGGATAAAGGTATGTACTACATAAAGAAAATATTCCTGACGGGAAACGGTGTTGAGACCTCAGGAGTTGATCTGACTCCGGGACTGAATATTATTTATGGACCGTCAGAAACTGGAAAGAGTTATATAACCAAATGCATTAAGTTTATGTACGGAAAGAAGGATTCCGAAATTGATGATACTTTCGGATTTAATACTATACATATGATTCTTGATGTTGATGGCAAGCCTTTGACATTGGTTAGACGGCTTGATGAAGAAAAAATAAATGTTTCTGGAAATATTGACGGCATCGAAAACGGTGATTATACCCTGTCCTCTGGAAAGAAAAGAATCGGAGATTTGTGGCTTTCGCTTATGGGTATTGATGAGCCTACACAAATCATAAAAAAGAATGATTTCACATCAGAAAGATTAAACTTCTCATCGTTGTGGCACATGTTTCTTGTTGACGAGGATACAATCTCTAAGACAGAAAGTATTCTGATGCCGTCACAGTATTCTAAATGGCCTAAAACAAAAGCTGCGATTTTGTTTCTGATGCTGGGAGATAATTTTCTGAAAGATCAGAATCCAAAAGAGAAGGCGAAGGCTAAGGAACGACGAAAAGCAGTAGAGACATTTATTAATACCAGAATTTCTACGCTTGTTACGAGAAAGCAGACGTTGAAAGATGGTTATAAAGGTCTTACGATGGATGAGCTTCAGAAAAAGATTGGAGATGTTCTTAAGGAAATTGATTCAGCCGAAAAGCAAATGAACGCGGCTATTATAAAAAGCCGGGAACTGGCAAATGAAATCATAGATATTGATGAGCAGCTGGCGGAGAGTAAGGCTCTTAAGAACAGATATAAGGCGCTTCGGAGTCAGTACAGATCCGACATTCGGAGATTAACCTTTATTGCTGAAGGCGACATTGAGGGTGAAAAGATAAAGAAGCCGGTAAACTGTCCATATTGTGGTAACAGTGTTGATGAGGCGAAGAGAAAATCATATGTAGAACCTGCAAAAGCCGAGGTAGAAAAGCTGGTTCCGAAAATCAGTGATCTTCAGGATGCTCAAGATGAAATAGATTCAGCTATTAAGAGCCTTGAAAAACACAGGGAAGAAGCAGTGGCGGAAAAGGATACTCTTGATCAGAAAATCAAATCGCAGATGCGTCCACGGATATCAGAGCTTCAGGATCATCTGCTTGAATATAAGCTGGCGGTTGAGTATTCCAAGGAAGAGCAGGTTCTTTCCGATATGGAACAGGAGATGAAAAAAGAACTCAAAAAGTATGAGGCGGAAGATGGTCTGGAATTAAAGTTTGATGTCGATGCACATTATACGGATGAGATTATGGAGAGATGGGATAAAATCATCGATAATCTGTTCAGGGAATGTCACTATGATAAGTTTGATATATCTGTTTTCTCCAAGAGTGCTTTTGATGTCAGTGTGAATGGTCATCCGAAGAAGACATTCGGTGAAGGGTATCGTGCATTTGTAAATGTTATCATGATATTATCATTGCAGAATTATCTGGAACAGTATGGTAAATACAAATCTGATATTATAGTGTTGGATTCGCCAATACTAACCTTGAAAGAGCGTGTATCAGTTAAGGCATCAGATGGGATGCAGGCATCATTGTTTAAGTATCTGGTTAGTCATCAGAGCGGACACCAGACTATCGTAATTGAGAATGAACTTCCGAAGATTGATTACACTGGCGTTAATATGATTCATTTCACACAAGAGGAAGACGGTAGCAGATATGGCTTATTGAAAGGTGTAAAATAAAAGAGTGTGTCCGATTTTAGAGAGAGAGTCTGAGGAGCAATCCCCAGGCTCTTTTTTTATGCCTTTTTTGATGTTGGTCCATCCAACATTATCCAACATCTACCAACATCTCAGAAAATACAACACGGGGGACTCTGTTTTAGAATAGAGCCAGAATTAAGGAAAGGAGGTAGAATGGCATGAACAAACGCCAGACTTCAAAGTCGGTCGCAAGTAAGGCAGGCAAGATTCTGAAAGATGGTCGCTACGGCAAAAATGTAAAGTCGGTTGCCGGAAGTGCTTTGTCTCAGGCAAAGACAAGAAAGAAGAAATAGACCATCAAAAGACAGGCAGAGACAGATCTTAACTGATCGGCCTGCCTGTCCCCCTCATGTTGTTAGTCGTAAACGGAGAAAAAGTAAGTGCTTTTGGATGTGTCAATTCTAAGGGCATCCGGAAGCTTTTCATCGACGGTGTTTTCATAGAGGATATCGCGGATATTGTTTGTGATCAGATAAGTAATGATATCAATCTGTTCACGGGTCTGGACGGCCCATAATTCCCTGTTATCGGTCTTTTCATCCTCATATTCGTTATCGTTTTCATAGTCTTCTTTGTTAACGCCAATGCCTTCCTCATAGATCATTTGGAACAGCCTGTCGAGGATACCGATGGAGAGCTTGTGAGTTTTACTGCCAGTGAGAAGTTCATCAATAAGGTAGAGGGCATAAGCTCGGTAATATTTGTGAGAAGACCAGTTCTCTTCAAGTTTACGGATTTCTTCCCAATTAGGTTCTGTTGAGAGATCCATCCGGTATTCATGTAGTTGCTCCAAAGCTGCGGTAGATAGGCCTGTATAACGGTGAGCGTCAGTTATGTCATGAGTCCGCTGTCCGATGCGGCCAAGAAGATAATCGGCATCGCAATCAAGTAGTTTACAGATGTTTGCAAGTACATCTGCAGTCGGAGTGGACTTGCCTTGTTCCCATGACTGAATTGTTCCAAACATATTATTGTCAATCTTCTTCTTTCCCTGACGGATCATTCCGAAGCGTTCCATATAGGCATCGGCAAAGGCCTGTTGACTTGAATATTTGCGTCGGCGGCACTCCTGCAGTCTTTGAGAGAATATAGTTTTATTCATAAAACTTTATACTCCATTCAAAAATCATAGTTTAAACATATAACAGTATTTATTATAAATCGGCTAACCTTATATAGCAATAAGAACATGGAAAAATCGGAAAACACGGATATCTCATACCTATACTAGTAGAACGGTGGATACAGATCAGAGTCCTCATCCGCAGATGAAGGTTCTGATGGGTATCTGCGGATATCCAAATAGCTATTTACAAATTTCATATCGGCCCATGATGCGCAGTGGACAGGATACGAACATATTGCATTCCAGACAGTTGCCGGCACGGTAGCAGCGAAAAGCGATATGGATGTACCCATAGTTTACTGCGTTCTTTTTGCATCATGGGTATGTCGGGGGATAAGCCTGTCGGTGTCTTGTCTCACTGTCTCCAGGCCAGAAACGGAGGCAAAAGATGTTATTCAGAAAAACACCGACAAGTGAGAGAGACAACTTCTGCGGATCGGATGTAACTGCGAATGACAGTCTGGAACATTACCTGCGGAATAAAAGAAATTGGTATAAAAGTTCGACGTAAATTTCAACAGAATAAAAACTTCGCCAGGGTTTTCTTGTGTAAGCAAAATTAGTTGACATCAGAACGTATGTTCGATATACTATATTTATCGCTACCATAGGATTTAAGTCACGGCAAACAGTGCAGAGGAAAATAAAACAATCACCAACGGTCAGTTTGACATTCCCTTTTGGCTGGCCTCTTGCGGGAGGCGAAAAGATATGCAGGAAGTGCATGTGGCTTGTCCATGTTGTAAAAATAAAAGGTTGTTTGACGCGGATCCGGAAACAGTAGAGGGCATTATCAAAATTAAATGCCCCATCTGCAGATCGGTCATTGCGGTCAGCTTCCACAAGAAAAAGGTTCGTACTGAGCGAATCGGCGTATGAGCGATCATAACGACCAGGGCCTGACGAAGTATAGATGTGAAAAGACATCTGTATTTTGTCAGGCTCTTTTTTTATGCGATTTACAAAAACGGGACAATTTCATTTTTAAAAAGAGAATAAGTAAATAGACATGCCGGAAAAGTCTTGAAAATCCGGCTGATAACAAAAATTGAGGTATTGATCAAAACCGGTATCTCTGGATTCCGGTTCTGATGAGTATCTCAAAATACTCAGAAAAAAATCATATCGGCCACATGTGCGCAGTGAGGCAGGATACGACATACCGTGGAAAGCAGTTGTGAGACAGACAACTGACGGAACACGGGTGTAAGTACCCTTGTTTTCCTGCGCATTTTTGTTGGTTTCGGGTACTTTGGTCATAAGTCCATACCGGGTACCCTGCTCTCGCTGCCTCCAGGCCAGAACGGAGGCAATTATGAGAGTCAAAAAAACGAGACAGGAT
>ERZ1643247.3857-NODE-3857-length-10230-cov-33.937494_pt1 | contig 10230 bp, 12 predicted proteins | sample MGYA00579264_ERZ1643247 | MGnify/ENA primary metagenome ERZ1643247 (study PRJEB29033, sample SAMEA4952262) | chicken gut metagenome | biome: Broiler Chicken; feature: Gastrointestinal Tract; material: Caecum | place: Ireland | collected 2018 | study: Broiler... | reverse complement strand
AGTATAGGCATAAGGTCAATGACAATCGCCTGAAACGAAACCTTGCCATTTCGCATCGAAAGGTGGGTAAGCTCATCGGCGGTTTTTTATCGTCTTTTGGGGAAGAGAGTGAGTATTTAAGTCGAGACTATTGTAACCGTTTACAGGAAATTGAAGAGGAAATGAAAGCTGAAAGAGAACAGCAAAAAACGCAAGAGACAAAAGTAAGCCGATATGATTACGGCAAAGAGTAAACATTCTCCGTTATGCTTGACAATCCGAGAAAGAAAATGTATGATATAGTATATATACGATAAATATTTTCCGGAGGTTTGTTATGACGTTGGAAGAATTAGAAAGAAAGTCCGAAACGGAAGGTCTTACCGTTGAGGAAGTTATGGAGTATCAAAAGCTTGTAAAACCCGTGCGTCACGTTTACGGAAAATACGGAGCGCTTGCGAAACACTATATCGAAGAACATAATTTCGGCAAATTGTTGAGCTTGGCAGGGCATCTGCCCGAATACCTGCACGGCGTTGATAAAGCGGCGAACGATCTCTATGACGTTATGTATGAAAAGCTGTCCAAAGACGAGCGGTATAAACAGACGGGGAATTATCTGGAAGACGTTCGCCGTAGGGAAGAAATACACCGTCTTATCGAAGAAGAAATCTTAAACGAAATCGTCTACGTCGATTAAGGAGGCAGTTATGGTTACAAGAAAGGAAGATACTCCGCAGAGGATAGCCAACAGAAAGTACGAGGAGAGGAACAAAGAAAAGCGTCAGGCGGCGAGCGGTAATTTTCAGACGATGATACCGAGAGAGCTGCTTGACGAAATCAATGCGTTTTTAAAGGAACGCAAAATGACTAAGGTGGACTTCATTAAAAAGGCTTATGAACTTTTGAAGTTTACCGACAACAGCGGAATATAGCTAAAACAAAAGCTATACTTAATACACCCGTAACGTCGGGAATTAATAAGGAGAAAAATGATTGAATAGGGCATCCGTATTTATCTTTCCGTTAAAAATGCGGATAACCCCCTATAAAATAAAATTTAAGGAGAATTGAATTATAAGGAATTAAAAAACAAAGAAATATTAAATAGCGAAGTGGAAAATCAAGGTGGCTACACAGCTCAAAGCGTAGAGAAAATCGACAAGTCAAAAATAAATATGGAGGTGTTCAATAAAATTATTGCGTTTAAGATGCTGGAAATTATGCGTGATAACGAAATGATTGACGAGCGAGAATACGCTAAAATCGAAAAGAAGCGTACGCAGTTTGGGGAAAGTGTAGTAAAGCAAAATAAATTATTCAAAGGAGGCGATTTAACTTGATTGAAAACGGAATGGTAATGCCCACTAACGTTAATTTTAACAGGGCAAGGCAAAGAAAAGTGGTTTTCTACGGACGAGTAAGTACCGAGCATGAAGCGCAACTGTCTGCTTTGGAAAATCAAATGCAATGGTACGACGACGTGGCGAATAGAAATCCTAATTGGTATGTTATTAAGAAATATATCGACGAGGGGATTACGGGAACGCAAGCGAAAAAGCGACCTGCATTTTTAAAAATGTTGCAAGATGCAAAGCAGAAAAAGTTCGATTTAATCGTAACGAGAGAAGTGTGTCGTTTTGCCAGAAATACGGTTGATACGCTCGTGGTTACGAGAGAGTTAAAAGAGTACGGCATTGAAGTCTATTTTGTGGAAGATAACATCTGGACGATGGACGGAGACGGCGAACTAAGGCTTACGATTATGGCGACGCTTGCGCAAGAAGAAAGCAGAAAAATTTCCGAACGTGTTCGCGCGGGGCAGAAAATCAGTAGAGACAAGGGCGTTTTATACGGAAGCGGTAACATTTTAGGTTACGATAGAGACAAGGCGAAAGGCACTTACGTAATAAACGAAGAGCAAGCCGAAACGGTGCGTATGATTTACGATATGTATTCGGCGGGCAAAGGAATCTCGCAAATTCGCGACGAAATGATACGCCGTAAAAGAAAGGATAGTTCGGGGTTAGTCAGATGGGAAAATTCAAAAATATCACGAATACTACATAACTCAACCTACAAAGGCTATCCTGCGTACTTAAAATCACGAAGAAACAATTTTCTTGACCAAAAGATTATTATAAACCGTGATGAAGATACTTATCTTTACGTAAAAGGCGATTTTGAGCCGATTATACCCGAAGAGCAATGGGATAGATGCAAGCAGATAAGAGAGCAACGTACAAGGTATAGCAAATTCCGCACGGAAAACGGGGAAGTGCTTCACAAAACGGGTATTCACGAAAGTGGCGACGTTTGGACGAAAAAGTTAAAGTGCAGATGTGGTTATAAAATGCGCAAAAACAAATGGCGTAAGAATAAAAACGGCGAAGTCATTTACGGGTACAAATGCTATAATCAACTCAACAACGGTTCTAAGGATATCAGGCTTGAAGCAGGGATTGACGATTCAAAAACTTGTAATCTGAGAGAAATATGCGATTGGAAATTAGAGATGATGGCAAGGCATATTTTTGCAGGATTATGGGGAAACAAGAAAGATATTTTAAACGACGTGTCGTCTTTATATCAAATCGGCGTGTTTATGGAATATCAAAAAGCAGCGGAAATCAAGGCAACGGTTGATAAAGAGATAGTAAAGTTGGACGAAAAACTCAAGCGTTTAATGCGGTTAAGGTTGGAAGACGAAATTCCTAAAGATTCCTATTTGGAACTTAAAAAGGAAATCGAGCAGGAAAAAATCGAGCTTATCAACAAAAGGCGTGTTCTTGATGCGGGAATGGTTCCAAACGAAGACGGAGAAGAACCTGCGAAAAAGGTAGAAGATTTTCTATTATCAAAGATGGATTTTACCGAGCATTATATCGATAGAGAAGTGATTAAGCAGTTCGTTCATACTATTGTTCCTGTAACGGAAACGTGCTTTAATTGGTATATGAACTTCGATCTAATTGAAAAGCCTAACGATATGAAAAAGTTGGTTTGGGAATTTACCATTGATTATAAGTCGGCACTGTCTTACAGAAAGGAAAAAAACGGTATGCTCAGGCAAAATCAATGGCAAGATTTAACGGTAAGGGTGTTTATATAACCAAAGAATGATAGGGAAAAACTTAAAAAAATTAAAATTGAATACAACCGCTACGGCGGAAAAATATATGGGATATAGTCTTGCGATAACGGCGTACCGCCAGACCTGCAATCGGTCGCACAGGGCAAAAGATAACGAGCACAGGCAAACATCAAGAACCCCCGCAAGTAATTGCCAAAACTTGAATGGAGGGCATAATATGCCTTAATGAATGCGCGCAAGGTGAAAGCCTTGCGCGCAGAATTTTATACTTGAAAAATAGACTTGTTGAGGTATAATATATTAGAGAAAATTTTAGCCGAATGTGCAAAGGTATATTATGGAGCAGAATGTGAATAAGAAAAGGAAAACAAAGGGCCTGACCGTTGGTGCGGTTATTCTTTTTATTTTATCAATCATGTATATGTTTCTTGTCATAAACATTCCTAATTATCCTGGACCGGAATATACAGAGGATAACACCGCTGTTTATACGGCAACAGTGAGAAGGGTTGAGGAAAGCGGCGGACAATACAGGATTTATTTGAATGAATATAATGCCTGTATTGTCGTTCGTCCCGAACAGCTCGTATCACAAGAATTACCGACAAGTATTCCTGAAAATCATGTTATAGAATTCAGAACAATCTTTGTTATTGAATACCCAGGGTATGGCGATGTAAACGTACTCTCATTGAGTACTGAGGATACACAGTTTATTACGCTTGAAAGGACCAATCAGTTATCTCGTGAAAGTATGAATACCGCCATTATTGGTGGCGCAGTTTTTTCTGCGGTGCTGTTTGTTATTGCAGTTATCATGATAATAATCGTTGTCAAGCGCAAAAAACAAAATAAAGCCGATATCGAACAGAACAATAGTATATATACGGATAAAAAATAACATGTGCCAATGAATGGGCGCAAGGTGAAAGCCTTGCGCTCATTGAGAAAAATGCCGGAGGACGGTATAGAAAGTATTGTCAAAAAGCATGTGGAGATGAATGTCGCCCATCCGTTTATGGAAGGCAACGGCAGAGCAACGCGCATCTGGCACGATCTCATTCTGAAAAAGAATCTGCATACCTGCACCGATTGGAGCGAGATAAATAAACGCGAATATCTTGAAACTATGAGGGAGAGCCCCATAGACCAGTCGCATATTTTGGGACTTATCAAAAACGCCCGGACGCCGCAGATAGACGACAGGGGGATTTTTATGAAGGCATAGACTACTCATATTATTACGAGCAAATCGATGAATAGCCGTTAAAAATTTAATGTTTCTAATGTGGTATTTTTCATGAAAAAAGTGGTATTTTGCTCAATTTGGCGACGGCACTCGGAACGGGTATATTAGCACAGGCGAATAGCAGGAACTCCAGGAAGTAATTTTGCAGGTTTTGGCTGAAAATTAATAAATAGAAGCGCAATCAAAATCCCCGCGTTCCTGCGCGGGGATTTTGATTGATGTCCGAGGGGGCGAAGCCTCTGGGATAAATTCTTTCCATTAGTTGCTTTTTAGAAAGTTGTCAGGTATAATAAAAGAAAAATGCGCGTCCGGCTCGGCGCGGCTCGGGAGAGATCAACATTGGCAAGCATTGCATTCAAATGGTTCGGCCGTTCATTTCGCGGCGGAAAAATCGTGTTCGTGCGGCGCAGCGCCCCCGCCGACAGAGAGGCGCCTGTTTGGCTTTCCGCCGCCCGGAGGAAAGCGCGTCCGTCGGGGTGCCGAGCATGAGTAAACGCCGCTTTTTGGCATTGGTGCCCGAGGATTATTCGCGTAAAACGCTCTTTTGGGCGACGTTGGCGCTATTGGTCAATGTCGCATTTGCTATCTTTAATGCCGTTCTTGCAGTGGTCAATCGTTCCGTTTGGTATGCGGCCCTAGCCGGTTATTATACGGCGCTCATCCTGCTGCGCGGCGGCATTGTGTTGGCTGCCCGGCGGCTGAACAAAAGGACGTATGCGGCAAGCGGACGGGCGGAGGCGGAATGGAAGATCTATATCGCAAGCGGGGCATTCCTATTTGCGTTTGAGCTCGCCATGGTCATTGCCGTCACCGAAATGATCATCGGGGATCGGCCGGTACAGGGCGGAGAGATATCGGCCATTACCACGGCCGCGTATACTTTTTACAAGGCGGTCATGGCGATCATTCATCTCGTGCGGGCGCGCCGGCACGGCGGGCCGGTTGCCCAGGCGCTGCGGGCAGTCAATATTGCAGATGCCTGTATCTCGATGGTCTCGCTGACCGTTTTGCTGATCGCGACGTTCGGCGACGGCGCGGGAATGATCGCCATGAAAGCGAGTGTCGGGTTTGGCGCGGTTGCCGTAACGGCTGCAATGGCGGCGGGCATATTGGTGTCCGGTATTCGCAGCTTGCGCCGGGTGCGGGCGGCGGAAAGTACAGCTGCGGATGGCGAGGCGGAAGGATTCCGTTGATGGACGCGGGAGGGACTGTGTATGAAGCATAAGAGACGGGCCGTCGGGCCGGATTACGAGTACGATCACATTGCTTTGGACGTCAAGCGGGAAAAAGCGGAGCGCTTCCGCCGCTGTTGCGAAGAGTTTGGTTGGGAGCAGGAGGAGAGGCGCGCGGACAGGCGGTATGCGGATATTGTGCACCTGCGCTTTCGACGCCCGCATATTGTGGCGCATAAAGATGCGCTGCAACTGCTGCAGGTACGGATGGAGATCGCCTGGAACACGGTCGGCCGCTGCGAGAGCGCTCTCTCGCGCCGCGCCGCTGTGTATACGGCTCTCAGCTGCTTGGCTTCTGTCTGTCTGTTGGCTGCGGGGATCGCTGTGCTTTGTCTGTATTGGACGGCGCTTTGGGCTAAGGCAACGGGCTTTGTGCTCATAGCGATCGGCGCGTTGAGCGCCCTCAAAGATATTTTTCTATGTCGGAATATCGTCGGCAAGGGCCGCCGAATGAACAGAGAACGCATCGATTCTGCGCGCGCGGAGATCGATGCTCTGTGCGCGCGGGCGCGTACCCTTCGCGGCGTTCCGCAGAGCGATGCGGCGGGCCAGCCGCAGGGAACGACGAAATTGCCCGCGGGCGGAGGTGCGTGCCATGAGTAAGCGCCCTCGCCTCGCCCGTTCGCCCGATCCGTATGTTGTCCGTGTCCGTACAGAAAAGAATGGGCTCGGCGCTCTCAAAACATGCGTCGTTTTGCTGCTCATCGCCCTGCAGCTGGGTTTGCTCATCTTTCTGTACTTGCGCCTGATCGAGGTGTTCGGCGCATATGTCACGCTCTCGCTCGTGCTCAGCGTCATCACGGCGGCCTTTGTACTCTCGTCCGATCAAAGTCCCTCCACGAAAGCGGTGTGGGTATTTGTCGTCCTCGTATTTTTTGTCGCGGGGTTTCTGCTGTACTTTGCTTCCGATCGGCGCGTCTTTTTCGGTGGCTCCCGCCGCCGTTACGACGCCGTCTTTCGCCGTGCCGCCGCCTATGCGCCGCTCGGCGTCAATACGGAGGGGGCGGATGCGCGTGTCCGTGAGGACTGTGCCTACCTGCAAAAGACGGGCGCTTTTCCCGCGTTTCAGGGAACGGAAGCCCGCTACTTCCTTTCCGGAGGACAGCTGTTCGATGATATCCTCGAGCGGCTGCGCGGGGCGAAAAAATTCATCTGGATCGAATATTTTTGTATTGCCGACGGGGCGCTGCTCGAGCGGTTCATCGGCATCCTCGCCGAGCGCGCCGCAGCGGGGGTGGATGTGCGCGTCATTTATGACGATATGGGCAGCCACAGTACGTTCCGGGGCAAAACGAAGCGCCGCATGCAGAGTGCGGGCATCCGCTTGCAGCCGTTCAACCGCCTGATGCCCGTCCTCAACATCGGCATGAACTTTCGCGACCATCGCAAGATCGTGGTCGTGGACGGGGAAACGGCCTATACGGGCGGAGCGAACCTTGCCGACGAATATACCAACGAGCTGCGCATGTACGGGTACTGGAAGGATGCCGGCATCCGGCTGGAGGGGAGCGCGGTGGACGGCTTTACCTTTCTCTTTTTGCGCCAATGGGAATTTTTGACCCGAACGGAGGAGGAATACGCGCCCTATTTGGGGCTCGCCGCTCCGCGGGCAAACGGCGCTCTCTTTGTCCCGTATGCCGGAGGACTGGATTTCGATGCGCCCATTTGCAGGGACATCTACCGCAACATCATCGCCAAGGCGCAGGGACGGCTGTGGCTGATGACGCCCTACCTCGTGCCGGACGATGAGATCTTGGACGCGCTCGGAGACAAGGCGGATGGCGGTACAGACGTGCGGCTGATTTTACCCGGCATCCCCGATAAGGGGATCGTCTATCGCCTCACTCTCGCCAACGGCGGGAAATTGGCCGCGCGCGGGGTCAAGGTGTATTGCATGAAGGACAGCTTCGTGCACAGCAAGCTCATCCTCTCCGATTGCTGTGCCGTCGTCGGGTCGGTCAACATGGATATGCGCAGCTTTTACGAACAGTTCGAGTGCGCCGTCTATACGGATGACGCCTCTGTTCTGCGCGCGGTAGAAGCGGACTTTGAAGCGACCTTTGCCGAATGTGTGCCCGTTGCCCTGCACCGAAAGTTTTTCGGGCGGGTATTCGACAGGCTGCTGCAGATCGCGGCGCCCCTCATGTAAACACCTTTGCGGGCAGGGCGGCCTCTTCGGCGCTTGTTCGGCCAGAGGAGCGGGCCTTTTGTCATGCTTTTTGCGTATAGCCGGCAATCAATAATAAGCATTTTACATTGCAGAATATCCGTGATATAATAGAAACAAAAAAACAGGAGGGACAGAGATGGACAGGATCGAAAGGTGTGAAGAAAAGTTCGGCGAGCTGTTCGGCGGCAAGCCGACGACGACGGAGGGGAACGATCCCGAGTTCATGCGTATCTTGCAGCGGTTTATTTTCGGCGAAGTGTGCTATGTCGGTTCGCTGGATAACCGCATGCGCGAGCTGATCACGGTTACGGTGCTCACCGTCAATCAGACGCTGCCGCAGCTCAAGGCCCATACGGCGGCTTGCCTGCATGTCGGCGTCTCGCCTGCGGAGATCCGCGAGGCGGTCTACCAGTGCGCGCCGTTCATCGGCTTCCCCAAGGCGCTGAATGCCATCGCCGCAATGGACGAGGCGTTTGAACAGAACGGCATTTCTCTGCCGCTGGAGAGCGCCGAAACGGTCACCGAGGACAACCGGTATGAGGCGGGCCTCGCGCTGCAGGCGCCCGTTTACGGCAACGAAATCAAGGATCGCTATACCTGGCTGCCCGGCGAGTTTGCGGAAGCGGTCCCCCGCTATCTGACGGAATTGGGCTTTGCCGATTTCATGACGCGAAAGGGCATGGACGGCAAGACGAGGGAACTGCTCACCGTCGTTATCCTTGCCGCAATGGGCGGAGCGGAAGTGCAGGTGCGCTCGCATGTGGAGGGTGCGCTCAAAGTGGGCAATACCAAGGAGGAGATCGTCTGCGCCCTCGTGCACGCGATGCCGTACATGGGCGTGCCGCGCCTCTTCAATGCGCTCAATTGTTCCAAAGAATTATTATCATAAAGGAGTTTGCAATGGATCAGGAATTTGAAAAGAAAAACGTATTCGGCCTCGGCAAAGAAAATTCTGCCTATGCGCAGTACTTTGTGGGCACCTCTTATCTCAATCCGCTCACGCCGCCCGCGCCCGGCGTTCCCTTTTTTGCCAACGTAACGTTTGAACCGGCCTGCCGCAACAACTGGCATATCCATCACGCGGCCAAGGGCGGCGGACAGATCCTCCTCTGCGTCGCGGGAAGCGGCTGGTATCAGGAATGGGGCAAGCCCGCCCGCTCGCTCAACCCCGGCGACGTGGTCGTGATCCCGCCCGAAGTCAAACATTGGCACGGCGCCAAAAAGGACAGCTGGTTTTCGCACATCGCAGTGGAAGTGCCGGGCGAAAATACGGGCAATGAGTGGCTCGAACCCGTCGATGACGAGCAGTACGGCAAACTCTGAGCAAAAGAGCCGGCTAAATCGTCGGGCGGAAGCGTACGTTCGAGGTAAAAGATCGGGAAACGCATTTCATGAAAAAACAGGCAGCATCGTCTCACGGCGGCGCAAAGAGGGATCTTTCTCTTTGCGCCGCCGTGCCGTTTGGCGGCGGAAGGGCGGGGAAAACGGACCGGGCGCACGGAGATCCCGGCGCAGCGGCCGCGACGGCCCGCAGGGTATCTCCGGCACGCTCGTCAGCGGCGCAAGCGGCATGGCGTATACCTCCGAGGTGGTCATCGCCTCCACATGGAACATCGAACTCATCGAGCGCATGGGCGAAATGATGGGCGAGGACGGCCTGCATATCCCCAGGAATGACGACGGCAAGGGCCTCGTCGGCTGGTATGCCCCCGCCATGAACATCCACAGGACGCCGTTCACCGGCCGTTCCTTCGAATACTTCTCCGAGGACGGGTTCCTCTCCGGCCAGATGGGCGCGGCGGAAGTGCGCGGCGCCCGCAGCAAGGGCATGATCACCTATATCAAGCACTTCGCCATCAACGATCAGGATACCAACCGCAAGGGCCTTGCGACCTTCGCGCCCGAGCAGGCCGTCCGCGAACTGTACCTCACCCCGTTTGAAATCTCCGTCAAGGAGGGCGGTTCCAACGCGGTCATGACCTCGCACAACCGCTTCGGCGCAATCTGGGCGGCGGGATCGGAGAACCTCAACGTCAACGTCCTGCGCAATGAGTGGGGCTTCGTCGGCCACATCGTCACCGACTACGTCGGCACCCCCGTCTACCAGAACACGGCACAGGCCGTCATCGCCGGCAACGACATGATGCTCGCGACCAACAGCGCCTGCTACGACTCCATCGCGCTCTATCGCGACAACCCGTATGTGATGACCAAGGTCCGCGAAGCCTGCCATAACATCCTGTACTCCGGTATCAACTCCGCGGCGATGAACGGCATCGACCAGAACACCCGCGTCGAGAGGATCATGCCGCTGTGGCAGTACTGGCTGATCACCCTCGATGTGGTCATGGCGGTGGTCATCGTCGGCGGAATCGTCCTCGTGACTTACCTCAACTTCTTCCGCAAGAAGAAGGTCAAGGCGGATACCAAAAACAACTAAAGCCGGGCACTGCGGGGCGGCATCCGCTGCGGGCCGAGGGGCGGTTTTTCGGAAGGAGTGATCGCC
>ERZ1643247.3853-NODE-3853-length-10237-cov-5.213907_pt1 | contig 10237 bp, 10 predicted proteins | sample MGYA00579264_ERZ1643247 | MGnify/ENA primary metagenome ERZ1643247 (study PRJEB29033, sample SAMEA4952262) | chicken gut metagenome | biome: Broiler Chicken; feature: Gastrointestinal Tract; material: Caecum | place: Ireland | collected 2018 | study: Broiler... | reverse complement strand
TCGAAAAAGCTTGTACCTGTTCCAGCGGCCGTCCGCAGTTATCGGTGGTAAACCCGTAAAATGTCAGCTCCTGAACGCCTGCCTCCCGAGCCAGATGCAGCAGTTCCACGCCGGGCACAAGGCCATGCGCATATCCCTCTTGTTTGGCCAAACCCGCCTGTTTGGCCCATCGCCGGTTGCCGTCTGGAATGATCCCCACATGTTTTGGAATGCGCATTGTATCACCTCCCCTGCAGTATGTGTTCTCTCCCCAACAAGTATACGCCTCCTGAAAAAAGGCCAGTATTCCCAGCCGGGTCCCTCCCGACCTTTCCCCCTGCAACAACCCAAAAACAAGCACTTGCACAATCACCTTACCCTGCTAAAAAGCAAAAAATCACTTTACACAAAAATAGATAAGGTTTTGTTCGCATTTTCTTGTTTTATGGCAAGATATTTGCTATAATAAGCCCACAGAGGCACGTAAGACTATAGAAAAAACTTGTATACCTCTGAAATTGTCCATCATACAAAGAAAGCTAGGAATAAAAAATTCCTTTGCTCTACTTCTCCAATCCAGTTGGAGCTTGCATTTGTTCCACATGCGCCGGGAGCCATTACCTGCTCCCGGACGAAAGATATGGGAAAGGAAGGTTCGTTATGGCTCGGAAAAAAGCAGATCCAGCAAAGAAGAAACCCACTCCAAAAAAGGCGGATGCCCCCACCGTAGAAAAGGAGGCGCCTGCCGCAGCAGTTCCCACCTCTCCGAAGGATTCGACCCCTGTTTCGCCTAAGGGGACGGCTCCCGCCAAAAAAGACAGTTCTCTCACGGCGGAAAAGACGACTCCTGCTCCGGCTGTGGAGAAGCCCGCTCCGAAAAAGGAAACTCCTCCTCAGGGAACTGCTTCTCCCGCAGTGGAAAAGGCAGCTCCTGCTCCGGCTGTGGAAAAACCCGCTCCGAAAAAGGAAACTCCACCTCAGGAAACTACTTCTCCCGCAGTGAAAAAAGCCGCTCCTGCTCCGGCTGTGGAGAAACCCGCTTCGAAAAAGGAAACTCCTCCTCAGGAAACTGCTTCTCCCGCAGTGGAAAAGGCCGCTTCTGCTCCGGCTGTGGAGAAACCCGCTTCGAAAAAGGAGACTCCCACTCAGGAAATTGCTTCTCCTGCAGTGGAAAAGGCAGCTCCTGCAAAGAAGGCGGCCGCTTCCAAAAAGGCTGCCACTCCGAAACCGAAGGCCGCACCGGCTGAGAAAGAACCTGCTCCCGCGGAACAAGCAGGCCCGAAGGAGCCCGCTCCCGTCGCAGAGGAACCGGCAGGTGTGCAGGTGCTCTCGGAACTGCCCCGCCGCAGCGTAGCCTTTATTGGATCTGAGTGTCATCCCTTCGTCAAAACAGGAGGCTTAGGGGATGTGATGTATGCCCTGCCCCGGGAGCTGGTCCGCCTCAACTGCGATGTGCGGGTGATTTTGCCTCGTTACGCCTGCATTCCCCAGAAGTACCAGGACAAAATGGTCTACCGGGGTGAATTCTACATGGATGTGGGTAACACCGGCCGCCAGTACTATGTGGGTATTATGGAGTACATCTGCGACGGCGTAGTCTATGACTTTATCGACAACCAGGAGTTTTTCTCCTCCGGGAATCCCTATGTGAACCTGGTGGACGACATTCCCAAGTACTGTTTCTTCAGCAAGGCTGCTTTGGCCGCTTTGAACTTTATGAACTGGATTCCCGATGTGATCCACTGCCACGACTGGCAGGCCGCGCTGGTGCCCATCTACCTGCGCACCCTCTTTAAAAACTCTCCTGTGGGACATGCAAAATCGATCCTCACCATTCACAATCTCCGGTTCCAGGGAATCTACAACATTCCCACCATTCAATATTGGACCGGCTTGCCCAACGACGTGTTCAATATGGGCGCGCTGAAACAGGGCTGGGAAGACGCCAACATGTTCAAGGGCGGCCTGGCGTACGCAGACCGCATTACCACCGTCAGCGGCACCTACGCCCAGGAAATCCAAACCAGTGAGTACGGCGAGGGTTTGGAGGGGCATCTGCGGTATCACAGCTGCAAACTGCGGGGCATTGTCAACGGCATTGACTACGACATGTGGAACCCGGAAACCGACCCTGCCTTGGCGGTCAACTACGGGCTCTCCACAGTGTTGGAGCATAAAATGGAGAACAAGCTGGCTCTGCAAAAAGAGCTGGGCCTGGAGGAAAACCAGGATAAATTCGTGATCGGACTGATCTCCCGCTTGACGAACCAAAAGGGATTGGATCTGGTCAGCGCAGTGATTCCTCAGGTAATGGACGGCAACACCCAAGTGGTGATTTTGGGAACCGGCGACAAAGAGTTTGAGGACACGTTCCGCTATTACGAAGGCGCTTATAAGGGGCAGTTTGCCGCCTGTATTCAGTACGATGAATCTCGTGCACACCGCATTTACGCCGGTGCAGACGCACTGTTGGTGCCCTCCCGTTTTGAGCCCTGCGGCCTGACCCAGCTCAACGCCATGCACTACGGAACCCTGCCCATTGTGCGGGAAACCGGCGGCTTAAAGGACACCGTAGAGCCTTACAACACCTTCTCTGGCGATGGGAACGGCTTCACGTTCGACCGGTACGAATCCGGTCTGTTGCTGGACGCCATCAACCGAGCCAAGACATTGTACTTTACCAACCGCTATCACTGGGACGAGGTGGTCCAGCGGGATATGGCCAAAGACGTTTCCTGGGAGCATTCTGCAAAGCAGTACAAGGATCTGTACCTGGAATTGACCCAATGGTAAACCTCACCTAAGCTTGCGGGGCTCTCCTCTGCATCCCAAGCGGCATTGCATCACAGTAAAACCGGCAGTTGGCCTTGACGGCCCCTGCCGGTTTTTTCTGCATTCCATAGGGTCCAACTAGGCAGCAGCTCTTGCAAGGTTTTTCCAACCAGGACTGAAAAGCTGCGCACCGTTTTCATTTTCCTTTATCCAGAACACCAAAGCCTGCACGATGCAGAGAAACATTTCTCCCTGCAGAACTTTGTCAGGCTTGGAAGAGATGGAAAGAAGATTGCCGCAGCCTCCACTCGCCCGTCTCCTCTTTTTCAAAGAGGTTCTCTTCGTAATAGAAGAAACACCGAAGCACGCCGGCAGCTGCTTGAGGCGCCAGATAAAACAGCCGGTTAGTGAGCTGGCCGCCCTCTTCCTTCACATCCAGATTGGCAAAGGGAATGCCCGGCACCCGGCCATCCTCTGCTTTGCCACCCCATGCCACATATTTTTCCAAAAGTTCTTGTTTGTCCATAGAAACACCCTTTCCCTACTGCGTATCTTACTTGAAGACCATGTCGCCCTCCTCCCGCTCAATCCGCATGAAGGTGTCCATAGAAACACCTAGGATATAGGAGATTTTGCATACTACTTGAGCGGAGGGATTGCTTTTTCGTCCCGTTTCCAGATCGCGTATGTAGTGATCCGAACTGCCGGCCCGGCTTGCCAAGGACACTTGTGAAAGGTCGCGGCTTTTGCGTACCTCCCGAAGCTTTTTCCCGTCAAAGTTTGCCTCCATTTTTCTCACCTCCTTTATACCAATGATAAAGGAAAATGAGGTGCATCAGTGAGTATCTATAGCTCCTATTTTATAAAAAATATTTGAAAAAGATATTAAACACTCTCACTCTTCTTGAAAATCCTGCAGACAGAGATCCACAGCATCTAAAAATCTATACGGGCCCGAAGTTTCTCTGCAGGCTTGCATTTCCAGGCAGCGTGCAGGGAAACTCCCCATCTCCGGATGGAGCGGAGAAAAAGGCCCTCCCCTCTGGAAACTCCCTATTGAAAACTGACGGAAAAACCAGTAGAATGAGAGAAACCGGAAGACCCGGAAAAACAAAAAGGAGTTGTATTTTTTATGCCGAAAATCACCTTTATGGGAGCGGGGAGCACTGTGTTTGCCCGCAATGTGTTGGGGGACTGCATGTGCACCCCCGCCCTGCGGGACAGTGAAATCGCCCTATACGATATTGATGCCCAGAGGCTGGAGGAAAGCTTTATCATCCTCAGCGCCATCAATCGGAACATCAACGAGGAACGTGCAAAAATCAGCACCTACTGTGGTGTGGAAAACCGGAAGGAAGCCCTGCGCGGCGCAGACTTTGTGGTGAATGCCATTCAAGTTGGTTTCTACGAGCCCTGCACTGTCATTGACTTTGAAATCCCCAAAAAATATGGTTTGAGGCAAACCATTGCGGACACCTTAGGCATTGGCGGCATTATGCGCGGCCTGCGCACCATTCCCGTGCTGGCAGACTTTGCTCGGGATATGGAAGAGGTTTGCCCGGACGCATGGTTCCTAAATTACACCAACCCCATGGCCATTTTGTCCGGTTACATGCAGCGGTACACTTCCATCAAAACCGTGGGCCTGTGCCACAGTGTGCAGGTCTGCTCGGAAGGCTTGCTGAAGTCTCTGGATATGGAAGACAAGCTGGAAGGCCGCAAGGAGCTGATCGCCGGCATCAACCACATGGGCTGGCTGCTGGAACTTCAGGATAAAGAGGGAAATGACCTGTATCCGGAAATTCGGAAGAGAGCTGCTGCAAAGAACGCCTCTGAAAAACACAAGGACATGGTCCGTTTCGATTACATCCAAAACTTTGGCTACTATTGTACAGAATCCAGCGAGCACAATGCGGAGTACAACCCCTTCTACATCAAGTCCAACTATCCGGAACTGATTGAAAAATTCAACATTCCCCTGGACGAATATCCCCGCCGCTGTGTCAACCAAATCCAAGGCTGGAAAGAAGAGAAGGAAAACATTCTGAACAACGGCCAGGTCACCCATGAACGGTCCCGGGAATACGCCTCCTACATTATGGAGGCCATGGTCACCGGGAACCCCTACAAAATCGGCGGCAATGTTCTCAACACAGGGTTGATCGACAACCTGCCCTCGGACGCCTGCGTAGAGGTGCCCTGTCTGGTGGACAACCGGGGCGTCCATCCCTGCCACGTGGGCAAATTGCCCTTGCAGCTGGCGGCCATGAACATGACCAACATCAATGCCCAGTTGCTGACCATCCAGGCAGCTGTTACCAAGAAGCGGGAGGACATTTATATGGCGGCCATGCTGGAGCCCCACACCGCCGCCGAGCTCTCCATTGACGACATCAAAGCCATGGTGGACGAACTGATTGAGGCCCACGGGGACTATATGAAAGACTACCGGTAATACTCCCCATTTTACCTGCCGCCTCTTATGCAGGAAGTGCGCGCACCCCGAAACCAGAGATAGAACTTGAAAAGGAGAGATCGCCTCTGTGAGCGGATCTCTCCTTTTCCGTGTTCGATAGCGATCCACGCAGCCTGTACATGGACCTGCTGGCGCCTGTTTTCTTTCCCAAATAGTCCCCTTTTTTCTCACATTCTCTTGACCTTCTTGCTGCATGAGGGTTTGCAATGTGGGCAGTACTAAAGAGAGAAGGACCGTGTCCTTCTCAAAGCCCATTGGTTCCCTAGAGCAAGGAGGAATTGCAGAATGGAAAAAATTAAGGTTGTGCAATACGGCTGCGGTAAAATGGCCAAGTATACCCTGCGTTATCTGTACGAGCACGGCGCACAAATTGTGGGCGCCATTGATGTGAATCCCCAGGTGGTGGGCATGGATGTGGGCGATTACGCCGGGCTGGGTTTGAAAACCGGCGTGCTCATCTCCGACGATGCAGACAAGGTGCTGGACGAATGCCAAGCAGACGTGGCGATTGTTACCCTGTTCAGCTTCATCGGCGACATCTATGACCATGTGGAGAAGTGCGTTCGCCGGGGTATCCATGTAATCACCACCTGCGAAGAAGCCATTTACCCTTGGACCACCGCCGCTGCACCGATCAATAAGTTGGATACCCTGGCCAAAGAGACCGGCTTCACCATCACTGGCTCCGGCATGCAGGATATCTTTTGGATCAACATGGTCGCCAGCGGCTTCCACAAGATGGAGAAAATCAAAGGAACCTACAGCTACAATGTGGAAGACTATGGTCTGGCTTTGGCAAAAGCCCATGGCTGCGGCTTGACTCCGGAAGAATTCGAGGCCCAAATTGCTCACCCAGAAACCCTCCAGGGTATCACCGTTGAAGAGGAAACCATCGGCAAGGTGTACGGTCCTGACGACGGAGATCAGTGCGACTGGTGGATCACCGGCGAACCTAACACCGAGTTCCATGTGGTTAAACCCGCCACCGTGGAGCACACCTGTGCCACCGTGGTCAACCGTATTCCCAGCTTGCTCCACGCCCCCGCAGGTTATGTCACCTGCGACCAGCTGGATCCCCTCTGCTATTTGACCTATCCCATGGAATATCACCTGTAAAGAATGGAACAACCAAGAAAAGGCGCCTCTCTGCGAGAGGCGCCTTTTCCCATTTTGGAGCCGAGCAAAGCCGTGGGCTCAGCGGTCTATCTCCGACGCAAACTTGTCACGAATGACATAGCGGGCTTTGTCCAGATCTTCTTTTTTTACAAAAATCTGGTACAAAACGCTGTAGCGGGTGTTTTCCCCCAGCGTGCCCACACGGCCAGCTCTTCTGGTTCCATGGTTCATGTGCTGGCCTTCCTGCCGGTAGGGAATGTGCGCCTCTTCTAAAGCGGCGATGCTTTTAAAAAAACGTTCCTGGTCATTGGTGACTTCCAGTTCCACCCACTTCTGCAAAAAGTTCAGCATGATTCTTTCCTCCCTTTTTCTCCCCGCAAGACCTCTTGGGGAAGCCAGCGATAGCCGCCTATCTTCTCTTCTATTGTACGTTCCGGCAAACAGGCTGTCAATAGGAAGGCATCCTTTGCTTTTGCAATTGTGACAGACGCAAAAAATCCCCTTGCCGTTGCCTCACAGGCAGGGCAAGGGGAAACACTCGTGGTTCCCTGCTGGACCCATTCCCACAACTTAGGAGAAGGTGGGGAAATCCTTACAGATCACGGCCGCAGCATTTCTTGTATTTTTTCCCGCTTCCGCAGGGGCAGGGGTCGTTTCTTCCCACCTTGGGTCCCTTCACAACCGTCTTGGAAAGTTTTTGCTCTTTGTAGAGTTCCTTACGGCGTTCCTCCGGAAGCAGCTTGTCCCACTGGGGCAGGGTGTACAGCCACTCTGCTTTGGCCTCCACCATATTCTTGTACAGAAGTTCCTTGTCGTAATTCAAATTGACTTCCGTATCTTCTTCCATGGTTTCCAGGGGATTCTTTTCCTTCAGGCTGTCGTTGATCCCGTCCAGAAAAGCGACCATGGTCATCAGGTCCACTCCGTACTTTTCCGCATAGCCTTTTACTGTGTTCTTCCGAGGCTTGCTCTCTAAAATGCGGCGGTAGATCTCCGTTTCCCGCTCAAAGTACTCCTTCCAGAACTGAGCGCCCTTGGGGCCGTTTTGCTGCTCTTCCGCATACTTTCGCCACTGTTCCAGCAACGCCATGTTTTTCTCTCCTTCATCCGTTTGTTTTCCGGAAAAATCCCTTTTCCTGGTTTTGTATCTTACCACGAATTCCCGGGGCCTGTCAATCCGGGAGCTTCCCTCCCGGGGGATTTTATGGTAGAATAAGGGGTACTGACCTGCGCTGCCCCACCATGCGCCGGTTTTTCCGGAAAGGAGAATTCCCTGTGAGCAAGAATCGATCCATCCCGCTTCCACCCTACGTAGAGACTGCCATAAAACAGCTGGAAAGCCACGGCTTCCAAGCCTGGTGCGTTGGCGGCTGTGTGCGGGATTCCTTGCTGGGAAACACGCCGCACGACTGGGACATTGCCACCAGCGCCCTCCCTGAGGAGACTCTCGCCTCTTTTCCTGGACAGCGGCTTCTACAAACGGGGATTTCCCACGGAACCATTACTCTGCTGCCTGCGGAGGGAACCTCCCTGGAAATCACCACATTCCGGACAGAAAGCGGGTATTCCGATAACCGCCATCCAGACCAGGTGCGGTTTTCCACCTCCTTAGAAGAGGACCTTTCCCGCCGCGATTTTACCGTAAACGCCATGGCGTATCATCCGGTTCACGGCATAGTAGATCCATTTGGAGGGCAGCGGGACTTGGAGCAGAAAACTCTTCGCGCTGTTGGAGATCCCTGCCGGCGTTTTGCCGAGGATGCCTTGCGAATTTTGCGTGGGCTGCGTTTTGCTTCTCAGCTTTGTTTCACCATCGAAAGCCACACCTCTTCTGCCCTTGTAAGCGCCCGGCACTTGCTGCAATCCCTCTCCCCGGAGCGCGTGCAGGGGGAATTGACCAAACTGCTTTGTGGACCGTCCGTTCTCCCTGTATTACAGTGCTACGCTTCCGTGCTTTTTTCCGTTCTGCCAGAACTGGCTCCTATGGAAGGCTGCACCCAGGAAACGCCCTATCACTGTTATGACGTTTGGGAGCACACTCTCCACGCCATCGATCACGCCGCTCCCGAGCCTGCCTTGCGTTGGGCTCTCCTTTTGCATGACGCAGGCAAACCAGAGGCAAAGATCTTTTCCCCGGAAGGACGAGCCCATTTCTATGGTCACCCTGCAAAAAGTGGCAATATTGCCCGGCAAGTCCTGGCACGCCTGCGGTTTCCCAAAAAGGAACAAGTGTGGATCGGAACTCTGGTGGACCACCACGAAGCTCCCCTCCCTATGACAGAGAAACAGCTGAAAGACTTTTTAGGCCGTTATGGGGCCCCTTTTACGTTCCAGCTTCTCGCTTTGATAGAAGCGGATATGTCCGCAAAAGCGCCGGGTGTATTTGAACGCCGTCTTCCCGATATACAGCTGAGCCGCCGCAGAGCGGAAACCATCCTGGCGCGGGGGGATTGCCTGCAGGTAAAAGACCTGGCCGTTCACGGGGATGATTTGCTGCAACTGGGAATTCCCGCCGGCCCCTCCATAGGGGCGCTGCTGCAGTTTCTCCTGCAAGCTGTACAGGATGGGACGACGCCCAACCAAAAGGACGCCCTGCTGCAGGCCGCCCTCCAGTGGCAGAAGGAGCAGCTCCCCTAAAAAGATCCCTGTGACTAGCAACGGGATAGCCGCAGGCAAGCCAGCACTCGTTGGGATGGCCGTCTCTCTTCATGCAAAAAAGAGCTGCTGCACATAGCAGCAGCCCCGGTCTGAGCGCTATACTATGTAGCGCTCAGACCAAAACTGATGGATAAAGCGTGGTCCACGCGGCTCATCGATTGCTTGTCCAATCTGCCCATTTTCTCTCGGAGCCGGTGTTTATCCAAAGTGCGCACCTGCTCCAACAGAACAATGGAGTCCTTCATAAGGCCCGATCCCTGGGCATCTACTGAAATATGGGTGGGAAGGTTGGCCTTATCCTTTTGGCTGGTTATGGCCGCGGCAATCACGGTGGGGCTGAATTTATTGCCCACATCGTTTTGCACGATGAGCACCGGCCGCACACCTCCTTGTTCCGAGCCGACCACTGGACTTAAATCTGCATAGTAAATGTCCCCTCTGTGTACAATCACGGTTTTCACGCTCCGTTTGAGTTATTTGTCTTTAGTTTTGCCAGGCATTGGAGGATTTAATCAATCCTCTGCAGTTCCCTTGTCCCATTCTATGGAAGGATTCTCCCCTCGGTTCCAGAAGAAAAAAATTTTTCATTTTTTTGAAAAAAGGCTTGCATTTCTTAGAAGCCTGTGGTAATATAATGGAGCGCCAAGTGAGAGGCGCAAAAACAAAAGAAAATAGTTCCTATGGGGGTATAGCTCAGCTGGGAGAGCGCTTGAATGGCATTCAAGAGGTCAGCGGTTCGATCCCGCTTATCTCCACCAAAAAGAACGAAACCAATTTGGTTTCGTTCTTTTTCTTTGCTGTCTTCAGGTTAACAAAACCCCTGGTTCTACCAGGGGTAAATAAAAAAGCCTCGGCAGATATATTTTGGGAAGCACATGCAGATAAAGAAAGAGGCGCAAAAGTGCCTTACCCCGCAAAGGTCGCGGAGATTTCCGCGAGGGATATTCCATTTGCAGAAATAGACCGGGAAGCGAAACAACTGATTTACCAGTCGAAGAGCAAGCGATGCGAGGGCAGTCCTTCCGCAAGTACTTACCCCTCTGGGGTCTGAGCAAACCACTAGTTTACTAGTGGTTTTGATTTGCTGTCTTTCAGCGAAACGCTTTCTTGGTCGGAGGAATCCGTACGGGCCTCTCTTGAATCTGCGTAACGCCCTTGGCTTTGCCTGGCTTTCCGAAAGAAAAGGATTGCCTGCATAAACAGACAACCCCCTTCACCACAAAACAAAAAAGCGCC
>ERZ1643247.3849-NODE-3849-length-10243-cov-5.900373_pt1 | contig 10243 bp, 10 predicted proteins | sample MGYA00579264_ERZ1643247 | MGnify/ENA primary metagenome ERZ1643247 (study PRJEB29033, sample SAMEA4952262) | chicken gut metagenome | biome: Broiler Chicken; feature: Gastrointestinal Tract; material: Caecum | place: Ireland | collected 2018 | study: Broiler... | reverse complement strand
GCCGAGGTAAGGCAGATCCAGCTTGCCCGTGTCCTTCTGCACGTCGGACACATAGCCGTCGATCCAGTAGCCGAGATTTTTGTTCTGCATAATACGGCGGCAGAAACTGCCGGAAACATCCGTCCACCCGATGATGAGCAGATGCTTGAGGTTATAGCCGCGGCGGCGCATGGCGTGCAGCGTCTTGCGCACGGCGATGCGCTCCAGCGCGGAAAAGAGCACGCTGAACCCGCCGAACAGCAGCACCACCGCGCGTGAAACGTTGACCTCCTTGAGCATGAAGCTCACGAGAAAGACAAACAGCACGTCGAGGAAGCCGGCCTCCGCCACCTTCGTGAGCTCCAGCACAAGGTTTTTCCGGCGGAACGAGTCGTTCAGCCCCAGAGAATGGTACACGAGAAAGTGGAACGGCACGGTGAAAATCATGAGCCGCAGGTAATAGGCGAGCGGCACACTGCTCATGCCTCCCAACACCTGGAAGCGCATCCGGTAGGCGCACACCATGGCCAGCACGCACAGGATAAGGTTGAGCAGAGAAAAGAGAAAGTTAAAGATTTTCTGGTTTTCCTTGATCATCAGCATCTCTCCGAAACGGCAGGCAGGCAGGCCTGAAAATGGGAAGCGCCGTTACTGCATGGCGCGCACGGCGCGGCGCAGCTCCAGGACGGAGGAGGGAGCCGCCACGAGCGCATCCACCCCCAGCCCCAGGAAAAAGCCGAGCATGAGCGGATCGGAGGCAGCATCCCCGCAGATCACGGCGGGAATGCCGGCGTTCTTCGCCGCGAATACGGCGCGGCGCGCCAGCTCGATCACCGCGGGATGGCGGTAATCGTAGATTGTGCTCACGGACTGGTTTGCACGATCCACCGCAAGGGCAAACTGCGTGAGGCCGTTCATGCTCACAGTGAAGAAATCGGCCTCACGCGCCAGCTCCTCCGCGATCAGCGCGGCGGCCGGCGTGCCGATCATCACGCCGAGCGGCACCTTCCCAAAGCCGCGGCGATCCTCCCCGTCCAACTCCGGGGGCAGCTCATCCTCCGCGCGGGAAAGGGCTGCGCGCGCCAGACGGAACTCCTCCGCGCTCGTCACCATGGGGAACGTCACGGAAACGGAGCGTCCCTCCGCCGCGCGCAGCACGGCGCGCAGCTGCGTGCGGAGCAGCTCCGGGTGGCGCAGCGAATAGCGCACGCCGCGCAATCCCATGGCAGGATTCTGCTCCTCGTCAAAGGGAAGGCAGGTGATCTGGCTGTGCGCCCCCAGGCTGACGGCGCACACGGTGAGCGGACGCTTGCCGAGCAGGTTCACCATGGATCGGTAGACGCGCGTCTGCTCCTCCTCCCCCGGCACATCCGGGCGATCGCGGAACAGCGATTCCGTGCGGTAAAGGCCGACGCCCTCCGCGCCCATGCGCAGCGCGAGATCCAAATCCGAGGGCTGCCAGATGCCGGCCAGGATGGCAACGCGGCGGCCGCCGCGCGTCTGCGAGGGAAGGCCGGAAAGCTGGCCCACCAGCTCCCCTTCCCCTTTTTCCGCGCGGAGGAACGCGCCATACGATTCCCGGGACGCATCGTCCGGATCAATCAGCACGTCGCCGGTAAATCCGTCCGCTATCACGGTGCAGCCGTTGAACAGGCGGCTGAAGGAAGCGCCCAGCGCCGAAACGGCGGGCACACCCAGCATGCGCATCAGAATGGCGGCGTGCGAGCTGCGGGAGCCCTCCTGCGCCAAAAAGCCCTGCACGCCTTGCGCGCAGAGCTCGAGCACCTGGCTGGGCAGGAAATAGCGGGCCGCCGCCACGCCGCCCTTTTCCGGGAAAGGAGAAAAAGAGGCCTGCGTCTGATTCAAAGCATGGAGCAGCCTGTTGCCGATGTCCTGCACATCCGCCATGCGGGCCCGCATGTATGTATCCTCCATGCCGGAAAACATGGCGGTGAATTGCCGGGTGGCCTGCTGCACCGCATATTCCGCACAGGCCCGCCGCGCGCGGATGACGCGCACCACGGAATCCCAGTAATCCCGATCGTCCAGCATCATCTGGTGAATGAGGAAAATTTGTCCGCACTCGGGGCCAATCTCCCTGCTGGAGGTTTCTCCCAAGTCCTGCAGCTCCCGCCGTGCTCTATCGCGCGCCTGTTCGGCGCGGCGCAGCTCGGCTTCCGGATCGGCCGCCTCCGTGAACGCAATGTGACGAGGGTGATGCCGCAGCAGGTGCACATGCCCCATCGCCACACCGCCTGAGGTGGCCACGCCCCGGATGAGATGCATCTGATGTTCCGGCATCTTCATGGGGCGCCTCAAAAATTATGCGAGCAGAAGTCCTGCACGACGGCGCAGTCCCGCTCTTCGTCGGGGCCTTCCACCGTCACGGTTACAACCTCGCCCTGCCGCACGCACAGGGCCATCACAGCGAACAGCCGCGTGGCGTCCGCCGTTTTGCCGCCCTTTTCAAGCGTAACCTTGCTGGAAAGCTGCGACACGCACTTCACCAGCTCGCCGGCCACACGCGCATGCAGGCCAAGCTCATCCTGCATTGTCCACTGAAACGTTTTCATGGGATCGCTCCTCCTCAAAGCAAAGTCTTTTTAGTTTGATTATAGATCCCGCGGCGCCTGTTGTCAATTTGCTTCCCTCAGCGCACAATAAGCTTATTGGCAATCGAAATTTCACAGAGCTGCTTCACGCTGTAAATCGCCGCAGCGTCGGTGATGCCGTGCTCCTCCATATAATCGTAGACATTGAAATTGTAATAGCGCAGATCGATGAGATGAATTTCCGAAAAATTCGACGTGAGATAGGGCACCATGCTGTTTGCATAGGAATCCTTGAGGATCAGAAGCTTGCGCCCGTTTGTGACATCGCGGTTAAGCACGACGTCCACACCGCGGTTGCCGCCCAGATACACGGAATACTTGTCCTTCTGCGAAAGATATTCTTCCCAGTAAATGCCGGAACGCTCCTCTGTGCCGTTCACCAGCTGCACAATATCCTGCGGTTCCTTCCGCTCGGGAAGATACATGCGGTCCGGTTCCTGGAAGAAGGAGACGGCCTTTGAGTAGAGCGTGCCGTAAAACGGCTGCGTCACGGTGCGGAGATTGTAATCGTCAAGCGAAGCGGGCGCCAGGCCCATGGCGCTGCACAGCGACTGATACGCCGCGTAAGCGCCGAAGGTGTTCCAGTGATGGTCCGTTTTGAAATAGAAATCACCGTGCACACTGCCGAGCGCGTCGAACGTGTCCACCACCACAGCGCTGTCGCCGGCCAGATCCTTGAGTTCCTGCAGTTCTTCCCGCTGGCTGTGGTTCGGCGCAAAGACCGGCAGGCCCTCCGGCTGCTCCTGGCTGCCGGAGGGTGCGGCAAGCAGGTAAACCGGCACGTCCACCGCCTCGGCAAAGTTGCAGAGCGCCTGCGCGTTCTGTGTGAAGGTATCAGACTTGTCAGGCAGCAGGACCTCGTACAAATGGCCGTTGGAGCCGAAGTAGACGCCGCCGTCCGCCGGGGAAGCAGCGTAATTCGAGCCGACGTCACGCTTGCCGGAAGCAAACTGAGCCGTGGTGTAAAGGGAAATCAATTCACGTCTGGCCGGAAAATGGTCGCCCGCAAAAGCAGCGGCATCCTCCATGAAGGAGCCGTCCAGCAAACTTTTGGCGCTGAGCTCCGGCGCCGGCTGCAGCGCGCGGTTCTCGTCTTCGGAAAAAGTCTGCTTCGGCGCGAACAAAACCCACCCGGCGCCAAACACGAACACCAGGAAGAGAAGCACCGTGAGCACCAGAAATTCCGGCTGTGTTTTTCTGGGCTGTTCTGTTCCATTTTGTATTTTCATGGCAAAAAACTCCTCTTTGTAGTCGAAAAAACGGAGACTGCGTCGTGCCGGTGAACCGGCGGCCGCATCAGAACTGGGCGTAAAGGAAGGGGGTGTATGCGTTGTGCACAAGCGAGGCAAGGCTCAGCACAAACAGCACCACAAAGCCGATGGCCCACACCACACGCCCTGCCTTGCAGGAAAGGCGGAGCCGCTCCGTCAGCCTGCCGGCGATCGGCGCACTGCAGAACGCGGCAAGGGCCAGGGTCGGACCATAGGTGAGGAAAGCGTAAGCGCCGAGCGAATCGGCGCCGGCGGCCGGGAAGCCGAACATGGCGGCCAGCGTGGCGAACGCCGCCCCGATGTCGGTGTAGGAGAAGAAGACCCAGCCGATGACGGCGGCCAAAAACGCGTACAGCCACTGCACAAAGGCAGGCGTTTTCTTCAGCAGGCGGCCGAGGAAAAGCTTTTCACAGATGATCAGCACGGCGTAGTACGCGCCCCACAGCGCGAAATTCCAGCTTGCCCCGTGCCAGATGCCCGTGAGCACCCACACCACGGCCAGATTGCGCACAGTACGCAATGTGCCGTGCCGGTTGCCTCCGAGCGGAATATAGACATAGTCGCGGAACCAGCCGCCGAGCGTCATGTGCCAGCGCCGCCAGAATTCGGACGCGCTGCGCGAGGCGTAAGGATGATCGAAGTTTTCAGGCAGCGTGAGGCCGAACATGCGGCCCAGGCCGATCGCCATGTCGGAGTACCCGGAAAAATCGAAATAGAGCTGGAAGGTGAACGCGAGCACACCCATCCAGGCGGCAAGCGTGGAGGGATTCCCGGTGTACTGCACACGGCTGACGAGAAGGGCCAGCGTATCGGCCAGCAGAACCTTCTTGAACAATCCCTTGCCGAAGCGGGCAAAGCCGGAGGTGAAACCCTCCAGCGTTTCGCGGCGGTTGGCGATCTCTTCCCGGATGTCGCGGTAGCGCGTGATGGGACCGGAGGTCACGTGCGGGAAAAATGAGAGATAGGTGGCGAAGCGAAGCAGATTCCGCTCCGGTTCCGTCTGCTGTTTGTAGACGTCCACCGCATAGGAAATGCTCTCAAACGTATAAAATGAAATGCCGATGGGCAGCGCGATCTCCGGCAGGGAGATGGATGTGCCCGTGAGGCCCGCAAACGTATCGGCCAGCATACCGGCATATTTAAACCACACGAGCAGGCCCAGGTTGATTACAATGCCGCACACGAGAACGGCGCGCGCCGCCCCCGCCCGGCCCGCCTGCCTGCTCTTCCCGATCAGCAGGCCACAGACATAGTCCACGAGGATGGTGAGCACAAGAAGCAGCGTATGCGAAAGGCCGCCCCATGCGTAAAACACGAGGCTGAACACGACAAGGCACACGTTTTTTGCTTTGCGCGGCACAAGATAGTAAAGCGCAAACACAAGCGGGAGAAAAAAGAACAAAAAGGGAATGCTGCTGAAATTCATGTCTGACCTTCCTTCCGTCCGCCCGGCGGCGGACCTGTTGAACGGGCGCCGGATGGCGCCTCACAGGGGAAAACGGCCGGTTCCGCGCAGCATGCGCCGCGGTTTGCCGTTTTCACGCAGCTCTATGGACAATTCCTTACAAAAAGGAGCTCTGTTTCTGGATTCCGTCAATGATTTCCTTTTATTCTACCATAAAACAGAACAGAGGCCAACACTTTTTTCACCTTCCCCACACCTTTTGTGGAGTTTTCAAAAGGACGGGATCAGATTGGCAGGAAAGGGATCAAAAAAGGGCGGAACGGCTCTGCTCGCCGTTCCGCCCATAAGCGTGTCGAAAAAGATCCCCTGCCGGTTCAACCGGCAGCACAAGGCTGGAAAAGAGGCGAAACCTTCCCTTCGTTTCAGCCGCGCCCAAAGGGCTGTCACTGCAGGAGGGACTGCGGATCGATCCACTTGCCTGCATTCTTCACGCCGAAATGCAGATGGGCGCCGTCCGCCACCTCAAAGGGAACCTCGCCGAGCTGGCCAAGCGGATCGCCCTGGGCCACGGTATCCCCTTCTTTCACGCAGATTTCATCCACGCCGCAGTAGTGCAGTTCCAGCTGGCCCTGCGTGACGACGACGCAGCCGCCGAGCAGCGCATCCTGCGAAACGGAGGAGACAACGCCCTCACACGCCGCCGACACCGTTTCTCCCGTCTGGGCGGGCAGGTCCACGCCGCTGTGCACACGCCAATCCCCCATCGTTTCGGAATAGACGGGGTTGTCCCCGCTGAAAGCCTGGGAAACCTCGCTGCCGACGGGATAAGCCAGCGACTGCGGCGTTTCCGCCGTGTCAGCCTGCGCGGGTTCCGCCTGCGGCTGCTCCGCTTCCTCCGGCTGAGCATTGGCCGGCTCGGCCTCCTGCTCCGGCTCGGCTGCGGTTGACACGGCCTCTCCACTCGAAACCGGCTCCGGCTCGGACACCGGCTCAGGTGATTCGCTGGATTCCGGCTCCTCCAGAACGATCACCGGCGCAGAGGATGTGCTCTCCGTAAGGCCGCTCACCGTTTTTTCCACTTGCCGGGCCGGTTCCACGCTGCTCACGGCGGGCGGTTCCTCCGTAAAATTCACGACGCTGTCATATGTCACCCATGCGGCCGCGCCTACGGCCAGCAGGGAAACGCCGAGCGCCAAATAAAAGCCTTTCGAATTTTTTCCGTGCTGTCTGCCATATTTCATAAGCTGTGCACCTCCACCGGTAGTTTGGCCGGATGAAAGCGCAAATATGCCGCCGCCCTGCCATTCTGCAAAAAATAAGCAAGAAAAAACCGGCCCCGAAGGACCGGCTTTTTCATTTGCTTGAGGGTATATTGAGGAGGGTAGAACATGAATCAAAGATTGGTGCGGCTCCAATTCCTTGATTACATGATTTATTATAGCCAGAATCCCCAAAAGAGTTGTTACCGCACTGTGAATATTCCTTAAACGAATCCCGGATCTTTTTTATCTAAACTGTTTCAGCTTTTTCAAACGTTTGTTTGACCTTTCGCCTCCAATATGATATAATAACCTCACGGGCTAAGCGGAAATCATAGATTTCCGAGCCCTGAGAGAACATTGAAACACTTGCCAAAAACGGTGAACGTTTTTGGCCTAAGGTTTCGGGCTTCCCGGCCCGTTGTTGTGTTATAATGAAGGCGAAAAAGAGCGGGATGTGCGCCCCGCCCGCCGCGTCCGCGCACGGAAACACTGCTGCGGGCAAAAGCGGCCCGCGCGAAAAAGGAGGAAGGGATATGCTCACCAAGAGCCAGCAAAAAGTATTTGATTACCTCAAAAGCCGGGTGCAGAGCGGCCTGCCTCCCACCGTGCGGGAGATCTGCGAGGCCACGGGCCTGCACTCCACATCGAGCGTGCATGCGCATTTGAAAACGCTGGAACGGGAAGGCTACATTGTGCGCGAGGCAGGCCTGAACCGTGCAATCCGCATTGTGGGGGAGCGCAACGCTGTGCAGATCCCCATTCTCGGCCGTGTGGCGGCAGGCCAGCCGATCCTGGCGGAGCAGCATGTGGAGGGCTATGTTCCCTTTACGCCGCCGCGCGGCGACGGCAGCGACTATTTCGCCCTGAACGTGCGCGGCGAAAGCATGAAGCTTGCAGGCATTCTGAACGGGGATATTGTGATCGCCCGGCAAACCTCGACGGCGGAGGACGGCGAGATCGTGGTGGCCCTTATTGAGAACGAGGCGACTGTGAAAACCTTTTATCACGACCGGGAGCACGACTGCATCCGTCTTCAGCCGGAAAACCCCGATTACCAACCCATCTACACGCGCGAGGTCTCCATCCTGGGCAAGGTGGCCGCCGTTGTGCGCTATTATTGAAACGCGCAAAACCGCAATGCAAAAAACAAAGGAACCGGCGCCGCCGCGGCAATCCGGTTCCTTTCTGTTTTCAGGGCGCTGTCACAGGCCGCTGCCGCGGCGCAGGCGATCCAGATCAAACTCCTCCTGCGGGCTGGGCTGCTCCGGCTGAATCCTGCGCTCCGGCTGAACGGAAGGCGGCGGGATCAGATCCGCGTACGCGTCCGCCTGCGCGTTTCCGACCGGCGGCGTCGGCACGGCTCCCGTGCACTCCCCCGCCGCAACCACGTCATTCCCGCCGAACAGGCCGTCGTCCTCCCACGGATCCAGCCACTGCGGGCCTTCCGTTTCGTTTGAGCGGCGTCTTCTTCTCATAACCGTTCCTCCTTTCCCGAAGGCAGGCTGCCTCCGGCTGTGTCTATCTTCCCCGCTGCAGGCAAAAATATAAGCGCGGAAGGATGATCCGGCTCAGAAAAACGTTGACTTTTGTTTTAAAAGATTGTAAACTTAAAGCAACAATACACTGGCGCGCGATCACCCGCCGCTGCCCGGCAGGAGGGAACCGGTTATGTTTTATGAGAATTTTGAGCAGCTCTGTGCAAAGCGCGGCATCACGGTGAGCCGTGCCGCAGAGGATATCGGGCGTTCACGTTCCGCTGTGAACCGATGGAAGAGCGGCGCCGTGCCGGGTGGAACCACGCTGCGCAAGCTTGCGGATTACTTCGGTGTGACGGTGGATTTCCTGTTGTATGGGAAATCCGATCTCAGCTTTGATGATTTCACATATGCCCTGCACAACGAAACGCGGGAGCTCACGCCGGAAAACCGGCAGAAACTTCTGGAGCTGGCGCGCTTTTTTAAGCAGGAACAGGACAGGAAGGGACAATAACCGACATGCAACTTTCCGATCTGTACAGCGAGCTCCGCTCGCAGGACATCAGCCTATATGTGAAAGACATTGGCTTTTCACAGGCTGCCACGATCGAATACCGCGGCAAATACGCGGTGTTCCTCGACTCCTCCTGCTTTGAGAGCCTGCGCACCATGAAGCAGGTGCTGGCACATGAGATCGGCCACTGCGCCACCGGCTGCACCCATCGCGTGAGCAGCCCTCTTGACCTCGTAGAGCGCCATGAGTACAAGGCGGATCGCTGGGCCATTGAGCGCTGCCTGCCGTTTGAAGAGCTGCAGGAGGCCATGCGCTGCGGCGCACATGAGCCTTGGCAGCTCGCGGACTATTTTGACCTCCCGGAGCCATTTATTCGCCAGGCGCTTCGCTATTATACCGGCCCGCGCTCCCTCTCCTTCCGTTCTTGATTATGTAAACAAACGGGCGTTACGGGTATTCCACCGCCAGGGCACTGTGGAATCCGCTGTCTTCGGTGGAAAACTCTGTGCGGACAAGGGAATCAGCCCCTTCCTCTGTGGAAAACCTTGTGGAAAGAGTGAAAAAATGCATTGAGAGAATATTGTTTTTTTCGGGAAAGAAAGTATTATGTCAAGCAAAAAGTCGAGGAAAGGAGAGTACGGGAAAAAGATTTTTTGCCTGAACCGCATTTTTCTCTTGCAATCGATGCCTTAGTATGATAAACTAACGTAGTATTCCGAAAACAGAAGACGCGGGAGTAGTTCAATGGCAGAACATCAGCTTCCCAAGCTGAATACGGGGGTTCGATTCCCCTCTCCCGCTCCAAAAAAAGAAAGCAGCCTTTGGGGCTGCTTTCTTTTTTTCGAATAGGAGGGGAATCGAACCCTGAGAGGGTCTGAGCGTCAAAAAAACGTGCCCGTGGCACGTTTTTAGCGAAGAGGCGGGCGGCGGGGCCCCACATTGTGGGGAGTCCGCGCGCTGCGGCGCAGCCGCCTTCCCCTCTCCCGCTCCACCAGGCTGAGCCTGGACGCACTTCGCGTCCTGTGCCCAGCCTTTTCTTTTGCCTCGCCGCTCGCGATTGGGGCTGACATCTATTCTATTGCCGCCATTCATGATTGGGTGACAAAAAAGATGTCACCCAATTTTTTCAGTATTCATGCGGGTTTGCGGGCTTTTGGAAGTGAAATCCGAAAAACGGTTTTACCGTAGATGTCCAAACAGCAAACCGCAGCAAAATCCGTCACAGCGGGGCTTCCACCTGATTTTTCAGGCCGGAGGCCCCGCTTTTTTGCGTTTTACACCTTTTTCCCCGTTGTCGGAACTGTAAAAGTTTCCGGCAGTTATATAGATAGATTGACGAAAGCCCCAAATGGGCCATTTTTCAGCCCTCAAGATACAAGGGGTTAGTGCGCCCTTTTTTAGAACCTCCCCAGCAGGCCGCCGGGGAGGTTCTTCGCTTTCCCCCTCTCCCAGACCCTCTTCCCCTAAATTACTTACTTGGCTGGGAAAGAACAAGATAACTCTAAGCTCTAACTCAGCAAGAACCTCAAGTTTTCAACAACCAACAAGAAAGGATGAGTAAAACCATGAACATCGGTATCGACCACGGTTACTACGCCATCAAAACCCGGCATTTTTCTTTCCCAGCCGGTATCTCGGAATATTCCCATGAACCCTACACCCTACAGAACACGCTGGAGTACGGCGGGAAGTTTTATGTCTGCGGAACCGGCAGACAGCCGATCC
>ERZ1643247.3845-NODE-3845-length-10256-cov-3.125870_pt1 | contig 10256 bp, 8 predicted proteins | sample MGYA00579264_ERZ1643247 | MGnify/ENA primary metagenome ERZ1643247 (study PRJEB29033, sample SAMEA4952262) | chicken gut metagenome | biome: Broiler Chicken; feature: Gastrointestinal Tract; material: Caecum | place: Ireland | collected 2018 | study: Broiler... | reverse complement strand
CAATGGAAGTTCAATATTCCAATACAATCGAAACCAGGAGCATCCGTCTATTTTCCCAGCATCCTCCAGTTCTCTGGGCAATGCCGCGAAAAACTGTCTGAGCATAAACATGGTATATACGCTAAAGATATTCGGAATCACCAGTGCCCATATCGTATCCACCCATCCCAGCCTGCTGATAATCAGATATTTGGGAATCATTGTCATCTGTGCCGGAACCATAAAGACGGACAGCAGCAGATAAAAAAGGACATTCTTAAATGGAAAACTCATGCGGGCAAATGCGAATGCAGACAACGAGCCGATAAACAGCATAATTGTCGTAACCAGCAACGTAACAATAATCGTATTTTTATAATATTGAAGAAAATCCAGACGGAGCAGAACATCCCGGTAATTATCCAGATTCCACTCTGCCGGGAACCATACTACCGGAATTTTCACCGCTTCCGCATAGGTTTTAAAGGAGGTCAGAATCATCCAGATAAACGGGACAAGCATGACCACTGACCCAAGAATCAAAAATCCATATGAAATTATTCCACTTCTCAGCCTGTGTCCTCTTTTTCCCATCTCTGCCTCCTATTCATAAAAGACCCACTTATCCTGAAATTTAAACTGGACGACAGTAACTATCATAATCATTATGAACAGGATTACCGCCTCCGCAGAAGCTTCTCCCATATTCATAAAGGAAAATGCCCTTTCATAAATTCCAAATACCAGCGTTCTTGAAGCGTCCACAATCGGTCCTCCCTGGTCTGCTTTTCCAATGAAGGTATACACAATGTCAAAGACTCTCATTCCATTCATGATGTTCATTGTGCTCAGGAAAAACAGAGAAGGTGTCAGCAGAGGAACCGTCATTCTCCAGAAAATCTGCCTTCCATTCGCACCATCCAGTTTGGCTGCCTCATACAATTCCGGCGAAATGCCCTGCAATCCCGCCAGGAGAATAATAGCATTGTATCCGATTCCACTCCATACACTGATCATAATCAAAGACGGAAGGATGAAATCAGGATCTGAAATCCAGTTTGGTGCAGGAAGTCCAATTGCTTTCAAAAAAATATTGACAATACCGACCTTTGAATTCAGTAGCCATCTCCATACCATAGCTACAGCTACCGGCATAACCACATTGGGAAGGAAGTAGATGACACGGAACATACCGGTAAGCTTCAACCCTTTATTCAGGAGGCTGGATACGCCAAGAGAAATGAAGAGCGTAATCGGGACAGTTGTAAAAGTATACACCAGCGTATTTCTGATCTCATACTGCAGTTTATCATCCGTAAAAATTTTTTTGAAATTATCCAGACCGGTAAACGTTATTTCTCCCAATCCGTCCCAATTTGTCAAAGACAGACCTATGGAAAAAAAGATGGGAATAATTCCAAATATTAATGTTCCCAATACCATTGGCGCAATAAACACGTACGCCCATTTCCACTCTTTTCGGAAAACAAATTTTTTCTTTTGTTCCATAGAAATTCCCCTTTATCAGGGATATCCGGCGCTTTCCGCCGGATATCCTCCTTCCTGCTCTATTCCTCGTTAATAACTTCCAGCATTTTTTCCTGTGCTTCATCCAGCATCGCCTGGATATCTGCATTTTCATCCAGCCAGATGGCAGAAATCGTATCCGTTAAAATCTGGGCTGCTTCCGTGCTGTTTTTGGCATATCTGGGATTGGGCGACGCATAATCTACACTGTCCAGCAGAAACTGCACATCCTGATTCGGATACAGTGTTTTCCATACCTCTGCAGCCCCTTCATATGCCGGAATTGCAGATTTTGCCGTTGCTTCCTGTGCTTCCTTGGTTGCCGCAAATTTTACAAACTCCCACGCTGCGTCCGTATTGCTGCTGTTTGCCGCGATTACATAGGCAACGCCATGGGTTGTAGCCCCTTTCTGCACATTCTGGGGAAGCTCCGCAATCTGGAAATCATCTCCCATTGCCTCATAATACTTATTTACATTCCAGGAACCGTCCGTTATCATGGCAGTCTGTCCGGAAATAAACATATCGGAATAACCAAATTCAAGCTGTTCTGCTCCGGTAGGAGAAACCTTATATTTGTACATCAAATCATGCAGAAACTGAATGGCTTCCACAACCGGTTCAGAATTCACTGTAGGCATCTTATTTTCATCCATCAGATTTCCGCCGTTCTGGAATACATAATTCTGATAACCGGAGTTTCCGTCCGGATTGGCAACGATTCCATAATGTGTTTCATTGGTCAATGCCTGCGCGGTAGCAAGCATATCCTCCCACGTCCAGTCCGCCTTTGGATATTCCACTCCCATTTCGTCAAAAATCGCCTTATTATAATAGACAGCCGTTCCATCATAATCCTTGGGGATTCCATAAATCCGGCCTTCCACCTCATACATTCCCGTTACTGCCTCCGGGAATTTACTCATATCAATTCCCGCCTCCTCTATTCTGTCCGTTATATCAAGGAGCAGTCCGGGTTCAATATAATCAGGTGCACTAATATTCATCCAGAACACATCCGGCCCGGTCCCCGTAGGAAGCGCAGTCTGCAGCTTCGTAAAATATTCTCCAAAAGGAACTATCGTGGATTCCACGATAATATCATCCTGAGACTCCTCAAAAAGACGAACCAGCTCATCCATTCCCGCCTTCTGCGCTTCGTCCCAATAATAAAAATTAATCACTGTCTTTGCACTATCACCATTATCCCCTTTTTCTTCAGTTTCCTCTGTGGAAGCACTCACATCTGATGCAGCTTCATCAGCTGCATTCTGCCCCCCTGCTGCGTTCTGCTCCCCCGTACTTCCCTGTCCGCATCCGCTTAAAATCATCATTCCTGCTGCTAACAACGCTGTCCATTTTTTCCACTTTCTTCTCATGTCCTCTCCCTTCTGTGAATTTCCATTCACATATTTTTCCCTTATCTATCCGGCCGGATAACCTGAATTATTTTGTATTTTTATTATAGAACCTGATTTTTTTTTACAGAAGGAGCAATTTCCGGTTTCTGTGTCTTATTTTATTCAAAAAATATTTCTGCTTTTGCTTTTGTGTTCTATTTTCTCATTTTGTGGTATTTTTTCTTTCGGTATACAAACCTCCCCGTTTTTGATATAATAAAAAAGTCCTGTCCGAAGGCTTTTCACAGAAGGTGCAGCTTTTGGCCCCATGTTTTCGGGCAGATCAATCGACCATAGACAGATGTCAATATAAAGCGAGGGAATGCATATGAGCACAAATACAGAAAGCAGAGACCAGCAGAAAAAAAGCACAAAGAAACGGGCCGTCGTCTCTCTGGGGCATCAGGCGCTGGGATATACAACCACGGAACAGAAGGACGCCGTCCGGGTGACCGCAAAGGCTCTGGCCGACCTGGTGGAGGCCGGCTATCAGCTCACCATCACCCACAGCAACGGGCCGCAGGTCAGCATGATTCACAAGGCCATGACGGAACTGCGCAGAGTTTATATTGATTATACGCCCGCTCCCATGTGCGTCTGCAGCGCCATGAGCCAGGGCTATGTGGGATACGATATCCAGAATTCCCTGCGCGCGGAGTTGTTAAGCCGCGGCATCACCAAACCGGTCAGCACGATTCTGACGCAGGTGACGGTGGATCCCTACGATGAGGCTTTCTATGAGCCTACCAAGATCATCGGTCGGTATATGTCCAGAGAAGACGCGGAGACGGAACAGAAAAAGGGAAATTACGTGGTGGAAGAGCCGGGGAAGGGCTTCCGCAGAATTGTGGCCGCGCCCAAGCCCATTGATATTCTGGAAATCGATTCCATCCGCACGCTGGCGGACGCGGATCAGGTGGTCATCGCCTGCGGAGGAGGCGGTATTCCGGTCATCCCCCAGGAGCACGCTCTGAAGGGAGCCTCCGCCGTCATTGAGAAGGACTGCATCGCCGGAAAGCTGGCCTGCGACCTGAAGGCGGATCAGCTCATCATCCTGACCAGCGTGAAGCAGGTTTATAAGGATTACCAGAAGGAAACGGAATCCCCGATCCATTCCATGACCGCCTCGGAAGCAAAGGCATACATTCAGGACGGACAGTTTGAAGCGGGAACCATGCTGCCCAAGATCGAAGCGGCCGTCAGCTATCTGGAGGCTGTGCCGGAAGGAAGCGTGCTGATCACCTCCCTGGATTTCGTGGCGGACGCGATTAAAGGAAAGGCCGGAACGGTGATTACGGCGTAAAACCAGAAGCACAGCCGCCGGCTGAGGCCCACGGAAGCAATCTGGCAAAACAGCCTGATGCGCATAGAAAACTGGAACAGCCGAATGAATAGAAAATACCGGAGCTGCTTTTTGAATGAGAGCTGCTCCGGTATTTTTTTCACAGACAGAGAATGAAACCATCTTCTGGAAAAATCCTGTCCTTCCGACCTATCTCTCCCCATCCTCCGGGAACGCAACGATCACCGTAAAGCTGTCGCCAGCCGTCTCCACGCGGAAATCTCCTCCGCAGGCTTCCGTAAAGCTTTTTGCAATGGAGAGGCCAAGCCCGCTGCCGCCGTCCGTCCGGCTTTCATCTCCGCGCACAAACCGTTCCGTGAAATCCTTTCCCTCCTTCAGCTCTTCCTTCGAGGTATTCTGGATTCTCACCTCCACCCTTCCATCTTCTTTTTTCAGAGTCAGGAAAATACGGGAGCCCTCCAGGGAATATTTCAGCGCGTTCTCGATCAGATTGGCAAATACCCGATACATCCGCTGGCCGTCCGCAAGGACCATGACTTCCTCCTCCGGAAGATTGACCCGCAGCTGAAAGCTGGTCTCTTCTATGGTATCCTTCCGGTCCGCCAGCGTCTGGCGCAGAAGCTTTCCCAGATCCAGCCGTTCCATTTTCAGCGGAAGCTGCCCGGAAGCCGCCCTGCTGATTTCAAACACGTCCTGGACGATTTCCCGAAGGCGCTCCGATTTTGCGGACAGGACTTTCACATAATCCCTAAGCTCCTCCGGAAGATTCTCCGCCTGCTTCAAGAGATCCACATAGCTGATGATGGAGGTGAGGGGCGTTTTGATGTCATGGGACACATTGGTGACCAGCTCCACCTTCATCCGCTCACTTTTCAGCCGTTCCTCCACCGCCGTTTCCAGTCCGTCTGAAAGCTCCGCCACTCTCTGCACCAGGTCGGCAAGCTCCGGATCGGCTGGCTGGCTGTCCGCATCGGGCTGGCCGCCTCCGCAGATCTGTCGGATGCAGTCGTCTGCCGCCCTGAGATTTGCCGCCATCCTTTTCTGGCTTCTGGCGGAGAAAAAGAGGATTCCGATCAGGGCTGCGGCGTCCACGGCAAGAAGAATCATGAAAAGAACCGCCCACTGCTCTCTGTCCCTCAGGCAGCAGATGATACCCAAAAGCAGCACAGGTACCGCCAGAGAAAGAAGAAAGGGCCTGTTAAACTGCCGCTCCATCCTCTCCCCGATGCCAAGTCTCCCTTCTTTTACCTGAAGGAAGCGGATCAGCCGGCAAAGGAAGCTGCTCTCAAACAGTTTTCTGCCAAAGCGCACGTCCGTTACAGCCAGCCAGAGCGCCCAGAGTGCAGCCAGAACAAAGACAGCGTCTCCGATTCCATCCCCGCCTCCGCTTCTCCAGTACAGAGCCTCCAGCCAGATGAGGCAGCCCAAAGCGGCAAGGCGCAGTTCTCCTGGCACCTTTCCCAGAAAGGCGCCAATGGCCGTCCGTGCCTCTCTTCTGCTTTTTCTCCACACAAAGGCCGGTATCAGACAGAGCACCGCCGCGGCCAGCGCTGCGCAGTATCCAAGGATATAGCCCCTGTTCCACTGGAAATTCTGCCAGATATAATAGAGTGTGCCACTGTATGTTCCATCTTCTTGTATATACTGTACGGGTACCGCACGGACCGCCAGGGTGATCTCGCTCTTCTTCCAGTCATCCGGGAGCCGGTAATTTTCATAGCCCGGTATTCTCCAATGAGCTCCGTCGGCGGTATAAACTCCGTCCCCGTAAACGTTCTGCTCCACGCCGTCCATCAGGATGACGGCCTTTTCCCCATCGAATTTCAACAGGAAATCATACTGCGGGGGCAGCTCGTTTCCGGATCCTCCAATCACCTGTCCGTCCAGATTATCATACAGAATCTCTCCGTCCTGCTTCAGTTCAAACAGGATATTTTTGTCGGACCGGTGCTGCTCCAGAAACAGCTCCGCCGACCGTTTGATTTCCTCCGGGGTCCATTCCCGCTCTGATTCTTCCGCTGTTCCATCTCCGGCTATCACCGTTGCCGACACAACCGGGATCCATCCGTCGAAATCTTCAACCAGACTTTCTTCCGAAGATGCGGCTCCTTCCTCCGCAGAGGACGTCTCCTGTGCCGCATCTTCCAGCATCACCGTCGTTTCCACGGCCACTCCCGAATACAGGACGGGCTGCCCCGCGCCGATCCGGATCAGGCCGTCCAGCATCTCCTCCACCTCGCCGCGAAACCACGCGCTCTGTTCATAGGAGCCTTCCGGATCCGCAGCCGCAGCGGCTTCCTGCAGCCCGCCGCAGACCCGCACCGGATTTGCTGCCGCGCAGACAGCCAGAGTGGAAACGCCCAGCGCCCAGCAAAGCATGCTTATTACTTTTTTACTTCTTTTCCATTTTGTATCCAATTCCCCACACCACCTTTATATATTCTGGTTCCCTGGAGTTGATCTCAATTTTTTCCCGGATGCGACGAATGTGCACCATCACCGTATTTTCCGGAGAAAAGGCCTCCTCTCCCCAGACGCGGCTGTAAATCTCTTCTGCGGGAAAGACCCGGCCCGGATTTTCCATGAACAGCTCCATGATTTTTGTTTCCGTGGCCGTCAGCTTCACCGGCTCACCATCCACATACAGAGTCTTTTCCTGCCTGCTGTAGGACAGCCTTCCGTTTTCCAGCCTGCCTTCCCGCGCCTGCTCGTGAATGCTTCCCAGGCTCATATACCTGCGCAGATGACTTCTGACCCGCGCCACCAGTTCCTGAGGCAGATAGGGCTTGGCAATATAGTCGTCCGCTCCCATGGACAGGCCGAGGATCTTATCCGTTTCCTCTCCCTTGGCGCTGAGAACAATCACGGGAAGGTTCTTCTGTTCCCTGATTTTCATCAGTGCGGAAAGCCCGTCCAGCTTCGGCATCATGATATCCATCAGGATCAGATGCACCTCGCGGCTCATCAAAATATCCAGCGCCTGCAGCCCGTCATACGCCCTGCATACCTGATATCCCTCCTTTTCCAGCAAAATGGCGATCGCCTTCACAATCTCTCTGTCGTCATCCACGACAAGCACACATTCGTTCATATCATCCTCTTTTCAGGCTTATTTTCCACACAAGCCGCTTTTCTCTCCAGTTTTCCGCTTTACGGGTACAGCTTACTCCCCTTCTCTTACAGATCGGCGCATCAAATTCTTACGGTTTTCTTACAACTGCAGGGAGGAAGCGTTCCTCCTCTGCTGTCATCGGCTTTCTGACAAACAGCAGCAACAACCTATTTTACCTCAGACGGCAGGATACGGGAAGCGTTGACGGCGAAATCGTACCGTGATATATTCTTTTTATTTAGAGTCCGGGGAACGGCCCGCGTCGTTCTTTCATGCTTTCAATGCCGCTTATCAGCGGCGGAAGGAGAAAAAATGGAACAGCTGTTAAGATTTGAAAAGGATTATTCACCCATGTTCCGCGATTCGGACGCGGAGGGTCTTATAGGCATGCGCGCCTATCTGTATTATTTTCAGGATATGTCAACCGAGCATCTCTACCATATGGGAAAGGGGAACGATTCTCTTCCGGAAAATTACGGGGCCGCGTGGATCTATACCAAATATAAAATGCGGGTTTTCAGGAGGGTGGATTATTCCGGGCCGCTTCATCTGGAAACCTGGATCGAGAAACAGGATAAAATGAGAATCTGGCAGGATCTGAGAATTTCTGCCGGGCAGGAGGTCTGCGCTCTGGGAAGGCTGGAAAGCTTCGTCTTTCATCTGAAGGAACAGAAAATCGGACGTCTGTCCGATATTGAAATGCCGGAGAACGCAGTCTCCGGAGAGAAAATTGACCTGGAGCCCTTTTCCAGAATCAAACCGGAGCCGTCTGAAATGGAATATGTCTTTTCCCATACGGTACAGTATTCCGATCTGGATAAAAGCCGCCACATGGCGAACCTGAGATATGTCAATCTGATGGAAAATGTGTTTTCTCCGGAATTTTACGTGCAGAACAGCCTGAAGGAAATCGAGCTGCATTTTCTGGCCCAGAGCTTTTATCACGATGAAATCCGGATGTACCGGAAGGAGGACGGCAATTCCTGGCTGGCAGCCGGCGTAAAGCCGGACGGTACAGCCGTCCTTTCCGGCAGGATGACTTTCTGACGGCAGGGAAACCGGCCGAATCTCATCTGATCAGGCCGATTTCCTCCAGCGGCCCTTCAAACTCGGTCATGTCCGTTTCCATCTCATAATACTCTCCCGGAGGGGTTTCCCAGCCCATCCGCTCGGCGGCAACGGCGCACACTCCGGCGAGGGCAAGAATGAGGTAAACGGCAAGACAGACCGCCGCGGTTCTGTAGAACGATGCGTCAGGCCCTGCTGTTTCCGATGTCCGATTTCCGATTTTTCCGCTGATCTGATACATAAAAACTCCCGTTTCCGTATCCCGGGAGGGAAGGCTGAAAATGCTTCCGGCCTTTCTTTTCGCCGCTCATGCAGGCATGGCGGCTGCCAGCCGGATTTCCTGGGCAAAAGGCAGTCCCTTCCGGATACCCTTTTGCTTTTATTGTACCCATATTTCCGGGAACCGATAGCAGTCCGGTGTAATTTTCATGTAAAATCTGGCGGCGGACCTTCGGGCAAACCGGAACTCCGCCGCCGGTTCAGGCAGATCAGTCCGCGATGCTGTCCCCTTTAAACGCCACGATCAGTGCGCCGATCAGGATACAGAAATCGGAAAGGTTAAAAATGATCTGCCTCAGGGGCTTCCATTTCACGTTAAGGCTGAAATAATCCACCACATATTTCCTTTTCAGGCGGTCATAGGTATTGCTCCATGCGCCGCCAAGCAACAGGGAAAGCCCGGTTTTCAGGGCGGCGCAGCCGTGCTTTGTCAGGGTGAACAAAAATACCAGCGACAGCGCTGACGTAAGAAGCAGAGAGACGGCCGCCACCGCCTTCGTCTTTTTTTCTCCCAGATTCAGACAGGCGCCTTCATTGTGGTATTTGCGAAGCAGGATGCGCCCTTTCAGGATTTCTCTGTTTTTTCCCGGTTCCAGTTCTTTTTCCATCCGGTTTTTCAGAAAGTATTCCCCTGTGAAGATGGCGGCGATCACGCTCAGATATTTTAAATTTTTCACTCTTTTCTCCCTTCCGGAGCATCAGTCCCAGTTCTCATAAAACTCCCTTACCGTATCATAGGCAAGCTTGGGCCTTCTGTATTCATCCACCACGCCCTTGTTGTTGTGGCTGCGGGCACGGGTGGAAAACCAGCCTCCCTCCTCCGTCACGCGGCAGTCCGCGAACTGCCAGAGAAATACGCCGGAAAGGCGGGAATCCTTCTGATACACCTCAAGATTCTCCCGGATAATGTCCGCCTGCCGTTCCTCGCTCCATTTACAGCGGCCGCGGTCTCTATAGCCGTACATGGCCGCCGCGCCGAACTCGCTGACGATAACGGGCTTTCCCGCCCCTCCGGCGGACGCGATCCAGTCCATCTCCTGTTCGTGGCGTTCTTTGACTTCCACATCCTGATACCAGCCGGAATACATGTTAAAGGAAACCACGTCCGGCAGATCCAGACAGATGTCCGTGAAATGCCTGCAGGTGGCGGAGGTTGTGGGACGGCTCTGATCCATTCTGCCAATCTGCGCGTACTGGGCAGCATATTTTTTCCTGCCCTCCTCCGTCTCGCTTGCGCATTCATTGAGGATTCCCCAGATCACGATGGAGGGATGGTTGTAATGATTTTCAATCATCTCCCGGATGCAGTTCTCGCACTGGATATCAAAATTGGGATTCATCATATGCTCCAGGTCCAGGCCTCTGGCATGATTTTCCTCCCATACCAGAACCCCTCTTTCATCGCAGAGATCCAGAAACAGCTCATCGTTGGGGTAATGGCAGGTGCGAACCGCATTTGCACCCATATCGCGCATCAGATCCAGATCCTGAACCATGAGCTGCAAAGGGATCGCACAGCCGCACATACCGTGATCCTCATGCCGGTTGAAGCCCTTCATGAAAATCCGGCTGCCGTTGAGCAGAATAC
>ERZ1643247.3843-NODE-3843-length-10261-cov-3.306290_pt1 | contig 10261 bp, 10 predicted proteins | sample MGYA00579264_ERZ1643247 | MGnify/ENA primary metagenome ERZ1643247 (study PRJEB29033, sample SAMEA4952262) | chicken gut metagenome | biome: Broiler Chicken; feature: Gastrointestinal Tract; material: Caecum | place: Ireland | collected 2018 | study: Broiler... | reverse complement strand
CAACATGTTTAGACATTTTCCTCTAGGAAAAAATTAACTAGCACCACGGGTTTATTATATATAATTTGCTGACGATCATGTTTCCTATCAAACAGCCATAAATATATCATTATTAATGGAAACTCTAATGAACCTTCTAGAACAGGAACGCAAATAATAACTAAGCTTGCAAGGAAATCAACTAAAATAATTTTCCTGTTCAAATAACCCGTCACTAGTCTATAAATAATAATTAGTTCAAAAACATTTAAAAAGCCCGAAACGAATGCTTGTGGTAAAGTTAAATCAATCATTTTCTAAACCATTATTTAATTAACATCCCCATTAAATTTGCAACCACTAACATACCCAAAAACACCATTAAATTCAGTGGTCCTGCATGCAAAATGCAGTAAATCAAAATTAAGCCTACATAAAATAGATTAATAATTACCAAATTTTTCTTCTTTTCTAAATCCATCGTTAAATCCCTACTTTATCCATCCCTCAGACAAGACGAATGAAATAATAATTGTTAATATGAAACAAATAACCGCAATCATTATTGAGCGTTCAGCACTTGGGCGCATAATAAATTCTCCTTTAGTAGATAATTACAGGCTCATTTTTCTGTAAGTCGTGAAAGGCTTGACCGGCAACATCTGGATGCATATTGATACATCCATGCGATCCGCCACCTTTAGCGAGATAGGCTTGTTTCGACCAGTCATGACGCCAGCTTGCATCATGAAATCCACATCCACTATCAGTGAAAGGAGACCAATATTGGACCTTACTTGCATATTTCGAACCATCATCGTTAAGGCCTCGAAGGACAGACGGTGTTTGCTGGTACATGATATACCAGACACCCTTAGGAGTTTCATTATCTTTGTTATTGGTCCCACTAACAATGTCAGTACTAAGAACACACTTACCATCTTTATAAAACCAGGCATGTTGGTCGGCCAGTGAAACTTCGGCGTAAGTGTCCCCTATACCATTGTTGCTTGTAGTATTATACCCAGTTCCTTGTTGATTATATCCTTTACCATAGATATCATTTTTGGCGTTTACTGTTTGCTTATTTGCAACTAGTACATTCGTAAGAGTCTTTCCAGCTTGTTTCTTACTGATTTCCCACCCATATGAGCCAGCATCTGTTGTTTTGATCACTGATCCATCATGGGTTTTGAATTCAAATGATTTGCCAAGAGTTGCTTGGGTATTATTAATTTCATTAATCTTTGAATCAGCTGCTCCAGTGTCAAAGTGGTATTTTCCGTTTTGATAGGTTGCTCTGGTAATAATCTCACCACAATTTAATTGATATTTTTTGTTTTGGACTTGGTATGTTACAGTTCGTTTTGATAATTCTTCGAGCTTTGCTTTTTCATTCTGAACAGTTTTACTATTTGCAGAAAGTGGAGTCGTATATTTTGGCTTCAGATGAACTGTTCCCCCAGCAATTTCATTTTCAACTTTATTATGCAAACCATCTAAACTGTATTGAGTACCACCAACTGCTGGTTTTACTTGTACTCGGCCATTTTCGTATACCGCGTAAGCATCAACAGGAGCTTTTCGACCATTATTTAATTCTGTTACCTTTTGACTTGCTGCTTGATCAATCTTTGATACTTCATCTTGATTAACATTTTGAGGCTTAATCGCAATGTTCTTTGCCTTAGATGATGGGAAGAAAGTATACTGACTATGTAATGCATTTTTAATTTTTTGTTTGTCAGCACTACTAAACTTTGCTACTGATTGCTTATCCTTAAATACTAATTCATTGTTAACATAAATTTTTGGCGATTGTGGATTATCTTGTAATCTCTTTAATGCTTGCTTAGCAGTCAATCCACCAACTGCCACATTATCGATCTTAACGTTCTTATTAAAATGACGACGCTGGTGAATAGTCATGCAGCCAACCACCAGCACTAATAAGCACAATGTAATTATTATTAGTTGTTTAATAGATAGTTTTTGCATAAAAGTACTCCAATAACATCCAAACCTTTAAGTATATTTCTATACTGAATGACCACTTAGTAAACATATTCATTACGCTCATTCATTATATACTAAAGCGCAAACAATTAGTATATTTTACATTTTTCATAGTATTTTTACTAAAAAAGTGTCTGGACAAAATGCCGGACACTTTTTTAGTAATCAAACTATTTAGCGGTTGTAACTTGATATTGATTATTACCCTTAGCTTTGTAGTAAATAGTTTGACCGTTGTAGGTTACAGAACCATTACCTTATTTGGCATTTTTGTAAAACTCTTCAACAGATGTATTATTATCAATCACACCAGCTTTTTGCGCAGCCCGGTAGCTAAAGTTCATCCCATCTTCCACTGTTACAGGTTGTTGAGTTAATACAGCTTGGGTTGTCTTTCGGCTTCCTGTCCGCCGGTTGTTTGTGTTGGCGACACTGCGATTTCCCTTGTAATTATTCGTAGTAGCTTTAGGACTAGGAATTTGACCAGAATTACTTACCGCCGTTGCTTGGGTTGTATTTTGACTTTGTGCAGGTTGGGCTGTTTGATTACCACTGCTTACTGCGGCAGATGCAGAAGTTGCCTCGCTATAATTAGTATCAGCTACTGAAAACGAATCATCAGGATCATCATCTTTAACTTTATCTGAACTATCTTCTTTGGCTGCTTTATGTTTTTTAGATGAACTACTTGTAATTGTCTCTGTCTTAGTAGCCTTTTCACTAGGAACCTTCTTTGATGAAGATGGGTGTAGTAACATGTATCCTCCACATACCACAATAATTACAACTAGCAATGAAATAACCGTTAATTTCCCCCTATTTTTACTCATCTTTTCCTATCTCCTAATATTTCACTTTAATTTATCTTTTTATCATACTCGATAATTTGATATTTTTTACCTTTTTTACATTTTGCAGAATTCGTAGTGTTTTCTGCAGAATTCGTAAAAAATCCTTAGCAAAAAACTGAGGATTTTTTTATCTCAAGATATCGATCAAATTCTTATTAGCTGCTTGGCGTGCCGGCAAGATCCCAAAAATCAAACCAACAGCTGCCGATGTTCCAAATGCCAACAAGAAAGCATTAAGTGAAATATGGGCGTGAATATGAATGCCGCCACCACCAATCGCACTTGATAAAAGTGGTGCTAGTAAGTGCGCCAATCCTGCGCCGCCTAAAAAGCCTAATAATCCACCTGTCATGGTAAGAATTACTGTTTCCACTAAGAATTGCATCATAATGTTAAATGGTGTGGCCCCCACAGCTAAGCGAATTCCGATTTCTTGCGTCCGCTCAGAAACTGAAATATACATCATGTTCATTACCCCAATTCCGGCAATGAAAAGAGAAATCGCCGCAATAAAACTAATGAAAGTAGTAATAATACTCATTTGAGAAGAGAATTGCTTAAGGGCTTTTTCCATGTCTAGGTACTGATAGGTTCCTTGAGTCGCTGCTGAACTATTATTTTTTAAGTACTTTGCGACTCTGCGGGAAATAGCACTGGCATTTACACCCTGGCTAAAGGTTAATTTAAGCGTATTTCCTTCTTTAGCACTATCTCCTTGATAGTAAACTTTCTTCGGTAATAATAAATCAACTCCGTATGAGTTTTGGTTCCCATCATCAGTGAATTGTGCCTGTGTCTTATATACTCCCGTAACTTTATAAGTGACATTATTAATTGTTACAGTTGTGCCAAGCGCATTTTGTGCTGAACCATACTGCCGTTTAGCTACTTTTTCACTCATTAGGACATTAGCTTCCCCTAGTTCAAAAGTTCGTTTACCAAAGTTGTGACCCGCAATAAGTTTTACCGTATGGGTTGGTTTCTTTAATAAGCTTAGTGTCACTGATTTCGTCGCATCACCAATATCTGCATGTGTTGACAGATTATCTGATTCCTGCTCAATCTCAGCCTTTTTAATTTCACCACCAAATTGAGTATTAATATCAGCAACTTGTTCCTGCGTGAATCCATTGACAGTCGAATTAACATTATCAGGATTATAGACGATTTCGGTTGTTTGCTGGCCTTGCTTAGCATTATTACCGAACTTATCATACATCGTTTTCGTAATCCCGTCCCCAATTCCAAGGATAGCAATAACTGCAGCAATACCAATCATAATTCCGATAATCGTTAGGAAACTCCGCTTTTTATTCGCCTTTAATGACTGGATAGCTGATTTGATCAACTCAATTGTCTGCATGATATTCACCGCCTTTACTGTCACTTACAATTCGACCATCAATAATTTTAATTACTCGGTCACATTGTTCAGCGACATGGGGATCATGGGTAACCATAATAATCGTTGTTCCTTCTTCATGATTCAATCGCTTAAAAAGATTCATAATTTCTTGACTTGTTTCACTATCGAGTGCTCCCGTTGGTTCGTCAGCAATTAAAAATTTCGGGTTCGTTGATATTGCCCGGGCAATAGATACTCTTTGTTGTTGTCCACCAGACATATTTTTAGGAAATTGACTTTCATATCCGGCTAAACCAACTTGCTCTAAGACTTCAGAAACACGTTCGCCAATTTCACGACGTCGTTTTCCTGCATATAGCAAGGGTCATCCAACATTATCTGCAACGGTTGATCCACGTAGCAGTTTGAAATTTTGAAAAACGAAACCGACATTTTGATTTCGTAAATTTGAAAATTGCTTTCGCGAATAATCATGGATTGGGTGATTTTGGTAGAAGTATGTTCCCTCAAAATCATCATCAAGAAAGCCTACAATATTAATCAAGGTTGATTTTCCTGACCCAGATTCACCGATAATTGCTACTAATTCTCCTTGCTCAATGTCAACATTAATATCATGGAGAACATGAAAACGTTGGCTACCTTGACGGTAATATTTATTAATGTTCTTTAGCTTGATCATATTAATCAACCTTTGCATTATTTTTCAACTTACTGTTAGGGTTAGTCACAATCCGATCACCAGCATCAACACCGTCTGTCACAACATAAGAGCTGTTGACTGCCCGGCCACTAACATCTGTCTCGCGAACTCGATTGTCTGAATCAACAACAAATACCTTCCCATGACGAACTGCCGATTTGGGAATTTGAACTCCATCTTGTTTAATAGAAGCTTTTGCTGTTTGCCCCGCCATAAATTTATTAGCACTAACATTAGCAGTTACTTCATATTTGGTATTATTTCCACTATTTTTAGTTGGAATTGTTGAAAGATAACTTACCTGAGTATTAGCAGTTCGGTTTGTTGCTAAGGCCTTCACCTTTAGATCAGCACTTTGATGAAGTTTACTATAATCATATTCCGAAACTTGACCGACAAATTGAAGCGTATCTGAGTAAAGAGTAATTACAGGAGCATTTTGCTTTGATTGGTCAACCGTAACATAACCAGCAAAAGGTGCTGTTAATGTTTGATTAACCTTGCTTGAAGCGGTGCTAAGCTGTTGTTGAGTGGCAGCAACACTTGCTTGTGCGTCTGCATATGCATTTTGCGCTTCGGTAAGCTGATTGCGCAGGTCATTGTACCCTTCATCACCTTGCCCCATCCCATTCAACTGTTGGCGTAAATTATTAATCGTCTGTTGTTGGACATTCATCGTTCGTTGACTTTTACTAAGATCTCCCTGCAGTTCAGTAACACTATCTTGTGTACTATCATTGTGCATGGTTAAGAGCGCTTCTCCTTGCGCAACGTGATCTCCGTTTTTCACATTAAGATTTTGCAGGTTACCAGATGGCAAGGTTAATGTTTGCATCTGGACTGGTTCAATCTTTCCTGTCAGATTAAAATCTGATTGCTCAGTAACCCGTAGAATATTATATTCGTTTTTTTCTGTTGCTTTTTCCTCACTTGCATGTCGAATTGAAACTAATGCAAAAATTATAATTACAATTAGGCCACCGATGCCAATCCACCGACGTCGACGTGTTGCAAATAATTGTCGTAATCGAGATTTATGATGGCTGTTTCTTTTCGCAGTCATATGAATATTCCTCCAAATAGCAATTTTGTAGTTAGTCACTTATGTAACTAAGTATATAAGCAGTAAGACAATATTGCAAGATTGTATTGAAAAGAATTCAATAATTTCCCAGGTAATACTAAAGGGACCGCAATCCAAACTTGCGATCCCTTTATTTGCGTCGTTTAATTAAATTTTATTGTCGTGCTTCGTAAATTAGATGTTTGTTAGTAAATTCATCAATTCCGTAACTACTGAGTTCACGACCATAACCTGAATTCTTAACACCACCAAATGGTAATTCTGGTAATGAAGCCCAGCCTGCATTAATCCAACTCATTCCAGTTTCGATCTTTGCTGCTACTCGCTCTGCATGTTCGGAATCATTGCTAAAGATAGTGTTTCCTAACCCATAGCTTGAATTATTAGCCGATTCGATTGCTTCCTCTTCGGAACTAACCTTATAAACCGAAGCCACTGGCCCAAACATTTCCGTATCAAATATTGGGTTATCTGGGGTAATATCAGTTAAGATCGTTGGCATAAAGAATTGGCCTTCCATATCTACCGGCTTATTACCATAGTAAACTTTGGCGCCATTTTCTACAGCTGTATCTACTTGTTTTTGGAGCTTCTCCTTAGCCTTCTTAGAAGATAGTGGAGCAAGAGTTGTCAATGGATCAAGCGGATCACCCATTTTAACTTTCGAGAACGCATCTTTCATCATCTTTAAGAAACGATCATAATCCTTTTCAAGTACAATAAAACGTTTTGATGATGTACATACTTGCCCGGCATTATACAGGCGTGCTGCCGGGGCAACTTTTTCGACAAGGTCCCAATCTGCATCGTCTAAGATAATAAAGGCATCATTACCACCAAGTTCCAAAGTGCTCTTCTTCAAATTAGCACCAGCCTCTTTAGCAACGGTTGCACCACCACGTTCAGAACCAGTAAGACAAACACCGGCTACCCGCTTATCAGCAATTGCCTTATTTACTTGGTCATATGAAAGGAATAAATTAGTTAAACTGCCAGCTGGCGCACCAGCTTCCTTAACGGCATCAGCAAATGCTTGGGCTGATGCTGGACAATTCGATGCATCCTTCAAAATCATGGGGTTTCCTGCAATAAAGTTGGGAATAAATACCCGGGCAATTTGATAAAATGGGAAATTCCAAGGTTCAACCGCAACTAAAATTCCTAATGATTGCTTCAAAACTTTGGCGCGGCCACTCGTTGTCGCAATGATTTTTGGTTGCATAAATTCATCTGCATGGGCTGCATAATAATCACAGAAAGAAGCACAAAGATCAACTTCGCCTTCTGCCTCGCTAATTAGTTTTCCCATTTCCTTACTCATAACTGTCGCATATTCAACACGCCGTTCACGTAATATTTGACCTAACTTTAAAATTTGACGTTTCCGTTCTTCAAGGTCATTATACTTCCGCCAATCTAAATATAATTGATGCGCCGTAGTCAATGTTTGTTCTAATTCTTCATCAGTTGTATTTTCAAACGTTTTTTCTACTTGGTTCGTAAATGGATTGATACTTTGATATGCCATTATGGTTCCTCCTTAAATAAACGCTTACATTTTACAACTATTTCATAGACCAATTCAACTAATATTACTCCATCAAAATCCAATTACCTCATATTGAAAAGTTTGTTTTTTAACAAACAAAAGCCCTTTTATTATATTTATAACTAACAATTTTATTATACAGCAAACGTTTTCTTGTTAATTTAATTTCAAGTAGACCAATTTGTGAATTTATTTTTTTGAAAGAAGTGTTTAAATTAGCGTCTCGGTTTGAAATACGCTACGATTAGGTTAGGTACATATAGAAAGGATGATGTTTCAATGACACTTAAGATTTACTCATTTGGTGGTGGTCAAATGGTGGAAGCAATGCTGCGGGCTGCACTGAAGAAAAAAGTAATTACTCCTGAAACAACTGGGATAACAGATATTTCGAGCGATCGAGTTAATTATTTGACTGATACTTATCATATTCAAGCAAGTCAACAACCTGATTGGACGGCTGTTGAGAATGCTGATCTTGTTATTCTGGGAGTGCGTCCACAAGATAACTGGCAAGAGATCATGAAAGAACTTGTCGCCCACCACTACCAAAAGGACGTGCTTTCAATTATTGCCGGCGTAACAGTTGCACAACTTTCATCACAGGAAGATCTTTTTGCAATTACACGGATCATCCCCAATACCTTGACTGATGTTGCCATGGGTTATAGCGGCGTCGTTAAAAACAATCGAGCTAATCAAACTGTCATTGAAGACTTTCTAAATAGTTTTGGAAAAGTCGATTACATTGATGAATCCTTGCTAGATGTATTTACTGGATATGGCGTGGCTGGACCAAACTATATCTATAACTTTCTAATTAGTTTTACAAACGCAGGTGTGCTTGCCGGAATGCCTCGCCAACAAGCAAACAAACTTGCTCTTGAGAATCTACGCGCAGCCGCTGCATTTGTAGAACAAAGTGGTAAACACCCTGCCGAATTACTTGATATTAATAATTCTGCTGGCGGAGTGGGTATCACCGCCCAGCATGAACTAGATAAAAGCACTTTTTCAGCGGGAATTGAAAATGCTGTCCTTGCTGCTGTTAAACGAACAAAGGAATTAGGCAAACAGAACAAGGGTGATTAAAATGACAGAAACGTTAAATTGGGATCATACAATGGTTGATGTAACTAACCTTCAAGATGCAATTGATTACTTCAACTCTAAAGGTTTAGCCTTTACCCCTGGTGGACATCACGAATATTGGGGAACAAAAAATGCACTAGATTATTTTGGCCTTAATTACATTGAGCTCTTAACCATCGCTAATAAGGAAAAAGCTAAGGCATTCCCATATGAAAATAACTCAGCAATTCATGATGCCGTTGAAGATTATTTTGCTGGTATTCAGCGCATCACAACAATTGCCATTCGGACTGACAATATTGAAGAAACTCACCAGCGATTAGAGGGTCTGGGGCTTAATGTTGGTGATATTACTGATGGAAAGCGCGTGGATCCTGCCGGTAAACTTATTCAATGGAAGATTTTCTATGTCAATGATGAACTTGTTAACCATTTACCTGCACCATTCTTTATTCAATGGGGCAACAACGATGATCAACGCCGGGAAGACCTCAAGAAACAGGGCTTAATTAAATTCCATCCGGCAGGTGACCTTTTTGTTAAGCAAGCAATCTTTAATGTTAGTGATCCAGAAGAGGCTGCTAAACAATGGTCAGCCCTCTTGCAGGCAGAAGTAGTAAGTGAAGGTGACACCTATACAATTAATATTGGCGATAAACAACTTGTTTTCAAGGCTGGCGTTGAAAATCGATTATTTAAACTGATTTTCCACGGGGCTAAACAACCTGAAAAATTACAACTTGGACAAATTAGGTTTGATCTACTTGATAAGAAATAGCACAATATAACCTGAGAAATAATATAAGACTAAAAAAACGCGTAAAATCGGTTAAAAAGCTGATTTTGCGCGTTTCCTCTCTCATTTATTGATATTACCTAAAATCTTCAATAATTAATTAGCAATTACTGTTAAAATACTACCAATTACAATTAGGATAATTCCAACTACTGTATATATCATTTCTCGCTTGGTCTTGGTTTCATGCAAAAGTAGGATACCACCAAATGTTGAAATAATAACATTCATTTGACCAAAAATTGAAGCAGTCACTACTCCAAGAGCTTTACCAACAAAAACATAGGCAAAGTTACCAATCCCCCATGAAAGTCCTCCTAAAATATTTAAGTATTGTTCTTTTTGCTTAAATGCTTTAGCGTTACCCGAACAAATAGTATAAATTACTGAACCAAGTAAAATTCCTAATACTTCTGGTAGGAAAATACCCTGACTACTTTCATGAGCAACCTGTGGCATTTTAGGAAAAATCGAATAAGCACAGTAACCAATTGTTGTTACTAATAAAAATAATACCCACTTAGTCGAAACCTTTTTATCCGATGTTCCGTCCGAAATCGAGGTTAAAACAGCCCCAATAATTACAACTACACACGCTGTCAACCCAATACTTAATGCTCTGGCTCCTTGCCATTCATCAAAGAAAAAGATGCCGACAAACGACGTCATAACTAACACAAATGCTGAAGAAAGGGGCATCGTATTTGAAACTCCCATATGTTTAAACGAGATGAACTGACCAACCTGTCCAATTGTCCATAAACAACCGATCGCTAGCGAGAACCAAAAAGCAGTTACACTGACGGTTGGTTTTGTTATCAAATA
>ERZ1643247.3842-NODE-3842-length-10261-cov-4.650696_pt1 | contig 10261 bp, 7 predicted proteins | sample MGYA00579264_ERZ1643247 | MGnify/ENA primary metagenome ERZ1643247 (study PRJEB29033, sample SAMEA4952262) | chicken gut metagenome | biome: Broiler Chicken; feature: Gastrointestinal Tract; material: Caecum | place: Ireland | collected 2018 | study: Broiler... | reverse complement strand
TTGCCATAAAAATGCACCTCCAAAAGTTTTGTCTAACTTTTGGGGTGCATTTCATAAAGGAACGCGGCTTTTTCAACCGTGTTTTTTATTTTTTTGTAAGCAACGTTTTTTACGCCTGCTTTTCGTTAACGATTTTCTTGTAAAACGGTCTTGTAAAAATACAGTTGCTATTCGGCGCGGTTACTGCACTTCCACCGAACCCTTTATGATAATCTGTTCTCCCACGATAGGCGTACCTTTGCTGCCGTTTTCGGCTTTGTTGCTGCCCAGCGAGTTTTTGCCCGGGCCTTTTGCCCCGCCGCAGCCCCCCTCGCCGCCAGCGGCCTTAAGGGGCTTTCCCGTAGACACGTTTATAAAGACTTTTTCCGCGGTAATTCCGCTGCCGCCGTTGCCGCCGTCGCCGCCGTGACCGCCCTCGTTGATATAAATGCCGAACAGACCTTTCTTAGCCTCTCCGCCCGTGCCGCCGTTGCCGCCCTTACCGCCTTTCACGAAAACGGATTCGTCGCCCGAAAATACGACTTTGGGGGCCTTTACCGCGCTGTAACCTTCTCCGCCTTTGCCGCCGGTTTTACCGAAGCCCACACTGTTGTATCCGTCGCCAGATTTGCCGATGACCGTGTTGTTGCCGCCGTAAATTTCGTTTTCGATCTGAATGCGCTCGCCGTCGAAGCCCGCGGTATCTTTAAAGAAGGACCTTATGACAACGTCCGCCGCGCCTGAAACCACGCTGTCTTCCGCGGTATAAATCGCGGGAGTATCGATGATGCCCCTTATCTTTGCGCCGTGGAACTCGAAAATCACGGGGTCTGTACGGGTTTCGATTTCAAAAGAAATTCTGTACAAATTCTCGAAGGTATAAAGTTTAATCAGCTTTACCGCAGAGGGAACGACGAATTTATACTGAGCCAGCGTGCCGCCCGCGCTGTCGAAGTTTATGAAATAACCTGCGTTTTGTTCGGACAGCGTTATCGTATAAAGTTTCAGATCGTAATTCATGCCGTTGTCCGAAACGGTGCCGAAGTCGTGTTCGTTGCTGACGGAGCCGGATATGGTAATCTCCTTAATCTCGGTAAGCTGAGTGACGTCGGCGGACCTGAATGCCGCCGCGCCGAAATCGGAGTCCTTGTAATCCTTGCTGCCCTCCGCCGCGACCGCTTTGACTTTGACGCTGACTTCCTGAGTTTTGTCGATAGCCAGACCGCAACCCGTCTGCACGGGCATATCCTGACCGTTTACGGATACGACATAGCCCGCCGCGCCCGTGACAGGAGCCCAGTAAACGTAATCGTCCGCGATAATATAATCGGGTACTGCAAGTTTTTCTCGTTTATCGATCAGTTCGTCGCAAGCGACACACATTATCGTCAAAGCCGCAGCGACTGCCGTAAATAAAATAATCTTAAGCGTTTTCATTATTCTTATCCTCCCCGAAGTCTCCCCTTAAAGCAATTTTTTCCGTAACCGCAAGTCCCGTTCCGTCCGTGCCGTCTTTTCCGTCGTATCTCTCGCTTGTCAGTCCGCCCGAATCCACGGGGTCGCCGCGTTTGCCGCCGTCGCCGCCCTTACCGCCTGACGCGGAGAATGCGCCGTTAAGCATGAAAAGGCTGAATTTCGTTCCCGTAACGGCATTGCCGCCGTTGCCGCCCTTACCGCCGCTGCCCACTTTGTTTAACCCGCTTGCGTTGCCGCCGTTTCCGCCGTCGCCGCCGTTACCGCCCGTAAAGACCGCGTCGCCTTCGCTGATGACGTAAATTTCACCTGCGGAAATTGCGCCGCCGTCGCCGCCCGCGCCGCCCGTTCCACCGTGCTGAAACCAGTCAGACCTTTCGCCGTCCTCGCCCTTTGGCGCGATGTAACCGCTTAATACGGAATTGTAAATGCCGAAAAGCTTGAGTATAAGACAGCCCGAGGACGCCGTATAACCGCCGTCATAGGAAATTGCGTACTGCTGGGTCTGAAGTCCATGAAGCACGACGTTCTCAAGCTCGAACTCTATATCTTCGGTACGCTTCTGAATAACGAAAGACGCGCGCACGGTAATCCGGCGATCGGAAACAATGCTGACTTTTTTGACGTTGCTTGCAAGATTGATGACTTTTGAAAACGAGTCGGTTGTTTTTTCCGAGCCCGTATAATCTATCTTCAGATGCTGCGCGGCGGAAAAATAGCTTTGCTCCGAAGTCTGCTCTTCTTCGAACTCCGCGGCGCAAGTATAAGCCTTTTCGCTTAAAGCGGGCACCGAATAGGAAAAGTTGCAGATTTCTTTGTCCTTATCGCCTTTGTAAGAAACAAGCCGTATATTATGCTGACCCGCGTCCTCTCTTAACAGAAAAGCGGTGTCGGTCGTCTCGCCGATAAGCGCGTCCCCGTCGTAAACGCGGTAGCCGTCAGCGCCTTTTACCTCGTCCCAGGACAGGGCGTTGTAAGTAAGAGTATACGACTTACCTCCGCAGCCCGCAGTCAGCATAACCGCCGAAACCAGAACAAACGAAGCCAATAAAAACCTTAAAATTTTCTTAAACATTTCTTCCCTCGCGCACGCTTAAATTTTACTTAAAAAAAACCGAGTTTTTTTATAATATATACTACTGAATTATATTAATATATAGCATAAAATTTGTCAACTTTTTGAATACAAAAAAACCGCAAACGCATTAACGTTCGCGGTTTGGTTTATTAAGTTATTTCGTGCCGAACAATCTGTCGCCCGCATCGCCCAGTCCCGGGAGAATGTAGCCGTGCTCGTTGAGGCATCTGTCAAGAGTGGAAACGTAGATGTTAACGTCGGGATAAGCCTCGGCAACCTTGCTTACGCCTTCGGGTGCGCCGATGATGGACATGAATTTGATATTTTTGCAGCCGCGCGCCTTAAGCAGTTTTATCGCGTCGCACGCGCTGCCGCCCGTCGCCAGCATGGGGTCCACTACCAGCACCAGCTTGTCCTCTATTCCGTCGGGTAACTTGCAGTAATATTCCTGCGGCTCAAGCGTTTCCTCGTTGCGGTACATGCCTATATGTCCCACCCTTGCCGAGGGGAACAAAACGTGGATGCCGTTTACCATGCCCAGCCCCGCGCGGAGAATGGGAACAATGGCGATGGCATTGTCCTTTACCACCTGCTGAGTGCAAGTTTCAAGCGGAGTTTTTACTACCTTTTCCACCGTGGGAACGCCCTCTTTAAGGCACTCGTAGGTCATAAGAGTGGTAATTTCCTCGATAAGCTCGCGAAATTCCTTCATGCTGGTCTTTTCGTCCCTTAAAATGGCGATTTTGTGCTGAATGAGGGGATGATTGAAAATTATTACGTTTTTGTAGTCCTTCATTTCTATTTCTCCCGTTAATATTGTTTTAGGCTTCAGTCTTTTCCTCGATATGCGCGTTTGCGCCGTTGCCAGCAGCGGTCTGACCTTCACTTTCGGCAGCGGAAACCTCTACCGACACTTCATCGGGAACGGCTGCGGTGACAAGCGAAGCTTCTCCCGCGGAACCCGATTGCTTTTTCTCCACCTTGGAAAGCACGAGGTTGGTGATTATACCCAGAATCAAAGCGGTAGCGATGCTGGTGATCTGAATAGTCTTTTCAACCGCACCGTTTGCGGCAATGGCGTAAGGAATCTGAATGGTGAGTCCGCCGATACCCGCGACGAGAATGGCGGAAACGACGAACAGGTTTTTATTTTCGTTAAGGTCGAGGTCCTTGAACATTCTTAATCCGGAAACCGCGATAAATCCGTACAACGTCAGGCACACGCCGCCCATTACGCAGGAAGGAATGGTGCGGAGAATTGCCATAAGCGGACTGATAAAGGATATTACTATGCACATAATAGCCGCAGTTAAAATCGTGTAGACGGAAGCGTTTTTCGTGATAGCGATGCAGCCTACCGACTCGCCGTAAGTGGTGTTGGGGCAGATGCCGAAAGTCGTGCCCGCGATGGAGCCTATTCCGTCGCCCAGAAGCGTGCGCTTAAGACCGGGGTCGGTGATGAGGTCTCTGCCGATGATGGTGCCAAGGTTTTTATGGTCGGCGATATGCTCGGCAAACACGACGAACGCAACGGGAATAAACGCTATTGCGACTTCCGCAACGCCGCCCGCTGTTATGAACTGGGAGCCTTCTATACCCGCTTTGCCGCTTGTCAGCTCCTTAATCGCCTCTATAAGCGCGAAGTCGGGATAATCCAGAATTGCGGCAATACCCACAAAGTTACCCGCTTCGTCCACGAAGTTGTTTATAATCGGAGAAAAATCGATTATCATGAGGTACTGGCAGTCGGTCGAGTAGCCTATCGCGGTGAAAATCGCCGCGACTACGTAGCCTGCCGCAATGCCGATGACGAAAGGAACAAGCTTCATCATCTTGTACTTTTTCTGTGACGAGCAGATAATAATCGTCAGAAAAGCAACAAGTCCGCAAAGAAGACCGATAAGGTTGTAACTTCCGTAAATGTTGACGCCGTCTAAACTGCCCGAAGCCTTGACCATATCGCCCATGGCGTTGCCCGCAAGCGAAAGACCGATAATGGCTACGGTAGGTCCGATTATTACGGGCGGAAGCAGTTTATTGACCCATGCGGTGCCCGCAAAATGAATGATAATCGCGAATACGACGTAGACAAGTCCCGCAAAAACGGAGCCGATGATTATACCGAGGAAACCGTAAGTCATCGCCACGAACAGCGAGCTTAAGAACGCAAAGGAGCTTCCTAAGTAGACGGGACTGCGGAACTTGGTTATCAACAAATAGATAATCGTACCTACGCCCGCTCCGAGCAATGCCGCCGGAATCTGCATGGGCAGTCCGAGGATGGTAGGCACGGCAATCGTCGCCGCGATAACCGCCAGCACTTGCTGAAGCGCGAAGACCAGCAGCTGCCCGAATTTGGGCTTGTCGTGCAAATCGTAAAGTAAACCGTTTTGTGCCATTTTTTCTTCCTCCGAAAAAATTTTTTACCGAACGTCAAAAAAAAGAAGCCGCCTTTAAAAGGCACTTCCCTTACAAAAACAAAACGCATCCGAAAAATAAAAACGGCGAATCTCACTTTTTCCGCTCGAAAGGTATTTACCGGTGAAATTCTTTAATTCCATTTTTGCTCCTCTTATGCGTTTACCGCAAGAAAACACCGCCGTATTTTTATATCAACTTACGGCTTACCGAATTTAATCGGATTTTTGCTTCCCGCATATTCGCTTCATAAGTTTTCGTCAAACTTTACGGGCATTATTATAGCACAAACGCATACGCCTTTGCAAACGAAAAAGCGACTGTTTTCGGCATTTTTTATTTTTATGTTTTTACAATTTTTTACTGAGGTTTTTAAACCCGCATACGGGTTTTAAGCGTGCAGTCATAAGACGCACAAAATATTAATAAATCCAAAAAATTTCCGCCTGATAATTTAACTTGTCAAAAAATTTATAAGCGCCCATAAGCCCAAAGCTACACCCAATCCCGCAACTGCCAGCAACGGTTTTATCGCGTATTTATACCAAAATTGCCATTTTGCCATCTTTTTCCCGTTTATCCTGCGGCATCGTTCCGCTATAACGGACGAAATTCCCTCAGGCGCGCCGTAATAGTCCGTTTCGCCGCCCGTTATACCTATGCGCGCGTCGGGACAGGAATTAAAAAATTCAAGGTCGCCGAAAGGATTGTATTTTTCGTCCTTAAGACAACGCGCTTCTATAAGGCATTCCCATGCGCGCGCGTGAAAAGGATAATTTTTCACAAGATTTTCGGCGTATTTCAGTCCTTCCTTTACGTCAAGCGCGTTCAGCTTTCGTCCTTTAGCCGTTTGCTCGTTAATGCGGGCGTTGTCAAGACAGATTTTCGCAATATCACAGTAAGTTTCGCGCGTTTTTTCGTCGCATAAATCAATCGCTGTCTTAAAATGCGGCAAAGCGGTTATATCCCCCGCGTAAAAAGCAAGCTCCGTTTCGTCCGCGACTGCGGCCGCCGCAAGAAAGCGCAATCTTTCGACGGCAAAATCGTCGGAAGGCAAGTCCTTGAGAATTTCTTCCGCTTCGTAAAAAGAGCCTTGCTCCAGACAGCGGCGCGCAAGCCGGGTTTTTGCGCGCAGAATTTTTTTATCCGCGTCGTCGGTCTTTATTTGAGCCGATTCAACCGTAAAAATTCTGCCGCTTTGTTTCAGCTTTTCCCGAAATTGCTCGATGGAGAGCGAAATTTCCGTAAAGCCGCCCTCCTCGATAAGCTGAAAAATCAGCGAGCCGCAATATTCGCACGCGTAATAATTCCCCTTTGGCTTAAGCGCGGCGCCGCAATTTGCGCATTTAAGTTCGACTGTCGCCATTTACACCTCTTAAAAATTCAACAGCTTTATTTAATATTATATTTTCCGTATAAATTTGTCAACTTTCAAACGCATCGTTTTTTTTCAGAAGGTTTAAAAATATCCTTATATATAGTTTTTCAAATGAATTTCTGTAGTTTCTCCGCCGCTTTAGACAAAACCCGTCCATACCGCTTGTTTTTGGACGCGACAATACGAAATTGTGAATTAATGAAAATTTTACATGTGCTTTTTTATATGTTTTAAAAAGAATTTGTTGAAATTTTATTGACTTTTATTGAATTTTATTTTATAATTAAGTGGAAAATAGGAGATGGATAATGGTAACGATTAAAGACATTGCAAAAGCTTCGGGTGTTGCACCAAGTACGGTATCTTACTCGCTTAACAACGACAGCCGTATTCCCGAAGAAACAAGACAAAGAGTTTTGGCAGCCGCCCAGCAACTGGGCTATAAGGGCCGCAGCGGCAGAAAACCCGTCGCAAGCGAAAAAAAGCAGATAGTACTTTGCATAAATTCTTTCAGCGGCACTATTTACGAAGAGCTTACTTTGGCGATACGGGAAGTTTTAAAGTCAAGCGAATGCGAATTTTTGATTTACCTTGACAAAAACGTCACCGATCTTAAAAACGTAGACGGAATCCTGATGCTTAACAGCCGCATTTCCAACGACAGTATCCGGGAGCTGGTGAAGAGAAAAGTTCCCGTAGTCGTAATGGACAGAAACGAAAATATCGACGGCACGGTATCCGTCACCCTCGACAATCTGGGAGGATGCTACGAAGTTACTAAACGCGCGATTGCTTTGGGGGCGAAAAGCTTTTGCTTTGTCAGCGGACCCAAAGCGTCTTACGAAAGCAAAGACCGTTTCGCCGGATTTAAAGCCGCGCTTGAAGAAGCGGGAATCGATAACTTTATTCAGCTGCCCGGCGACTTTACCGTCGAAAGCGGAAAACGCGCCGCAACTTTTATGTTAAGCGGGCAAGTTCCCGACGCCGTAATCTGCGCCAACGACGAAATGGCCGAGGGCGTTTACGCCGTTATTTCCGTAAGCGAACAGAAAGTGCCTCTTATCTGCGGATTCGACGGCACTTATAAGGAGCTGAATCACGATTTTATTACCGCCAAAGCAAGCAGGTCCGATTGGGGACACAACGCCGCCTATGTTTTGCTTAACCTTTTAAACGGCGCGTCGTCCGTATCCAACAGCGTAATAAAAACCAAACTCATCGAGTACAGAAAGTAATTAACTCATCTTCCCCGTTTTCACTCTGTCTTACTTTAAGCATGACAGAAACGACAAGCACAAAAAACCGTCCTGATGCTCTTTACGTTTTACGGACTTGTTTATTTTGCGTTTGATTCGCTCCCTGCCGACGGGGCGGTCACATGGCGGCTTATACGGTTGCGTTTCGTAACTTTACGGGCGTAAGGCGGCAAAAAAACCTTGAATTAAAATTCAGCGTGATTAATTTCAAAAACAGCTACGTTTTTTTCCTGCAACTGATTTAATAAAATAAACAAAAAAGACCGACCGTTTTTACGACGCGTCGGTCTTTTGTATAAGAAAAGGCGGAAGTTTTTAATTCCGTCGTTTTTCTTTTTGCAGACATATTTTACGACGCGTCGGTCTTTTGTCTAAGAAAAGGCGGAAGTTTTTAATTCCGTCGTTTTTCTTTTTTGCAGACTATATTTTTTTACTTTGCCGCAATACTTAAAACTTGAGGCGGTGTTCCTTTTGCGGATTTTTTATTGTTCCGGTAACCTGCCGATATCGATAACCGCGTTTTAAACGAAGCGAGCTAAATAATCCGAGGCTTTTTTCGGCAAACGTATTTACTGATTGTTCTTTAAAGCCGAATTAACCATGAATTGCAGTCTTTCGTAAGCGTAAGCGAAAAACTCTTTGAAAGCGGAACAGTATTCGTTTAGTTTAAGAGTGCCGCCTATTTCCGTCTGGCGGTTACGTCTGCATCCGCCGCGGCACAGCGCACGCCATCTGCAGGAAAGACATTCGGGGTCAACAGTTTTTGATTCGGCTATAAAGGTTTTCGCCGCATCAGAAGCCGCCATTTCCTCAAAAGTGTTTTTGCCTGTTTTGCCCAAGACATATCTGTCGATGACGTAAAAGTCGCACGGATATACGCTGCCGTCCCCCTCCACCGTGAAGTAGCAGGCGCAAACGCCGCTCATGCCGCAGCTTTCGGGCGGATAGCCCATTAAAATCCCCGCGTAATTGTCAAACGTCCTGACGCTTACGGGCTTGCCGCGCATGAATCTGTCATAATAAACGTCGAAAGTTTCCTTCAGAAATCTTGCGTAAAACTGAGGCTCAAGCGAAAAATCGCGGTTTTTCTTTTCCCCGAAGCCGTCAAGACAGGGTATGAACTGAATATAGTCAAACCCCAGATTTATAAGACTGTTTATTACTTTGGCTCCGTTTTTGGCGACTACGTTGTTGACAACGCACAGCGCGTTTATGTCCACATCATGCTTTTTCAGCGTTTCCGCCGCTTTCATCACTCTGTCGAAAGTACCTTTTCCCTCCTGGTCGGGACGGAATTTGTCGTGTATGGTTTTGGTGCCGTCCACCGACAGCCCTACCAGAAATTTACCCTCACTGAGAATGCGCGCCCATTCCTCGTCGATAAGGTACCCGTTGGTCTGAAGGGTGTTGTTTACCTTTAATCCCTTTTGGTTGTATTTGCGCACAAGCTCAAGGTACCTATAAAAGAAATCCTTGCCGCGCAAAGTGGGCTCTCCGCCCTGAAAGGCGAAAGTAACCTCTCCGTCCGCCTCGCGAAGCGCGGAAGAAACCAGCGTTTCAAGCGTTTCGTCGCTCATCATTTCGCGGTGAGGCACCCGGCTTTTTGCCATTACGTCAGCGTAAAAACAGTACCTGCAGCGCATATTACACAGTCCCGACGCGGGCTTTACGAGTAAAGTGATCGGCGGCATAAATCCCTCCGGTAAAAAATTTCAGGCTTTCTTGCTCCGCTTACGACTGCAGTTTTTTTAATGCGTAAAGTTCAGAGCTTTTGTCTTACTTATAAGGTTTGAAGTCGTTGTCCTCAATCCACTTTGCAAGCAGCTTTTCGAAATATTCGGTTTTTCCGGCGTATTCGGGATTAAGGGCCAGATTGACGGTGGAATACGGGTCCGCGGTCATGTCGTAAAGCTCGCTGACGTCGTCGTAATTCTTGACGTATCTATAACCGTCTTTTTCCACGCTTAACGCCACGTGCGGCGTAAAATGTCCGTGTGTCACGGAAACGAAGTAATCGCGCTTTGTGGGCTTTAACAGACTTTCGCCTATGCGCACGCTTTCGTCGTCGAATTTAAGTCTCAATGCGTCCAGCATGGTGACGGGTATATCGACGTTGGAAGCGGGACGGTCATCCTTTACTCCGCCCTCTCTGTCGGGCGAATAAAGCGCAAGCGGAATGTTAAGCACCTCGCTTGACATATAAGCGTCTTTATCCATGTGTCCGCCGTGCGAGCAAAGCGCGTCGCCGTGGTCGGCAGACCAGATTATCAATGTGTCTTTATCAAGGCCCAGACTGAAGATTTTATCCACTATTCTGCCTGCCGCCGCGTCCGCAAGCGTGTTTTCCGCATACGCGTAACGCAGCATTTTCCTCCACTGAGCGTCGCTGAGCGGCGTGGGCTGAATCAGTCTGTTGTCCTTGCCAAGTCCCACGGCATTTTCGCTGTGATAGATGTCGGGGCGCCCTTTAAGGTCGTCGTTAAGGCTGGGATAAAGGGGAATATCCTCCTCACTATACATATCGAGATACTTTTTCGTGGGGAAATAAGGCTGATGCGGTCCCCAGAAATCCACCCTGAGCGTAAAGGGCTTTCCTTCCTCTTTCAGTTTTTCAAGCTGCTCGCACGCGCGGGATGCCAGGAAAAAGCACTCGTGAAGTTCCTCGTTGTCGCCAAGCAG
>ERZ1643247.3838-NODE-3838-length-10266-cov-22.585937_pt1 | contig 10266 bp, 6 predicted proteins | sample MGYA00579264_ERZ1643247 | MGnify/ENA primary metagenome ERZ1643247 (study PRJEB29033, sample SAMEA4952262) | chicken gut metagenome | biome: Broiler Chicken; feature: Gastrointestinal Tract; material: Caecum | place: Ireland | collected 2018 | study: Broiler... | reverse complement strand
TGAAAGGTGGTCAGATTGACCGTGAAGGATGGTCAGTTTATCTGAAATATACAAAGAGGAATGGTATTATGTTCCGCATGTATATGCAGAGCGCTGAAGTTTATGTGGATGGTGAGCTTATTTATACATATCCCTCTGAGAAGCTGATCGGAGATGTGCTGCCAAGTACCTAGAATTTTGTACGTTTGCTAGAGACTTCGTTAGAAAAGGAACTCCAGATTATTGTACAGTCGTCCTATGTGTCAGTTTGGGAAAAGATGAGTGATGTGACGGCTATCTCTTGGCATCCACTTTCTTGAATTTTGGTTCATTAATATAATCATGATTATCAAATGAATGAAGGAAGTGTTCTTTATAATGACTGCAAAGTTCATCATAGTCTTCTTCATCAATGTAACGTAGCAGATCTAATAAGCGACGATCCTGCTCCAGAATTGATTCGCAGGATCCATCCAACTGATAATATATAACATATAATGCCTCATACAGTTGGCAGGTCTTACTATTATATTCTATGATAAGCATAAAAAGGGATTGCCCGATAACTGTGAAATAATACTTGTGTATGTCATATAAGTGCCAATCCGTGAAAATATCGTCCAAGGGAGAGATTCCAATTGGTAATTGATCTCCTGTTCTTTTCCATTGCATCTGACCATTCATGGTCTTTTCCAGAATTATCTCATAAGTACTGTTTTTTGAACCGGATCTCCTCTCTTTTGAGTCTGATGAGAAATTGACGGATGTGATTTTCCCTTCTCCTGTCAGTTCTTCATATGTGATATCAAGATATTTCATGACAGAAACTACTTTATCGAAAGATGGACTGGTTTTTGTCCTGCTCCACCTGCTAATCAATCCTGGGCTGAATCCAAGATCTATCTCCATCTGAGAGATCAATATTTTTTTGTTTTTACATATTTTTCGAATGTTGTTTACTAACATTTCGTTAAAATGATTCATATCCATAATATCACCCGTATTCTGTTTGCATATAGCATAAAATCCAAAAGGGGCATATATGAATTATATTACAAATATTGCTGTTTTACAATTATTTATTTTTATATAGGCAATATTTTTGAATTACAATGATAATATAAGAATTTTCTTGTCGAATTATGTAAAATATGGTAAAATTTAAATGTGGTAGCAAAGTTTCTTAGAACAAATACTGAGACTTTGCCTTTTTTTATGCAATAATTTTGCTTATACAGTAAAAAATGAGGAATATTTTAGTAATATTTTATAAGGCCATCTATAGATTTTAAGTTACAGATTGTGCGTTCATTTCAGACATCATAAATTGTAAGATAATTCATATTAACACTGCATGCATGAAAGATCATTCACTGTAAATTCGTAAGTTGACATGATATAATTTTTAAAAAATTTATATAATGTATATTAGAAGGGGAGTGAACTGATGGTTGAAGCGTTAATTAGGGATTTGAATTATAGCTCAGTAAGTAGCGACACTTTAAACGGTTGGGATTCATTTGATTCACCTGAGCCTTGTTCTACAGTTGCTCAGCCAATCAGACAGGAAGAGGGGTTACAGAAAGCACAGTCAAGCGAAGAGTATAAAAAAGCATATAAAGATGTCAGATTATAATTGTAGAAATCTTTGATGGCGTTATATTTCGTCATTCAAAGATTTTTTTTGCACTAAAGGAGAGGAAAAATGGAAAAGTGGGGGATAGGAGATGCTTATAATCTCAAACTAATTAGAAGCACTGACCGGGCAAAGGATGTAAAATTCAATGAAGATGAGAATGTGTTCTTTATGATGGACTATTTTAATTTTCTGAAAAGTATACGTCTGAAGAAGAGCTTTCATGGTTACAAGAAATTATGTGGTCTTAAAAATGAGTATAGTGAAGGACTAGCTTACCAAAGCATCGGTATCTATCGGACATGGAATCAGACTGATTCTGATAAAATTTTGAGGGAGAGTAGTCCGTTTGAAGTCGGTAATGGAGAAAGTGCGACAGAGAGGCCTTTCATTGGACTTATATTAGTCTATATACTTGATTATAAGATGCCAATTAGCGACAGTATGGATCATGGTAAATGTAAGCTTCAGAATATGGGGCAGTTTTTGGATATTTATCGGGATTACATCCGTTCTAATATAAAATTGGATGAGAGTAACTATTCGATTTATCAGACAATTGCTGGAGCTGATTTTTGTATTGTTGTTCGTACTGATATGATTCAGGATATATATAATGCTGCGATGAATATTATGCAGATTAGAAATGGGGCAAATAAAAGAGCGTTTTTTACATATACAAATATTGGGATAGAATGTGGACAAGGAAGTAAACTGCAGAAATCAGCAGAAGGATTTCTTAAGTTAAGCGATAGTGTACTGAGAAAAAATAAAAATATAGAATTTGCCATTCGATTTCGGATTGAAAGTCCTGTTTTGCAGGATATGAGAGAACTGCAGAAAAAGATGCCAGAGGAAATAGAGGTAGTTAATGGCTTGTTTGGAAGATATGATCTTGTTATCAGACGTAGTATGGACGAATTCTATGAGATATATCCATATTTATACGAAAATAAGATTGGCATTTTAAAGGATACTCTTGATAATGAGGCCCATATTGCATTATTTAAAAGTGATATTAATAATATCTTGCTAAAATCAATGTGTGCAGGAATGATCAGAACGATGAATGTTAGAGCACTAATACATATTGATAAGGTATCTGAAGAGTCCTCCGAAATGATGGTACCGTGGTTTGATTCTGCAATGCAGGGAAAAGTTAAAGAGGCTGTTTCGTATATAAAGAAGGAGTATAATGCTTTTCAAAATCAGTACAAAGCCAGATTTCTTATGGATAAATATTGGTATCAGGATATTTGCAATATATTTGAAAGGCTTATAAATTTGTATGAAGGACTTGCTTACGAATTCGATACATATTTAAATTGGCGTGTATATGAAGAATATCTTCAGGTATTGTTCCGTAATATGAACACATATATGAAAAAGATGCATGAAGGCAGCCAGAAAGATATTCGTATTTTCATATCAGAATTCCAGTTGTTTATTCGTGCATTTGATGAATATATTAAAATACTTCAGGGAGTGAATCAGAACACACTTCAGGCTCCAAAGTATGATGCAGTTGTACCATTTGACGGACAAAAATTTTTATTGTCATATACAGAATATCTTACCCAGATATATGAACAATATCGCGATTATCCATGGCAGAACAAGAATGGAGTATGTCAAGAACCAAGAAGAGCAATGAAAATTGTTATTTATCCAGAGATTCTGGAAAACAGAATTGTTGTGAAAGAAGTATTCTCCTATCCGGAGCAGGTAAAAACAATACCTGAAGAGAAACAGGAACTAACGGCGGAAACAGGACTGTTGATATGTAGGCTTCCTGCATTTGAATATTTCGCCAGGATTTATGATATGATTCCTCTCATTACACATGAAATATGTCATCAGATGCTGATTCTTGACAGAAAAGAGAGAAATGAGTTCTATCTTAACGAGCTTTTTGGGGAGATATCAAGACAGGTTAGTTATTTACTTTTGAGAGAGACTGGAAATAAAAAGAATATTATTGTTTATGATGATCTGACTTGGAATTTTCATAAAGTTTTGGCACAGTGTCTGCTTGATAGTTATAAAGCGGAACATCCGAAATGGGAAAGCTATGTATTTTCATATATTGATCCCAGTGTAGAAAGCTTCTTGGAAGATTATATCAGAATTCAAGATCAAAACGATGTATCTAATAGAAATCACATTGAAATTGAAGAATTAATATGCGATTTTCAAAATTTTATATATGAGGTTTGTGCTGACAGACAAAAATATCTGGAATGTTTATCGGAGATAGAGAAAAGTTATGCAAAAGAATATCAACTTTTAAGACTGGGGAAATCAGATGAAGCTCAAATTCTGAAAAAAAGGAGAGAAGCTATTTTAAGTAGTCTATATACTTCATTGCATAAACAGATAACAGTTCCAGATAATCTTAAGAAAATAGATGAGAATAATTTGAGGATTCTTAGTAGTAATACTGAAGGTTGGAAGGAAATGGATGACTATATATGTGATTATTACAAAGAACAGATAAAAGGTCTTGGGGAAAATATCAACGAAAAAGAAGATTTTGCAGAAAAAAAGCAGCAGCTAAAATATTATGTAGATAATATTAGAAAATTACATGTTTTATACACCAATATGATGGAATATAAACCTCGGGACTATACCAAGCTTGATTCATTATTAGCGGTATATGTGAATAAGCTGCAGGGAGTTATTCATGATTCTTATATAGAAGGCAAGAGATACGCATCCTACAGCCAGGACAAGATAGAGAAGGTAACTCATCTAGAATTATTTGATACCGATCATGTTATCAAAAATCTGAAATATTTTTTTAGGACATATGATTTTACTAATCTGGGGGCTGTTATTAAGCGTACAGCGGTACTTTATCGAGAGTCTTGTGCAGATATTATTATGTGTAGAATTCTTGGATTTAGTGGGTTTGGCTATTTCAGAATGTCAGTGACGTTCTGGACAAGAATGGAGCACAACGAGAGTAAATCTATCACTGGTAACTATCTTCTGAGACAGCGTTTAATTGCTGTATTAATTGTTCTTCTGAGTAAGGAGGATAAGTCATTGCTTTCTGAGAAGGATGAGTATTGTAAATACGATATCTGCCATTTAAAGGAACAAATATACATGTATATCGATGAACAGATTAAATATGCAACCGATAGAATTGAAGATGCAATAAATCGGGATTTCTCTGCTAAAGATGTTCAGGAAAGAGTAATATTAATTCAAAAATGTCAGAAGTTCTTTGAAATTTTCAAAGAAAATGTAGATACGATAAAGCAACGTATCGAAAAAAATGAAAAGGTGTTTTGGGAAGATGGAATATGGGATGCTTTGTGTAAAGAATACCATCCTGTTTTTGAAACACTAGAGTTAAGGGAATATTTGCGGCGTGAAATGAATTTGTATACTCGGATCATATATATTCTTTGTATGCTGGCTGAAATTCAGGTCAATGGGAAGATAGAAATTAGAAAAGATTATCTGGTCCATATGGAACAGATTTACGATGCTTTTGACGAAAAAATGGATATTCATCCGGTTGTACTGAAAGTAGCAGATTTTTATAATAAACCGGATTCAGAAAGTAAAACGGATAATGAAGAAAAAATGAAAGATTTGCTTATGTTTGTGCAGGACTATTATTTTTATAATCGATACAAAAATGTATGGGAGAGAAATGAATGAAAACATGGTACGCGCGGACCCTCCATGAGTATGTAGAGCTAATAGAATATATTATTCATAGTCAGAACGGTACAGACAGAAAGGTCCCTCTTTGGTTCAGAGGTCATGAACAGACAGGATGCTATTATTATCTGGAGCCGGGAATATATCGTAATATATCTTTGGGACGTGAAAAGAATTTGGTAAATCGTCATGGGACTTATGGAACGATCTGGTTGAAAGAAGAGTATAGATATCAGCACTTTATGGCAAGAAATTTCGAAAAGGTATCAGCAATGCCAGAGTCACTAATTGAGTGGCAGGAAGTTATGCAGCATTATCTATCTAAAACAAGACTGATGGATTGGAGCGAATCTGCAATTGTCGCATTAGGATTTGCTTTAGAAGCTTATATTAATCCGGTGGAGGATCATGAGACATTATACCGTAGAAAAAATGATTCTCCAGTAGTTTGGACTTTGAATCCTATCGGGTTGAATAATGCGGTATATGAGAGCATACAAAAAAAGGACATGGTATATAAAGCCCTTCCTAAAGTGAAGAAAAAACTCAAAAATCAAATTGTAGATTCCTTGCAAAAGAACAAAGCAACATATTTTGAACTTGATAATTCTGTAAACAGCGGAGTGAATGGGATGATTAGTTTGTCGGGAGTGGAAGCTATGAGAAAATATCAGGGCGCAGAAATAACTGAAAATGTTCTGACACAGAGATTTAATCCATTTTTCTATCTTCTGCTGAGATACTATTCGGATGGCGTCGGAGTCAAAGTGGATGAATTACCACCTCTGGCTATTATTCATCCCTACCATTCACAAAGAATCCATGAGCAGAAAGGCGCTTTTACCATATTTCCCTATTATATAGAAAAACCAAAACCAAACTTATATGCCAGCCCATTTGCCATGGAAAATATGGGAAAAACGAATAAGTATCTTGATAAAATAGTTATTATGGATCCCGTGAAAGTAGCTGAAGAATTAAAAGGTATAGGAATGAGAAGATCACATTTGTATCCTGAAATGGACGTAGTCTCAACTGATTTTGAGAATTTTAAATTTATATAGATTTCTATTTAGGGGGATTATATGTCAGTTCATAAAAAGCAGATTAATCAGATGGTTCATGCCGTTCAGTGGAAGATTACGGATCCTCCGAAGATACGGCTGGAGGCAGATGACAGCCGGCAGGAACAGCTGATTATCATTGATGCAATCGTAAATTCAGCGTCGCCGGATCTTATGGGTGGAAAAAAAGGCACCGTTGACTGGGAAATACATAGGATGATCGATAAAAGACTGGAATCGAAAAAGAAAACCTTTAATCAAAAGATATGTAAAGAATTATCTCAGGGGAATGAGCGGATGCGCTTCAAAGATAAAGCAGTTATAAAACGGGTGAGGTGTCCTCGGGGACAGGCGGTCATTACAGGAGGATACGAGTTTTGCCGATATGTGATCCATGCTGTTGGAGCTGAGTACAGAACGAGAGATATTTCCGTGTCAAAACAAAAGAGAATGTTTAATACCTGTTGCAGTTCAACGATACAGATTATGGAATCCTGTTATCATGAAATTGTGAAGTTAATCCGGATGTACCCAGATATAAAGAACATCGCTATTCCGATCATGGGTTCAGGAAATTATGGGTTTGAGATGGGGCTGGCTGCTCGTATAGCCGTGTCGTCCGTGGGAAATGCGCTAATGGAATGGAAACTGAGTGATCCGGAATCATTTGAAACATCAGAGTTAGAAAATATTATCTTTTTTGTGAAAGAAGAAAAAGAGAAGGAAAGTGTCAGCAGCGTCATTCAAGAATACCTTCCTATTTATGAGAGGGGGCATCAGGTCGTTTTTCAGAGTTCTTTTGAAGCGCAGAAACAGTATTATAACGAAATTTTGATCCATGACGAAAACCGCGGATATTTTGCAATCGCCGGGCTGTTCCGGCGGATGCTCCTGTGGGTGAGGATGTTTTTCGGTATACTGTCAAATGCAACGAAAGAAAAGATTGGACAGAGAGACTGGCAGAGGAGAAGAATGTCTGTTGAGGTGATTACAGTGGTGAAGCTTGTGTTCCCGATTTTCGGATTTCTTCTTGTGCGTTACTGTAGATCTGTCGGGGAGACGAACTGGATTCATCTTATCACTGTGATTTTGCTTTATTTTATGGTGGATACAGTGACCTATCTGGCAGCTTTGATCATGATGGCAGATATACAGAAGCCGTCCGCTAATGTGATACGATCGCTTCTGCTTCTCTTTTTTAATTATGCGGAAGTATCTCTGGATATGGCATTCTTTTACTATGTTTATTATTCCGGAGGAGTCACGTTTGAAGAAGCGCTTGAGTTCGGAATTCTTGACCATGCAGTATCCGATGAGACAGCTGTAGCCGTTCTCGATATTATAATGACTTATGGAAATACAGCGCTGAAGTTCTTCTTCCTTACTCTGGTATTCGGTTATTTGGTACAGCATATGCATCTGAGGAAATTCAGGGGAGATGAATGAAGGTTGCATAGCGGGCTAAAGGATGAGAAGATGCCTATTTAGAAAGCAGATGGAAGATAACAATCCTTCTATAACGAATTCGGGTTGGTCTCCGAAAGTTCAATAGACAAGAAAGAGGGATGTATATATCCAATTGATGCGCTTACAGTACAAAGTATGCTGGTCCCAATATTTAAATCTAATGCTGAGATAGAAGAAAAATTTCGGAATAAGATATAAAAATGCGAATAAACTAGGCGGACGGGTTAGTATTTTTTGACTTTGGTCACATGGAGCTGGCTCTGGAGAAATGCCGTGATCTCTTCGAAGTAATCGACGGATGTGATGGATGTAAATCCACAATCATCATTTAACAGTGTTTGATCAAGTCATGGTTTGATCTATTCAGGGAACATACGTATGCAGGTGTATGTCTTGCCTGTATTACTGACGAGAAACACAGTTGTCGGCTTGAAATGAATGGTATTAGTATGCGTGAAGCAAAGAAATAAGCATCTATCATCAGCGAGATGATGCTCCGCACCGATTAAAATAGATTGAGCGTACCATTGGTGCGGAGCATACGCCCACTTTTTTTACTGGAATACACAGATAATGCGGCGAATTACTTTTTTAACCGGCGTGATACAGCAGAGGTCTATTTGGAAGACGGGGGCTACAGCTTTACCAACAATCTCCGTGAGAATACAATTCGTCCATTGCAGTAGGCCGAAAGAACTGACACCTTGGAGTGAAAGATTCCAATCTATCAAAAATCGCATATGAATTATAGTGAAATACTCCAACTCGTGAAGAGATGGAGTAAATTTAATTTATTGCAGTATCATTGGCGGTTACTAAAAATATGTAGATTACTGGCACAGTGAAATTCATTATTTGATTAACAGAAATTCACTGGACAGGAGATCTACAAAATTTATTGTATATGAACTGCTGTCACACCGGGCTGTAACTACCAGCTCATCCACACCAGTCAGAGGAATCGAGTAACTATGTGGTTTTGATCCAGCAGTAAAATGATCTGTGCTCTGAATCAGGGTATCTCCGTTTCGAAATTCAAGCCATGCACTGTGTGTAGTGTCCTTTGATACAGATGAAAGGGCAAGTGTAAAATCCAGACGGCTGTATTGGTTATTTAATTTATATGTTGCTTCCTGATAGCCTGTATTATGTGTATTGTAGTTACAGCAGTAGATTCTGTATGGGCGGTCTGCTCCGGTATTGTCTGTAGTGCCATCGTTATAAAAAACAAACTCACCTATATTTCCAATAAATTCCTGCATATGAAAAAGTTGATCAGGCTGGCCTTCATACAGATCAAGCAGAGTTTCGTTATCTGGAAGTATTGTTAATGCTTCATTTAATAATACATTTCGCTCAGTTATATTTCCTGCCTGAAGTAGGTGTTCTGCCTCTTGGGAAACTTCGGCAATATATTTTTGCGAGTATGTATTGTATTTCTCAGTAAAGAGCGGTTCATCTGACAGATTGTTGGAATTCATATACTGCAGTGCTCCTTTATAATCATTCATTGCTTCAAATCTTTCCAGATTTTTTGTGTATTCTTCATTAGAGGAAGAATCATTATTGCTTCCGGAAGAAGTTGAAGTTGCGGCACTGTTTGTTTCCGTAGATGGTACGTTGGATCTGGGAGAATCGGTTGTAGTGGATAATATTGGAGAAATAAAATAGTATGCTATATATAATACTACAATAACTGTAATAAATATAAAAAGTTTTCTCAGACTTTGCCCAACATGACTTGCGATGAAGGTACTGATGACTGCTACGAGCAGTGGAAGAAAAACATTTTCTAACATATTATATTCCCTCTCTTTAGTATATTGATTTTATATCTGATAAATCGACTTCAGCATAGCCATTTAAATAAAGGCGCCCCCTTTTAAAAACTCATACATTTTATGATAATCAGACTATATACTCTCATTATTATAATCAAGATTAATCAGTTTTACAATACTTCAACATTTCCATTTTCGAAATTTCAAATTTTATTAATAAGATTATTATTTTTATATAACCCTGTCTCTTTTCAAAATATGTATAATCGAAAGTATCCGTTTGTTTTTCACTGCTTTCACGGGTGAGAGTATGAAGAGCAGTCTGTAAATAGGATTCTTCTAGGATAAACAGTCTGTTATAGATGGAGAATAAATATGCGGTGTGTCCGACAGGGTGCACTGTTATTTTTCGCAAAATAAATGCATAGAATACCTATATAATGGGAATACTCTTCAAAAACACGGGGAGTTGATAAAATGGAACTATTTCTGGCGTTTATAGGCGGACTACTTTTGGGAGCAGTCTTGGGAATAATTCTGATGTGCCTGCTTCAGATAAATAGGAAAAAATAATCTGTATATTTTACAAACATTTAACACAATCTCTTCCGCACAGGTTTTTACGCTCTGTTATAATGTTTTCAAATGGACGTAAAAG
>ERZ1643247.3836-NODE-3836-length-10276-cov-7.467273_pt1 | contig 10276 bp, 9 predicted proteins | sample MGYA00579264_ERZ1643247 | MGnify/ENA primary metagenome ERZ1643247 (study PRJEB29033, sample SAMEA4952262) | chicken gut metagenome | biome: Broiler Chicken; feature: Gastrointestinal Tract; material: Caecum | place: Ireland | collected 2018 | study: Broiler... | reverse complement strand
AAACAAGTTCCTGGGGGGGCTGTTCCGAGCCCTGGGGGCTTTTCCGGTCAAACGGGGCACAGGGGGCACGGACGCCCTGGAGGAAGCGTACGCACTGCTGGAGGAAAACGGTGTGGTTGGCGTGTTTATTGAAGGGCACCGCTCCAAGGACGGGCGGCTGTTAAAACCCAAAACCGGTGCGGCGCTGCTGGCTTACAAGACCAAGGCGCCGGTGGTGCCCGTGTGCATTACCGCAGGGGATGGGTTTCGCCCCGGTCCCTTTAAAAAGACGCTGATCCGCTTTGGCAAGCCTCTTTCCGCCCAGGAGCTGGCTGTTGCCGACGAGTCCAGCATGCAGCTGCGCCGGGCCAGCCGCACCATTATGACGCGGATTGCCGATCTGCGGGAGGAGTCCCTGCAAGACCTGGGGCTGCCCTCCCAGCGGGAGCCGGTCCCGGAGAAGGAGGCTGCCCATGAAGGTTGAGTTGGCCAAAAGCGCGGGCTTCTGCTTTGGGGTGGACCGGGCGGTGGCCGCTGTGTACCGGCTGGTGGAAGAGGGGGAGAAGGCCGCCACCCTGGGGCCCATTATTCACAATCCCCAGGTGACGGAGGATTTGGCAAGCAAGGGCGTGGTGGTGGTGGACCGTCCGGAGGACACCCCTCCAGGCTACGTGCTGGTGATTCGATCCCACGGAGTGTCCCGGGAGGTGGAGGAAACCATAAGCGCCCTGGGGCTGCGCTGTGTGGACGCCACCTGTCCTTTTGTGAAAAAGATTCACCAGCGGGCAGAGCGCGCCGGGGAGGAGGGCCGGGTGTTTTTGCTGGCGGGCGACGCCTGCCATCCCGAGGTGCAGGGCATTGTGGGCCACTGCAAAGGGGAGAATTTTGTGGTGAAAAATCAAAAAGAATTAGTGGAATTGCTGGAAAAACATCCGGATTTCACCACCAGGCCCCTGGCATTTGCCGCCCAAACCACCTTTCACGGGGGAGAATGGGAAAAATGCTTGGAAACTCTGAAAAAACTATGTACAAACGCCGCAGTTTTTGCTACAATATGTAATGCGACTGCGAAACGGCAGAAAGAAGCAAAAGATCTGGCCCAGCGCTGCGACTGTATGGTGGTGGTGGGGGGCAGGGACAGTTCAAACACGGCAAAGCTGCGCGATATTTGCGCAGAATACTGCGAGACGTACCTCATTGAAAGGGCGGACGAGCTGCCGGAGTTTTCGGCCGGTTTGAGCGTTGGCATCACTGCGGGAGCATCCACGCCCGCAAGCATTATAAAGGAGGTACTGGCTACCATGGCAGAAGTGACAAACAACGAACAAAATTTTGAGGAGATGCTTGAGGAATCCCTCAAAAACTTTAATACAGACGAGAAGGTGCACGGCGTCGTGGTGGGAATCTCCCCCACGGAAGTGTATGTGGACGTGGGCCGCAAGCAGGCTGGCTTTATTCCCGCCAACGAGCTTTCCAACGATCCCAACGCCAAGCCGGAGGATCTGGTGAAGATTGGCGATGAGATGGATCTGCTGATTATGAAGACCAACGACCAGGAAGGCACCATCATGCTCTCCAAGCGCCGCGTGGACGCTATGAAGGGCTGGGACGAGATCGGCGAGGCTATGGAGAACAACGAAGTCCTCACCGGCAAGGTCATCGAAGTGGTCAAGGGCGGCGTCATCGTCCTGTACAAGGCCATGCGCGTGTTTGTGCCCGCCTCTCAGGCCACCGCTTCCCGTGGGGAAGACCTGAACGAGCTCATGGGCCAAGAGGTGAAGTTCCGCATTATCGAGGTCAACCGTCAGCGCCGTCGGGCGGTGGGCTCCATCCGCAGCGTGCTCCGGGAGGAGCGCAAGGCTGCCCAGGAGAAGTTCTGGGAGCAGGTGGAAGAGGGCCAGCACTACACCGGCAAGGTCAAGTCTCTGACCAACTTCGGCGCCTTTGTGGACCTGGGCGGCGTAGACGGCATGGTGCACATTTCCGAGCTCTCCTGGAACCGGATCAAGCACCCCAGCGAAGTGCTGAAGGTGGGCGACACGGTGGAAGTGTATGTAAAGGGCCTGGATCGGGAGAACGGCAAGATCTCCCTGGGCTACAAGCGGCCTGAGGACAATCCCTGGGTCAAGCTGGAGCGGGAGTATCCCGTGGGCACCGTGTGCGACGCTAAGATTGTGGGCATGACCCAGTTTGGCGCTTTCGCCAGCGTGATTCCCGGCATCGACGGTTTGATTCACATTTCTCAGATCGCCGACCACCGGATTGAGAAGCCTCAGGATGTGCTGAAGATCGGCGACGAGGTGAAGGTGAAGATCACCGACATCGACTTCGAGCGCCATCGCGTGTCCCTGTCCATTCGCGCCCTGCTGGAAGACCAGCAGAACGCAGCGGACGAGGCTGCTGCACAGGCTCCCGCTGAAGAAGTGGTGTACAGCACCTCTCAGAACGAGGAAGCCGCAGACGAAACACCTGCTGAGCAGGAGTAAGATTGAACGGGTAAGAAAAGCGGGGTAGTAGAGGGGGACGGCGCAGCCCGTCCCGGGGGCTCCGCGGGGCCGCATGGTTTGGCCCAGGGAGTCCCCGCGCCTCTCTGCCCTGTTTTGCTTGGGCTTCCTTAGGAGAACGGTCCTGTTCGAAGAAGGAGCGCCCAGACCGGCAGAAAAAACAAGGCCCGCCCTGTGCCCAGGGCGGGCCGACTGGAGGAAAGACACCCATGAAGCGAGTAAAAAAACCTGTGTTTTTTGTAGTGCTGCTTCTCATTGTGGCCCTGGTGTACACGTCCTTCTTCGGCGTGTACGGCCAGAACGGCGACTTTAAGGAGACCTACATAAAAGGCGCTGGGGACATCCGTTGGGGCATTGACATCCGGGGCGGCGTAGAGGCCACCTTCAGCCCGGCGGACGGGGTGGAGGCCACCACCGAGCAGCTGGAGGCCGCCAAGGAGATTATCGAAACCCGTATGGTCTCCCAGAGCATCACCGACTACGAGATTTACACCGACCCCACCAACAACCGGATTATCGTCCGGTTCCCCTGGCGCAGCGACGAGCAGGACTACGACCCCGAGGCCGCCATTGACGAGCTGGCCGCCACCGCCCAGCTGACCTTCCGCCAGGGCATGGAGTACGAGACCAGCGAGTATGCCGAGGACGGCAGCATCGTCTACCGCACCCCCTCCGGCACCACTGCGGAGAACATCATCCTGGAGGGCTCTGACGTGGTCACCGCCGAGCCCCGCATGACCCAGGACGAGACCACCGGCGAGTACCAGTATGTGGTGGCCCTCACCCTCAGCGACGAGGGCGCCCAGAAGTTCGCCCAGGCCACCACGGCCATGGTGGGCGAGACCATCTCCATCTGGATGGACGACGTGATGCTCTCTGCCCCCACGGTAAAGCAGGCCATCACCACCGGCGAGTGCGTGATTACCGGCGACTTCACCAGCGAGGAGGCCACCCAGCTGGCCGCCCGCATCCAGGCCGGCGCGCTGCCCTTTGCCCTGCAGGTGAGCTCCTTCAGCTCCATGCCGCCCACCTTGGGCGCCCAGGCTTTGGACGCCATGCTGCTGGCGGGCATCATCGCCTTTGTGGTCATCTCCCTGCTGATGATTGTCATCTTCCGGCTGCCCGGCGTGGTGGCTGTTATCAGCCTGGCCGGCCAGGTGGGCCTGTGTATGGCCGCCATCTCCGGCTACTTCCCCTTCCTCAACTCCTACACCATGACGCTGCCTGGCCTGGCGGGCATTGTGCTCTCCATCGGCATGGGCGTGGACGCAAACGTCATCTCCGCCAGCCGTATCCGCGAGGAGCTGAAGGGCGGCAAGACGTTGGACGGCGCCTTGAAGCTGGGCTTCTCCGAGAGCTTCTGGGCCATTTTCGACGGCAACATCACCACCCTGATTGTGGCGGTTATGCTCATGGGCGTGTTTGGCCCCAGCAACATCTTGTCCATCATCTTCGGCGAGTCCACCACCGGCGCCATCTTCTCCTTTGGCTTTACCCTGCTGGTGGGCATCATCGGCAACTTCATCATGGGCATGACGGCCACCCGCCTGATGACCCTCTCCCTTGCCGGCTTCAAAGGCCTGCATAAAAAATGGCTGTTTGGAGGTGCGCGCGGCGATGAATGAGAAAACTTACCGGTTTCATTTTTACCAGAATAGAAAGATTTACTTCGGCATTTCCATCGTCCTGCTGGTGGTGGGGATCCTGGCCAGCATTGTGGTCGGCCCCAAGCTGGATATCCAGTTTGCCGGCGGCTCTATGATCCTTTACTCCGTGGACGGCGGCCAGGTGGATGCCAGCGGCGTGGAAAGCGCTGTAACAGAGGCTGTGGGACGGGATTGCGAGGTCTCCATCAGCCAGGATATCACCACCGGCGGCGAGCAGGTGACGGTGTCCTTCTCCGGCAACCAGGCCATGACCCCTGAGGAGCAGACCCATGTGACGGAGACTCTGCAGAGCACCTACTCCGATTTGACCTTTGAGCTGCTCTCCTCCAGCTCGGTGGAGGCCAGCATGGGCGCCCGGTTCTTCCAAAAGTGCCTGGTGTGCTTTGTGATTACCGCCGTGTTCCTGCTTTTGTACATTGCCCTGCGGTTCCGGAAGATCGGCGGCCTTTCCGCCGGTGTCACCGCTGTGATCGCCCTGATGCACGACGTGCTCATTGCCTTCTGTGTGTTTGTGGTGTGCGGGCTGGACATTGACGATGTGTTCATCGCCGTGATCCTGACCATTTTGGGCTACTCCTTGAACGCCACCATCGTGGTGTACGACCGGGTTCGGGAAAACCGCCGGAAGCTGGGGCCCAAGGTGGGCTACGATGAGATTTTGAATCTGAGCCTGAACCAGACTTTGGGCCGCACAGTGCTCACTTCCCTGTGCACGTTCCTGTCTCTGGTGGTGGTGCTGATTGTTGCCTTGATCTTCAACATCGAGACGGTGGTGTCCTTTGCACTGCCCATGATGGCAGGCGTGGCAGCCGGCTGTTTCTCCAGCCAGTGCATTGCCCCCAACCTGTTCTGCCTGTGGCAGATCCACAAACGCAATAAGCTGGACGCTGCCAGACGGAAGGCGTAAGGGAATTCCACGTGCTCTTGAGAGAGCACGATTTCCGGCAGTAAGAATAAAAAGCCGCGAGGGAGATCCCCCGCGGTTTTTGTTTGCGGAGAGGAGCACACCGTTGTGAAACAATCCTTCTACTTGATCACCGGGGTGATGGCCTCGGGAAAATCCACGACAGCTCAAGCGCTGGCGGAGCGGCTGCCCCGCTGCGTTCACCTGCGGGGCGATGTGTTTCGCCGGATGATCGTCACCGGCCGGGTGGAGATGGCCGACCCGCCTGACCCAGAGGCCCTGCAGCAGCTGCGCCTTCGCTATCGGCTGGCAGCCCAGGCAGCCCGGGGCTATTGGGAGGCCGGTTTTTCGGTGGTGCTGCAAGACAACTACTATGGGCAAGATTTGTTGGAAATTTTGGCACAGCTGGAGGGCATCCCCGTGCGGGTGGTGGTGCTTTGCCCCACCCAGGAGGCGGTCCAGGCCCGAGAGGCGTCCCGGAGCAAAACGGGCTATGTGGGGTTTGCGCCCGGCCCCTTGCTGCAGGCGTTTCGACGGGAAACGCCGCGGCTGGGGTATTGGCTGGACAATTCCGCCCTGACGGTGGAGGAGTCCGTGGAGAAAATTCTGGGCTCTTTTCCTGCATAGGAAACGGGGAAACGGTGAAAGCTAGAGGTAAACCCAGGAAAGGATGTTGCCCCATGAAGTCCAAGGAGACGCCCTCTTTTTCCCAGAGCCCGTACCACGAACACGATCCCCTTCCTGCGGGGCTGCTGCCGGAGGATCCGGCTGTGGCCTCCGCCAACGAATGCACCGGATTGCAGGTCACGCCCCCGGTGGATGAAGCCCAGCAGGCGGCTTACCAGGAGCTGTTTCCCATGGCCATCCCCCGCCGGGAGCCCGGGACACCGGTCCCGTCCAAAAGCTGCCCCGGCAGGGGGAACCGACCGGAAAAGCGTCAATAAAGCGAGAAAGGGCTGCCGTCGATCACACGGCGGCCCCTTTCTTTTTGGGGAACGGGCTGGGCAAATAGGAAAACTTATGCTATAATAGGGGAAATTCCAGAATAATTCTGGGGAAAATCCCCAAGAGAAAGGATGTTGCTTGGTATGGAGACGATGCAGATACGGTGGCTGGGACATTCCTGTTTTGCCATCACCTGTCAGGAGTACACGGTGGTGGTGGACCCCTTTGCGCCGGGCAGTGTTCCCGGATATGCAGACATTCAGGAGACGGCGGATCAGGTGCTCTGCAGCCATGAGCACCACGACCACAACTACCGGGCGGGGGTGACCCTGCGCCAGGACAGCCGGGCCAATCCCTTTACCATCACCTCGCTGCCCTCTTTTCACGACGATTGCGGCGGGGAGAAGCGGGGCCCCAACACCATCCACCTGCTGGAGGCCGGAGGCTTGCGGGTGGCCCATCTGGGGGATCTGGGCGCTCTGCCTGCCCCAGAGGTGGTGGAGCAGCTGCAAAACCTGGACGCGGTGCTGGTGCCGGTAGGCGGCTTTTACACCGTGGGTCCCCAGGAGGCCTGGGAGGTGGTGCAGGCCCTTTCCCCCCGGGTGATTGTCCCCATGCATTACAGCACGGACACGTTCGGCTACGATGTGCTGGCGCCGGTGGAGGACTTTTTGGATCTGGGCGGCCGCTGGGTCCGGTACGACACGGACACCCTGGAGATTCACCCGGGCATGAGCCGTCACACAGCCCTGCTCACCTATGGGGGAGCCAAGGACTAAAAGAGCGCCCCCTTACAAAGGCTGAAAGCCAAAGTAGGCCAGCAGCCCGTCGTAAATGCCCTGGGCAAAGGCGGGCTGCTGGTCTCGCAGCTTCAGGGCGTCGCCGCCGTTGGTCAGATAGGCCAGTTCCACCAAAATGGCGGGCATGGTGGTGCGCCGCAGCACATACAGGCTGGGGTTGAGACGGACGCCGTTGTCCCGGGTGCCCACGGCGTCTACAATGCCTGTGAGCACATGCTGGGCCAACCAATAGGCCTGGGTGTTCTGCCGGTAGACGTACACCTCTGTGCCGTGGATGGCTGGGTTGGTGTTGGCGTTGCAGTGAATGCTGACAAAGTAATTGGCCGGCCAGGCATTTGCCAGCTGCACCCGGCGCTGGAGGCTGGTGGCGTTGCTGGTGCCCAACACTTCCGTGGGGGTGGTGCGGGAGACCCGGGCTGTAAAGCGGGGATCCCCGTTGAGCAGGCGGGCCAGTTCCATGCCCACCTCGTAGTTGACGTCCTGCTCCCGCAGGCCAAAGCCCTCAGCCCCGGCGTTGACCCCTTGGGGGTTATGTCCTTGGTCAATAAAAATGCGGATTGGCAAAATGTCCGCCTCCTTATGGCGTTTATTGCATCCTATTCTCCGGTGGGGAAGCTGGTGCACAGCCCCTTGCAAAAAAATTTCAGCCGGCGCATTTTTTAATGTTCTTTTAATTTGGGCACGGTATGCTTAAGACAACAAAAGGCAAGGCCTCTTGCCTGTGGTGCAACCCATCCCAAAGAAAAGGAGCGAAACGCTGTGAAAGAGAAAATTTTGAGCAAGATCAACCCGAAGATTGTGGTGCCCATCGCTGTGGGCGCAGTGTTGGCCGTGGTGGGGATCACCGCCCTGGCGGTGTCCCTGTTGGGCCGGGGCGGTTCTGTGAACCAGGCCCAGGCCACGGAGATCGCCCTGGCCCACGCGGGGGTGGCTCAGGAGGACACCACCTCTCTCTCCGTCAGAGAGGACGAGGAGGAGGACCGGCAGGTCTATGAGATTGACTTTTCCACCCAGGATACGGCGTATCACTACGACGTGGCCCGGAACAACGGAGAGATTGTCAACTATAACTACGACAAAACCGGCGCGGCCTCTGCGGGGGAAAGTCAGGATGACAGCGGCCAGGAGGGCGTGAAGACCCAGGAGGCCACCCCCGCCCCGGAGCGCGCTGCCGCGACTATCACCGAGGAGTCGGCCAAGACCATCGCCCTGGAGCACGCCGGTGTGAAGGAGGCCAGTTTTCACCGGGTGGAGCTGGACACGGAAGACGGCCGGGAGGTCTATGAGGTAGAGTTCTACACAGGGAACACGGAGTACGATTACACCATCGCCCGGGACACCGGGGAGATTCTCTCCTACGATTCCGACATCGAGGGCTGGGGCGTAGGCAACGGCCAGGGCAATGGAAACGGTAATGGCAATGGCAACGGGAACGGCCAGCAAAACGGCAAAGGGAACAGTGTCTCCTCCTCTGTCTCCGGCCCCATCACCCTGGAGGAGGCAGTGCAGCTGGTGCTGGACCGGGTGCCGGGGGCCTCTTCCGAAGACGTGCGCATTGAGCAGGACCGGGACGACGGCCGGGATGTGTACGAGGGCGAAGTGTACTGCAACCGCACGGAACACGAGTTCACCATCGACGCTTCCACCGGGGATTTCATTGAGTGGAGCGTGGACTACCAAGAGTAAAGAGAAAAAAGCCCAGGGCAGCGCCAGCGGCGGCGCTGCCCTTTTGAGGGAAAGGAGGACCCTATGCGGATCCTGGTGGCGGAGGACGAACGGGATTTAAACCAGCTGCTGAAACGCCGCCTGAAAGAGGCGGGCTACAGCGTGGACACCTGCTTCGACGGGGAAGAGGTGGAGGACTACCTGCTGGGGGCGGAGTACGACGCGGTGGTGCTGGACATTATGATGCCCAAAAAGAGCGGCCTGCAGGTGCTGCAGGAGCTGCGGCGCCAAGGGAACACCGTGCCGGTTTTGCTGCTCACCGCCCGGGACAGCATCGAGGACCGGGTGGCGGGCCTGGACGCCGGGGCGGACGACTATTTGATCAAGCCCTTTGCCTTCGAGGAGCTGCTGGCCCGGCTGCGGGTGCTGCTGCGCAAGCCCCAGGGGGAAAAGACCAGCGTGCTCCAGGTGGGGGAGCTGGAACTCCGCCAGGATACCCGCCAGGTGTTCCGCGCCGGGGAGGAGGTGCGGCTTTCCTCCAAGGAGTTCTCCCTGCTGCGGTACATGATGCAGAACGCAGGTATTGTGCTCAGCCGGGACAAGTTGGAGCAGCATGTGTGGGACTACGACTTTTCCGGGGGCTCCAACGTGATTGACGTATACATCCGCTATCTGCGCAAGAAACTGGACGAGGGCCGGCCGGTGAAATACATCCACACAGTGCGGGGCCACGGCTATGTGCTCCGGGAGGAACGGGCATGAAGCGGCTTTCTTTAAAGAGCCGGCTGGTGCTGCTGCACACGGGCCTGATGACCTTGGTGGTGTGCCTGGTGCTGGGAGTGCTGTTCTCCGCCGGGAGCCAGGAGATTTTGGCCAATGTCCAGGGCACCCTGGAGGAGCGGGTGTCGGAGTCCATCCACCAGGTGGAGTACCGGCAGGGCCGGCTGGAATTCGATTCCGATCTGCTGGACTTGGAGGGCGGCGTGTACCTTTCGGTGTATGAGCCGGGGGAATCTTCCCTGCTGTATGGGCGGCTGCCCTATGGGTTTGCCTACAACCTGCCCTTTTCCGACGGAGAGCTCCGTTCTGTGGCCACGGAGGAAGCGCAATTTTACGTGCTGGACTGGGAATTTTCCGTGGATGGCTACGGGGATTTGCTGCTGCGGGGGGTGGTCTCCCTGTCCGACGCAGAGCGGGACTTCCGCTTCCTGGTGCGGGTGGCGCTGATCCTCCTGCCGGTGCTGCTGGTGTTGACGGCGGTGTGCGGGTACTGGATCAGCAGGCGGGCCCTGCGGCCCGTGGCCCAAATCACCCAAACGGTGCGCAACATTCAGCGGGAAAAAGACCTGTCCAAGCGGGTGCATCTGGGCCAGGGCCGGGATGAAATCTACACCTTGGCCCAAACCTTTGACCAGCTGCTGGACCAGCTGGAGGCCGGCTTTCAGCGGGAAAAGCAGTTCACCAGCGACGCAGCCCACGAGCTGCGCACCCCCCTGACGGTGGCCTTGATGCAGTGCGAAGAGCTCCTGGCCCGGGAGGACCTGTCCCAGGAGGCCCGCCAGCAGGTGGAGGTAATCCGCCGGAAGGTGGACTCCATGGCGGGGATGGTTTCCCAGCTGCTGCTGCTTTCCCGGGCGGACCAGGGCCGGGCCCAGCTGCACTGGGAGGACTTGGATCTTTCGGAGCTCAGCACGCTGGAGGCGGAGGAGTTCTCCGAAGTGGCGGCCCGGCGGGGCATGACGCTGCACGCAGACATCCAGCCGGGCATTTGGGTGCGGGGAGACCAAACGTTGCTGCTGCGGCTTTGGAGCA